>JAABUS010001361.1_pt1 | contig 53967 bp, 49 predicted proteins | sample 5560161 | NCBI WGS metagenome assembly JAABUS01 (sample SAMN10711885, study PRJNA513376) | rock metagenome | isolation source: Antarctica rocks | place: Antarctica: Victoria Land, Trio Nunatak nord | collected 2016-01-04 | reverse complement strand
CTGAATATTACTTAAATAGAAGCTTTTGTACTCATCTTCTTCTGTATTCTTAATATTCAGTTATAGCTATCTTTAAAGATCAAGCACTATTCAATTCTGACTTTCGCTGATTGACTCATCTAGACACAATTTTGACACTGATTAAGAAGATGATCAGAAATCTGACTCAGATCTGACTTAAAGCTTGTTCAGATTTGACTCAAAGTTGAAACAAGAATTGAAAGTTAATGAGAATTTGATTAAAGAAGTGATTTCTATTCAAAATCAGATTATAGTTGAAAATCAAATGAATCAACTATGTTTTAATATTTGAGCAATTATGAAACAAAACAGAAAAACTTATCAAGATATTGATCTGAACAACTGCAGAGTACTTGATGAAGTACTTTGAAAAGATGATAGACTATGAGTTTCTTAGTTAATGATTATTTAATTAATAAGAGAAGCACATGATTTTTCAATCAATAATTATTCTGACATGAATTGAACATTAAACCTGTTGAGATAATCATATTGCTGATTGAAGATGAGAATAACAATCAAACATTACATTTGAAACTGTTACGTTTATCATAGATTAAAAGCATCAAGAGATCGAATCAATGAATTGCTGAAGTCATTGTTTATACTTAAACAATGATGACAGAACATATTCTTGAACTTCATTATTGATTTATCAGAAAGTGATGAAAGCAACGTAATTCTGACAGTCATAAATCGATTGTTTAAGAAACGACATTATATATCATGTTAAATCAAATGATGAAGAAATTTTTGCAGAATAAACAGTCAAACTACTGTTGATATGAATCTTCAGAACTGAGATATAAGATTAAATGAATATTTAAGATATTAATCACTAAAAGCATTAAAATCTGTCTCTGTCACTCTTTACAAATTGCAGACATATACAAGCACTCTTGCTCAAACTATACACTATTGTTCTATACTAAAGTTACTGTCTATGTGAAACGCTCTGAATAAAAGATTAAAGAAATATATAAGTGAAAAGAAAGAATAAAAGAATGTCTTGCATTTGCAAGAATTAAACTTTCGCAAGAAGCATAAGAGTTGAATGTGCTTATGCACATTTCACTCTCATTGATTGCATTTTTGCAAAGAGCAAAGATCAATTCAAACATCAGCATGAGCGACAGCTTAAGAAAAGAACTCAAAATGTTGACGATGAAATGCATAAAGTCAATTGAAAGTAACTAAACTCTGTCAACAGAACAGCAGCTACAAAAGAATATGAATGACTTGTTTTGTAATCAACAAAAATCATCTACATCATTGAAAAGAAAAACACAAATCATGTTCAGTTCATTGAATGCATTGATAATCAATGCATCGATAAACTGGCGAAATGTAAATGAGAATATGCAATCAACGCAAGTGACTATGAGTTTTTTTTTTTAATTCTTACTCAATTCAACACTCATTATGAGTCTATGCAAGATTCTATATATTGTAGCGAGCGCTGCGCTAGCGTAACGCTCTTTTCATATCTACTATCACTTTTTTCTGCACTCTATACTGTAACTGTTCTCAATGCAAGAACTTTATGAGCTTGTTTTTTCTTTACTTTCTCTCTCTTTCATCTGATTCTTCAATGATGTCACAGTCTGAAATTGATTCAGTATGCTTGTCAAGAGTATCATTTGAATGATTGCTGTTATCATGCTCATGATTTCTAAAAGCTTTTTTAAGTTCATGATGTTTTTTTCACATTGCATCATCTTTCATTCTGTCTTTCATTTAAAACATGTTAATAAAATGTGCTTAATTAACATTCAATCTCTGTTGCACTTGCACATTGTTATAGCAACATCAAGTACTCATCTCTCATGTAAAAATTGATTGAAGTCAATTTTTTCTGTGCATAGCTGCATCAATAATGCGCTGTGAGACTTTGCATGACTCTTATGCAGTTGCAGATGTTGATGTGTCATCTCTGATATCAGATATCAAAAATAAGCTGCGTTGAATTTCTCTTTTCAGACTATTCTTCATGTTTATCTGATCTGTTTCTGTATGAGTGTCAATCTTATCATCACTTCAGTGCATTGATGCTCAGTCAGTAATAAAGACAAATTATGTGCATCGTCAATCATCTTGTTCATCACTTCATTTTCAAGTATTTCTGCATGTCTCATCACTCAATGTAACTTCAGCATGACTTTTCAAGATTAAATGCTTTCATGTGCAATCTGAACTCATTGCAGACGTGTCTGATCTTTTGTTGATATCATAACTTTCACTGTTTTCAGAAAAGTCTGACTATCACTGTATACTTTATATATCTTTTCATGACACTCTTGATTCACTGTCACTACATTTGCAAGATGTTTCATCTTCGCGACTAACTCTTTCAGCTCATCATGATGAATGATGATTAAAGTCAATTCTCTCAGTCTTTTATTTAACTCTCAGTTTATTCTCATTGTGATCATTGTAACATCATCTTTGCTATCACTGTCATTTGAGTAAACTCTTTGCTTTAATGCAAACATGTTAAAATTATGTTATTTTATTGACATTTTCTTGTTTGCAATTATAATTATCTTTGATGATTTTGATCAGAAGATTGCTGTGTAAAGATGACTTTGATTCATCTTCATCTACTTGAGTGTTTCTTTCATTCACTTTCACTTCAGCTGTAAAGATGTTTTATGCAACTTTGATTTTCAATCTCTTTTTGATGTCAAGTTGTTGCAAATTTAATGCATTATTGTCTTGATGATCTCTTCTGATTTTTGAAAGTTCATGTTTATTATCAATCTTTGTATCAGCTTTCATAAGTGAATATTTATCAATGTTGTATTTATTTTCATCTGTAAAGTCTCTGTTGATGTTACATGATAAATATTAATGATTTGTTGCAATGCTCTTTCTTGCACTAATCTCAGTTTAACATTCAAACTCTTTTGATGATCTTTCACTCTCTGTAATGTATATCATATGATGACTTCATGACTAAGCAGAGAACGTGTCATCATGAAGTATATTTACTTACTTGTCATTATTGATGAGTCTCAAGTAGATTCAATGATTGTCTGCATGATCTTTTGTTTAATCACTAGTTTTGCTTCAACATAATGCATGTGAGTCACTCATTTCAGCTTGAAGTTCAGTTGAACTTTCAAGACTCTGATATCTGATTTCAAGTCAATCTGATGTCTTGTCAACTTTACATCAACTTTCATATTAAATCATTTAGAAATTTTCATAAAGTGAATCAGCTTATGCTTTGTCATCAAGAATTTGATGTCATGCGTTTTTGATCACTGTTTGCATCTATCATAGATTTCATTAAAAACTCTGCAGTTGCGTTTTGTAAATTTTTCATATGTTAAGATATTGATGTCATTCACGAAGTTTATGAAGTTAGTTTTCAGCTTAATGTTGTCACATGCTTCTAACAAGTTCACATTGTAAAACAAATATAATATTGATGATAGCAAAGAATCTTGTGATATATTAATGTTTACGCTGCATTTCTTTGTCATGTAATCATCAATTGTGATCATGATATGTTGATCTTTCAGAAAGTTCTTTACAAACTTGAAAAGCAGTTTAAAAACTTTTCTCTTCTTCATGTTGTGTAAAAGTTTGCTGTGCATTACATTGTCAAACACATTCTTCTCATTCAGACTCAGCAGTGAGACTACTTTTCTTCTCATGTCACTTTACACAGTATGTATTTTTTCTATAATTAATTGCAAAGTTGTATTTATTGATCTGTGCTTGCAAACTCTCATCTGAATGTTCAATATTAAATTACAAGCTTCTACAACATTTTGCAAACATTCAAATATGATGAACTTCAGTACTTTGCTCAATGTATCAAGTAACACAAATGATTTATATATTTTTGCGTTGAAGTAATCTTTCTTGTCTGACTTTTACATCACTATTGTGACTGCGCTCTTGAACTGAGTTGATTGTATTCTCTTTTATAAACATCTTTCAAAGAAAGAGTGTACTTGTTCTGATGCATTATTAACAAGTCTGCGCATTATTCTATTTATATATTTCGTGTGTCTTAATGTTTTGTCAGATATCACTTTGTAAATGACTTTTTTAATCTCATGATGCATCAGCAAAGCATCATTCTCAATTAAGAGTGAATACTTGAAGTCTATTGTGTTCAGCATGAAAATCTCTGAAAATGATGAAAAGTGAGTCTGAAACATCATCTTTGCTTTATTCTGCACTATTATGATGATGTTAAAGCATTCTGACTTGATCAGAGAAGAAATTGTTGCTTAAGTCAATGTATTTGCAATTGCATTTCTTGCTCATTTCACAGTTTTGAACAGTCTTCTCAAGAATTGTTTAACGTTCTGCATAATCTCTTGATATTCACTGCGTTTCTGTTTTCTGATGATCTTGCTCTTCTTGTCACATGCTTGAATGTATTCTGTTTAATCATCAATGATTCAACAACTTCTTCTCATTCATTACATACTTTTGACAATCTTTGTACACTTCTTTATTCATTCTGCTTTGATCATTTCATATGATCTCGCTCAGAAAGTGAATATCTTGATGATCTTCTTCAATGCATTCAGCAGTTACTTAATGTACTCATTTATGTATTAATGCTTCATCTCATGATTCAACAATGATTTTGACATTTGTTTTTTCGAAATATTGATGAACTTCTTTTCATTCATTGTCTTTCAGTTGCAACGTGATTTTCGCGCTGATTCTTTGCAGACTCTGAAATTTATAATTGTCTGTATCAACAGATGATCTGAAAAGTTTTTCATTTCTTCATTGATTTCACATCATATTAATCGATTCATAATGTTATCTGTCATGAAGATCAAATTTATTGTCATTTGAGATTCTTGATAATCTTTCATAATTGTGTCTTAAGATAATGCTAGCAATGCATTGATGTTTGTGATCATTTTAATTAACTCATTCAACAATAAATGTTATCTTGAATAAAATGATTCTTTTCATGTGAAGTGATGCAAATTGAAGTCTTCTACAAGAATGCTTTCTCTCGACATGTGTAACGTCTTTTCAATGTCTGAAATATTTTCTTTTTCATGAATGATTTCATGATCTCTGAATGATAAATTGTATGCTTCATAAATGTGTATAACTCTTTAAGTCATCTGTGCATCATCTGTTAATGTTTATAACGTAATTGTGTCTACATTTTTGAAGTATCATGTTGAATGTCAGATGTTGTTGTCAATTCTTTTGTTTATGTAGAAACAGATTCTATCTTCATTATTCTTCAGCATGAAGTCAACAGTTGCTGAACAGTATGCTCTGAAAATGTCGTCAAATCATCAAAGTTCTTGAAGAATCAGAATGTCATAGTTCTTTATCTTTTTCTCATGTAATAATGCTATCATCATCTTGTTTCTGAACTTGTGAACGTTGTACTGTAGTATTCAAAGCTTCTTTTGCTGAAATATTAAAGTTCACATTTCAAACTGTTTAATGTTCTCTTGAGTATTTGTGAAGTGCTTGCTTCACTTACAAGATTCTCAATAGAAGATGACATTGATAACAACGTGATTGACATTGACTTTGATTCATTTGATCTTGACTTTCTGATCAAGTGATTCAGTATAGTGTTTTCTGATGTGATGACTGCGCTGAACAGATGACTTTCATTCATTAAGCATCTCTGCTTTCTCTTCAAGTTGTTGTTCATCAATGATTTCAAACTGATAAATGTTTCTGTAAATGTCTTTAACGTTGTTATCTTGAGTTCTTTCTGCTTTTGTACGACATGATATAGAGATCTGTGCTTTGTGACACTCTTTATTCTTTCTTTTTCAGCTTGTCATTTATGACATTGAGAGTCAAAGACTCTGTGTATGTCTTGACATGCTTCACATTTTTACATGTTTTAAGTCTGTTTGTAAGAACAGTGCTTTAAGCGATGATTCAACGCACAGTAAATGCATTTCTGCTTGTTTTTGCATTTGTACATCTTATGATTATATTCTTGATACTTTAGACATTGATGCACTCTGCAGCTCAAGTTGTAAAACTGTGTGATCTTTATGTTGATCTCATGACATACTTTCTTATTGATCAGCTTGTTCATCATCTCAGCGCTGATTATGCATATCATCAGCAAGACATATTTCTTCTGCTCATTCTTCTTTGTGAGTCACTCAATCTTCTTGATCATCATTTCTGAATGTATGTCTTTGTTGATCTTGATGAGCATTCTCACTTCTTTCTTCTTTATGTTCTTAGACATTTCTTCAACTTTAATCTTATGTATCACTACTTCAAAACTGACTTCACACAGACATATGTTCAATAATATCTCTTTAATTCAAAAATCGTTTTTCTTCAATATTCTTTTGCTGTTCTTCATCTTGACTCAAAATATTAGCAGTTTCAATTATTTCTTCATCATTTCTATGTTCTTGCGTGTCAACAATGTCTCGTCAACGTCAATTTCTTTCGCTCATCTCATTATATTCTTTGTTGTTGTTGTCATGATTCTCTTTACTTTTTCTTTCTCTTTGATGAAGATCTTTACTTCAAATTTCTCACAATGATTTTGCACTGACAATGATATGTCAACGTTGAACACAAGATGACTCTCAAATAATATCATTGACTTCACGCTCACTTTCTTCATTTAAACTGATTGTCAAGTCAAGTTTTAATATTAATCTTCTGACTTAACTTAAGTACTTGATATCAATCTTCTGACTCAATTTAAATACTCAAGTTAAGAATTCTGACTTGAATCAAGTCTTGATGAGTTAAGTACTCAACTTAAACTCAAGTACTTGACTTGATGCAATCAATTTATCTTTGCTCAGCTATCAATGTATTCTTTCTTCTTTATGAACTTTTTTTCAAGTCTGCTCATTATTTTTTTCAGTCTCTTCAGCTGATTCTGCATGCGCTGATTGACAGTCAACGCAGCGACACGTTGATGCATCAGCTTTTCTATCATTTCTGTCAAACTTTTCATCTTCTTTCAGAGCATCAGCTCGTTGTTTTTACGTTCGTTGAACTTATAGAGTACTCGCAGCTTGTGTAATTCTTTCTGTATATCTTTTGTCTTGACTGAATTCTTTTGCAAGATAACAATAATTGTCTCTCATTTATTCATCAACGTCACATTAATAATGCTTCTCATCTGTTCTTGATGATCAGAATGAAGCGCAAGCATCATGTTAATGATATGTTCTATTTTTAAATAGTTTAAATAATTTGTTTTCATCTTGTTTTTGTTTCTATTCTTTCTAATAGTAAGCATTGAGACATCTGATTGTAAGATTGAAAGAAATAAAAAAGCGAAAAGCAATAATTTTTTTTTATTTCTTCATTAAGTGCATGCAGTTTATGACTATGACATTGTTTAAATGCTGTGCATATGTTAAATTACATGTATCTTGATCAAAGTTGCTGCTTTATATCTTCTCATTGATCAATCACATTGATAGTTTGTGCAAACAAGCACTTTCAATCAAACAACTTCTTTCTTTCGTGCTCTCGTTTTCTTGTCTCTTCATGTTCTTTTCACTTTATTCTTTCGTTCTCAATAATCATTTTCTTGTCATAATTCAAGTACTTTTCAAGTACTTTAGCATTGCGATTCTTTCAATCTTGATGATAAATAACATCAATATAGTGTTCATGTTTTTGAACTGTGCTTTTGCTTTAAGCTGTAACTGTTCTGCTCTATAATGTTTGCAGTTCAGTAATAAGTGCTTCGACGTTTGTCTCGTCTTGCATATTTCATAGCATTTGTTTAAATTATTCTTAAATAATCGATGCAAATAACTTTTAAAATAATCATGTTTTATTTTTAGCTGTATAAATGTTGAAAACGTCAGTCAGTTCATTTTTCAAAACTTCTTTAATGATCTGTAACTCAGATTCACTCTTGCTGTGTGCTTCTGATACTGATTTTCTTTTTTGATGCTGTCGTTTCATGAAATTAATCATTGCTCTTTTATCTCTTTGTTTATTTGCTTTTTGATGAAGCTCATGATTGTTCTTTTTCTGATGTTGATTGTTGATTTTTTTCATGTTGCGTCTTTGATTAATTGATTTACTGCTTCATTTTTGATGATGTCTTTGCAACTCAATACTCACTGTATGCAAATATGACATTAATTTTGTTGCAAATTAATCAGATTTTGTCGTATGTTATTGAATAACTTTAAGTTGACATTGCTCTTTGCTTTTAATCTTTGCAGCATCATTTGACTGTCTGTGTACACTCGAATTTTGCTGTCTTCAGATGCTTCTTCGCTGCATATCACGATTGCATCATCAATAGCTTGCAATTTCGCTTTCATTATGATTATTTTGTTGATCACGCTTGTTATTTTGCTACATTTAATCAACTTGTGTGTGAATATCATCATGATTTCGATTTCTGATTTGAGCTTTGCTATTTTTTTTCAAGTTTGTGATGCATTGATGTACATCACTATGTTTTTCGTCTTTTTGACTATTGTTTTCAGTTTTCTATAGTATGTATTTATCATTTCACACGTTTCATCTTTTGTGAATTCAATTTGCATCTTTGTCAGATATTCAATTTTCTGACTTCATGATTTCTTAAAGTGAGAAATTTCAATTTCTTTTATTGAATTCAATGTTTTTTGCACTTTGTTCAATATTCAATATATTTGCATGAGTCTGTCTTTGCACTTCTTGACTTTTCAAGATAAATTCATCTTTATCTTGTTTCAGTTCAGATATTTCGATGCGTTCAGATCTAAATTCAATTCAATAGAGTATTAAGATGAGTACAAAATAAATGTTTTTTTTCTGATAAAGTGTTTTTTCAATAACTCAACTATTTAAATTGCATAGTTCTTGCACTTTTGATCTAATTGCATCTTCACTGACGAAATTTCAACTTCTATTTGCATAGCATTTATCAATGATGTTCAAAATGCACTCAGAATTTTTCGTAATGCAGCATTTTGCAGTTTGCGACATTTGACTAAGTAGCTTTTTTGATTATTTCATCATATTTCGACGTCATAATCGCTAATAGACGTGATGCATATCAGATATAACTGCTTTTCTGATTTGACATTTAATCTTCACTCGTTATTCATTAATTTAAACAATGAGTGTAGCGTTCTTATGACTGTTGCGATTTTTGTTTGCACATGAACTTTGAAGTTGAGCTTTCGATTCAGTCAAACTTCTAGTCATTGTACGCATGTCTTTGATTTTATAATCATGTTATTGAGTAGAATAATCATTTGATTGAGTGTTGTCTTATGACTTTCAAAGTGTATCAATTTAGATTTTGAGTCATTGAATTGCACTGCGTTGTTCTCAGCTCATGTGAAAGCGATTTTTGCTGCGTTTTTCAGCATTTTCACATTCTTGTCAATATTTCTTCTCTCAATGTATAGCATCATGTCATCAATATAGCTGAGTGACTGTAAATTTTTGAACTTTGCGCGAATCTTTGAAAACAAGTATTGAATATAAATTAGAAATAAAATGAGCGAGATAGATGAGTCTTGTGATATTTCTGTGCTTATTTTCTTTGATTTCTGACGTTCGTCGTCAAATGCTAAGTCAATAATTCGATTTTGTAAGAAACATTTTATTTAATTAATTAAATTAATCAATATTTTCAATTTAATCAATATTTTGATCAGCTGTTTCAACGCAACATGATCAAAGACTTCTTCAACATTTAGAAGTAGACAGAAAAGCGTGTTTTCTCAACTTGCCATCATTTGCACATTATGTATCAGATTTAGTACTGCGTTTATAACTGATCTTTGTTTTCTGTCTTTCATTTGATCAAAATTCAGCAGCTTATCATTAATTTCAGCTGTGTACAACAGTTACACTGCTATTGTTTTTTCTGCTACTTTGTTTAAACAGTTTAGCAGCGTAATAATTCTGTATGTCTTCGAAATTGAATAATTTAACTTGTCTGATTTTTTTAGAATAATTCTCGTGCCTTCGCGTCATATCTTCGAATGATAGTTGTTTTTGATCAACTCTGAGTACACTAAATTGAAGATTTTCAATATAGTTTTGTACGCTTGCTGTATGATTGCGAATGACATCTCATCTGATTCAAGTGCTTTTCTGAGTGCTGAGAAGTTAATAGCGTACTTGATTTTCCCTTCAATAACTTGTGAAAATCAGAGTGAATATTGTTATTCTGCAAGAATCATGAATGAGAGATGAGAATATAATAATCTTGCATTCATCGTTTATATGCATCAAATCAAATATTCAGAAGACTTGAGTCAAAGTATTGATATTTGTTGCAAAAAACACAAGAAAGTTTATCTGCACATCAAGATCAGACATAATCAATAACAAAGACATACAAACGATAATGATAGTGAACAATAAAATTTCAGATGAGATTTTGTTGCTCAACATATATAATGAAAAAGCACAAAATGCAGAGAAGAAGCAATTATACATGATTGAGCAAGAGTTAGCAAAGATTAGACTAAATGACAATCAAAAAGTTATTATTGCAGAAGACTTTAATGTGCATCATAATTGATGAAACGTAAAGATTGCAAATCTTATTAGAACGAAAGCATTAGTAAACTGAGTAAGAATGCATGACTGTAATCTGATTAATACATTGAATATAAACACTTATCACAGCTATTTCAAAAGATTAAGCTCAGTAATTGATTTAGCTTTTGCATCAAGAAGTGTGCAAAACTACATCAAGAACTGACATGTGAATGAAGATGCAAACACAGAGTTCAATCATGAAGTAATTCTGTTTACAATAGTCACAGAAAAGGTGAAATTGATTGAAAACTCGCTAAATGCATCATACAACTTGCAAAAAGTCGACTGAAAGAGATTTGACATGCACTTACAAAAGACGAAGAATGAAATGATTATCAAAATGCGAAGAACTATCAATCTAAAGACAAAAGTCATTTACTTAATTGAATGCATCAAGAGTGCAGTGAAGTTATTTGTATTTAAACAGCAAATATGCACAAAATCAAAACTCTGATGAAACGATGAGCTCATCAAAATGTGAAAAGCACTGTCATCAAGAAAGCGAAGTTGAAAAAGATGCAGAACTGATGATGCATGAACAAAGATAATGCAAATGCAAAATTCGTATCATAATGCAATAAAGTTGATCAAAAATCAATTTTAAATCAACTTTCTGAACAAAGTTAAAGAAAAGAAAGTGTTTCAGACATACAAGTTTATCAAATCACGACTAATTGAAAAGCTATTCTCAATACAGAATGTGCAAAAGAAGTTGAAAACTGAATTTAATGAAAAGTGCAAGACATTCTTGAAAGCAATGTATTCATCATTTTCAAAAGTTCAAATCAATGAGAATTTACTATTGAATGAAAGTATACAGTGATCAAGAATTATCGAGAGGAAGATTAAGCATGCTATTAACTTCTCAGCACTCAGAAAAGCATTCAAATCAGATGATATGTCATTCGCAATCATGCAGTGAGCATACAAAAGCATATTGAAAATTTTCAATCTGATGTATTTGAATCTGATCAAAAGTAACTATCATTCAAAGATATGACGCGAAGACACAGAAATCATTCTGAAAAAATTGAATAAATCGAATTATTCAATTTCAAAGACATACAGAATTATCACACTGCTAAACTGCTTAAACAAGATAGCGAAAAAGCTAATAGCGATGCAACTGTCATACACAGCGAAAATGAATGACAAGCTGCTAAACTTTAATTAAATGAGAGACAGAAAACAAAGATCAGCTATAAATGCAGTACTAAATCTAGTACATGATGCTCAAATGGCAAAAAGTCGCGAAAACATGCTTACATGTTTACTGCTAGACATCAAAGATATCTTTGATCATGTGATGTTGAAACAGCTGATCAAGATCTTAATCAAACAAAAGATATTAATCAATTTGATCAACTGAGTAAAATGCTTTTTACAAAATTAAGTCATTGACTTAGCATTTGATGAAGAATGTCAGAAGTTAAAGGAAATTTTCATAGAAATATCATAAGAATCATCTATTTTGCTCATTCTATTTCTAATTTACATTCAACAATTATTTTCAAAGATTTGCGCAAGAATTGAAAATCTACAGTCACTCAGTTACATTGATGACATTGCACTGTACATCGAAGGAAAAAGCATTGACAAGAATGTGAAAAAGCTGAAAAAGATAACGAAAATCGCATTTATATGAGCGAATGAAAATGCAGTGCAATTTGATAACTTAAAATTCGAATTGATTCATTTTAAAAGTCACAAAGTGACATTCAATCAAACAATTATGTTATTTAATGACACAGTCATAAAATCAAAGATCTGCATATGATGATTAAAAGTCTGACTGAATCGAAAGCTTAACTTCAAGATGCATGTGCAAATGAAAATCATTACAGTCATAAAAACGCTACACTCACTCTTTAAACTCATGAATAGTGAGTGAAAACTAAATGCAAGATCAGAAAAACAGTTGTATTTAGCATGCATCACAATCATTAGCGACTATGATATTGAAATCTGATGAAACAATCAAAAAAATCACGTAATCAAATTTTGCAAGCTGCAGAGCGCAACATTATGAAAGATACTGAAAGTATTTTGAACATTACTCATAAAAGTCATGCAAATAGAAGTCATGCAAATAGAGGCTGAAATTTCGTCAGTGAAAGTATGATTAAATCAAAAATGCAAGAACTATGCAATTAAAATAGTTGAATTATTGAAAAAGCATTCAACAAGAAAGCAAACATTTATATCATATTTATTTTAATACATCATTAAATTGAATTTAAATCTGAACGTGATAAATTATTTGAATTAAAATGAGTCAATGATGAAGTTATTTTAAAAAGTTAAGAATTGCAAAGAGAAGCTCACATAAATATATTGAATATTGAACAAAGTGTATAAAATGCTTAGTTCAATACAGAAGATTGAAATATCTCACTTTAAGAAATCATGAAATCAGAAAATTGAATATCTGACAAAGATGTAAATTGAATTTGCAAGAGATGAAACATGCAAAACGATAAATATACACTATAGAAAACTGAAAACAATATTCAAAAAAACGAAAAACATAGTGATGTACATTGATGCATTGCAAACTTGAAAAAAGATAGCAAAGCTCAAAACAGAAATCAAAATTACGATGATATTCATGCACAAGTCTGTTAGATGCAGCAAAGCAACAAGTGTGATTGATAAAATAATCATAATGAAAGCAAAATTGCAAGCTATTAATGATGCAATCGCGATATGCAGTGAAGAAGCATCTAAAGACAGCGAAATTTGAGTGTACACAGATAGTCAAATGACGCTGCAAAGATTAAAAGCAAAGAGCAATGTTAACTTGAAGTTATTCAATAACATACAACAAAATCTGATTAATCTGCAACAAAATCAATATCATATTTGCATACAGTGAATATTGAGTTGCAAAGACATCATTGAAAATGAAGCAGTGAATCAATTGATCAAAGACATGACATGAAAAAGATTGATAATTGATATCAGAAAAAGAACAATCATGAGCTTTATCAAAAAGCAAATAAACAAAGAGATAAAAGAACAATGACTAATTGCATGAAATGACAGCATCAAAAAAGAAAATCAGTATCAGAAGCATACAGCGAGAGTGAATCTGAGTTACAGATCACTAAAAAAGCTTCAAAAAATAAATAAACTGATGTTTTCAATATTTATACAGCTAAAAATGAGACATGACTATTTCAAAAGTTATTTGCATCAATTATCAAAGAATAATTTGAACAAATGCTATGAAATATGCAAGATGAGACAAACGTTGAAGCACTTACTGCTGAACTGCAAACATTATAAAGCAGAACAGTTACAGCTTAAAGCAAAAACACAGTTTAAAAACATGAACATTATATTGATATTATTTATCATCAAGATTGAAAGAATCACAATGTTAAAGTACTTGAAAAGTACTTGAATTGCAACAAGAAAATGACTGTTAAAAATAGAAAAGTAGAGTGAAAAGAATATGAAGAGATGAGAAAATGAAAGCATAAGAGAAAGAAGTTGTTTGATTAAAAGCGCTTGTTTGCACAAACTATCGATGTGATTGATTAATAAAAAGATATAAAGTAGCAACTTTGATCAAGATATATGTAATTTAACATATATACAACGTTTAAACAATGTCATAGTCATAGACTGCATGCACTTAATGAAGAAGAAAAAAAAATTCTTCAAAACTTATGAACTATTAAAATCAATAATGTTCAATCGTGATTCATAATTTATATTGATTGTCTGAAAGTCTTTATGTTTGAGACTTAACATTAAGATGAAACTATTCACAAACTATCATTTGCAAACAGATGATTAAACAGAAAAAGTGAATCAGAATGTAAAATGTTATCTATAAAGTTATTGCTCATATATGCAAGATGATTAATTCATCTGATTATTTATGACTGAATTCATCAATAACAATGCTATTTTATCATCAATTGAACAATCAGCATTCTTTCTGAATAAAAGCTTTCACTTTCGTATGAACTTTGATTTGAATTCAACTGAATATGAGATCACTCAAACTAAAATTGAAGTGAATAAAGCGAAGAATATATTTGAACACATGAAATGATTACTAGCATTAATCAAGCAAGCATTAGCAAGAGTCAGAGTCACAATAAAGAAACAGATTAACAAGCATCAAAAAGAAATAATTTACAAAATAAATGACATAATGTTTCTGAACTCAAGAAACATCATGATCTCAAGATCATTAAAGAAACTAGATGATAAAATGTTAGAACTCTTCAAGATTCTGATCAAGATTGAACATGCATATCAACTGAAACTGTTGTTGACTATAAAGATTTATTTGAAGTTTGTGTCAAATTTACTGCAACTAGATTCAAAAGATGCTTTAAAAAAACAATGAAATAAATCATTTAATTTTATAGTGATTGAAGATGAAAATGAATGAAAAGTGAAGAATATATTGAACTTCAGATATTATGAACAAAGCAAATGACTACAATATTGTGTCAATTGAAAAGAATATAATATCAATTTACATTGATACAACGTTGATGAAAGTGAATTTAAAGATTGCTTGAAAGTCATCAATGACTTTCATGAATGTTATTCAAACAAGTCAAGATAGAAATTAACTCAAGAAAGATCAACTGAACTGCAGCAATGAGAACATTGTTAGATGAAGAAAGAAAATAATGTTGCAAGCATGTTTTGTTACTCTGAGTTAGTCTAACATAAATCATGTTAAACTATCATAGACTAGTACAGAGCTGATGTTGACACGCTAGTGATTTAGCGCGTCTTCATGAGTATAAAACTCTTGACATGTTTCATCTTCTTTCTTCTTTAGCTTTGAACTTCTAGTTAGAATACACTCATATGATTCACTCTATGCAAACTCATAACACTATTTTTATTGACTTAAACATTTTATTTATGATCTTACTAGTTAATCTTTAAGCATGATTCTAACATTTTAATGCTTTTAAGTTGTGTTAATGATGAATGAAGCATTAAACAATTAAAAAAGTGAATTTGAAATTAAATCACAATAACAAAGACTTGAACGACGTGCTAAAAGCAGAAGTTAACTTAGAAGCGAATTTAGAAGTTAATTAGAAGAATATCACGTCACATACAGCAAATTATTCAAGTAGAAAGAGATAATAACTGTAGAGAATATAAATCAGAAGGTGACGTACGACTTTACAATAAAATCGAGCGAAAGAAGCGATATTAGGTAGAAGGCCTGGCGTTAGCGAGGTGAAGGTTGATGAGGTGAGAGATTGATAAGAATGGCTGGGACTGTAATCTTCTTCGGCGCTATTTATTTCAATACATACAAACTTGTATGAGGGTGCATTAGCGGATTCCGGCCTGTGGCTGTGCACGGGTTTCCCATTGTCCTTTTGCCTCCCGCTTCCGCAACCTCTGAATGCTGTATATTATCTGCTTTGTACATTATGAATCACTTTTGTTTATTATAATTATCTGTACCTATGTATTACCGTCCTATCTATTGCTTTTGATGTGATTGACCCCAATTTTAATAACCAATGGAGCCTTATCGATCAACGAGGGCTTTGCTGGACCCCAACGATGCGCTGACCACTCGGTACGTCCTCGTTGAGGTTAGGCACCATTGGAGATTATTGCGGCTGACTCTGATCTTCTTCTCCTCAGATCTGGCCAGGTATACGATCCTGCTATTATGGGTTTCAGAGCGCAGAGAATGGGTTCAATCGCCTCGTCGACAAGCTCTATCTCGCGGGATTCTTTATCTTACGATTTGAATTCCGTTCGATCTTCTGTCTCGTCGTATGAGAGCTTCATGACGGCTCAATCCATCAACCCCACATATCACGCGAACGCTGGATTCCTGGCATCACAGCGCGACTCTTATACAACCCAGCAGAAGTCGCGCTCAGCCTTACCTCCACGACCAGTCTTTCAGCGCCTGCCTCCGGAAATCTACGATTGTATCCTGCAAAAACTGAGAGAGTTCCACGAAACTCCATCATCACTTAGCTGCCAGACATGCTATCTCAGAGATCTGAGCTCGCTTGCTCTGACTAGCAGGGCGTGGGATAAAGCTGTGAGAGTGAGACTGTAAGTGATTGGGCTACTCATATCTTTTGTTACCGTGGGCTTATGCTTTCTTGTTACAGCTATGAACGGATTTACATCGTGGGAACCGATCAAAAGGACCACATGAAGAAACACAAATTGAAGTTTGGTGTGCGGCTGAAACTCTTGAGGCGAACCCTACGGGAACGAAGAGTGCTGGCTCAATATGTGCATGAGCTCAAAGTCCCTAGATTACAGCCGGATGAGGAACCTATTCGTAAGGACATCACCGAGCTCACAGCATCGTTGGTCATGGCTTGCCCCAACTTGGAAAAGCTCGTCGGATTTTACTCGGTCTACGGGCACGGATTCGATCGATTGACTCATGCACTGTCGACCCGAAGGAAGCTAAAGGAGTATATATGGATCATAGGGGAGAACGAGGCCGTTACCCAGCGTTCGATGAAGCAACTGCCACCAGGTCTTATGGATAGAGAACAGGTTGAAGGTTTTTTAACATTGCATGTTGCGTGGACGTCATTGACAACACTATTTCTGCACTCACACGACCAAGGTATCCTCGAGCGAGAGGTCCTTATAGAGACTCTTCACATACTGCCGTCACTACAACATCTCTGTATCTCCTCATTTCACATGGATGACTTTGATGATAGCATACTACAAAGATTACCACCGCTCGAGTCTTTACGGCTTCAAGATCTTGAAGGCGTTACCTTCCGGGGGATCTCGGATTTCTCTCGTACCGCCGCTGCGCAGGGTATTTGTTGCCTGTCCCTGATAAACCTGGATATCACGTATCTGTCAGCTGTTTCAAATCTGCTCCTCCATTTGAATCGCCTTACACGCTTTACTCTAGTCCAAGAGAGTTCTCCCGAAGTCGCCCCTGGGGAGCTTGTATTTCAACCCATTATCGCCTCCCAGCAGCTGAAATTCATACACTGGGATATTCTACAGCCCGAATCCGCAAACGAGAATTTGGCAAGTTCCATCCGCGCAGGTGGATTTCCAAATCTCCGCACCATCAGAGCACCATCCGATCATTACGGGATGCTCCAAGCCCTTTGTAAACCAAGAGCACAGATCGAACACTCCAGAGACAAATATCGTGGCTCCCAACAACCTGGCCTATCCAGACCTCCCGACTCAATCAAGCGCAACCTCGTGGATGCTCGCAAGGAAGCCCAAAAGCGCATTGAGGAAGCGCAAAAGACTGTTGCCTTCAAAGTCATTATCGAAGAAGACGGCGTGGTTGAGCAGGTCTACGACTTGAACGGATTCATGGGTACCATTGGCTCGAAAATCACGTACAGTCTCGACCCAGACGTATCGGGGAGCGATGGAGCAGTGGTTGATTTTCCAGATTTGACGAGTGGGAAGGCAGAGGCGACAGTGAAGAGGGATCATGGGTGCAGGGGTCTGTGGAATGCATCAGACCATGGGGGTAAAAAGTGGTGGGAGCATGAAGAACGGTACAGGTATCAGCCGTTGGATTTGAAGAGGTTCTTCTAGGGTTGAGGTCGGCCAGGGTGTATGATCGTGCGTGTTCGCTAGCATGGCGAGTAGGGGACCTTTAGGTCATACCCTTGTATTGTTCTGGGCCGGAATTGACATCTGGACATGTGGGAGATTTTGGCTCAATCTCAGAAGTACGGAACATGTTGCTCATCTGTCCGGGAATGTGGGAAGGAATCTACCTCTGGCATGGCATGGCCTGAAGGTTATTGATTAATGTGCAGTGTTTATGCTCCCCCTTGAAGACTCATGTTCACAGAAGTGTTGCTGTCAGCGGACGATGATGGGTATGCGATTAGGTTTCTATTTTCCTCGCATGGTCTTCTTTCGTTAGGAATACTTGCTCAGCGATCCCTTTTCAACAATTCCATTTCTGTAAAGATGAATCAGATCCAAGCAGTGTTCTTTACTTTCTCTTACTCACATCACCATGTCTATGAAAACATTCGAAATATTGCTGTTATTAAAAACATATCACTTCACTTATTCAACCTTATCGATATTCTCCAACTTTGTCTTCTAAGGATCGATTCTGTGAGAACGATGAATCGATGAATCGATGAATCCAATCTCAAGAGGGAGAAAATTACAACATGATAGATCATGAAAAGAAATGAGCAAGGAAACGAAAGCAAAAGAATAACGATGATGTGAATATACAAAAGATGGAAAAGTCGAAGAACCTCAAGGTGCGAAACTCGACGGACGATATAGAAGATTTAGAATACAGACACCATGGAACGCCCAAAGGAAGCTCGACATGAGATTATACTTGGAGCGGTGGATCGGGCTGACTTCATAATGAGAGAACGATGAGCCAGGGGCGCAGCCGGGGAAAATGTAGGCTGCTGCCGCCTGGCGAGGGAAATATATGGTGACTTGTTCCGCCGATAACAGTTAGATGATCAGTAAAAGCTCAGGTTGGAGTCCCTGTACATCTGGCGAACCATGCCTACTAAATGCTCATAAAAAACTCATGATGCAAAGCTTGCACCGTATTTGCCCCAGGCTTTCAGAGCAATGGTGATTGAACATGTCTCGGAGCGCTTTATGCGAGACTCGTAATATGTACACCTGCATAGCTAACTGCTTTCTCGATGCAGAGCACAGTGAACCGCTATGCGAACTTTTTGCGCCGGTCCATGCAAAGAGCCTAGGATCTCCCACCCGCCCGCTCGATAAAAGCAGATTACCTCCCTGCAATAGCAAGCATAACGCGTAAAAGCCATGATCGCCTGGGGCCTTGAATACCATCGCTCGTGCGACCGAACGTTCGTATGTAATCGAATGCCTGAGAAACACACTGAACCATGTGTATCAACTTCCCTTCACGTAAGCCCCTGCGCCTCGCCTAACCGAAAGACATGACCAGGCTGATTCAAAACCGAAACAGCCATCAACCGTGATAGCAGGTAGATAATTATGTGCAAGCATGACGCTGTAAGCTCGGCGCATAAATAGATGTATCATGATCAACGTTCGCTTGGGGTATCATATATCGAAGTGGCTGTTGTTGAAGATACCCTCCTCACCATCGCTAGTTTTGATGATGCCGCTCATACGGTTCTCTCTACTTTCCTTGGGATCCGAAGGCTGCTCCCAATCCTCCTCATCGTCTTCTTCCATTTTGTCCAAGTCATTACCTCGAAATTGCTCTTCTATAGTGCTCTCGTCGACGAATGTGAAACCTTTGAAGTTTGCCTGTACTCCAGGTGATAGAGGGGTCGAAGCAGGCATATGCCCGGAGGTTAAGGCCGCTGCGCGAGCATTAAGTGATGAAGAGTTCTGCAGAGCATTCGTAAATTCGGGATCGAAATTTGAAGTGTCAAGCACAGATTTAAGCTTGGGTTTGAAAGGCGGCACAACCATCTTGTTCATCAAAGCGTCCCAATCCATGTCAGCAAAGAAAGGGTGGGCTTTAAGGTCTTCCGCGTCATTGATGGCACCTAGCCGGTGTTTTGGGTTGCGATTCAGCAGACCTTTCACAAAGTTCCTCCCTTCTGTACTCAAGGCATCGCGTGGAAAACGAACTTTCCCAAAGGCGATATTTTTGTACATTTGTTGCGTGTCGTCAGCATAGAACGGACTCCATCCACAGCACATCTCGAACACCAGAACTCCGAGAGACCAAAAATCCACCATAGTGGTGTAGCCCTGTTCGTCAAGAAGAACTTCAGGGGCCAGATATTCTGTGGTACCACAAAACGTATTTGTAGTATCGTCCTTGGTGAGATTGGCTTTGGATAGACCGAAGTCGCAGAGCGCAATATGGCCATTGGCGTCCAAGAGAATGTTTTCAGGTTTCAGATCCCGGTAGACAATGTCATACGAGTGAAGATGCTGCAGTGCAAGTATGAGCTCAGCAATGTAAAATTTCGCACGTTCTTCATCGAATCTGCCGGCCTTTTGAAGATGCCAGAACAATTCACCGCCTGACATGTAGCCTGTGACCAGGTAGAGATCCGTTGCGGTTTGGAAAGAGAACTTTAAGCCCACAATGAACGGCGAATCGGCCATTGCGGTTCGAACAAGAATGTTGCGTTCACCCAAGGTATGGGCTATTTCTTTCTTTTGTACAATCACCTTTTTGGACAAGACTTTCATGGCGTAAACTCGCTGAGTGTCTTTCTTCCGGACCAGGTACACCTGGCCAAAAGTTCCTGTTATATGTGAATCAGCTAAGCAGCATCTGGAGAGAAGGCGCAGGCACGAACCTTTACCGATTAGCTTCAGTATTTGAAAGTCTTCGGGGCCGTATTGTTTCTTGTCGGTTTTTTGATACGAACACTCGAGGTGGATTTCACCTGACACGTGATCCGTTTCCGGATCTCTTGCTTCTAGCTTGTACCAGCCTTCAAGTTTCGAGCCATCGTCACTTACATTGGGAGAAACCTTGACATGGCCCAGAAAGGCTTCCTGGTCAGCTCGATCGTAGACATAGAGGTCTATACCAGAATGCCCTCCAAGCACATCACTTGAGCAAGTTAGCCATCGGTAGGGGAATTAATTATATAGAACTCATACAAGATTGCTTCGTGGTCCCAACTTGGATCGGTCACTTGTCTGCCCGTTTTGAACTTCTTCTGATCAGATAGACTGGTTGTACTGCTCTGTCGGCTTTTCATTGGGATTGCCATTGATCTGCCCATGTCACTGCCCGAGCGCTTGACCGGTACACCACCAAGAAGTTCATCTCGTCCCTGCGAATCGTCCCGTTCCATGTTCAGATCTGTCTGTTTCTCACTTGCGATAGACTCATTCCACTCAAACACGCACACTACGTAAGGATCGTAACTGGGCCTCAACCCCTGTGCTCCTGATATTTTTATCGAAAGTTTGCCTTTAGGAGGACCCACAGGGGGTGGGGGACTGGCTTTCGACTGGGTCTTGGAGCCGTTCGTATCTGGCTTCCTAGTACGTGTCCCATCTCCTGCGCCAGTACTTGACGTTGATAGCGTTTTGGTAGCACCATCTGCCCCATCGTTTGATAACGCCCTTGGTGTGAGTGGAGGTGTGTTCTTCATACGCGGCGGAGCCGCCACGCCAGGAGTCAGCTTTGCCTGCTCAAGATAAGAAATCAAAGAAGAATGTGCAGAGACTGTATGAGGCTCCTCGGAAGGTAAGCTGGGCATTGCGGACGAGGAAGGAGAGGTAGGATTCGAGATGTGCGCAGCATGAACAGAAGAACTTGTCATGATATTAGAAAGGGGATTCAAGCCACCAGTATGGCGGCGTGTTCGCAATGGTATGACGTCGTTTCCAGAGGTATGCCTTCCTAAAATCGGGCGGCCAGTACTGGAACCCTCAGGTTCACGAGAAAAACCCACTGCAGCATTGCCACTCTCGCCCTCTTTGTGTATTGATGAGGGTGACGATATGGGCGGTGTCGGGTACGGTACGACCGTGGCGCGGTCCGGGAAGGAGCCTTGCTCCGAAGCGTCCAGTGGTGGCACTTGGGGAGCAAGACCATCTGCCTTGCTATACTGCGGAGTTGGCGAGCTAGGTGCTGTAGGTAAGGCCCGGGAAGCATCTCCGTAAAAGGACTCCAGGTGGTAAGTCGGAACTCTTATGCCTGGTGTAAGAGCGGCGAGCGGCGACAAATCGCTTGAGCTGTTACTTGTAGAAGATCTTGCACGAACCTGTCCAAAATAACTATGTATTATGCCTGGTAGACGTTTGTCTACAGGATCTGGATGTGGTGTGGCGATTCCGGACGGGGTCGTACTCGTTGATCCGATGTGATCATGGCCGTCATCGTCTGACCGACTGAATCCGTACTTCCCGTTAGCCACAGCCATTCTCTATCTGTAAATTCCAGAACAATGTATGCGACACGACAGAAAGAAGTAGTCCGACGGTGTGGGTTTGGACAGCTGCAGAGTAAAAGAACCTCTACCAGCTAAAGAACGAGAATACACTCAAGTTCCGACGTAGGGTGAGAGTCAGGAGAAATCGTGTTAGAAGAGATTGAAAAGAGCTGGTGGTTGCTGGTACAGTGGCAGTGAAATTGCAATTGGTGCTTCGAAGTCTAGAATTTGCATGTCACAAAAAGTTCCTCGGCTACGAGGCAAATGAAAAACTAGAAGGAGTCTGAACTCGCGGGCCGAGAGCTTAAGTTTGGAAGCGAGTGGTCCTTCCGTCCACGGTTGATGAATACTTCTTGTTGGAGGACATGTGAAAGGTCACGCCAGTGCCACCAAGGGAAAGGAACCTCCAAGGCCAAGCAAGGTACCTTGAGCAAGGTAGGTGTCGTCAACTCCCTCGAAACTGGGCATTTGGCAATGCTGCGATGAGGATCCGACCCCGGAGAGCTCCCAGGCCCGCTTATAGCCGCGGCTGATGTTCCACGCTGGGCCAGCTCAGCAGTAAAGTAAGGAAGGGAAAGTAGTCACCGGTCACCAGTGAGTCAACAGTCACCAGCTCATGCTTGCTCCAAATGGGCAAGCTGTGCTGGCGGAAGGCAACGCGAGGGTCCTATTTCGAATAGGCCGCGACCGAGCAGGCATTTGCGCAAAAGAAAATATTGGTAGCTTACCTCTGTAGCATTGCTTTCCTTAGTAGGTCCGCAGCGGTGTGAGGGTTGATACCGTCATGCTGCTGTTGCTGCGTCGACATGATTGCAGTCGGTCCTCCCCAAGGTGGTGTAGGTCCTTGCTGTAGGAAGTCAACGGCGGACGAGTGCGGGGGATGACGGTATCATCGTATCATGATTATGATTATGATTATGATTGTTATGATTATTATGATTATTTGATCCGTTAATTTCTAAAATCTTGCACATACCTAAAGTACCGTATTCCGTACCACGCGTACCTTAGAATACCGTACCTCCAATTTACAGTAACTACTAGTGACCTTGAGTACATTGCCCGTGCTCCTTGACCAGACTAAGGTAAGGTACTTCGTGAAAGATACCTTACATTTCTATATAGCTAGGGTACCTATGGAGTACTGTCAATTCAGTATTTAAATTCCAATACTAGTATTGCACCAATCTGGTCCCTCTTAAGGGAGGGCCTTCGACGACGACGAATACGGATGATGACGACCTCGAAGCTTTTCCCTTCGGCCGAGCGACTTGTCTGGTACAGGGTAGAGTTAGGTTCCTGAGGTATTGGGATCTTAGCTCAACAGGATATGTTGAGGAAGTACGAGTAGCCGAACAGCGTTCATGATAGCCTATCGGAGTTTTAAGGTGAGGTACTTTACTTGGAGTTGTTTACCTTAACTCTAGGTCACGAAACTGTACCTCGGCACTAGGATACTCCGCTCCGGTGGTCTGTTTGGCTAGGCGGGAGCATGGTACCTCACGGTACCTCACCAGAAGATATTCACTGCGCTCGTTGAGCATGAGGCATCTACTTTAGGAACGGTCATGCATTACCTCAGTGAAGCCTGCTTGTAAATTCGGCACGGTCAACGCGTCCTGTAGAAAGTATGGCTAGAAGATCAAGAGCTGCAGCGCAAGCTGCGGCTCCTTTGCCAGCCAGTATGCTCTCCTTTGCTGCCCTGCGACTGGGGCCTAGTGCCTAGTGCCTAGGAGCTGTAATCCAGTAGCTAACGCCATTGCAGGAACTTCGACTCCTCAGGTAGCCGAGAACTCGGACGAGGAGATGGCCGACGGTTCTCCGGACGGTGCACCAACTCCTCTAGAGAACGATCGCGACGAGCAGGTAGGGGAACAAGCTGCTGATGAGGACGAGGAAGATGGATCGGGCAATGATTCGGAAGGAGTATCTCGACCCTCCACTCCAGCTCGGGGGCGGTCGGCAATACCACAGAAACGGCGTGCCGGAAGACCTGCCAAAACTCGTCTCCATGATCGGTCCGGACGAGATGAGAACGAATCTCGAGACGCGGCCTCGGATACTGGAACCCCCCGGAAGAGGGGCGGATGGCGTGGAGGTGTCCGTGGATCAGGTGTAGGGAGATGGGGAAAGCCTAGAGGAGGGCCATCGCACGTCACCCAGGTGCCTTTGGATAAGGAAGGTAATATGGCGAACGTCAAGGACGACGAAGTAGAACTGCCCGAAGATCCCGAGGGCGAAAATAAAGTCGACAAGATGGGGCGTTTGCAAGGAGATAGGGAATATCGAGTACGCGTATTTACCATTAGCGGAAAAGGAGATCGGCTGTACATGCTATCGACTGAGCCCGCAAGATGCATCGGATTCCGGGACAGCTACCTGTTTTTTCAGAAGCACCGATCACTCTATAAGATAATCCTTGGTGATGAGGCAAAGCGTGACCTGATAGAGCGCAGTCTCATTCCACATTCGTACAAAGGCCGTGCTATTGGAGTTGTGACCGCTCGTTCTGTCTTTCGAGAATTCGGCGCTCAAATTATCATCGGCGGCAAGAAAATTACCGACGACTATCAGGCAACTGATGCTAGGGCCCGAGGTGACATTGAGGGGAAACTGGCTGTGCCTGAAGATAGAGCGCCCGTCAGTGGTGACTCTTACGACAAGAATCGCTACGTGGCATGGCACGGGGCAAGCAGCGTCTACCACTCAGGGGCACCAAGCCTACCATTACCTAGCGGTAAGGTCGCTGATGGCAAGAAGAAGAAAGTTGTGGTTACGGGAGATAACTGGATGTTTGAGCATGCACAAGCAGCTAGGTGGGCTAATCCCTTGACCTTCAACAGTCTCCTCGCTCACAAGTTTAGTTCTTTCAACTCCAAACTCGCTCAGATGCGCCGTCAAAGTCTCGAAGGTGCTTACGATCCTCACACCAATGTAATGCAATACCCAAAGATCATGCAGCCGACCCACGGTCGATGGGAACAACTACCGACCGGACCGGCATCATCAATACCTCTATCATACGATCAACGCGGAGAATCAGTTAACCTTCCAGCAGTAGATTCCATGTTCCCCGACGTCGCACCTGTTTTCACCCACAACTTTGCCATCAGCGACACATACTATGTCAGCCCACTATATTCAGGGTTGGGCATCCCTGGACCGGACGGACCCGCAATGGACGTTGGACCTGGTGGCCTGACAGAAGTGCCGCAGGATATCGTTGCTGCTTTGCCAGACGAGAACCGCCAAGCGTTCGAAGAGATGAAACTTGAGGAGATCAAGTGGAAGCTGAGCTGGGGCGGAGAGGATGAGGACCGGGCACGGGCCAAATTACGGATCAGCTACAACACCTAAACTGTTAAACAAACGATACGGTCTGTGTCGTGCGCCGAACTTGCTGGTTGTGACGGCGCCCGGGAGTTTTTAGACGGTTTCCCCCCCATTCGGCTAGGCGTTGGGCTTATGATACCAGGTCAGATCTCCGATATGTTGCACGGAATGAAAACGGTGATAAAAATGGAGCCAACATTCGGATATGCAGAGTTCAAACAATACGTCTCAGGCATACCTTATGATTTTAAGATAGATGATTGGATCTGTGAGATACCCTAGAAAGTATATTGGCTGTGGTGCACCAGGCATCCACGTTTTTATCCCGTTGCTCTAGAGGGTAACGGGGTAATGGAACCCAAGTCTCGAAAGGTACCCGCTCCTGGCATGACCACGCAATTACAAACTCGACATGGAGTAAAGTACTTTAGATGTGTAGGTAGCCAGCTATTATAATTCGATGTCTTTCACAGGGCATGTGAAAATGTGAAAGACGCTCACAAAGCACTTTAACCAGAGTGGCGGAGGAAGAGTGTGGCACCGAAAACGTTTCTCGTTTCTGGTTTCTCGTTTTTCGAACGAAAACCACAATGTTGTAGTTCTAGAATAAGGTAAAGTACCGTACTACTGGCGTATAAAGTACAACCCCCATCTAACAAGCCACAATTACACTTACGGGAGTCACACTCAACTTGGTAAACAACCTTAACAGATAATACGAGTCGAGTAAAGTAAAGCTACTCCCGTAAGGTACGGAGTATGTAACTTATTACATTTCAAAAACCCCGCCGACTAAGAAGAAGAAAAAGGAAAAAAGGAAAAAAGAAAAATACCGCTCGAGTCACGGGCTGCCAAACCCACATTCGGCACTCTTCGTCATCAAATCATCCCCAAACTCTCCCTCTTTCCCTCTCTCCCTTCCCCCTACCTAAATCCATACCCATCATCTCTACCTCCTCTCGACTCGCCATTTACCATAGATCTAAATTCCTCGGTTCTGTTCTTTGCAGTCTACCTTACCGCCACACCGGATCATTTGTCGTGGCAGATGGAGAGATTACAGTAATTTCCCGTAACAAACGGTTTCACCCCCGCCTGCATCCACGGTACCTCCCAAAGCGACCGCTGGATCGTCAAGTCTTAACCTCCAACACCAGACAACCTTTTCCACAACACCTTCTGGTCACCATCGGAAGGGCCTTTGTGGTTGATTCTACGACACATTTCCTGCTGCCTTGGTCGTACAAGCACCCTGGTGATACCAACCAAGACCGGTCAGCACAGTCGATCTCCATCAGCATCGCCACACACTGGTCGTTTGAAGTACAAAGCAACAGTTGGCGGTATTACGCTTTCCGCTCGGCAGTACACCTTACAGCTCGCTGCTTGTTGCTCGCTCGACCCCCCGTTGCTTGACACCTCTAGAATCGACTTCGAAGTATTTCCGGTTGTCACCAAGCTATGGCTCTACACGCATAGTCTCTTTTCAGTTCGGACTTCGCTACCTTTCTTCCATCTATCGCCGACCAACACATATTCTCCTGAATCGACACCAAGTTGATTGAGCTTTTAACTAAGACTTGTGATCTCTTGGAGTACGACACAATCACACCAACACCTTTAATTCATCGCAAGAATTCAGCTGGATGACTTATCTCCGACAAAGCGACAACTCAGCTCTCGCGAACCCTCAACTGGACTTATCCGCATTTACGATCTGTTGGAAGAAGACCTCGCGTTAGATCCAGCCGTTTCTTCTGTTCAGACACCTGTTGTTTTAGCGATCCTGTTCTTCCAGCGTAACGACCATTTCTTTTTAATACGACTATCATTTACCTACCACACAAGTCAACCAGAAGTCAAATACAAGGCAACTAGATCGCGAAAAAGCGGACCCCTAAACCGTTGATGACGTTTTGACCCTTTCTTAAGTCTTCTGAGCTCCTCGCGGGCGTTTCGCTTGCCGAGTACTTTTGGACCTTTGGACCGGGGTTTGAAAGGTCACCAGCACCACGAGCCGAAAAATCGAGCGGACACATTCACCAAAGGGTGTCGACACTGTCATAGCCCAAGACTCGTCGCTTCCGGGCGGTTTTTCCTCACACACGGGCACGTCATAGCGAACAACTTCTCGTTATGCCTTCTTTCTACCCAAACACGTTCTCGCGACCTATGCCCTTGACTCCTCCGGATCACTATGGAATGTACCCCGATAACACTGGCGCCACACAGTATCCAGCAATCAATCCTGATATACACTGTGCCAAGGCGCAGGGTGGAGGATCTGGACACGAGTACACCAAGCGATACCCACAATTCTCTATGGCACCGATGTCAGGTCCTTTTTACACTAAAGAGTATGATCGTCAGTCAGTCTCCAACTACACCGCTCCTCCAGCCCGGACGTCCGCAAACACTCATGGGCCCATAAGCGCTCCCTTACTACCCCCAATCCGGGTACCAGACCCTTCTACGGATGATTATCAGTCTCTGCGTTCAAAGCGAACCCAGCCTGCGGCGCAGCCCAAGGAAGAAAAGGCAATTGGTGGTGTTGCCGCTTACCTGGACTATGAGATGGATCAGATGGCCGACTTTGTGGCCGAGACGGCACAGGGAATGTATGACCTCTATGATTCCAGAATCTGCCTTGCAGACATTGACATCGTTCGAAGTGTTAATCCAAAGACTGCGGTCCCCCCTGCGTTCCGTAAATACGTTTTTCAAGTCCTATCCTCAACTCGCTTACCGCGTACAACGATCCTCCTTGGACTTTACTACTTGGCTACTCGTATGACCATGCTATCTGCTAGCGGCAGATACACTACAGGCAGTGGACAAGTTTATCGTATGCTCACTACGTCGCTCTTGCTCGGCTCAAAGTTCTTAGATGACAATACGTTTCAGAATCGCTCTTGGTCTGAGGTTAGTAACATCCCTGTCGCCGAGCTGAATTTACTCGAGATTGAATGGCTTTTGGCCATTAAATGGGATATGCACGTCAATCCCGATGATCCTCAAGGCTTTATGTTGTGGCAAGAACAGTGGGAGGGGTATCAGGACAGGAAGGCCATTGAAAAGTCACTGGAGTCGCTTAAGCTGGCCCCTGTGGACACGAACGTCCGGAGGCAGCACTCCACAAATAAGCGTTATTCCGCTGCTCCGGTTTACCAACCATTGTACAATGAGCAGGCACTCGGTGCCAGTGCCAATGATCATCTGCACCCGCAGTGGAGTACCCCTCGCTACGATCAATGGCCACCTACGCGGTTGAACACGGCTTATTCACCACCATCTGCACCAGAGACTGGGCCAAACACGCCGGAATGGTATGGTAGGCTCAGTGGGATTGGGTATAGCCATGGACAGCAGAGTTACCCTGCGAGGACGATACCTCCGCCATCGCAGATTCTGCCGTCGCAGATTCCTCAACCAGCATATCAGGCACCATACCCTCAGCAGTATAACCCAAGCCCTTGGAACCCTCATGGTGCCCACTGTGGCTGCGGCTACTGTATGCCTTACCAAGATCGTTACTCCATGGCTCCCGGATACGGCCCTCAGCCAGTCGCAGGCTAGATTTCGAACTGCATGTATTCGCCTCTAGACATCTTTGTCACTTTCGTTAAGAGTATGCAAAGTACTTGCACACGCAATATATTCGATACCCCTGGTTTCGTGGCCTAACTCGGACCGCGATATCCTTGTTTCAGTTCTTTTCTTTGCTCTGCGTGCGGTTCCCTCCGCCAAGTCCCTGGATACGTCGGAGCGCCGACATTGTATTCATTCACAAGGCCGCACTCGAGGTACACCACTTGATCATTCGGCAGGGGTTCCTTTACTAGGCGAACTAAAACGGAAGGGTCCCCTATCGACTACTTACCTAACGGCCTCGCATTCTTGTTTCTATTTTCCTAAAGATTACGAGACAATTTTTCGTTCTGCTAAGCATATCCCGATAGACTTCTCATTAGGCCTCAAGGATTTTGGGGAGCACTTCACATTCCAAAAAAATCGGTATCAGGCGTTTCTCGGTTTCGGCAAAAAATCTTCGGCATCAGACCTCATGGACCCGGGGTGGCGATCTTTGTATTTGCATGGGCTCTAGCACTTTCGTTTACTTTTAAAAGAATTCCCCCCTCGCGTCGGCGGCGGTAGCGACGGAAAAGCAGCAACTTTTTTCGGACATGCCCTCATTTTTCGAGCCGGGCTAGGCTCTAAGTAAGGTGGTTATGAGTGTCGCCTGTTGAAGCGGAGGCACGGCGGTGTGTTACCTTACATGGAGCGGATTGTAATTAGCTGGAGGAGAAAATAAAAGGTTGACATGGAAAGTGGCAACAGCGGGTTATGGGTAGAGATCGACGGACATCAGATTCAAAATTGAAGAAGATTTGGTTCTCCCAAACTTTTATCTAATACGAGTGATATTTACCGTAGTCATGAATGAGCGTCTGAAAATGCTTGACGCCGACTTATCACTATCATAGGGCTATTTTCACCTACTAGGAGAACGGAGGTTCGGATAGGCTTTCTTTACAAGGCAAACGTGGAGATTCGAAAACAAACTTTACGAGGCAAACGGTGCCACCCGTTGCCGACTATTTGCCCCCATCGTCGCCCGCGGGTTCCTCCCATCGCCTCTGTGCGCTTACTCCTACTCCGAATCTTCAAGACTCTCCTCCCGTCAACGACCATTCTACCCTCTCTTCCTATCTCGCATCCCCCAATACATTCCTCCCTCTCCCTCTCTCTCTCTCTTCCCGCTCCAATCCGTGGCCTAACCACCCCTTTCCCTTTTCTGAATTAGAACCTGCGGCCCAGAGATTCAAAGTTGCATTGTATTCTTTATCCTTGACGTGGGTAGATGGGAGATCCCTCACGGTGTTCTGGCAGCTGTACTAGATTATTGGAGTGGCGAGTCTGTGGTGTGTTTAATGGAGGCGAGGAGATGGGCGTGGATTTGTGCTTGGGAAGAAGAAGAGGGTGGTTTATTTTATTTTATGAATGGGTTGGGGTGGGATAGGAGCAAATAATGATAGCATGCTGAACGAAGTGGATATGCGGGAGATTCGTGAAGAAGCCAATTTTCCAGTATATCAAATCACACCTCTAAAACTACCGCTCCTAAAGTCCTTATCTCACCGCCATGCCCCCTACTCACCTCTTGGGCTCTCTTAACATGAGCACCTTGTTCCGGTGCACATAGGCCAACACCCCTTACCATCACACGCCCATCATTCCTCTCAGTCTCAGCACCTCATGCTTGGTCACGAAAACCCCATCTACACCCCCTCGCGCATCCTGTGCCTTTCCCTCCGGAACCTCCAAAGCATCAACCAAATCTCTGACCTTAGCACCTTCCCATTCACCTCGGCTATTGGTCCAAAACACCCGTTTGATACCTGCCGCGTAGATGTAAAGAATGCAGCGGTAACAAGGACGTGACTGTAAAGCTGTTGCGTGCTCCGCTGTCTGGACGATGGCAGGCTGAACGGTCGGAAAGGGGCTGCGAAGTTCGTCGTGCAGGGAGCGAGGCTCGCCGCCAGACTTATTGACCGGATCTTTGACGTCAGCTTCAAGTGTCTGATTGCCGACATCAGTCTGCTTCTTCCAGCCGAGCCTCGCTACATATATGTCCGAGCCGCACAATCGGAGGTCTTTCGTGCGCTCAGAGAAATTGTATGGCTGAGGCGTGGCTCGACGCTGAGGCTCAAAACAAGTCGTGCCAGGGTGCTGGTCTTCGGAAATGGCTTTTATCTGGTTGTTCTTGTCCTTTTCAGGGGAAGAATATTTCTGCCGCCTACCTCTAATGGCTGAGATAGAATCTACATTATGGTCCAGTAAAGTAGCCAAGTTATTATCGATTTCGTTGCAAGAAGCAGAATCATTGCGAGAATTTACTCTCGTTGTTGATTCACACGTCAATTCATGCTGCTGCTGTTGTCCATATGCCACAGTCTGTCCATGTTGTCGAGCCTGACGATAATGTTGATGATCGTGATGAAGCCCATGCAGCCCCTTCGTACGGTCTTTCGAAGCACTGTTCTTCAGAGGCAGACATTTCTTCTTCTTCTTGTTGTACTCCTCGTACTCGTACTCCTTGATGGGGTCCAACTTCTTCTCCTTCTCCTCGACCGCATCGAGATGAACATGTTTCAAATTGCGACGCTTGAACCTGGGACTTGCCACTGCGTTGGTTGGCAGCCGGTTTCCTCTCCAGGGTGACAACGTCTTTGTCGGCTGCTCGATTGATGTAGGCTTTGATGTTCTGTAGTCGTAATCCTCGTTTCGCACGACCAGGTAATTTGAGGCTTGGTTTTTGCAGCCACTGAGCAGATCTGGTAGACGCCTGAGAAGCCAGAGTACTGGAAAATGAGAGGGCAGAGTGGATAGCCATCATTTCCGAATGCATTGATAGCGGAGTATTTGCCAGATTACCACCTTTTGTGTCGCCGCAGGGCATATGCGTCTCGGACGATGACTCGTTCTGCTTCGAGAGCTTACTCTTTTCACTGACTGCCTTACTGCTGCATTTGTTCTTTTGGTCCAAAGCTGCAATAGCAGGGCTATTGAACGCACTGAAAGGCGCTAATCTCTTGGCCCCTCCATCAAAATGAGGCCGGTGGTCATTGTACCCTTGACCAATGACTTTACCACCGCGAACAATGATACAACCGTGACGGTAGTGCAGAGGAGACTTGATGGCCTGCTCAAGGCATAGAGACAAGTAGGAGTCGGTGCGGGGAGACATATTTGGAGAATCTTAGACGAGTTGGTTGCGTATTGCTTTGCTTGTGTGTGAAGAAAGTAAGACGTGAGACTGACAGTTTGCCCTTTGAAGTATGACTTGAACGTAAGTGGATAAAGGTTCAACGATATGTTGGCCGCTATATGATTTCTTGTTGTATATTACCTGCATTTACATACCTTACAGCGATTAGGTATTGAATTGATAAACTAGGCTGGTATAAGAATACATCTTTTACTGCGAACATTCTGGGCCGTGACCCTACGAGCGTACTGACTGAGCTCCACCGAACTCCAGTTGATATCAAAGACGTGTACTACCACCGTTAAATATGCCTGTCGCATTCAATATCCAGAACTCTACCAATTCAGCCTCCAGGTCCCCCTCGCGCCAACCCCCAGCACTCCCTAGCGAGCTCCTCCTCCTTGCTGAATCCCAATGGCTATTCACCGAATCGGAGCTCCTAGGCACACCCTCCGTCCTCGATGGCCTCTCTCCTGAAAAGGAACGCGAGAACCGTAGTAAAGGCGTCAACTTCATCCTCCAAGTCGGCATCATGCTCAAGCTCCCCCAAATCACCCTCGCCACCGCCAATGTATTTCTGCATCGCTTCTACATGCGCCATTCTATGGTCGATATCCCCAACAGGCCGGGCTTCCACTACTATTCCATGGCCGCGACAAGTCTGTTCTTGGCGACTAAAGTTGAAGAGGATTGTAGGAAGATGAAAGACTTGGTTATCGCCTGTGTGAGGGTAGCGCAGAAGGACCCAGGAAAAGTTGTAGATGAGCAGGACAAGGAATATTGGAGGTGGAAAGACAACATCCTACACAACGAAGATTTGCTGCTTGAAGCTATTTGCTTTGATTTGAGCTTGGAGCCGCCGCATAAGACTATGTTTGAGCTGCTGATGTTTTTCGGGGAACAGGATAACAAGAGGCTAAGGAACGCGGCATGGGCGTTCGTGAACGATAGCTGTATGACGGTGCTCTGTCTGCTGTTTCCAAGTAGGACAATCGCGGCGAGCTCACTTTATGCGGCGGCGAAGCACTGCGGAGTTTGTTTGCCAGACGATGCACAAGGCAGACCTTGGTGGGACGTTGTTGGGGTGAAGTTAAGAAGCATCAGAAGGGCATGTAACATCATGGCTATCATGTACGAGACTATTCCGTTCAGAACATCCAGAGAAGCCGTGACCCACGAACAAACTCCAGAGGATGGCGATGAAGCAACGGCAAAAACGAGGGCTGTGCGGGAGAAGGTTGAGGGGTGTATCGATTCTGCACTGCACGAGGCCAGCCAAGGTAGTAGCTCAGCTTCTGATCCTCTTGGCTTTCAAGAAAACCACGTGAAAAGGGAAAGGGATGGATTGGGAAGTCTAGAGCTGAATGTTGCTACGAACGGAGCTGCAGGACACAACGGCAATGGCCTTAGCCAGGACGCACATGGCGACATGGTTGATGGTGATGATATCATAAACGGCAGTCCTAGAAAAAGGCAAAAGGTTAATGGTGATACTAGCCACACCAACGGCATGACAGCCCCGCAGGAGCCGCCAGCTGAGAACAGCACTGCGAACGGCGCTCCCGTAGATGATGTTAGCGAAGAAGGGGAAGTAGAGCCATGACAAATCGGGTCCCTTTATGCCATACCCTTAAGGGGAATGGGCAACAAGATCTTCCATAAGATTCGGATCATGGTTCGATGTTCGATATTTGTATTTGTGGAGTTCAAGATACCCCAGTTGCTTCTTCTACCTATTTCAGACCTAACAGATGTGCTCTACCGGCTTTAATTACCAAGATCTAGATAAATTGTGTAAGATGTGTGACATGGCATTGAACATCTGTACACCCAAATCCAACCCTGAAACAATGACTCTAGCGACTCCGAGCAGACCCATGCCGATATAATGTGTGCTCCAATGTCCAGAAACGCCGGCACACTTGCAAGCACAAGTCATAAATTCTTGTAGATAACCAATACAGGTAGTCCTCGCCGGAAGTTCATCTGCGGAACGTTTCCACACCAAGCGTAGGCGTCTCTACCTGCTCGTTTCCTGGGACACCCTCATTTTTCCGCCTGTCAAAAAAAGTTTGACACTCAATAAGTAGAATGGCCCATTCTGCGAGAGCCCTACCAGCGTACTTGCTTGACTCAGTGGCAGGACCTTCCGGTTTGATGGGCCTGTTCGTAGGCGTCTCAGCCCGCACTGATTGTAGGTATGTTTGAGCAGGTAAGGGAAGCCTAGGAGGGTATAGACGCCTCTCTTTGCCAGCAGGATTATTCTCCCTGTCGCTCCATTCAAGGGAAAACTTGAAAGAGTGGGGACGAAAAGGAGGGGTTACTGATACAAGCTTGCCTGTCGAAGGCTCCTGCCCCACAGCAGGTGCGTTCCCGCTCGATGGTTTGGTAGTAGAAGCGGTCGGCTTTGGTTTCGAGCGATCTTCGGGTGAGCCAGCGAAGGGCATGATATTCTTAAACAGACCCCACCGCTTCTTTCCACTTTGAGACAACTTGTTTGCATCTTCTCTAGCCAAGGAAAGCTGCGATGCCGTTGCATGAGTCAGTTTGTCCAGTGAGCTATGCCTTTCGTAGGCAGTTGGTTGAGTGGTTGAAGATGATGTCGAGGATAGGATGCCATCGAATGAAAGAAATATTCCGCCCGGTGCAGCTTGCACGTCGTTCCTGATTATCAGGAGGCGACGCCCAGGAGCTGGACTACAAGGTGCCGTGGAGGGGGACACGATACCATGGTTTTCAGCGTACTGTTGGAGATAAAGAAAATGGCACCACACGCGCTTTAAGCGAAGCAACAGAGTCTCTAATATCGTTCTGTAGAAGGCTTAGCTTCATGACTCCAAGGACCTGCAGTGTTCATACTTACATATCTGTGTCAGAATTGGCACCATCCAATCTTGCGACTTTCCAACAGAGCAGTCGCATGTAATATGCCCTCACCATCGGACACCAGTGATTGAACATCCTTCCAAAGGTAGCCTCACTCAAGAGCCATTCCAAACACAACTCACGTTTCCTGCTCTCATCGCTGACAATGGTGCTCCATAGGCTGTAAAGGAACGCACATAGCCGTATTTCCGTCATAGTATTTTGGCTTCGCATCATATGTTTATACACATCCAACCAAAACGCCCAATCAAGAACGGGCTGTTCCTGATTCGAGGTATGATGATAGCGATCTAAGATAGCAATTGCTTCTTCCATGAAATCGCATAGCGTGAAGCATGCGCTATTATCAAACAACGAGATGTGTCGAGCAGCGGCTCTAAGGAGGTAGCCAAAAGACTCGGCAAAAGTCTTCTGAGCTTTCTCTGACATTGCAGAGGACCCTGATAAACAATCCCTTAACATCATAATGAGACGATTCTCAGCCATCGAGCGATTGACACCGCTTGGGGGTAATGGAAGTACAGTAGCAGAAGCGTCGGCCTCTCCAAGCAAGTCCTCAAAGGTTGAAGACGGCGCCGCATTAAAGTGATCCGACGGTTGGTTGATAGCACGTTGAATTGTCGCATCTAAAACTGTGAGCATCTGTGCCTGTACTAAAATGTAGCCGGGTGCACAGGTTCTCTCTCCTGGAGTGATACCCTCTGAAAGGAATCGGCAAGTCAGATCATAATAATTCTTCGCAAAAACAAAGAAGAGATCGCTATCTCTTCCAGCCCACCTCCCTACCCAAGGGCCGTGCCAGGGTATATATGCAGTAGCAATAGGTACTTGAGGTCGACGGCGCAGATTCTTCATCATCGATCTTAGTGACTGAAACGTCAAATTATGCACACACGGCGGAAATTTGATAGCAACACTCCCAGAGGCTGCTTTCAAGTCTGTGTCCCGTCGAACACCATTCTCGGTAAGGACTCTTCGTAGGACTTCTGGGGATGTTGCCCAAAGGCGAACCAAGATCTCGGCTATTCCGTCACAGTAAAAAAAAGCGTATGCAGTGACCTTTCCACAAAACGCCACAACGCTGGCCGCTACATTTCGCATCGACATCTTGTCTACCACAAACGCCATCTGCGCTAAGAGGTTCTGAACATATGTATTTCTAATGTTGTGAAGAACAGAATCAGCGAGGAAGTCGGAAGCCGTCGACCCAAGAGAGGTAGTTGATCGTGATTTGAGCGACGGTCGCAACGGTTTATCTGTGCGAAACGCAAAAGTGGTCGGATGTATAGTCCACTCGGGCCTGGTCATGATGGCAGTGACAGCTTCCAGGATGGTAGGTCTGTCGTTACCGGACACTGACTCACCGTTCCTACCGTTCAGCATTTCTAAAAGGCCTGTCCACCACTTGTTCATGATATTGATACGCCTATCTAGATCTTCGGGCCTCAATTTTGCATTTGAGGGGTGGTCGGCATAATTTTTGAGGAAGGGGAGTAGGGCGGACCGAACAATTGCGAGTTTGAGAGTGCTCGCCCGCGTTTGGAATCTGCATATGCGTTTGGTACGAAATACCTTGAGTCGAACCTCGTACAGAACTTACTTTTGAAATTCTCCGTCAAGTGCTCGAAAAACTCCCCATAGTTCGTCCCTTCTTCGGGGGGACTCCGTTCCCATCCCCTGTAGTCGTTCGGAAGACATTGATTTTGGGATAGTAGGGGGACTTGCTGATGATAAGGGGTTATTGTTTAAGGACGGTAGTCTATCGGTGGAATACGAGATCGGGATCGAGGGCACAGAAGGGGCCTCTACTTCGGTGGAAGCTCTCCCAAGAAACGCACTAAGCGGCCGTCTTGACTTCTTGCCAATCGTACTGCTCCTCTTAGATGGCGTACCAACATGGCCACTTGTGGTTGCATCTTTGCTATCATTGATAGTATTGGCACTGGCCCGGGATGGTGGCCTTGCATTATTGGAGCCCGATTCTTCAACAAGAGGACCGTTTGCTGAAGCTTCTCGTTTGTTCGGGGATGGAGATCTTGAAGCTGAAATCCACGATTTTCTGGCGAAAGTTGTTAAAGACCCAGAAACGGAACGGCGTTTACTTTCAGGTCCATGAGTCTCCTTCGAGCCATCATTAGTCGACTCGTACGCCAAGTCGCTAGTACCCCGGCGCGGTCCTAAGGCAAACTTCGATACGGTGATTTTAGAACCAACCAATGAACGGGTTGATTTTCGCCTCAACAATTTCTTGCCATTGAGTTTTCCATGTAAGTCTTCGATGCTTTCTGATGCTTGCTTGCTGAATGATTGCCGGAAGGCATTCCCTTTTGGGTTTACGAGCACATTCTCGGAGAAGGTCCGTTTGATGCCGTTGCTCTCGGGCGTAGAGTGCGGTGTTGGAATTGTAGGTATCTGAGTAAAGCTTGCCGATCGAGGGAGTGAGGATACCTTGAGGCCGTCCAAAGCGTCAGATGTAGGGGGGAGACCGACATTATTAGCCGCTGCGGCAGAAAGTAGCGGCCCATCTACCAGTATATTGGCAGTCATAATCTAGGCGGAGATGCCCGCTCTCCACCCACGCATGAGTCCAAGCTCGAACGTATTCAAAGTTGTGCCCCAATTTCATACCAGGCGACGTTGTGGCTCCTGCTTGGCCGGTAGGCTGTCTCGGAGGGTTAAATTTGTCGAGGCCACACTTTCCAGTGATAGGAAGAAGCGGAAGGAAACGACAGTACATATACCGATAAATAAAAGCGCTATGAGGAGACGTCAAAACCAACAGTGGTAACCTATACAACAAGAACAAATGTAACGAGTGAGAACGATCGTGTTAACGGTTAATGTCAAAGTCCAAAAGAGCTTGGCATTCATAGATAAGGTGATTGTTTAAGCTTAAATCCCATAGTGTGGAAATTCGTTAGTTATAATTCTATTCTTAGTGCACGAAGTTCGCTCAGGGGTTCGCTAGTCTGAATAACGAACAAGGTCGACAAGGTGCCTTTTTGACAAGCCAGAGAAATATTTCGTTTGGGAGACTGATTAACAAGTAGGGTGAATCTATGAAGCGCGGCAAGTAACCAAACATTGTGGTAACCTCATTTCTCCATTCCAAAGAGCTTGGTACGTACTGTGGACATGAAACGATCAGATAGCAGTGGCTTGATTTCTAGTCATGTCTATTGCGTATGATACGCCCGAAATTCATAGAAACTGTAGATGATATTGTATACGAAGCGTTCCGTTGTTGGCGTCAAAGCGTTAGTGTAACAGCCAGTACAGCTGTTCTTTGGACAGGACCAGCATCAGGTCACGGCACATCAATCATGTGATCAGCCTTTGCGGTATAGCTTCATGCTGAGTGGTAGAGGATGGACCATCTGCTAACAGACCTTGCGACTACCATATTGCAACAAAGGATGAGTATGTGCCCTCGAGGAAAACCTTGTAAACACGGGAGGAGCAGAGCGCACAAGGTGGATACTGCGATCCCTATCAACGTGTAGTGTCATGGATCCTTAATGTGTGGAATCTAATGAGCTGCACCTGCTTCCTCCTCTTCCTCCTCTTCCTCAAACCAATCATCCTCAGACAATTTAGCCTCTCCTGCGGCAGTTTGGCCTTCTACTTCGACTTGTTGACTCTCATAAGCCTTCAAATCGCTAGCGATATCGCCTTCGTCTGGTGAGGTTGGCGCTCTCGGTGGGGAAAACTTCTGGACGTGACCCTCTGAGTCGGAGGGCTTGATTGGAGTTGGTTTGTACGATTTGAGCTCTCTGAGATATAGATCTTGGACCAGGTCGGCTGTGCATTGAACCATCAGCTTTTCTATCTTCCATCATTCTGGGATTTACTCACCTCTTAAAGGTGCTGTAGGTGATATCAACGTTCTCTGCTGGATAATGGTCTGCTGAAGGCTTACACGAGCCAACGTGAGGCGCTGCCATAAGTTAACGTAATTCGGCCACTTATTAGATTATGGTCAATCGAATCGAACTTACGGCGGCTTTGAGTGATCGAAGCATAGTGGTAGAGAGAGAGTTGTCTTGCTGCCTCTGAAATGATCGCAATGATCTGTTTTCGACTAATTCCCGCTAGTGGACTGCTGAGTGCTGACTCACCAAGCCACTCTTCTTTCAACTTCACCTATAAAGCTATAACACTCTTTAGCCACCCTCCACCCATCCTCCAATACTAATACTCTCTGCTGGGTCACGGTTGTGATATCTATGCTTCCTCGACTATCTGTGGGAATCTGACGTTGCTCGGATACTCACGCCTTCACTGGTTTCGTCGTCGGACAGCAGCCAGCAGAACACATCGCTCTCTCTTTCGTATTGTGTCTTGGTCTCGGCGCTACTTTTCCCATCGCTCACTTCTAATACCGCCACGATAGCCTGCGGACTCGCTGATTTCGGATATCCACCAACTTACGCTTGCCGCAACATTGGGACCGATCGCTAAACCTCTCAGGGAATATTCTTGATAGGTACATCAGATCGCCTTCCGTGTACTTGCTGGTAGTCGTCGCCGCTCCTTGCAGACAACAGCTCGAGCTATCCATTTGCACTTACTGTACTTGCTGTTTCCCTGTTCTGCTCGACGCTGTTGCATATCTTCAGACCCAACTAACATGCGGGATTCCTTGCAGTGACAGTCCAAAAGTAGCAAGCAGCACGTTGCTGCTCTTGTACAGCCGCTAATTTCACGAATCTGGGATTGGATTTGGCTCCCCAGCCATTGCGTCTTCGACACAATATCAAGTCGTCAAAGTGTATTCTCCACTCTTCATTCGTTGCTGCGCCGCAAACCACAACCTTTCGGTGACTGCCAAGGGTGTGAAAAAGAGGTCACGACAGCGGTTCGAAAAGCGTAAACAATTGTCCAAGATGGCAACAGTTCCAGCCGAGACTGCTATGTCTGGCGTGAAATCAGATCTAACCGCTATTGGTAAACCCCAGGAACCATGGAGAGAAAATCTCAACATGCAGGTAATTTGCAGAGACTGCAAGGAGTTCCCACCCAACCTAGTCGAAGAATTCTCTTCAGGCGATATGGTCTGTGGATCTTGTGGACTAGTCCTTGGTGACAGAATCATTGATACGCGTTCCGAGTGGCGTACCTTCTCGAACGATGACCAGGGAAACGATGACCCTTCACGTGTCGGAGACGGCGCGAATCCTCTTCTGAACGGGTCTCAGTTGCAGACCACTATCTCCTTTGGTGATGGTGCAGCTAATCACAAAAGCCGTGACTTGCATCGAGCTCAAAACAAGTCGACGCACGATAAATCTACGAAGTCACTATTGGCAGCCTACAAGGAGATCGGGGCATTGTGTGATGCATTAAGCCTTATGAAGAATGTCTCGGACGTGGCAAAACATCTTTTTAAGATGGTCAATGATGCTGGAGCTTTCAAAGGAAAATCTCAAGATACGCTTATCGCGGGCGTCATCTTCATAGCGTGTCGTCAGTGTAGCCTTGGCCGAACCTTCCGAGAGATCTATGCTTTGACAAAAGTACCTAAAGCAGAAATTGGAAGGATGTTTAAGAACTTGGAGAAGTTCTTTGCAAAGCAGAACAAGGAGAAGCTGGAGAGCTTGGTGCGATCAGGGGGTAAGTTAATCGTGACAGAATTGGCTCTTGTTTACTTGTTGCTAATCTTAACAATGAAGGGGTCGTCAACCCCAATGAGAAATACAATACCACCAAATCAACTGGTGCAAAGGAATTGTGTGAGAGATATTGCAGCCACCTCGGACTGTCCTATGAATGCATTACGATGTCACAGGCCATTGCCGAAAAGATGGAAAATGTTGGATCACTCGCTGGGAGATCCCCGATCTCTGTTGCGGCAGCATGTATCTACATGGCATCGCACCTGCTGGCAGTGCCTAGATCTGCCAAAGATATATCGGCAGTGGCGGGTGTGAGTGACGGTACGATTCGCACCGCATACAAGCTCATCTACCCTGAGAGGGAGAAGCTCATTGATCCGGAATGGGTCAAGAGTGGAAAGGCTGATGTGAAACAACTGCCTCTGGCTTGAGCTTTCTATTTCGAGCTTTTGACACCCGGCGGGATGTTGGGTCGCACATTAGTTTCCTGATCTGGGTCACTTATCGCTGACCAGACTAACATGCTAACTCACATTCGTTTTGATTAATCAGTATTGACCATATCTAAATTTCTGATGTGATTACCAGATACTAACGAGCAGCGCTATGCATGACGGCACTGGAAGTTCCAAGTGGACTCATAACGTCTTTCGCATGCTATATACTTGTGCGGAACATGACACTGCTAACAGCTGTCTTGGTCTAATTGAAAAAAAGGCATTGTGCGAAATATATTGATGCATTTTTATCTTGTTGCTCCCGCACTCTGTTCGTGTAAAAACACACATTTTGTCAATGAGTACTGACTTTGGTGCAAACTGTTGGCTAAACCATGTTCAGCCCGCTGGAGTAAGGTGATTATTACACGGATCTCTCAATAACCAACCTTGAACAAAGCGAACTTCAGGGCGTTCGGCGAGTAACATTCGAGTGCCTACATCACCCTGTTAGAAGGGTTTCTGGTCTGTCCGCTGCAAGGCCCCAGACCACCACACTGCAGGATCTACAATCTACAACTGTTTCTACGGCATCTACTCCTTCTACCCAACCCTATTAACACTAAGCCCTATCTAGCCCAAACCCACGGAAGAGCTATGTGACATTCCGCAAATACTCCGCCTCCCCCACTCTCACAGGACGATTTTGTTCTACCAGCGACCCGTGGCCAGATCAAAAACCCCGACGCTCCTCTCCTTTCCCACCGCCATTCACCCAATCGGCATATCAGCCCCTGTACATCCTATAAATCTACTGTATAGCCTTGTACAACTCGTCATAGGTCAGCACATCGCTTTTCCCCCACGGCACCGTGGGTTCCACGGGCATTGGCGGCAGCGGCGGCAGAACCGGAAGCTTCCGAGCAGGGCAACGATGATGGTGCAGGTGCTAATGGTGTAGCGGCCTGGCGTGAGTGTGCGCTGGAAGTGCGTGGTTTGCGTGGAGTTGAGGTCAAGGATTTCGAAGCGCCGTTGTTTGTAGCAGTCGTAATCGGTGAGGATGAAGCGGGTGTTGGCTTCGCGGCAGTCGTCCAAGTTGAACCGTGGGACGAGCCGGGAGGGGAGGGAGCGGCAGTAGAGTTGACGGGCTTTTGTTGCGAGGATGCAATTTGTCCGCCGCGGTCTGGATTAGCGAACTTAAGGAGGCAAGCGATGGCTGCCATGTAAATACGGTTTTGTGAGGGCAATCGGCAAGGAGCGATCATTCTCAAGATTGGTTCCGAGGTGGCAACGAGCGACTGAAGATCTTCAGCGTCGATCGAAAGAGAAGAGATGGAAATGATGGCATGCCTCGTTCCCACTTCTCGATATGACATTCGGATTAAATTAGCTTTTGACTTCTTTTGCCCCAGAGTTACAACATGCATCTAGTCTTTTCTGGCGGCAATGAGTAAACACTGGGCCAACCGACCGTAAGCGTCACTGATTTGTTTGCGACAGCACAATCACTTGGAGATGGTAGTTGTTAGACAATGAGTATTGCACAGCTATACATTAAGTTATCGCTGCTCTCTTATTCAATGATGTCTTTTAAGCTCTTCATCAAGATGTGTATGTACAAAATAACCCTTTGACCTATAATCATCCAATTAGCAACCAGCCTTCATTTCAATTCAAGTTTCTCCATTTATACAACATAAAAAGGGTTGATCGTACCTCCTAAGTCACTGATAACACCATAATACCTCAACCAGCCTCCTCCATCTCATTCGTCTTCATCTCTCCATCCCCTTCTAAGCCCTCACTATCCCATTCATCCTCATACCCCTCCTCATCCATCACCATATCCCCCTTTTCTTCTTCAACCCCCTCTTTCTTCGACGATCCCTTCTCCTTCTTCTTCCTCTCCACGTTCTCCCTCTGCACCCTCTTCCTTTCTTCTCTCTGTTTTCTCCTGCCCTCCCAAACTTTCTCCATCTCCTTCACCTCTTCCTTACTCTTATTCAAATACTCATGCCACATAACTTTCCCCCCACAGACCCCCTCTTCCACCTTCGTCATCCGCAGTTTCAATCTCGGCCCTAGTTCAACCAATTTTACGGCCCGCTTTTCTACACCTGGTTCTTGCCTCCGTGGGCCATTCTCTGAGTTGCTGCGACGTAGAGCAGCCATCTGTTGTTTACTCAGCACTTTCTTCGCGCTAGTATCTAATACCTCAACTTCGGCGTCTGTTTCAACTTCGCTTTCACTGCCCGATGTGAAGCCCCCCGCCGCGGCTGAGGGATCAAGGAGGTAGTCGGAAACGTCTTCTAGCTTCCCTAGGTTTGGCAGCGACCGCTTGTTCTTGCGATCGTGGAGCATTTTCTCTGCGGCATTGAGACGGCGGATGCCGCGGGAGAGACCAGTGCGCTTTGTTGTGATGGCATAGTGACGGAGGTTGAGGTTGTAGGATCCGTTGTCGTCTGGCAAAGACGAGGACGATGGTTTGGAAAGTTCGCGATTTAGGACGAGGACCCGGCGGATGGAGGAGAGGGGCGTTGATTGCGGTGATATCGGCGGGAACAGAGATTGGAATATTGTGGTTGTGAGGGATTCAAGATGTTTTGGAACTGCAGGGCTTGAGCCGTCTTGGGGTGGAGGAGTGATGAAGTTGTTCATGACGAGGAGGGGAGGAGTTAAATATTCCTTTCCTCCACCATTGGGGTGTTTCAATGCCTTTCGGACATCTTTGCAAAGGGAATATTGCTCCACGCGGAAATGAAGCGTAGGACCTCGAGGGGTGAGTGCGAGGCGAAGATTGGTGTTGCCTGTAGTGGATCTTGAGAAGAGGAGGAGGTGGGAAACGCCGAGAGGACCCGCCATGGTGGTGTAGTCTCGTAGTCTGTTTGACTTACGCTCCTGTCCCGATAAGGCATATCAGCTCTTAAGCTTCGCGGGGTATAGAACGAAAGAAAACCTTTAGTCTACTGGCCGTACCAGGTTCCAGCATACTCCGAACATCCTTCACCAGCTGGCTAACACTAGGTCCGACTTCTCCTGCTCCTATGCGAATTACCATGCTCTTGGGCTCTCTGCTGGCTGAAGAGTTCGCCTTGACTCCATTGGACGGTCCATTGTTCGCCCCAAGATGCGTACGTTTCTTGGTACGCCTTCTCGCCATGATGAATCGGTTTCGAAAGGATAGAAGAGTTTGGTGATGTCCTAAAAAAGGCTCTGCTGTTCGGCAACAAGAATCAACCGTCTTCGAAGTTCGCCTCGCTAAAGCTTATCGATAAGACTAGCTAGCGTTGGAATCCTGAAGTATCGATGCCAATTGTGCGAGGGTGTTCTGTAAAGTTTTGTGTGAGCGGTTGAGAATCTACTGGACACCAAGATGTCTGCTATTAAGAAGAGGAAGCCCAATGGCAGTTCTCAGGTGGCAGACTTACCAAAGTTAATACTCAAAAAGGCGAAATCGGTGGACAGAATCGCATCGCCGCCAAAAGTCACCGAACAACCCCCCGAATCCTCAATAAACAGGGAAGATGCAAATCAAGCGGAGTCTGGAACTGTCCTTGAAGATGCTCCAAAGACATTTGAGGAGCTTGGCATAATTGATTCGTTGTGTGAAGCATGTACAGCTCTAGGGTACAAAACCCCAACACCGATACAAAAAGAAGCCATACCACTTGCGCTTCAAGGACGAGATCTCATAGGGCTTGCGGAGACTGGGAGCGGTAAAACCGCCGCCTTTGCTTTACCAATACTGCAGGGTGAATTATCTCTATTTCCGACCTTGCCTAGACTTGTACTAATAATTGTCAGCTCTCATGGACAAACCTCAATCTTTATTCGGTCTCGTCATGGCACCCACTCGAGAATTAGCCTACCAAATCTCTCAAGCCTTTGAAGCACTCGGCTCTTTGATATCAGTACGCTGTGCTGTCATAGTCGGTGGTATGGACATGGTCCCCCAGTCCATCGCCCTGGGCAAAAAACCACACATCATCGTCGCCACCCCCGGCCGTCTCCTCGACCACCTGGAAAACACGAAAGGCTTCTCCCTACGCTCTCTCAAATACCTTGTCATGGACGAAGCCGACCGCCTCCTCGACCTTGACTTTGGACCCATTCTCGATAAAATTCTCAAAGTGCTTCCGCGAGAGCGCCGCACCTATCTCTTTTCCGCAACCATGACCTCAAAGGTTGAATCTCTCCAGCGCGCTTCGTTGTCAAACCCGCTGCGTGTTAGCATCTCGGAAAACAAATACCAAACAGTCTCCACCCTTATCCAGTCCTACCTCTTTTTCCCGCACATGCACAAAGATCTCTACCTCGTGCATCTCCTTACTGCAGATTTCTCAGGCCAATCTTGTATAATCTTTACCAGAACCGTGAACGAAACCCAGCGCCTAGCCATCCTGCTCCGCTCCCTCGGACTTGGTGCTATTCCCCTCCACGGCCAATTGAGTCAATCCGCTCGCCTGGGCGCGCTGGGTAAATTCCGCGCCGGCTCCCGCGAGATCCTCGTCGCCACGGACGTTGCATCGCGCGGCCTCGACATCCCCTCCGTCGACATTGTGCTCAACTTCGATCTCCCTCCTGACAGCAAAACGTACATCCACCGCGTCGGACGGACTGCTAGGGCCGGCAAATCGGGTCACGCCATATCTTTAGTAACGCAATACGACGTCGAGATCTGGCTGAGGATTGAGACGGCGCTGGGACATAAATTGAAGGAGTACGAGGTTGAGAAGGAGGAGGTGATGGTCTTGGGGGAGAGGGTGGCGGAGGCGCAGAGGGTGGCTGTTGGGGAGATGAAAGACTTGCATGAGAAGAGAGGGAGCAAGGGTGCTACGCTTAGGGGAAGGAAGCCGGGGCAGGGGGGAAAGAGAAGAAGGGACGAGATGGACAGGGAGGAGGGGTAGACTTGCATTGTAGGATTGGAGAAAAAATACGGGAAGAGTGATGAAAGCAGTTGGGCAAATCTGGTGGACTTTGCAGAAACCACTGGCTCAGTCTTCAGGAAAGGTACGCGCAGTGACAGCGTCGATCAGAGCATTACAGGGAACCTGGAGGGGCTGCCGGCGCGAGAGGAGTATTGAGGTTTCCACTCACTGATGCCGGACGCCCATGAGTATCCAGAAATTCCCGAGGCCGCAGTTAAGGCGGGGTCGGTATGGTTTGGATGTTTCCCAAGCTATAGTAGATAGGTCGAAGATGTGGGTAGTGAGTGCTTGGCACTATGTAGCGGCACTGATGTTATTAAAGAAGTCGTCGGCATCGACAGGTAGAAAGGTTGGTTCGACACCTGTATCGTCCCACAGCATTTGATTCAAATATCCGTCAGAAATAGATCAAGTGGAGGAGTACACAGCAAGCCTGCTCACCACGGAGGTCCGAAACCCTCTGATGCTCCAAATCCCCTGATAGTAGTAACCAAATTTTGATTTTCATATTTCTTGTAACCTTCTATTACACATAAAACTTTTACCACCATGATCTCCATAGCTGGCTTCCACAAAAGCACCAAGACCTCCCAATTTTTGTGCGCACTGCTTACTTACCCCTTTCAGTAGCTCACAAGCATCGAAACCCACTCAAGTACCCGCCGCCTTGACCACCCCCGAAACCTTCGCGGCCAAATCATCCGCCTCTCCCCTTGTCGCCGCCTCGGCATACACCCGCATTGCCTCTTCCGTCCCGCTCGCCCTCGCAAAAGACCTTCCATCCTTGTACTTCCCGACCAATGCATCAATTTGCGCCTGCACGCCCGGCGGACTCTCCAGCTTCCTCTCCGCATCCACCGCTTTGAAGATGTTTCTGTCAGCTACTTCAACGCGTACAAGACGATTGGGCAGGTCAGTATAGGTGCTGGCCCATTCGAGGGGCGACCAGCCTTTGTGCGCGAGGATGACTTCGACCAGAAGGAGGTCGCTGAGGGCGTCGCCGACTGTCTGATTGATAAGGCGGGTAAGGGCGCGGAGGGTGGAAAGGGCGGAAGATTGGGCCGGGGATTGAGGTTCGTATTTCGCGAGGCGCTTGAGCGCAAGATCGGAGAAGACTACAGTACCGTGGCCGTTGGCTTCGAAGTAAACACCCACATCAAACTTGGTTGCCGCATGATGCAGATGCTTGACGCCGGTCGGAGTGCACACAACGGGGAGTTTCAAATCTTTGGTTATGTAGCCAGTCGAGGCGCCGTTGGCATAGGCGGTCTGGACGACACCGACTTTGAGTTTTTCCGAGAGGCCGGCCGAGCGGGCGAGGTCAGAGATGAACAGGGCGGCGAGGGTGGCAATGCGGTCGCCGTCGAGGAGACGGAAGGTCCCATCTGAATCGGCAAAGTAGTAGATTATGCGGTCGGCGTCACCATCGAGAGAGGCACAGCGGGCCATGGGGCCGGCTTGGGAGGAGGGGGGCGCACGCTGACCGGTTTTGACGAAGTCTGCTCCACACTGAACGGTTTCTGCTGTCAGCCTCTGTTTCTCCTTAAATGAGTCGTGACGTGAGGATCAGACCCACTTGATGGTTCAATCGCTCTGGTTTCAGTACGTCGTCGTTGACAACCTTGATGTCAAGACCGCCTTCTGAAGGACTGCACAAATATTTGATGAGCTCCCTCAGCTTGGGTCCACCAACACCATTTGCGCAATCAACAGTAACTCCACCGCTAAATTTCTTACCCTGCATCGCAGTTTTTAAAGCCGCTGCAGTCTTCTCGTAGTAACCCTTCTCAGTCGCCTCTCCGTATTCGTATGGCGTGCCTTTGGTATTCAAACATCTAGTAAGGTAGTGTAACTGAGGTGTGGTTAGTATCTTGTAATCAGTAGATTCGGTCCCAGTCGCCTCGAGGGCTTCAGCCAGAGCAGCGACTAGACGAGGTCCGGAGGCTCGAGTATCCCGAGCGAACACTACACGAGCTTTGGTGTCTGGTTTTATTTTCATATGTTCTGTGAGCTTTTCGTAAGCCGTGACGAGATCGTTGTCAGAGGGTGCGTTAGCAAGAGTAGTCGCATATGCCTCCCAAGATGCCTAAGCCACCGTTAGACTAGGTGTGTATTTCCTTGAGGATGCCTCGTTTCGCGAGGACGTACCTCGAGCATCTCGCCCTACATTGCCCAAGAATCAGCATGTTGTAATCCGATAGTTGGCACATTGACTCGTACCATTGGATCCACCAGTTTGACGCCATTGTCATCTGGAGGGTTGTGGCTCGCAGTAATCATTATGCCAATCACCTGACCATTCAATTTTCTTGAGCGCAAGGCTGCCAGCATTCCAGCACGAAAGACGACGGAGTCGAGAAGCGAGCTGCAATGACACGAGGCGTCAGCCGTCCATATTTACTGGGGCGACGATACCCAAAGGCTTGATGGAATCTAATTGATACCCACGCATTCATGCGAAACTAAATGGGTATCAAATAAGCCAGGAACAGGAACACCTGATAGATGTGCACTTACACCAGCTGTGCCATATTGAAAGATCCTATCAGCAGGCTTTGGGAACTTGGCAGAGGCTGCAATCATTGCATCTTTGGAAGCCATGGTGGAAGGCTATGTTGTGGATTTGAGAAGGTCCCGGTGTCAACTAATTTCCAAAAGAGAAGTAACGAAGGCAAAAGTGAGTGTTTATGCGAAAGACAGCGGAGAATCGGTGAAAAGCGGAGAGTTCCCTCCCACCCCCTCCCCCTTGTCCCCCCCCACGCCGCAATGCGGAATAACGTCAGTAGCGTGGATCATAAAGCTCGGGCCACTGCGCATGATCAGCAAAACAATCCCGTCCCGTGCGTCTTCTTGCCCGCTTGGCTGAGCTGGACGTGCTCGGTGGAAAGCCAACTTCCTTGGAGTCAGCAAGGTACAACAACACCAAACGATAGTGAGTGGAGAGGTCCGAGCGGGTATGCAATGACCAAAAGTGCGGAGTGCGGAGTGCAGGAGGCAGAGTGAAAATATGTTATTGAGTCTTCCAATTAAAATGCCTGCAACTCATCCTAGTCGGACCTTTGATCATCACGCTTTGAGCCTTTCCCCAGCCATATCCTGTTGCGCATCCTTTACTAGAAAGCTGATAAGAGGACGGGTCAGCTTCGCCTACGGAGACGGAGGGCGGTGTGACAAATAAAACTTACTTGTACCACCATATCGTGGGCCCAACCGTGCCCAAATGCCACAGGCTATGCGCATCCAGCATCCCCTTCCATGGCGGGAAGTCCAACAGCTCCAAGCTCATCGCCATGACCACCCAAGCCACTATCAACCCGGGCCAAGCCGCCCAGGGCTTCTTGAGTTTCTGATACCTATGCACACTGAACCAGCTCCATAGTATGTTCTGCACAACCCCCACTGCTATATTCGCCGCCATATTGTATGTATAGTCCCATCGCCAGAATGTGAGATAGGAAACGTGTGCAATATACAGGAGCACACAAGTGATGGTCCACAATCGTAGTAACGTCTGCTTGACCGGAGGCTTCTTCTGATCCAGTCGAAATATCCTCACTGGCGTATAGTACAGTCCGTACAACACACTTGCTCCCGCGGCAAAGTAGTCCAGCTTCTCTGTCAAATTGAAGTCCCTGGTGTGAAATATCATGCTAAAAACCCAGCTCGCCATGCCAATGTAGCTCAAAGCAACGTAGAAAGGGCGAAGAGAGTACCGCGCAGGCATCTTATCACGGATCTTTAACAGCCCATTGTAGTGTGCAAGGAAATTCAGGAACGAAAATGAGACCGAGAATGGTTCTTGCATACCCACGAAACGGTAGAAAGGCCATTTCCCATGGTACTGAACCACGGGCTCCAGCATTGGGGGATCCCGGGAAACTCGGCGATCGGTGATGATATGCTGGCAGACATGGTCGCAATTGGAGTGGCACGTCCAGAACAGGAGGCGGAGGTGGATGGCTTTATTCGGGGCGTGAGTAGGGATATGGGATCCGGGACTGCAACGGACTTACGCAACGCAGAGTTTCCAGACTTGCAATTCTCGTCCACACAGGTCTACAGGACGTCAGCATCTCTTCCCGTCTTGCATCAGAGGTCAGTCACGTACCGAAACACACTGGCGAAAGTCAGGGAGCCGGTCCCCGAGTGAAGCGCTTGCAATGCCGCAGAGGCTTTGGACCAGAAGCAAGCATGCGACCAGACAAAATGCCGGGCTGCTGAGCAACCGAAACATCATTGTTGGATCAACATGCGTAACGCGACAACAAATGAGGAATCATGGTTGTTCCAAGATTATTCCGGCGTTCTCGCTAAAACTTTTTTGGCCGAAGCAGCAGCATATCGCTGAATCAGGAACCAATGAATTCTGGGACCCATTTTGCTGGGATAAGATCATCGCATGCATTGGATGAACCATTCGAGCATCAAAAATTGATTTCAAGGACAGAATTTTTTTTTCAATTTTTTTTTGGGAGTTCGATCATCCGCTCCTCCAGATTTGAGTTTAACCCTGGACCTTGAGATAACCGAAGCAGCAGTAAATATCACAACCATCACAACCCTTATAACTCACGAACCAAGAATTGCTGGAACATGTTTTGCTGGAACACAATCATCGCATACATGAGATGAACCATTCGAGCACAAAAAAATGCCAAAAAGCGCAAAATGGTGGAGGAGCGGATGATCGAAATCCGGGCCTTCCGCACATGACCATACCTCGCACCATGCAAAGCGGACGCTCTACCACTGAGCCACACCCCCAGTCGTGATTGAATAGGTTGTTATTTAATAATATAAACCTCATCAAAGCTGATAATCAATTTGGCACGTTTGGCTAATGGTTACGGGAAGGTTTAAGGTTTAGCATGGCTTTAAGCGAAAAACAGCTGGCTAGCGTGGCACGCATGGCTAGCACGACTTCTGCGCATCTCAATCTTCTCCTCGGTGTAACTCTGTTGCAAATGACAACTTTTCGAAGCATCTACTGACAACTTCGGCTTCCGAAGTATTCATAAGAAGCTTTGGGACCACGTATGGTGGTTGTACATGACGCACTAGATGGAACGTGTATGGAACTTCACATGGAGCACTGAAGGGGCTGAGTATGGAACCCTATATGGAGCGTTGGAGGGAGCATGTATGAGATTCTACATGGACCACTGGACGGATCACTGGGTGGACCACTATATAAAGTATATGTGGAGATCAGTTGACCAGAAGGCTACCCATGGCGCGGCATACGATTGAATTGACAGTTTGGAGGTTGTTCTTCAATTTTCGCTGCCCATCTCGACATACTCTGGATGTGTTGCTCTCTGAAATTCTAAATACCATGCTGAAGTGATTTATCCCTTTAGCTAATATTCCATACTCCACCAAAGGGGGCAGAAAGTCAATCAACAACAATAAATAGCCAGATACGTTAGGCCAATCATTAGACTAAGTCGCCGTCCTGCCATTTGTCTACGAAAAGCTCAGATTGACCGATTTAGATTAACGAGTCTCATATATTCCTTAACACAATCCTTCTTATTGCGTTCATACCGTTATGCTTTGAATTGAATCCGATTATACTACTTTAGGGGAACAATGAGCCTATTCATCTATTCGTCTATTCGAATATATTAACGAAATCTTTTTGTTATTTCTGACTGGACTCCCTGCGCTTCCTGGTACTCCACCAGCTATCGAGGTTGCAAAACGCTATTGAGAGGCAGGCACGCCAGGCCGACGATCAGGCTAAGTGATGGTCAGGGTAGTTTGAGTATGGAAAGGCACGGTTGGTAAGTCTTATATTCTTGTGCTCGGTTATTCCTTATTAGTTAATTAGGATCAACGAGCATGCTATGTCGAGTAAACAAAAGGTCTAGTGGACGATCGAACATTTCTACGATGATCGACCGTTGCTAAATAACTTTCAACATTCCTTTATACTCATCTCAACGAGTTCAAGTCTATAGTAGATTCAATCATGCAATAGACACGAATACTGCAAAGTCACAGAGTCATAGGATTGAACATTTACTGAACTGGACCTCAAGTGTTTTTAACCAAGTACAATTAGCTAAGCCTAGCAGTAATGGAGGACAAGCAACAGAAACTTGCATAGAAGATATACAAGCATACAAGGCTCGCATACTATCTTCTGAAGGGACAAGTCACAGGGAAAGATGGACAAGCGTACAAGGCTCGCATGTTATCTTTTAAAGATAAAAGTATAAGAGATTTGCATGCCTCTTCCGCTGGTGCGTACAGATTCCTATGGCTAATGGTCTTCAAAGGGATCTGGAACCCCCGGGTCCGCACTAGGTACATCAGGAAGGCTCAGCCCACGAGATATTAGAGTCTCCTTGAGTGAAGGTCTTTGATATTCACGTGTGAAAACCATCTCACGCATGTTTTCTGGGATGTCGCAAACAAATGTCCCGGAGACAAAGCCAGGATATGTTTCATGTATGACCAGCCCATTCGATTCCTTAACATTAGCGTCTCCTGCGCAGAATCGTTCAATCGCTTGTTGCATTCAAGTTTAGCTGTCATTATTAGTCACATTAAGATCACCTTTCCAATCACACCTATACCATCCAGCCTCAGCCTTCGAATTATCATGAGCGATGACATTCGTCTTCTCGGACATCCACTCAACTCCAGCGATTCCTGATCGCTGTGTGAGTTTCGTCGTGTCAGAGGACTCTATGTGTAGAAAAAGAGACTCTCATGGTATCATATTCGGGAACGGAGCCAGCTGATGCAATTCTGCGAGGCCAAGATGTGACTGGTGTCGCGTTGCTTGATCGTCTGAATCTGATGCCTGCTTGACAGAGGGTGTATCGGGCCATCTCCGTGAGCTAATTGAAAGCCCATCTGTTTGGAATCGGCTGCGTCAACAGTCATATCAATGTCTCTGAGCTTCTGCTGGAGTGTCTTCCGCTTCGGAGGTACATATTCTAGGTAAGCGCATGATAAACTTGTGAAAATGGTCGACTTGGCCGAAAGCCAACACCAAAGATGAGTAGTAAGGTAGGTAAGACGGAGGAATCGACAAGTGGCCACAATGTCGGCGTATTGGGTGCACTTGTAGCCACCGTAAAGTATACTTATCTTACTCGCTATGATATATTCACATTTCACCCTTTCAGTGCCGCTCACTCATCACTGTCTCCAAGAGTCCATCTGGCTGTTGGGTAGATAAATGCCCTGAGGAATCGACCGGAGGCGAAGAAGTTCACGTAAAGCTTTCACATGTGAAATGACGTCGGTTATCGTTGCGGGAATCGAGAAAGCGCTACAAGGACGGTATATCATCCTTCTACGGTGAAGTTGTTTTTTTCTCCTTCTCCTACAGAGATGCTGTCCTGAAATGGCTCTTGTAACTGGAGAGATTTATCACGTTCGTCATTCATGTGAAGGACAGAAGCCATGGTCCGTGTACCATTCCTTGGGAGACTATTCTGGTAGGTAGGCTTTGCACAGCAAGTATTTGGGAGTCTCTCTTCGATTGTACGAACAGCAGCTGATGTGCTGCGATATCTAGGCGAGAATATGTGGCTCTCGTTGGATCATTGATCCTGATCTTCCTCGAAGGCTTGA
>JAABUS010001359.1_pt1 | contig 54034 bp, 54 predicted proteins | sample 5560161 | NCBI WGS metagenome assembly JAABUS01 (sample SAMN10711885, study PRJNA513376) | rock metagenome | isolation source: Antarctica rocks | place: Antarctica: Victoria Land, Trio Nunatak nord | collected 2016-01-04 | reverse complement strand
ACAGACATTGTTTCAAACAAAAGACGTGTTTTTTCTAGTCAGCTGAGTGAATGATTTGACTAGCTTCGAGAAGTTCTTAATGAAACGACGATAGAAGTTAACAAATCTCACGAAGCTCTGAATTTCTTTTAGATTGATCAAAGTGATTCAGCAGACTATGATTGTCACTTTGCTGAGATTCATACGAAGATTTAATTCTGATACAATGACTTCTAGAAAGACAGTCTCTTCTACATTGAATTTGCACTTTCGAATATTCATCTGCAGTTCAGCTTCGCGTAGTCGACTCAATACTAGTTTGACGTGATCTCTATGTTTCTTTTTCGTTTTGCTATAGATGAGAATGTCATCTAGATAGACTTGACAAAAGTCGTTCAGAAAGTCTCATAGAACGTCATTCATATATTGCTGAAATGAGATTGATTCGTTAGTCAGTTCGAAGAGTAGCATCTTATATTTATATGCTTCTAAAGCAGTGATAAAAGTGATGTAATTCTCGCTATCGAAGTGCATTCAAAGTTTGTTGAACGCTGATATGATATTCAATCTCGTCAGATGCTTGCAACTCACTATCTTTTCAATGATCTCGTCTATTAGCGATAGAGAATATCTATTTCTTTTGAAAATGACATTTAGCTTTCGATAGTTCACGCAGAATCAAAGATCTTCATTTGCTTTGAGAGCGAATAGAACGAGAAAGAAATAGAAGATCTGACTAGAAGTGATGAATCTCTTCGACAGATTCTTGTTTAAGTACTTCTTTATCTTCAGAAGTTTGACAGAGAACATTCAATAGACTCGACAGCGAGAGAGCGTTGAATCACTGATGAGCTTGATTTTATGATCGTAGAAGCGATGAGAGAACAGTTTATTCAATTGAGCTCGATCAAAAACATCTAGAAACTCATGATATTTCAATGACAGCTTTGCTTTAATATCTTTCAAATTCTGAGTCGTTTCATTGATTGAAGAGACGTTTAAAGCGTTCAAATTGCACTGAGTATTGTACGTGATTTCTTTATCAATATCAGTCATGAATAAAGCAAAGACTTCAGTCTGATTCTTCTTTGAATGATTCAACAGTGTTTTGAACGAAGCTGCATCTATGCTTCGAATCGAGAATGATTCTTTCTTAGTTGTAGTTGAAACAGGTCGTTTGAGCATAATAGAGATCTTAGTCTGAATGATAGAAGAGAGCGAAGTTGATCGCGATCAACTTGAGTGCTTTAAATTGAGAGAAATTGAAAAAATCGAAATAGAAGTATTTAATTGATTCGAAAAAACAATGACGTCATTTTGCATATTCAATAACATTTCGTTTTTGTTCATTCAGAGCTTACTCAATATGACTTCATGATGATCAATATCAGCTATCAGCATTGATACAGTCAATTTCTTATGACTTTTGATGATGAGATTGAATAGAATTTTATGAATGATGATCTTCTTAGATATTTTCTCATCATAATCTCTTATTAGCTTCTCTTTTGTCAGAGATATAGATTGAATTTCTAGTTTCTTGCATACTTTATTGACTAGATTAGCATGTATGAGCGTATAAGCGACTGAATCACTGTCTATTAACGAACGAAGGCTGAAGAATTGATTCTGCAAGATGAGATGAGCATCAATTAGAAACGACTTTTCAAAGTAATTTTCTTTCGATAGAATTTCATCTAGTTTGTACAAAGATATAATCTCTACTTCTTCAATGACTTTTGAAGAGATGACTAGTTTTTTGAATCGAAATCGAAGCAATCATATTCATCGTTCACTGCATTGATTTTAGTAGATCGATCAAGACACTCTTTAGAGCTATGATCTGATTTATGACATATGAAACAGGTTTCAACTAAAACGTCTGCTTTCTTGACGCTAGTTAAAACCGCGTCACACGACTTTAGATGATCAGATTTTGAATGATCGACTGACTGAGTAACAACAGCTTTATGAAAGATGATCTTTGACAGATCGTTGACGTGTTTGATGAGATTGACTTTGTTCTTGATTTCTCGAATGACTCGCTGATCATTATTCAAATGAATCAGGTAGAAATGAATCTCTTTGAGAAAATCAGATTGAACTAATTGATCTATTCAAACGAATCGAAGACGAGGGTTTATTTTATCTTTCAGATCGATGATCAGTTGCTTTTCGTGATACTTCAGATAGAAAGATAATCGTTGAAACTGAGTGTAGAACTCGCTGAACTTCTTTGATTCTTGAATCAAGTTGTAGTATTCTTTACGAAAGTTGACTTTCTTATCTGAATCATTGAACAACTCAGCTAGTTCTTTCAAAAGATCATCGACGATCTTATAGAAATTGACACAGTCACGTTCGCGTCTAGATTGAGCGACATTAGCTGCGTCATCAAATAATCTGAAATGTACATAGCTCAGTTTGATTCGTTCATTTGAAAAGAGATCGACGTTAATCTTTAGTTTATTCTGAATTTTGTCGTATCAGTTTTCCCAAGTAGAATTCTTTTCGTCAGTAAATCAGAAAGAATCAGATATTTTCTGAGATCTAGAACGCTCAGAGTAGATGAAATCAGAAGAAGTGATTTCTTTAGTTTGAAGTCTAGTCTTCAACTCTTTGATTTCGTCGTCTCGTTGTTTACTCAGCTCGTTGAGTCGATCTGTTTCTCTGTCGAGAGTCATGCATTGAGCCTTTCAGTTTTCGATAGAAACAGAGAGTATTACTGTTTCAGCGAATGACTCGTCGTCTTCATTGATGAATGATTCAGCACTAGAGAGTTTCGATGAATCAGTCTCAGAGATTTGAGAAAAGCGACTTTGATATTCTTCGAAACGTTCTTCGATAGATGAACGTTTTGACATGATGAAATTTGAAGAAAGAACGAGATCAAGCGAATGACGATGCTCGACAGTATTAATGAAGACGTATGATCAAGTGTTTAATCTTCAGGGAAGAATGTTGTTGATTAGAAGAATATTTTTGATTTGTGAGTTTTTGAGTAATTCTTAAGCAATTCACGAAGATTCTTTATCGTCGATTCTCTTAATCGAATTGAACAGCTTATTTTCACTCGTCTGTTTCATGAGAATGAGTTGATTCTCTTGATCGAGTGAACTTTGCGTACTTAGTGAGCGATAAGTTGTCTAGCGATTCAAACAGTCTTGTCGTTGATTCTATCAAACTCTCTAGTGTTGTTCAGTCTTTCGATTGCGTCGATCATCAGGTAAATGAATTTCTTTAGACTCGTTCTGTCTGTACGAGTATGTTGAATGAGTAATGAGATCAGTATCGTGTGATTAACGAATTCTTAATATAATGTCAGAATCGTGCCTAAATAAGTCAATCAGCGAAAGTCAGAATTGAATAGTGCTTGATCTTTAAAGATAGCTATAACTGAATATTAAGAATACAGAAGAAGATGAGTACAAGAGCTTCTATTTAAGTAATATTCAGAGACTGCGCTAAGCTTGAAGAGAATGTGTTTGTGACATGAGTAGAATGTGATGTAGAAAGAAAGATGATGTTGAACAAAGAGATGTTGATGAAAGAAAATAGAGACTGAGTCAGATCTGAGCTAAAGACACTGACTAGTTCTATTCAGTCTTGATACGCTCGTAACACTACTCAGATGATTGATTATTGCATCAGTCAGAAAATTATTCTACTGTGTCTTTCAACTCACACTATTCATCTGCTTCAATCACTTAATGTTGAAGTCTTTGCTTCATTAGTTACTGCGTACAAAACTCATGTTCAGCAAGTTACTTGACTTGAAGTCAGCTATTCAATTGATAAAACGAACTTTCTGAAGCTTTATCAACTGACTCAACATAAGACAATTACATCACTGAATATTAGAAAAACATGAACAGCTACAGAACTTCTATCATTCAGCTCAGTCTTAGTACTTCAGCACTTTTCTTCTGTTAAGAAACTAGAGCAATCACAGCAGTATAACATTGTCATACATTCAACTACGTTTTTTAAAGCTACAGTCACATACATTGATTCTGACAAAGATTTAGAAGTCGTTCTAACATCTGCAAATATCTCTTAAGTATAACAGCTTATTAAACAAGCAATAGAAAAATCGACTTCTGATCAGATTCTTCAAAAGATGAGTAAAGCAGCAATATGAGCAATGATGAAATTTACTATTTAAAATGTTACTAATCAGAAACTTCTTGAGTTAAATAGAAGAAAGAAGAAAAAGATCAATTGAATCAAGAGTAATTATGATACTGCAAGAGTCATGAATCAAGAGATTGTTGATGAAAGAAGAGAGAATCAACAAGCAAAGATATGACAAAAGAAGATTAATTTTCTACTACGTTTAAATTCTGAGCTCTTTACTTCAAAATCTTCTTTTATTTGAAAGTGAGCTGTTGTAATCTCAGCTCAATAAACAAAGCTGTGAAATAGAAAGATCAATGATTTACTACATTTAAATTCTGAGCTTTTCACTTCGTTGACATCAATGACATTGATAGCAAGCTCTAGACAAAAGAAGAAGAAGCAGCTAATAGTTAAGCTACAAGTCAGACAGCTGAAGCAGAAGCAGAAGCAGAAGCAGCTAATAGTTAAGCTACAAGTCAGACAGCTGAAGCAGAAGCAGAAGCAGAAGCAAAAGCAAAGAAATAATGAAATATCTACAAATAGTTAATCAGAGCAAGACATACATATTAGAAGAGTCTTAAAGAGATTTTATTAACTACGTAGTTCATCTAAAATGAATCATTAAAGTGATAAAAAATGAAATGTGAATTTTCAGCTTTATAGAGCTGTCTCACTGCTAGGTTTAGCTCAGTGCTAGATGAACTCTTCTAGCGCTTTCGCTAAGTTTCTTTAAGTTAGCACTCTGCTGACTTTGCAGTATACAAGCGACACATCTGAGTGCAAATCTTTGTAAGATAGATTGATTTGCATTAATTTGAAATAATATTGAACTTTGTCATTATCTTATTTAATTCAGACGTAATTTACAGTATTAATGAAATATTCATGTATTTTAAGTCTGCGTCATTAATCTTAGCAAAAGTGCGTTTAACAGTGAGTTGAATGTCATTTTTCAATTGAAGTGTTGAGATTATGTTTAGAAACTAATCAGAGTGCATGCATGACTAGAATGTTTGATTTATAAAGATAGTTATAACTAAGACTTTAAGAATACAGAAGAAAGAAGATACAAAAGACAAGAAGAACATACTTTATATAGTAGTTATTCAGATTCGACGCTAGTCTCAAAGAAAACATGTTGAAACACAAGAAAAATGTTTATTTGAAAAATGTTTGCAACACAAAGAAATGTGTTTATCATAAGCATGAATTAACTACTTGTAACACAAAGAAGTGTGTTTATCATAAAAGACAATAAAAGCTGATTAGAAGATGCTAGAAAAGAAAAAAGATGTTGAATCATATTTGAGTCAAATCTGAGTCAGATCTAGATCAGATCTTGACTAGATTTTGACTAGTTTTAATCATTATGCAAAGAACTTGCTAGCGTTCATTGCAAATTGATTAAAGCTTCAGTCTTGTTCAGTCTTGATACACTTGTAACATTATTTTCTTCTTTGAAAATTCATGTTTGCATGAATAGAATAAATGAAACGCAAAAATTTTCACTGTTTTTCAATTTAATGTGACTTGTCTGAATAAAGCTTATGAAATTCAACTAGAACTTCTTTTAAGTTCTTGAATTCTTCTTTATCAACATAGTATCATTTATCATCTTGATTTAGTCTCATTCATTTAATCTTGTATTGTATTCAATCTCAATATCATCTAAAGTTTAAAATGTCATTTATCTCTCAATGCTCATCATCTTTGATAGTGAGAAATTTAAATGATTCTGAATGCTATTCTGATAAAAGATCATCAAAATAAGAATGTAATAAATTTGAACTGAACATTGAATGTAGCTGCTTCATGCTTATTAATAAATGAAGATGATAGAAAATCTCAACTTTGACAGTGATTTGATAAAGTTTTAACTGTTTGTTTTTCAAATTCTTACATGATTTAGTTATCTTTATGTTTCTAGAGAATAATCAAATTCAATCATTTACTTCATAAATGACGTTTCATTTATGTTTATTGACTTGAGCTTCAATGATTTGCTTCATCTTTTTCAATTGCTGATGATCAAAGTTAAGAAGCTCTTTTATTCAAATAATAATATCATTTGCTTTTCTAGCTTCAAGATATTCATAAGTAGTTTTGTAGTCAGTTGTATCTGAATCGAAATTCATTCGTGAATGAAAATTCTTATTAAAGTAGAATGAAGTCATTGAGATGATCAAGAAGATATTGAAATTCTCGTTGAATTTTATCATTGATAGTCATTTTGCTCAGTCATTCTGCATGTAATTGCAGTAAATTCTTAGTTCACGTTCAACATCTTGATTAGCTCATTTTAATTAATCATTGATCTCAGAATGATAAGCTGTTGATAAACTAGCTGTAATTCTTAGTCGCTTGCAAAGACTTTGTCACATGATTGATATGAATTGAAAGTTTCTGTTTCAAACAATAGAACTAAATAAGTCATGAAGTTAATAAACGTTTCATAGCATGATTCAAATCGTTTCTTCGACTGAGATGTCATCATCTTCTCAATGACAGAGAACATAATAATGTTTCTTGATGAGACAACATATGATTGTGCAAATGATGTTATAATCTTTTGATAAAGATAACTCAGTGATGAAGTTCATAACTATATCTTTTCAGCGTTTCTGTAAAATCAATAGAGAATGAAGTAGTTCATTGATGCTATTTCTAGATGTTTTACTTCATTGACAGACATGATAATTTCAAATGTAACGTTTAACTGTTGCTTGATAATTTGATCAATAGTAGAAACGTTGAACTAAATCAATAGTTCTTTGATTGTCAGAGTGAGAGATGAAAGACTGATCATGAATTTTCTTTAGCAATTTCATATGCATATTCTCAGAAACTCACAGTAGATTTTTTCTGAACAGAACGTCGTCAATGATTTTGCAGTGCTTCAATTCAATGCTATGTAGCTTGAGCTTGTTTTCGCTTATAGCTTGTTTGTATTCATTGCAAAGCTCATTTGTCTTATTGACATCTTTTACTCACTGATAAAGATCAACTTCAGATTCAATAGCTAGAATATTTATTCTATCGAGTGTCAGAATGATTTGATAGTGATCTTCAGTATGCTGAGTTGATTCAGAAATGTCAATCAGAAACATTCTGATTAAAGCATTAACTTTAATGTTTATTTTATCTGATTGAAAAATGATCTGAAAGTTAAACTTGAATAGAATGTTTAGATAATTAACTTGACATCAAGTTAACTGTTTGTTTTTCATGAAAGTTCTTAAAGTTTGATGATCAATGAACATCTGAATGAGCAATTTGATGCATTCAAGCTTGAATCTTCAGTGTTCAAAACATTGAATAATGATCAACAGTTTCTTATCATAGATGTAATAATTGCATTCAGCGAGAATCATGCTCTTACTGTAGAATGCTACTGAGTGAAGAACATTCTCATCATCATACTGAGATAGTATTTCACCTTTGACGTAGTCAGAGACATTAATTTTCAGAATAGTCTGTTGTTTTGAATCAAAGTGTTGTAGAATTGAGATCGAGCTGATCTGTTTCTTTAGATCATCAAAAGCTTAAACACGAACTTTGTTTCAAACAAAAGATGTGTTCTTTCTAGTCAGCTGAATGAATGATTTGACTAGCTTCGAGAAGTTCTTAATGAAACGATGATAAAAGTTAATAAATTTCACGAAGCTCTGAACTTCTTTTAGATTGATCAACGTAGTTCAGTTGACTATGACTTTCACTTTGATAGAATTCATACAAAGATCTTGTTTTGAAACTATGACTTTTAAGAAGACAGTTTCTTCTACGTTGAATTTGCACTTTTAAATATCTACTTGTAGATCAGCTTCTCATAAATGATTTAATATCATCTTGACATGTTGTTAATGTTCTTGTTGAGTTTTGCTGTAAATCAGAATGTCATTTAGATAAACTTGACAAAAGTCATTTAGAAAGTCTTAAAGAACATCATTCATATACTGCTGAAATGAGATAGAATCATTGATAAGTTTGAAAGATAACATCTTTGATTTGTATGCTTTTAAAGCGATGATAAAGATAGTGTAATTCTCACTATCAGAATGCATTCGCAGTTTGTTGAAAGTTGAAATGATATCTAATTAAGTCAGATGCTTGCAATCAACTATTTTAATGATTATCTCATTTATCAAAGATAGAGAATAGCAATTTCTTTTGATAATAGCATTGAGCTTTTAATAGTTAACGCAGAATCGTAAATCTTCATTTGCTTTTAAAGTGAACAGAATAAGTGAGAAATACGAAGCTTTGCTGAAAGTTATAAATTCTTTGAAAAGATTCTCATTCAGATATTTCTTTACTTTCTGAAGCTTGTAAAGAGACATTCAATATGCTTGACAGCGAGATGATGTTACATCACTAACAAGCTTTATCTTATAATCATATAAATGATGAGATGATAGCTTGTCTGCTTGAGCTCGATCAAAGATGTCTAGAAAATTCTGATACTTCAATGATAGCTTAGCTTTAATATCTTCTAGATTCTGAGCTGTTTCATCAGTAAATAAGATGTTTATGACATTTAGTTTGCATTGAGTATTGTAGACAATTTTTCTATCAATGTCTTCAATGAACATAGCAAAAATCTCTGTCTGATTCTTCTTTTTTCTATTTATCAAAGCTTGAAAAGAGACGACATTTATGTTTCAAATCGAGAAAGACTCTTTCTGAATGAATGAAACTGAATGCTTAAGCATCTTAGAAATCTTGCTGTGAGCTGCTGAAGAGATCAAAGTTGATTGCAATCAACTTGAGTGCTTTATATTTGATGAAATCGAAAAAATCGAAATAGAAATATTTAATTGATCAGAAAATACAATAGTATCATGTTTCATGTTCAATAATATTTCATTTTTGTTCATTCAGAGTTTGTCTAATATAGCTTCATGATGCTCAATATCAGCTATCAGCATTGACATAGTCAATTCTCTATGACTTTCAATCGTGAGATTGAGTAAAATCTTATGAGTAATTGCTTTCTTGAATAACTTCTCATCATATTCTCGTATTAACTTCTCTTTTGCTAGTAATATAAATTGTATTTCAAGTTTCTTGCATACTTTATCAACTAGCTTGTCATGTATCAGCGTGTAGATGATGAAATCACTGTCTATCAAAGAGCGAAGACTGAAAGAATTGCTCTGAGAGATAAGAGAAGCATTGATCAGAAATAACTTTTCAAAATAGTTTTCTTTCAATAGAACTTCAACTTGATTGCACAAAAATATGATCTTTACTTCTTTAATGACTCTGAAAAAGATAGTTAGTTTTTTAAATCAGAATCTGACTCAGAATTTAAATGATTGAATTCATCATCTTTTAAGACATTAATTCTAGATTAATCAAAGCACTCTCTAGAAGTATGATTTGATTTGTGATAAATGAAACAGCTTTCAGTTTGTATATTGATTTCTTTAACGCTAGTTAAAATCATGTTACGCGATTTTGAATGATTGACAAATGTAGTGACTTCGATCTTTCTAGAAAGATTCAATGAATCTTGTTTCTCAGCAAAGATGACTTGCTTTCTGACTTTGTTCAAAGATTTCTTTTCTTTGATGTCACTCATGACTTGATGCTCATTGTTCAAATGAATCAGATAATCACGAATTTTGTTCAAAGATTCTGACTGAATCAATTGATTACTTCAAGCTGCATGAAGATGATAAACTATCTTGTCTCATAAATCAATGATCAATTGCTTTTCGTAATATTCTAGATAGACGAACAGACGTTGAAACATTAAATAAAAGTCGCTGAATTTGCTCTTTTCTTAAAAGAGATTAGCATATTTTCTTCGAAAGTTTGTCTCTTTGTTGAGATCATCATAAAGCTGAGCAAGTTCATTTAACAGATTATTGACTGTGACATAGAAATTCAATGAATCTTGTTAATGTTGAGCTAAAATAGCTTTGACTGCATCTTCTTCAATTCTGAAGTGAACGTAGATCAGAATAACTTTATTGATATTGAAATGATCGATGTTAATTTCTAGCTTGTCATAAATCTTTTCTTGTCAATCATTTCAGATAGATTCTTTTTCATCAATAAACAAAGATGAATTTAAAAGCTTTTGAAATCGCTTGAAGAAATTGAACAAAGTAGAAGAGAAAGAAGTGACTTCTTTAAATGATTGCAGTTGATGTTGCAATTCAGTCACTTGATTTCAAAATGTCTGATTTAATTGATTCAAGTGTTTTTTGACTTTATTCATTTTCTTGAAACAAGTCTTTCATATTTATTCACTTGATATCTTGTTAAATAACTCACAAGCTTTCATGTTTAGATCTCATTGAGTTCAAAAACTGTTCAAATCTTCTAGAAAAACTTTTGAGTCTTGTTCAACTCAGTGTTATAACTGCTTTACATTTTTTATATTTCATGAAGTAGAAGTTTCATGAGATTCATTGAAAGTCTGAGAATGAGACAAAGAGTATCAATGTTTTCATACAACATCAATTCTAAGATATTTTGATATGCAAAGTGATAGTTCAGAATAAATGACTGAATCTGTAATGTCAGAAGAAATAAAGTTTTAATTACTCTCAAAGAAATTGTTCACAGATGATTGAGTCATAGCGAAGAATTGATGATCAAGTGAAGAATGATGCTCAGTAGTATATAGTGAAATCATTTGTTAAAGTGTTTAATCTTCAAAGAAGAGTGTTGCTGATTTAAGAAAGTTTTTTGTGATTCTCAAGCAATCAATGAAGATTCTTTATCGTTGATTCTATTAATTGATTTGAACTGATGCTATTAACTGAGCGATAGATTCTCTAGCAATCATATGATTGTATGTTTTCATTGATTCTATTGATTTCTTAATGTTGTTCTGTCTTTCAATGTCATCGATCATTAGATACACAAATTTCTTTATACTCGTTTCATTGTCAGTCGAGTGAATTTGAATAAGTATAGAAATCAGTATCATGTGATTAACAAATTCTTAAAGTAATGTTGAAATCATGTCTAGAAACTAATCAGAGTGCATACGTGACTAGAATGTTTGATTTATAAAGATAGTTATAACTAAGACTTTAAGAATACAGAAGAAAGAAGATACAAAAGACAAGAAGAACATGCTTTATATAGTAGTTACTCAGATTCAACGTTAGTTTCAAAGAAAACATGTTGAAACACAAGAAAGATGTTTATTTGAAAGATGTTTATGACACAAAGAAATGTGTTTATCATAGACATCTGTTAATTACTTGTAACACAAAGAAGTGTGTTTGTCATAAAAGACAATAAAAGCTGATTAAAAGATGCTAAAGAAGAAAAAAGATGCTGAGTCATATCTGAGTCAAATCTGAGTCAAATTTAAATCAAATCTCAACTAGATCTTGACTAGTTCTAATCATTACACAAAGAACTCGCTAGCATTAACTGTAAATTGATTAAAGCTTCAGTCTTGTTTAGTCTTGATACACTTGTAACAGAAGTATGATTGATTTACAAAGTAAGCAGAACTTAAACATTTCATTAAGCTCATAATACAATAAAAAAAGAAAGATCTTTCATGTTCAGCAACAAATACTATTTTACAAAGTCACGAAGTGAAAGAATGAAATAATCAAAGAAAACTTCACATTGCTATCAAAACTGCTATTTAAAGAAAATTTATTAACAAAACTGCATGATGTGCATTTGTCACTTAAACACATCTTTAATTTCAAGTCAAGTCAAAGATGTTATCTTACTTAAAATCAGCTTAATATTAAATTATGATCTTGAAGTTGATCTTGAATTCAAATTCATCATACTTGAACTTCTTGAAGTTTAATTGTCATGATGTCAGATCATCAACTCAATTTAGAACATAAATCGTTGATATTTTAAATAATTTTGATTCATTGAATCTGTTTTGCAGTTCAATGAATCAAGTCATTAATCTAGTCATCATCATCTTAATTTAATCTTAGCAATTCTGTTTTGATCATTTCAGCTGTGTGTGCAAACTTCTACAATCTTAAGTCAATAAAACTACTGTCTAGTCTTGATTCTGCTCAATTCATGTATATAAAAGTCGATTTCTTGTTCTTTTCTTTCATTCTTTGTCTTTTATTTTATACATTATCTGATGTATTATCTTGTATCTAAATTCTATCAAAGTAATAATAATATCAGTCTTTTATATTGATAATATCTTTAGTTTAGTTTAGTTTCTAACATTATAAAAGATCTACACTTTCTGCAATGTTTTCATACATTGAAATCTCATCTAGTTATTCTCTTGCTTAAATGAAGTCATTTTACAATCTTTTAATTGATGATGAGTATGCTGTTGAACAGTTCACTCAAAGTATGATCGAAAATTCAGTTGAGATCTTTCGCATAATGCAAAAGCTTTAAAATCAAGTTTGACAACATGATGTTATTACTTCATTCTCATTTATCGTTCTCAATTCTTCAATTTATATAGAATTGAATTCTCAGTTTCTTGTGATAATAACTCAAATCATTGCATAAATCTTAAACAATCAATCTCTCTTCATTATTCATCTTTTTGTGAATTCTGTCGCTGTCATCATTACTTCTAGATTCAAGAAGTTTTTTGACATATCTGAATATGAAAAGAACAAAAATCGATTAAATGCATGAGAGCAGAGTCTGATACAACGCATAAACATGAACGATGATCATTATTTCTTTCATTGAGTCAAGATCATTTATGTCAAGTCACAACTCATCATCAATAAGAAGATTCACAATTTAATAAGTCAATATCAAATCAATGATCTTTGTATCATTTTCATTTTTGCAGATTGATAACATAAATTACATCATTGCTGCAACAATTCTTTCAAAACAGAAGATGCTCATTTATATTTTTGCAAAACTTTGAAGTAAAACATGAATAACTTTGTCAACTATTACAATCTCTTTTATCAAAAAAAAGAATATTCTTTGATGAAAGATTTCTTGTTGATTGACTATTTGAAGCGCAATGTCAATTATTTCACTCAAGTTGTTGCTCTTTTCTGACGAAATCTCAATGAAACTCAATCATTCATCTTTCATCAATGAGTTTAAGCATTCTTTGACATCAAGAAAGAGCTTCAGCAGCTTAAGCATCGTCAATCTCACTTTATCTTTATCATCATTTCATTCATCAAAGTCAAAAACATCTTTGCATCGACTAGTAATTCTTTAAGTTTAAAGATTATCATTTTTGTGACTGTTGTTTCAATAATATCTTCGTCTCTTTCTCTTTTGTTTCTCAATGAGTCAATGAACTTAAGCTTTATCATTGTCATCATTCAAGATAAGACTCTGATCATTTCTGAAATTAAGAAAATCTGTAACAAGTGAAAGCTGTACTACTATTGCAAATTGCAACATTCAAGCAAAATCATTAAAGAATGCTCAAATAAGAAGTTCTTCACTTTGCATATCATGAATGTCTACGACAATGACATCATCAGTATAAATGAAGAAGTCTCACTTTCTGCAAGAAAAGTTTAGTCTCTGAGCTAAGTTACGCTCAGAAATCTGTATATATATCATCTTGTTTACTAATTTTAATCTTCTCATTCTTACTTCAATCATATAGAAAGTTTTCTGCTAAATCTGTCTTGAAACTCTTTAAATTCAATTCAACATTCAAAGATAATCACATGATAGTATTCTGTATTTTACGTCAAGCTCAATCTAAAGTTTTCACTTTCGCTCTGATTAATAGTAAAGTCTTCACTTATGTCTTTATGAATAAATTCTTCGCGTAACAACATCATTTCTTCTTGCATCAATTAATTCATTCTCACAGACTTTGAGAATTTGATAATTAAGTCGCTTTAATCAATGACATTACTCATTTTCGTTGAAATCACAATAATTCTTGATGAACACATTAAAAGACTATTCTTTTATGTCATTGAATTAAGTCAATACTTCATCATCATGAGTTTATCATGACTTCATCATCACGTCATTGATGTCAATTTTGAGCACAATATTCTCATTTTGTCTTTTTCTTCTGTCTTAATCATTGTTACTCATTCTTTGTCAAGATTTATGATTTTAATCAACAAGAAGAAAATTTCTTGTTTGAAGTTAACAAAGTAGCTTTTCTTCAGTCTCATTTTCAATTCACTCACAAGAAGTAACTCAGTTCATGAATCATTCACAAGAAGTAATTCAGTCTACAGATTGCTTACAAGAAGTAATTCAGCACTCAGTTCGCTTGCAAGAAGCAATCTAGTTTTTCATTCATTTGAAAGAAGCAATTCAGTTTTTAGTTCGCTTGCAAGAAGTAACTCAGTCTCTCATTTACTTGAAAGAAGCAACTCAGTTTCTCGTCTGCTTATAAGAAGCAATATAACTTCTCATTTGCTCATGAGAAGTCAATTAATACTCAGCTTGTTCACAAGAAACAAACTTCGTTCAATCTTGTCTCTTGTTTGAAACAAGAAGCTTTTAGTTGTATTCTTCAAGTCATTTAAAAAGAATACTCATCAAAAATCAAGTGTCAAAATTCTTCTTTTTCTAGAACTTCTGTTGTTTTTCAAGCAGATTAATTCAATCAATCTTTTATACAACTTGACATAGTTGAGTTGAAAGCTTGAAGCTTTGATCATGCTGCTTATATCAAAAACTTTGAAGTATCATTTGCAATTTAAGAAGTGAACTGAATTATTAAGTTTAGCTAAAGAAACATTTGTCGCTTAAAGCGAAATAAAGTTGAAATTTTAGCTGAACTTATCTGAATATGATCAGATTTTATGAATAAAATCTGCAATCATTTCATATGTTGTTGAACTGAATTTACGTTTGTTTATATATCATTGAACTGAATCGCGCTTTTGTCACTTTCATCACTTTCATTGCTTTTATTACTTTCATTTCTTTCGTTGCATTCAGTTTACTACTCGTCTATCTACTCGCTCATTTACTTGCTCATTTACTCGTCTATTTACTCACTCATCTACTCTTCACTCTACTCGTCTAGCTACTCACTCATTTACTCATCACTTTACTCGCTCATTTACTCTTCACTTTACTTGTCTAGCTACTCGCTCATTTACTCATCATTCTACTCACTCATTTACTCTTCATTCTACTCACTCATTTACTCTTCATTCTACTCGTTTAGTTACTCGCTCATTTACTTGTCACTTTACTCGCTCATTTACTCTTCACTCTACTCGCTCATTTACTCGCTCATTTACTCTTCATTCTACTCACTCATTTACTCTTCATTCTACTCATCTATTTACTCACTCATTTACTCATCATTCTACTTTCTATCAAACTTTCTATCAAATGCTCTATCAAATGCTTTATCAAATGCGTTAATCAAGCGCACAAAACACGTCAAACAGTGCTTCAAACAATGCTTTTTATATAACTTTCTATCTACGCTGACGCTAGAGAGTTCAAAGTTTTTATCTTCTTTTTCTCTTTATAGTTTCTACTTTCTAGAACAACAACAATCAAAATATCAACATGTTCAGCTATCAACTTAGCTATCAACTCAGCTATCAACTCAGCTATCAACTCAGTTATTTACTCATTCATCTAGTAATCAGTCTATTGCTTCGAAACATGCTTCAAAAGACGTGTTGATTAAGCGCATAACATAAGTTAAACAATGCTTTAAACAATGCTTTCTACTGAGCTTTTCACTGATCTTTCTACTGATTTTTCAATCAATCTTTCTATTGATCTTTCTACTAGTGAACTTTCTATTGATCTTTCGATTGAGTCATCTAGTGAGCTTTCTACTGATCTTTTGATCGAGTTATTTAGTGAGCTTTCTATCAATCTTTCTATCAATCTTTCTATTAATCTTTTTATTAATCTTTCTATTAATCTTTCTATTAATCTTTCTATTAATCTTTCTATTAATCTTTCTATTAATCTTTCTATCAATCTTTCTATCAATCTTTCTATTAATCTTTCTACTGAGCTATTTATTGAGCTATCAACTGAGCTTTTTATCAAACACTTTATCAAACATTCTACATGCTTCAAAATACGCGTTGATCGAGCGCATAACATGAATTAAACAATGCTTTCTACATGACTTTCTACATGACTCTTTATCAAGCACTCTTCATGACTCTTTATCAAGCATTCTTCATGTTTTTCTATCAAGCACTCTCACTGATCTTTCTACTGATCTTTCGATTAAGTTATTTAGTGAGCTTTCTACTAATCTTTTGATCAATCTTTCTATTGATCTTTTTGCTAGTAAGCTTTCTACTGATTTTTTCATCAAGTCATTTACTGATCTTTGTATACATGACTCTTTACATGACTCTTTACATGACTCTCTTTATGACTCTCTACATGACTTCTCATCAAGCTTTGAATTGCTTCGTAATCAAGAATTAAATTTGTTTTCTATCAAGCTTTAAACATGATTCTATCAATCATTCTACATGACTCTCTATCTCTCTAGTTTACTCATTAACTTTCTCATTAACTTTCTCATTGACTTTCTCATTAACTTTCTCGATGCATATATTAAATAGCTATTATTTAGATAGTGAAATCAATCATTAATTATTTAACGTTGCAACTACGTATTAATGTTACAAATGTCAAAATAGTTGTGTTTATTAAATTAAATGATAAAGACGCATACTACGCTCATGAGAATGCTAAAGATGCTAGAAATGTTGAAAATGTTGATGCTTTTATGCATATGCATCAGCTAAAAGTGACGCAAATCTGAGACATGAAATTAAATAAATATTTGAGATATTGATCACTAAAAGCGCTAAAATCTGTCTCTGTCACTCTTTACAAATTGCAGATGATTTAGTATCACTTTAAAGAAAATTGATATTTTTTTAAATCTTGAGTCAATCTTGTCTTTCAGTCTAGACTCTGATGAGTCAAAATTACGTCACGCGACTTTGACTGTTTATTCAAAGAACAGTTCAACTCTTACTCAGTTTTCATCTCATTCTTAAGACAGTATATATGATAAGAATCATCGTTTGAATCTTCATCAAATGAAAAAGAAATTTCATTTGACTGCATTCACAACATAAGAAGATCTTGAAGTTTATTGACAAAGTAATGTTACAAGCGTATCAAGATTAAACAAGACTGAAGCTTTAATCAATTTGCAATGAACGTTAGTGAGTTCTTTGCATAATGATTAAAGCTAGTCAAGATCTAGTCAAGATCTGATCTGAATCTGACTCAGATTTGACTCAGATATGACTCAGCATCTTTTCTCTTTTCTAGCATCTTCTAACTCACTTCTATTTATCTTCTATGACAAACACACTTTTTTGTGTTACAAGTAGTTAACAGATGTTTATGACAAACACATTTCTTTGTGTTATAAACATTTTTCAAATCAACATCTTTCTTATGTTTCAACATGTTCTCTTTGAGACTAGCGTCAATCTGAGTAACTACTATATAGAGTGTATTCTTCTTGCTTTTGTATTTTCTTTCTTCTGTATTCTTAAAGTCTTAGTTATAACTATCTTTATAGATCAAACATTCTAGTCACGCATACACTTTAATTAGTTTCTAGACATGATTTCAACATTACTTTAAGAATTCGTTAATCACATGATACTGATCTCATTACTTATTTAAGTTAACTTAACTGATAATAAAATGAATATAAAGAAATTTATATATCTAATGATTAACAACATCGAAAGACAGAACAACATCAAGAGATCAATAAAATCAATGAGAACATACAATCATGTAATTGCTAGAGAATCTATCGCTCAGTCAGTAGCATCAGTTCAAATCGATTAATAGAATCAACGATAAAGAATCTTTATTGATTGCTTGAGAATCACAAAAAAAACTCTCTCAAATCAGCAACATTCTTCTTTGAAGACTAAACACTATAACAAATGATTTCACTACATACTATTGAGCATCATTCTTCGCTCAATCGTCAACTCTTTGCTATAACTTGATCATCTGTGAACAATTTCTTCAAGAATAATCAAAGTTTTATTTCTTCTGATACTACAGATTCAGTCATTTATTCTGAGTTATCATCTTGCATATTAAAATATCTTAAAATCGATGTTGTATGAAAACATCAATACTCTTTGTCTCATTTTCAAACTTTCAATGAATCTTGTGAAGCTTTTACTTTATGAGATATAAAAAATGTAAAGCAGCTACAACACTGAATTGAACAAGACTCAGAAGTTTTTCTAGAAGATTTGAACAGTCTTCAAACTTAACAAGATCTAAAGGTGAAAGTTTGTGAGTTATTTGACAAGATATCAAGTGAACAAATATGAAAGACTCATTTCAAGAAAATGAATAAAGTCAAAGAATGCTTGAATTAATTAAATCAGATGTTTCAAAATCAAGTGACTGAATTGCAACATCAACTGCAATCATTTAAAGAAGTTACTTCTTTCTCTTTTACTTTGTTTAATTTCTTCAAGTGATCTCAAAAGCTTTCAAATTCATCTTTGTTTACTGATGAAAAAGAATTTATCTGAAATGATTGACAAGAAAAGATTCATGACAAGCTAGAAATCAACGTCAATCATTTTGATATCAATAAAGCTATTCTGATCTACGTTCACTTCAAAATCAAAGAAGACGCAGTCAAAGCTACTTTAGCTTGATATCAACAAGATTCATTGAATCTTTATGTCACAGTCAATGATTTGTTAAATGAACTTGCTCAACTTTATGATGATTTCGACAAAGAGACAAACTTTTGAAGAAAATATGCTAATTTTTCTCAAGAAAAGAGCAAATTCAGTGACTTTTATTCAATGTTTCAACGTCTGTTCTTCTATCTAGAGTATCACGAAAAGCAATTGATCATTGATTTATGAGACAAGATAGTTTATCATCTTCATGCAGCTTGAAGTAGTTAATTGATTCAGTCAAAATCTTTGAATGAAATTCGTGACTATCTGATTTGTTTGAACAATGAGCATTAAGTCATGAGTGACATCAAAGAAAAGAAATTTCTGAACAAAGTCAGAAAGTAAGTCATCTTTGCTGAGAAATAAGATTCATTGAATCTTTATAGAAAGATTGAAGTCACTACACTTGTTGATCATTCAAAATCGTGCGACGCGATTTTAATTAATGTCAAGAAGATTAATATACAAACTGAAAGCTGTTTCATTTGTTACAAATCAGATCATACTTCTAAAGAGTGCTTTGAACAAACTTCAAAAGTCAATGCATTAAAAGATGATGAGTTTAATTAATTTACATTGAACTCTGAGTCAGATTCTGATTCAAAAAACTAACTATCTTTTTTAGAATCATTGAAGAAATAAAGATCATCTTTTTATGCAGTCAAATTGAAGTTTTATTGAAAGAAAACTATTTTGAAAAGTTATTTCTGATCAATGCTTCTCTTATCTCTCAAAGCAATTCTTTCAGTCTTTGCTCTTTGATAGATAGTGATTTTATCGTCTACATGCTGATACATGACAAGCTAGTCAATAAGATATGTCAGAAACTTGAAATACAATTTATATTACTAGCAAAAGAGAAGTTAATACGAGACTATGATGAAAAGCTAGCTAGAAAGACTATAACTCATAAGATTCTACTCAATCTTACGATTAAAAGTCATAAGAAATTGACTATGTCAATGCTGATAACTGATATTGAGCATCATGAAGCTATATTGAGCAAACTCTGAATGAATAAAAATAAAATATTATTAAACATGAAACATGATACTATTGTATTTTCTGATCAATTAAATATCTCTATTTCAATTTTTTCAATTTCATCAAATATAAAGCACTCAAGTTGATTGCAATCAACTTTGATCTCTTCAGCAGCTCACAGCAAGATCTCTAAGATGCTTAAGCACTCAGTTTTAATCATTCAGAAAAAGTCATTTTCAATTCAAAATATAAAGATCGACAACGAGATTCATCTGTACGTGATGTTGACTATGAATCTTTTGATTCTATGTTCTGAATAGAAGTCAGAAGAGTCAAGAGATCTCAATTCAACGCAGTTCAAATGATGTTAGAATGTTGCGTGAGCAGAAAAGTCGATCGTGCAAAGTTTTCACCTACGCGATAACATTTCTTCTAACAGTCACAATCGATCTACGAAGGTGATTGATGACATGTCGATGTCAGTAAGAGATGAAAAGATATCTAGTGAAATAGTCGTTCTCAGTATGAGAGTCGTGACTACAAGTGATCGAAGGATTTGCGACTCATCAACTGCGTCGATATACTGAAACGTCTTCATCACATCGACAGTGTCATCGAGTAATTGATGAAAAGATATCAGATAGAATAGTCGTTCTCAGTCTGAGAGTCGTGACTACAGTGCTCGAAGAAGTAGTGACTCGTCAATCACGCTGATATACTGAGAAGACTTGAGCTCATCTTCTTTACTTGACGTCAAGTCATACATCTATCTACGTGAAAAATCGAGAGCTCAAGAGAACGATCAGAACGCATTCTCTTTCATTGATCAGAGTCAAACATCGAACGATTGCGATCGCACGTTTATACTAACAGTTCATTCAACGTCTACGTGACATAAGTCAAGTCAAGAGAAGAAAAGAATTACTCAGTACAATCACACTTTATCTTCTCATCGTGTGCATCTCTCTTTCATCACATATTTCTCTGCTCAATGAATGACAATCATTGAGTAAAAGAACACAGCTCTATGTATGTTACAATCACGAGCATCACGAGTGCAAAGAAAACGTCTTTCGTCTTCGAATCGAGAATCGAATCAAAACATCGTTGTATAGAATATCGTCAATGAAGAGCAGAGCAAAGACGATGCGTCATAATCAAACAGCACAGACACTCTCATCAAGAGTTTACTCGAGCGTCACGCGCTGAATAGAAGCTATAGATTCATTACTTGATAACACAGTGTCAATCTCATTGTTTTGACTGCGTGAAGCAATCGTGTAGACGACGAGTGATTTTCTTTCTCAGAGAGGTTTGTTCACTCGATATAAGTAGCATAGAGTTTCTCATGAGTCGAATCTAAATCAATGTCACAAGAATGTATGAATTACAATTACAATTACAATAAATTGATTGTTGAATTGAGTTTTGATTTCAATTATTAAAGTTGATTCAATTTAACAATTTCAACATTTAAATTTAATTTAAAATTTAATTTAATTTGCATTAATTTAAAATCAATTCAATATTTGATTTTAATATTAAAAATCAAGAAACAATCACAACGTATGCAAAACAAACTTTTGAAAAAAGCATTATAAATGAGAGAGAAAAGATTAAGTAAATGAATAAACAATGACAAATTGCATGAGCAGCAGTAATGTTGATTTAATGATGATTGCGAGCAGCGTTGACTCGTCACAAAGAAACAGCAACATGAGATTACAACGCTCACGCAATGATGAAGAGAAGATAGCTGACATTATAGATTTATTAATAAAGACATCAACATTAAAGAAAAAGATGAGCAAAGATTATTCATGAAGAGAAATAACATTGAAGCTGATGCATCGTTTTCGACTTGAATCAGAAGAAAAACAACACACGACTCAGAACGCGTTTATCACGAAAAATGTACAGAAACTGAAGACATCAGTTCAACTGCTAAGCAAGCAGTTACAAACGCAGAAAAATACGCGTCTCTTATTAAAAATCATGTCATAAGCAAACATGATAAGAGAAGAATCATCAACGAGAAAGTAACGTCTCAAAGAGAAATCGTTGTCACTTCGCAAGAAACATGAAGTCATGATAAAGATAGCAGACAAAGAAGAAATAAAGAAGATGCAGAAGAAGATCATTGAGCAAATTCTTCAGAAAATAGCAGACGTGTCAACAAATCAACGAGATCTAATCATGTTTCTTTGCAAGCTGAGTAGCAAAGACATCTTTCTTCATGCAGTCAGCTCAGATGCACAAGCAAATCTGAAAAAGACTCAAGAATGAGCAAAAGAAATTGCAAACTTGATGTGCATATTGTGACGAATCTTCGCAGTGCTGACACATGAGATGCACATTATAATCAACATAAGCAATCAGAAGAAAGTCATTAGCAAGCTGATAAAGAATAACATGAAGCTTCATGAAAATCTGAAGATTCTAAGAATAGTCTGACTCAAGAAAGTAGCAGAAAGCGAAAAGACTCATTCATCGCTCATTGTGAAGATAGCAATCAAAGCAATGATAAATCAACTGATGAACATGAATATGTTAAATGCATATCATGAATGTATATGCAAGCTGTTCAAGAAGAACTGTCACATCACACAGTGCTTCAGATGTCAAGAATTTGATCACATGATCAGATTTTGCAGAAAGAATCAACGCTGCGTCAAGTGTGCAGATAAACATCACATTGAGAAGTGCATGATGTCTTTGAATAGAAGACATTGTGTTAACTGCAACGAAAATCACGAATTCTGAAGACACATCTGTCTCAAATGACAACAGCAAATGAAACAAGCATTTGAAATCTATAGAAACAGATTGTTCAGATATTCAGAAGCATTTAAATACAATTACACACTTTCGCAATTCTTAAGTTCTTCACTGTCTTCAAGCTTTGCAGATTCAATGAACTCTTCGAGTTCAATGAATTCTTCAAGATTCACGAACTCTCTCAGTTCAGTGAACTCGTCAAGCTCAACAACAGTTGTGCTGAAAACACGCAGTCTAGTCGCTCATGAATCAACATGACAGATGATAAAAGTCAAGAAGAGACACGTTGATCATTTCTCTTACGTGAGTAGCGACTCAGATGAGACATCGCTCAAGCAGAGTCAGAAATGATAAATCAGAAAACAAGACAAACTCTCAATGATTGAAAGTATTCAAAGAGTCTTCTTTTTGCAAAGTCAACAACAGCTACAAATAACTTTATGATAAAACAATCTTTTCTATGAATATTGCAGTACAACATCAGAAAATCATTGAAAATTCAGAAATCATTTCTAATCAACAGAGAAGTTCATGATTTCAACATTGTAATCATACAGAAGCAGAGTTGCAACATTAATGATACACAGTCATTTAACTCAGCTCACAACTTTTTTTACCTAGTGAAAAACACGTCGTCACAGTTAAGAACTTGCATATATGTGAACAAATACTTAAGACTCAATCAATGAGTAATAGAAATAGTTGAGTCAAACATCTGCTTGATCAGAATATTAACTTGCAACACAGATGATAAAATGCAGACGTTGCAACTTATAAACATTTACAATTCATGTTCACTGTTCTCTACATTTATAAAGAAATCTTCAATCATTTCTCGCTTAAGCGAGCTACTCAAGAACGACTGCAAACAACTGATCATAAGAGATTTCAATTTACATCATTCTCATTGAAAGAAATGAAGATGCTTCACTCAATACACAGCAATTGATAGTTTACTTAACATCATTACTAATGCTAAGCTGAAATTATTGCTGAAATCAGACACTATTACTTGCAAGATTTACAATCAGTTTACAACTATTAATTTAGTCTTTAGCAGCGAGAAAATACAGTTTATGACATGCAAGTGCAAGATACACATTGATCTGAATCAAGAATTGAATCATTTTTTGATTGTCACAAAACTTTGTCTACAAACAACTTCAGTACAGTCTTCAACTCAATGATTATGAAAGAAAATGAACATAGAAGCATTGAGCGCGTATCTGCATATGCATCTTTCGTTGAATCGTTCTTTGAACAGCAAGACAATGATGAACGAAAGAGTGTGTGAAGTTATCAAGATGTTACAAGAGATCATTGAGAAATCTACTTTCTTAACAAAGTCATCAAGTTAAGCAAGAAACTTCTGAAATTTGAACTGCTCAAAGATAGTAATGAAATCAAGATGACTGCAAATCAAATGAAAAACATAAAGCACACTAAATGCGTGAAATGAATATCTGAAACTCAATGATCATAAAAATAAGATCATTCAACAAGCAAAGCGCGCACATTTCAGATCACAAATGCATGAGCTGAGCAATGCATTCAAGTCAATATGATGCTTCGCAAAATGAGTCAGAATCAAAAGTCAGCTATTTAAAAAACTTTCTCAGTTTTCGTCACTAAAGTGAAGTGACAATGAATAAATGACAATAATGTTCAAAGAAAAAATAAAGATATTGCAAGAAAAATTCTTTCTCTCACTTTCTCAGATAAACATCAGCAACATTGCAAACTCATTTATACTCTTGACAATGTCATCTGATTTACACATCTCAGAAGATGAAGTGAGATAAACAATCAAAAGAGTAAAAGCAGACAAAGCATCAGACATTTCAAACATTTTAAACAGAGCGCTGCAGACAGATCTTGCAGAACTGATCTTGATATTGATGAGTTTATTCAATGCATGTGTAACATGCAGATATTATTTGAAGCAGTTCAAAAAGACTCAAATGATAGTACTATGCAAATCAAAAAAGAGTGATTATACTAATTCAAAGACATATTGACTCATTGCTTTGCTTGATATTATGAGCAAAGCTTTGAAGTTGATCATGACTAAAAGACTGAGCAATACAACTGAGACTCATCACATGCTATCTGATGCTCAAATAAGAGTGAGATGCAAGTGATTCATGATCTCGACATTAGATTTACTAGTAGATCAGATTCACACAATATGAGACTGCAAAATTAAATACATAACGTTCATGCTAAGTTTAAACATCATCGAAGCATTCAATCAAGTCTCACATGTCAGACTTCTACATACTTTGAAAATGAAAAGAACTTCAGACTACATAGTCAAATGAACACGCAGCTTTCTTAAGAATTAAGAAACATCGCTGAGATTCAATGAGTAAATGAGTAACATGCGCAAGATAAATGCAGACATATCACAGAGATTTTTCATTTCATCGATTCTTTTTTTATTCTTCAACGCAAGTCTGATTGAGAAGTGTAAAGCATTGAGAATTAAGATTGAAGTGTTCAACTTTGTAAATGACATTAACATTCTAGCATATGATAGATTCATTGAAGAAATCTGCAGAACATTGAGCAGAGTGCACAACGTCTGCACGAAATGAGCTTACATTCATGACGCAACATTCGCATCAGAAAAGTATGAATTTATGCACTTCATCAGAAAATCAAAAAGATTTGACATGATGATTGTCAGAATCATACCTAAATGAGTCAATCAGCGAAAGTCAGAATTGAATAGTGCTTGATCTTTAGAGATAGCTATAACTGAATATTAAGAATACAGAAGAAGATGAGTACAAAAGCTTCTATTTAAGTAATATTCAGAGACTGCGCTAAGCTTAAAGAAGATGTGTTTATGACATGAGTAGAATGTGATGTAGAAAGAAAGATGATGTTGAACAAAGAGATGTTGAGAAAAGAAAATAGAGACTGAGTCAGATCTGAGCTAGAGACACTGACTAGCTCTAATCAATACGCAGAGTACTCGCTAGCGTACTTTGCGAATTGATTAGAGCTTCAGTCTTTTTCAGCCTTGATACACTCGTAACATTACTCTCTTCTTCGAAAATTCATGTTTGCATGAATGTAGCTCGTTTGCTTGCTTTCTTATTAAGTTATTTCAATACTAGCGTGACTTTCTTGAGTATAGCACATGAAATTCGTTTAAAACTTTCTTAAAGTCATTGAATTCATCTTTATTGACATAGTATCATTCATCGTTTCTATCTAGATCTTTTCATTTGATCTTGTACTGTATTTGATCTCGATAGCGTCTGAAGTTCAGAATGTCATTTATCTTTCAGTGTTCATCATCATCTTCATCAATAATGATGAGTCTGAAGAATTCTGCATGCTGTTCTGATAAAGAGTCTTCTGAATACAATTGCAGTAGCTTCGAGTTAAACATTGAATGCAGATGCTTCATGCTGACTGATAGACGAAAATGATAGAAGACTCTCGCTTTGACAGTGATCTGATACGATTCTAGTTGTTTGTCTTTCAAATCTTTGCATGATCTCGTAATTTTGACGTTTCTGAAGAATAGTCAAACTCAGTTCTTTACTTCATAAATGACGTCTCGTCTATGTTTATTAATCTGTGCTTCGATGATCAGCTTCGTCTTTTTCAATTGTTAATGATCGAAGCTCAGTAGCTTTTTCATTTGAATGACAATATCATCTGCTTTTCTAGCTTTTAGTCGTTCATGAGTGATTTCGTAGTCAGTCGTATCTGAATTGAAACTCATTCGAGGGTGAAAATCTTTATTGAAGTAGAAAGAAATCATTGAGATGATCGAGAAGATATTGAAATTGTCGCTGAATTTCATCATAGATATTCATTTGACTCAGTTGTTTTGCATGTAATTGCAGTAGATTCTAAGTTTGCATTCAACGTCTTGATTGACTTGTTTCGTCTGATCATCGATCTTCGAATGATAGACTGTGAATAGACTAGCTGTGATTCTCAGTCGCTTGCAAAGACTCTTTCACATAGTTGATATGAATTGAGAGTTTCTGTTCGAAACAATAGAACTGAGTAGATCATGCAGTCGATAGACGTTTCATAGCATGATTCAAATCGTTTCTTCGACTAAGATGTCATTGTCTTTTCAATGACATGAAACATAGTGATGTTCTTTGATGAGACAACATATGATTGTACAAATGACGTTATAGTCTTCTGACAGAGATAGTTCAGTGATGAAGTTCATAACTATATCTTTTCAGCGTTTCTGTAAAATCGAAAGAGAATGATGAAGTTCATTGATGCTATTTCTAGAAACTTTGCTTCGTTGATAAGCATGATAGTTTCGAATGTATTGTTGAATAGTAGCTCGATGATCTAATCAATAGTAGAAACGCTGAACTAGATCAATGATTCGTTTATTGTCGAAATGAGAGATTAAAGATTGATCATGCACTTCTTGTAGCAGTTTCGTATGCATATTCTCGAAAACTTACAGTAAGTCTTTTTTAAAAAGAACGCTGTCAATGATTTCGCAGTTCTTCAATTTAGTGATATGAAATTTGAGCTTGTTCTCATTCATAGCTTGTTTATATTCGTCGTAAAGCTCATTCGTTTAATTGATCATATGCACTCGTTGATAAAGATTTGCTTTTGATTCAACAAGTAGAACATTGACTCTATCAAAGATCAAAATAGTCTGAAAATGATCTTCAAGTCATTGAGCTGATTCAGAGACGTTTGCTAGAGACATTTGAGTTAGAGCATCAACTTTAGTATTCATTTTGTCTGATCTAAAGATGATCTGAAAGTTAAACTTTGACAGAATGTTCAGATAGTTGACTTGTTGTCAACTCAACTGTTTATTTTTCATGAAGATTTTCAAAGCTTAATGATCAATGAATATCTGAATGAGTAGTTTAGTGCACTTCAGCTCGAGTCGTCAATGTTCAAAGCATCGAATAATGACTAGTAATTTCTTGTCATAGATGTGATAATTGATTTCAGCGAGAATCATGCTTTTACTGTAGAAGATCATCGAATGAAGAACTTTTTCATCATCATACTGAGATAGTATTTCACCTTTTACATAGTTCGAAGCATTGATCTTCAGAATAGCTTGTTGTTTGAAATTGAAGTGACAAAGTATTGAGATTAAGCTGACTTGTTTCTTTAGATTGTTAAAGACTTGAACACAGATCTCATTTCAAACAAAAGACGTGTTCTTTCTTGTCAGCTGAGTGAATGATTTGACTAGCTTCAAGAAGTTCTTAATGAAACGACAATAGAAGTTAACAAATTTCACGAAGCTCTGAATTTCTTTTAGATTGATCGAAGTGATTTAGCTGACTATGACTGTCACTTTGCTGAGATTCATACGAAGATCTAGTTCTGATACGATGACTTCTAGAAAGACAGTCTCTTCTACATCGAATTTGCACTTTTGAATATTCATCTGCAGTTCAGCTTTGCGTAGTCGACTCAATACTAGTTTGACGTGATTTCTATGTTTCTTTCTCATTTTGCTATAAATGAGAATGTCATCTAGATAGACTTGACAAAAGTCGTTCAGAAAGTCTCATAAAACATCATTCATATATTGCTGAAAGAAGATTGATTCATTAGTCAGTTTAAATGATAGCATCTTGTATTTATATGCTTCTAAAGCAGTGATAAAAGTGATGTAATTCTCGCTATCAAGATGCATTTGAAGTTTGTTGAACGCTGATATGATATTCAATCTCGTCAGATGCTTGCAACTCACTATCTTTTCAATGATCTCGTCTATTAGCGATAGAGAATATTTATTTCTTTTGAAAATGACATTTAGCTTTTGATAGTTCACGCAGAATCAAAGATCTTCATTTGCTTTGAGAGCGAATAGAACGAGAAAGAAATAGAAGATCTGACTAGAAGTGATGAATCTCTTCGACAGATTCTTGTTTAAGTACTTCTTTATCTTCAGAAGTTTGACAGAGAACATTCAATAGACTCGACAGCGAGAGAGCGTTGAATCACTGATGAGCTTGATTTTATGATCGTAGAAGCGATGAGAGAACAGTTTATTCAATTGAGCTCGATCAAAAACATCTAGAAACTCATGATATTTCAATGACAGCTTTGCTTTAATATCTTTCAAATTCTGAGTCGTTTCATTGATTGAAGAGACGTTTAAAACGTTCAAATTGCACTGAGTATTGTACGCGATTTCTCTATCAATATCAGTCATGAATAGGGCAAAAACTTCAGTCTGATTCTTTTTTGATCGATTCAGTAGAGTTTTGAACAAAGCTGCATCTATGCTTCAAATCAAGAATGATTCTTTCTTAGTTGTAGTTGAAACAGATCGTTTGAGCATAATAGAGATCTTAGTCTGAATGATAGAAGAGAGCGAAGTTGATCGCGATCAACTTGAGTGCTTTGAATTGAGAAAAATTGAAAAAATCGAAATAGAAGTATTTAATTGATTCGAAAAAACAATGATGTCGTTTTGCATATTCAATAATATTTCGTTTTTGTTCATTCAGAGCTTATTCAATATGACTTCATGATGATTGATATCAACTATCAGCATTGATACAGTCAATTTCTTATGACTTTCAATGATGAGATTGAATAGAATTTTATGAATGATGATCTTCTTAGATATCTTTTCATCATAGTCTCTTATTAACTTCTCTTTTGCCAGTGATATAGATTAAATTTCTAGTTTCTTGCATACTTTATTGACTAAATTAGCGTGTATGAGCATATGAGCGACTGAATCACTGTCTATCAGAGAACGAAGGCTAAAAGATTGATTCTGAGAGTTGAGAAAGACATCAATTAGAAATGACTTTTCAAAGTAATTCTCTTCTGATAGAATTTCGTCTAGTTTGCACAAAGATATAATCTTTACTTCTTTAATGACTTTTGAAGAGATGACTAGTTTTTTGAATCGAAATTCGAATTGAAATCGAACTCAAAATGATCGTATTCATTGTTCACTGCATTGATTCTAGTAGATTGATCAGAGCACTCTTTAGAGCTATGATCTGATTTATGACATATGAAACAGGTTTCAACTAGAACGTCTGCTTTCTTAACGCTAGTTAAAATCGCGTCGCGCAGCTTTAGATGATCAGATTTTGAATGATCGACTAACTGAGTAACAACAGCTCTATGAAAGATGATCTTTGACAGATCATTGACGCGTTTGATGAGATTGACTTTGTTCTTGATTTTTCAAATGACTCGTTGATCATTATTCAAATGAATCAGGTAGAAACGAATCTTTTTGAGAGAATCAGATTGAACTAATTGATCTATTTAAATGAATCGAAGACGAGAGTTTATTTTATCTTTCAGATCAATGATCAGTTGCTTTTCGTGATACTTCAGATAGAAAGATAATTGTTGAAACTGAGTGTAAAACTCGCTGAACTTCTTTGATTCTTGAATCAAGTTGTAGTATTTTCTACGAAAGTTGACTTTCTTATTTGAATCATTGAACAACTCAGCTAGTTCTTTCAAAAGATCATCGACAATCTTATAGAAATTAACACAGTCACATTCACGTCTAGATTGAGCGACATCAGCTGCGTCATCAAATAATCTGAAATGTACATAGCTCAGTTTGACTCGTTCATTTGAAAAGAGATCAACGTTGATCTCTAGTTTATTCTGAATTTTGTCGTATCAGTTTTCTCAAGTAGAATTCTTTTCGTCAGTAAATCAGAGAGAATCAGGTATTTTCTGAGATCTAGAACGCTCAGAATAAATGAAATCAGAAGAAGTGATTTCTTTAGTTTGAAGTCTAGTCTTCAACTCTTTGATTTCGTCATCTCGTTGTTTACTCAGCTCGTTGAGTTGATTTGTTTCTCTGTCGAGAATCATGCATCGAGCCTTTTAGTTTTTGATAGAAACAGAGAGTATTACTGTTTCAGCGAATGACTCGTCGTCTTCATTGATGAATGATTCAGCACTAGAGAGTTTTGATGAATCAGTTTCAGAGATTTGAGAAAAGCGACTTCAAAATTCTTTGAAACGTTCTTTGATAAATGAATGTTTTGACATGATGAAATTTGAAGAAAGAACGAGATCAAGCGAATGATGATGCTCGACAGTATTAATGAAGATGTATGATCAAATGTTTAATCTTCAGAAAAGAATGTTGTTGATTAGAAAGATATTTTTGATTTGTGAGTTTTTGAATGATTCTCAAGCAATTCACGAAGATTCTTTATCGTCAATTCTCTTAATTGTGTTGAACAGCTTATTTTCACTCGTCTGTTTCACAAGAATGAGTTGATTCTCTTGATCGAGTGAACTTTGCATACTTAGTGAGCAATAAGTTGTCTAGCGATTCAAACAGTCTTGTCGTTGATTCTATCAAACTTTCTAGTGTTGTTCAATCTTTCGATTGCATCGATCATCAGATAAATGAATTTCTTTAGACTCGTTCTGTCTGTACGAGTAGAATGTGATGTAGAAAGAAAGATGATGTTGAACAAAGAAATGTTGAAAAAAGAAAATAGAGACTGAGTCAGATCTGAGCTAGAGACACTGACTAGTTCTAATCAATACGCAGAATACTCGCTAGCGTACTCTGCGAATTGATTAAAGCTTCAGTCTTTTTCAGTCTTGATACGCTTGTAACAATGATCAGCATATAAATAAAAAGCTCAGTTATTAAGTTGAAATCAGACGTGCAAGTTCTGAAAGTACAACTGAACATGAAATTGCAATAAGACGTGCATCTTCGTTAAATCAAAGTGAATCACGTCATATGAATGCTAGCACTTAGTTGACTTGAAGTCTTCACATGAGAAACAATCTTCACAAAAGCAAGATAGATATACTCAGCAGTAGTAAGATCAGAAATTGCATTTGAAGCATCAGTCTGACATCAGCGAGAAAAAGAGAAAGAACTGTCAGACAAAGAATGCAAACTTGAAACATTATAAAATCAGACTCTACATCACGTTGCAGAAGCATTCAAAAGAGTAAGCATCGAGATTCTGAAAGCAGAAATGTATACAAGTTCGCTGCATGTTTATCTGAACATGCTGCAAGACAAGATCATGTTACGCAGTTAAGTCAACAATCATACGCAGAAAATCAGACAAGCATGCAAACTGATACACGCTCATCTGATGAGTGTCAATTGTATCATCTCTCGCTTTCTTGTCATTGAAAAAGTGATGCTTCTGAACAACTTAATTTGAGAAGATGTGAAAATACAGTGAAGACATGAGTGATTAGCTTTCGCTGCGATAATTTCAACTAGTGACAGCATCGCAATAGCGCAGTATTACAGAAGTCAGTGAAAGCAATGATGAAAAAAATATAGAAAACACATTGCAGATGTTCACGTCACTTCGACACAAAGATTGCATCTGTTCAACAAAATGATAAAGATGCAAAATGATTTTCAGAAAGTTGAAAACATTCTTGTCATTTACATCAGAATTAAATGCATAAATCTGAATGTTTATCTGCACTTCAGAAATGTTTCAGACGCAGATAGTGCGTGATGCAACTGTGACTGAAATCATCAGATGATAAAACACGTATTCATGCATTGTTTAAACTGATTGCATCTGCGATCAAGAATGTTATGAGACGTTGACTTCTTGAACTATTGAATAATTATTGCTATCACGAAGAGTTTCAGAGCAGCTGCAAGAATGATGATGAAAACGAAGCTTTTAAAGCAATTTAAAGTGATTGAGTCACTCATTCTTTAACATGCAATCAACGTGAACTAATTTGATACATAGTCTCATAATAATAGTTTTGACTGCGTGAAGCAGTCATATAAACAGCGAGTGATTTTCTATTTCAGAGAGTTTTGTTCACTCAATATAAATAGCATAAAGTCTCTCATGAGTTGACTTAATTGATGTCACAAGAGTGTATGAATTTATTATTATAATATATTTATTAGTTAAGTTCAATAAATTCATTATTTCTATTAAATTATTACTAAAATTTATAAAATTTACTGTAAATAATAGTCTTGACAATTTAAGTCAATTTTTCAAACTGAATTTTAATTTTAATTTTAAAAGTTAACTTAAATTGAGTTCAAATTTTAATTTCAACTTTAGAAATTATTTTGTTAAAATTTTCAAGTTGAATTGATTTGAATCTTTAAAATTTGAATCAATTAATTAACTTAATGTAATTAGATTAGTTATTAATTTGCAAAAATATTAAAATTATAAAAAAACATTCAAATTTACTTATATTCAAAATCAAGATAAAAAATAATAATAAAATAATAAAAAATAACTTTTGAATTAAAAAAAAAATATTGAAAAAAACAATCACAACGTACGCAAAATGAACTTTTGAAAAGAGCATTATAAACAGAAGAGAAAAGATTGAGTAAATGAATAAATGATGATAAATTGCATGAGCAGCAGTAATGCTGATTCAATGATGATTGCAAGCAGCGTTGACTCGTTGTAAAGAGACAGCGACGCAAGATTTAAACATTCATGCAATGATGAGATAAAAGTTATCAGCATCATCAATCTATTAACACAGACATCAATGTTAAAGAAAGAGAAGAGCAAAGATCACTCACGAAAAGAAGTGATCTTAAAGCTGATTCAATGTTTTCAAAACATTTCAGAAAGAAAGATTAAAAGTCAAGATGCATTCATTACACAGAATGTACAGAAGTTGAAAATATTCATTCAACTATTAAGCAAGCAGTTACAAATGCAGAGAAATACGCGTTTCTCATCAAAAATCATGTCATGAGCAAACGTGATAAAAGAAGAATTATCAATGAGAAAGCAACATTTCAGAAAAGAGTCATCATCGCTTTGCAAGAGACGTGAAGTCATGATAAAAATAGCAGACAGAGAAGAAATAAAGAAGATGCAGAAGAAAATCATCAAGCAGAATCTTCAGAAAATAGCAGACGTGTCAACGAGTCAACAAAATCTGATCATGTCTCTTTGCAAGCTGAGTAGTGAAGACATCTTTCTTTACGCAGTCAGCTCAAATGCACAAGCAAATCTGAAAAAAACTCAAGAATGAGTAAAAGAAATTGCAAACTTGATGTGCATATCATGATGAATCTTTGCAGTATTAACACATAAGATGCACACTACAATTGACATGAATAATCAGAAGAAAGTCATTAGAAAGCTGATAAAAGATAATGCAAGACTTCATAAGAATCTGAAAATTCTAAGAATAGTCTGACTCAAGAAAGTAGCAAAGAGTGAAAAGACTCATTCATTGCTCATTGTGAAGATAGCAATTGAAGCGATGACAAATTGATTGATGAACATGAGTATGTTAAATGCATATCATGAATGTGTATGTAAATTGTTCAAGAAGAACTGTCACATCACATAATGCTTCAGATATCAAGAATTTGATCACATGATCAGATTCTGCAGAAAAAATCAACGCTGTGTTAAGTGTGCAGATAAACATCACATTGAAAGATGCATGATATCTTTGAATAAAAGATGTTGTGCTAACTGCAACGAAAATCATGAACTCTGAAGATGCATCTGTTTCAAATGATGACAGCAGATGAAACAAATGTTTAAATTTATAAAAATAAATCGTTCAGATATTCAAAAGCATCTAAATACAATTGCATGCTTTTGCAATTCTTGAGCTCTTTGCTGTCTTCAAACTCTGCAGATTCAATGAACTCTTCAAGTTCAATAAATTCTTCAAAATTCATGAATTCTTTCAGTTCAGCGAATTCATTGAGTTCAACGACAGTTGTGCTGAAAACACGCAGTCTAGTCGCTCATGAATCAACATGACAGATGATAAAAGTTAAGAAGAGACGTGTTGATCATTTCTCTTGCGTGAGTAGCGACTCAGATGAGACGTCACTTGAGCAGAGTTAGAAATGATAAATCAGAAAATGAGACAGATTCTTGATGATTGAAAGTATTCAAAGAGTCTTCTCTTTGCAGAGTCAACAACAGTTACAAATAGCTTTATGATAAAACAATCTTTTCTATGAATATTGTAATACAACATCAGAAAATCATTGAAAATTCAGAAATCATTTCTAATCAACAGAGAAGTTCGTGATTTCAACATCATAGTCATACAGAAGCAGAATCATAACATTAACAACATGCAATCATTTAACTTAGCTCACAACTTCTTTTATCTAGTGAAAAACACGTCATCACAGTCAAGAACTTGCATATATGTAAATAAACATTTAAAACTCAATCAATGAGTGATAGAAACAGCTGAGTCAGACATTTGTTTAATCAAAATATTAACTTGCAACACAGATAACAAAACACAGATGTTGCAACTTATAAATGTTTACAATTCATATTCACTGTTCTTTACATTTATAAAGAAATTTTCAATCATTTCTTGCTTGAGTAAGTTACTCAAAGATAACTGTAAACAATTAATCATGAAAGATTTCAATCTACATCACTCTCATTAAGAGAAATGAAGATGCTTTACTTAACATGCAGTGATTAACAGTTTACTTGACATCATTACTAATGCTAAGCTGAAATTATTGCTGAAATCAGACACTATTACTTGCAAGACTCACAATCAGTTTACAACTATTGATTTAGTCTTTAGCAGCGAGAAAATACAGTTCATGATACATAAGTGCGAAATATACATCAATCTGCATTAAGAATTGAATCATTTTTCAATTGTCACAGAACTTTGTTTACAAACAACTTCAGTACAGTCTTCAACTCAATGATTATGAAAGAAAATGAATACAGAAGCATTGAGCGCGTATTTGCATATGCATCTTTCGTTGAATCATTCTTTGAACAGCAAAATGATGATGAACAAAAGAATGTGCAAAGTTATCAAGATGCTACAAGAGATCATTGAGAAATTTACTTTCTTGACAAAGTCATCAAGTTAAGCAAGAAACTTCTGAAATTTGAACTGCTCAGAGATAGTAATGAAATCAAGATGATTATGAATCATATGAAAAATACAAAGCACACTAGATGCGTGAAATAAATATCTGAAACACAATGATCATAAAAACAAGATCATTCAACAAGCAAAGTGCGCACATTTCAGATCACAAATGCATGAGCTGAGCAATGCACTCAAGTTGATATGACTTTTTGCAAAATGAGTTAGAATCGAAAGTCAACTATTTAAAAAACTTTCTCAGTTTTTGTCATTAAAGTGAAGTAACATTGATCAAATGACAATGACATTTAAAGAAAAAATTGAAATATTGCAAGAAAAATTCTTTCTTTCATTCTTTCAGATAAACATTAATAACATTGCAGACTCATTTATATTCTTGACAGTATCATTTAACTTATGCATTTCAGAAAATGAAGTGAGATAAACAATTAAAAGAATAAAAGCAGACAAAGCATTAAACATCTCAAACATTTTAAACAGAATGCTGCAAACAGATTTTGCAGAACTGATTTCAATATTGATGAATTTATTTAATGCATATGTAACATACAGATATCATTTGAAGCAGTTCAAAAAGACTCAAATGATAGTATTATGCAAATCAAAGAAGAGTGATTATACTGATTTGAAAATATATTGATTCATGACTTTGCTTGATATCATAAGCAAAGCTCTGAAGTCAATCATGATTAAAAGACTGAGCAATATAACTAAAACTCATCACATGCTATCTGATGCTCAAATAAAAGCGAGATGCAAGTGATTCATGATCTCGACATTAAATCTACTAGTAGATCAGATTCACATGATATGAGACTGTGAAATCAAATACATAGCATTCATGCTAAGTTTAAATGTTGTTGAAGCATTTAATTAAGTCTTGCACGTCAGACTTCTGCATACTCTGAAAATAAAAAAAACTTCAGACTACATAATAATAATAATAATTCATACACTTTTGTGACATCAATTAGATTGACTTATGAGAGAAATTTATGCTATGTATGTCGAGTGAATAAAACTTTCTGAGATAGAAAATCGCTCGCTGTTTATACAACTGCTACATGCAGTTGAGACAATAAAACTGAGACTATGTATCAAATTTGTTCGCGATGATTGCACGTTAGAGAATGAGTATTCTTGTCATTCTAAACTGCTTCAGCAGCTTCATTTTCATCATCATTCTCGCTGTTGTTCTGAGATCTCTTGTGATTGAGATGATGATTCAATAGTTCATGAAGTTGATGTCTTGCAGCATATTTAATCGAAGATGCATTCAATTCAAGCAATGCATCAGAATATGCTTGACTGTTTGATGACTTCATTCGCAGTTGCATTGAGAGCTATTCACGCTTGACACGTTTCTTAAGTGCAGATAAACATTCAGCTTTATGCATTTAATTCTGATGTAAGTTACAAGAATGCTTTTAATCTTCTGAAAATCATCACGCATTCTTACTGACTTCTTGAATAAATGAGATCTTTGAGCGAGAAATGTGTTAATGTCTGCAATGCGTTTTTTGTAGTTTTTTCATTGAAGATTTCATTGACTTTTATGAAACTGTGCAATTGTACGTTCACTCGTTTAAGTTGATGATAAGAGATCAAGTCATCTGCATCTAGACTGTATCTTTGCTTCTTCATGAATTGAAACGTTTAGAAACGTCATTTTTTTGAAGATTGAAAAGTAAGAGATGAATTTATTAGTTTCTATCAGATGAGTATGTATGATCTCACATGCTCATCAAGTCTTCTGTGTTCTGTTGTTGATTCAACTGCGTAGTGTGACTTGATTCTGTAGCTTGTTTAGATGAACATGTAGCGAAAATGTATATGTTTTGACTTTCAGCGTTTCGATGTTCACTTTTCTGAAGATGTCAATCACATGACGCAACATTTGATTCTGAAGAGTTTCTAGTCTTCATTTCATACTCAACAATTTTCTCTCTTTATTGCGTTGATGTTATATCAATGCTTCAAACATCATTCTCGATCTTATCATCATCAAGTATACTATTCAAACTATATAATTGAATGAGCATGCAGCTTTTGTAAAAATCAAGAAACATTGCTGAGATTTAATGAATAAATGAGTGACATACGCGAGATAAATGCAAACATATTGCAGAAATTCTTCATTTCATCAATTCTCTTTCTATTCTTCAACGTAAGTCTGATTAAGAAGTGCAAAGCACTGAGAATTAAGATTAAAGTGTTTGACTTTGTAAATGATATTAACATTTTAGCATATGATAAATTCATTGAAGAAATTTGCAAAACATTGAGCAGAGTGCATAATGTCTGTGCAAAATGAGCTCACACTCATGATGCAACATTCACATCAAAAAAGTATGAATTTACGCACTTCATTAGAAAATCAAAGAGATTTGACATTATGATCAACATACAAATAAAAAGCTTAATTATTAAGTTAAAATCAGACATGCAAGTTTTAAAAGTACAACTGAACATGAAATTGCAATGAGATGCGCATCTTCGTTAAATTGAGATGAGTCACGTCACATGAATGCTAGCACTTAATTGATTCAAAGTCTTTACATGAGAGATAATCTTCACAAAAGTAAAATAAATATACTCAACAGTAATAAGATCAGAAATTGCATTTAAAGCATCAATTTGACATCAGTGAGAGAAAGAAAAAAGTTGTTAAACAAAGAATGTAAACTTAAAACATTATAGAATCAGACTTTGCATCATGTTGCAAAGATGTTCAAAAGAGTAAGCATCAAGACTCTGAAAGCAGAAATGTATATAAGTTCACTGCATGTTCATTTAAACATGCTGCAAGATAAGATCACGTTACATAGTTGAATTAATGATCATACACAGAAAATCAGATAAACATGCAAACTGATACACACTCATCTGATGAATATTAATCACATCATTTCTTGCTTTTTCATCATCAAGAAAGTGATACATCTGAACAATTCAATTCAAGAAGATGTGAAAATACAATTAAAATGCAAGTGATTAATTTTCGCTGCAATGATTTCAACTAGTGACAGCATTGCAATAGCATAATATCACAGAAGTCAGTGAAAGCAATGATGAAAAAAATATAAAAAATGCATTGCAGATGTTCATGTCATTTCAACACAAAGATTGCATCTGTTCAACAAAATGATAAAGATGTAAAACAATCTTCAGAAAGTTGAAAGTACTTTCATCACTTACATCAGAATTAAACGCATAAATCTGAATGTTTATTTGCACTTCAGAAACATTTCAAATGCAAATAGCATGCAATGTGACTGCAACTGAAATCATCAAATGATGAAACATGTACTTATGCATTGCTTGAACTGATTGCATTTGCAATCAAGAATGTTATGAAATATTGACTTCTTGAACTATTGAATAATCATTACTATCATGAAGAGTTTTAAAGCAGCTGCAAGAATGATGATGAAAATGAAACTTTTAAAACAATTTAAAGTGACTAAGTCACTCATTCTTTAACATGCAATCAACATGAACTAATTTGATACATAGTCTTATAATGATAGTTTTGACTGTGCAAAGCAGTTGTATAAACAGCGAGTGATTTTCTATCTTAGAGAATTTTGTTCACTCAATATAAATAGCATAAAGTCTCTCATGAGTTGACTTAATTGATGTTACAAGAATGTATGAATTTATTATTATTATTATTAAAAAAATATTATTAAATGCAAATTTAAATAAAATTAATTATAATATTATAATATATGAAATTAAAATCAAAAACGTATTTAAAAATATAAAGAAAAAAATGAAGATATTTATTAAAATTAATAAAAATATATAATAATAATAATAATAATTCATACATTCTTGTGACATTGATTAGATCAATTCATGAGAAAAATCTATGCTATGTGTGTCGAGTAAACAAAATTCTCTGAGGTAGAAAATCGCTCGCTGTTTATACAACTGCTACACACAGTCAAGACAATAAAACTGAGACTATATATCAAATTTATTTGCAATGATTGCATGTTAGAGAATAAATGTTCTTGTCATTTTAAACTGCTTCAGCAACTTTATTTTTATCATTATTCTCACTGTTGCTTTGAAATCTCTCATGATTGAGATGATGATTCAATAGTTTGTGAAGTCAACGTTTTGCAACATATTTGATCGAAGATGCATTCAATTCAAGCAGTGCATTATCAAAAATATGTTGTATACGTTGCATGCAACATATATAGAGCATAATCTCTATGCTGATTTTTCTTTTAAACTTGAGAGATTACTCAGAGAGTTTTCTTGTGACAGATTCACAGTTCAAGATGAATAAAATTTCTCACTGCTTAAATTTCGACAGTTTACTTCTTAAGTATGAATTGCAGATGTTTCGTCTGCAATACACATGCATATCACAGTCAATTTCTTCTTTAATCATATCAACATGTGTTACTGTTTTCTCAAGCTATACAAATGATGTTTTTGACTAAAGATTAACTCTATCATCAAGACATTCAAGAGTCAGAACTCAGTGAAGAAATGAGATTCTTAAGATTGACAATCATCATCATTGTATATCATGTTTTGCAGACACTTACTTCGCTTGTAAAGTGTGCAACTCATTTATTTTGCATTATCTGTAAAGATTTTTCTCATGCAGATTAATCATATTTTACAAAAATGTTTGTATGTTATACTTTTAATCAAACAGCGTAGTTTGATCATTCTTTATTAACTCGCTTGTATTTCTCTTCTTTTAACAAAGTTTTCTCGTCAGCGTATTATTTACATATAGAATGTCTGTGTCTGAACATTTGTTAAACAATATTAATGAAATTCTTAAGTTTATCTGTATTGAACTTAATGAGACTTGTGAGTTGCTTATGTTACAATAACAGACACGCAGTCTTAACAAGATTTATACATAGTTAGCATGTAAATTTAAAGAATGTTCATGATTCAAGTTCTTTCTGCTAATCATTCTTAACAAATCAAATGCAAGAATGTTCTGTCTCAGTTCTTGTCATTGTGATGATGAGATGCTGAATCAAATGATTTTCATAAGTGATTTCTCTTATAGTTTTGCGTTTTATTTGACTTTCTCATCTGCATGCAGATTGCTTTTATAACATGCACATTGAGATTATCAAAGTTTGCATGATCGCAAAAACTTTGCATGTGATCAATGCACAGCACTTCATCATCACGCAGCATCTCAATGTTGTTCAAACTTTTGATAATTTCTAGACTTTACTGTAGTCAAATAGTAGGTTTGTAGTCAGCATCATGTACAGATGAGTTTCATTGCTGATCAAAAATATATAATAATAATAATAATAATAATAATAATAATAATAAATTCATACATTCTTATGACATCAATTAAGTCAACTTATGAGAAACTTTATGCTATTTATATTGAGTGAACAAAACTCTCTGAAATAGAAAATTACTCACTGTTTATACAACTGCTTCATGCAGTTGAAACTATCATTATGAGACTATGTATCAAATTAGTTCGCGTTGATCACACGTTAAAAAATGAATGATTCAATCACTTTAAATTGTTTCAAAAGCTTCGTTTTCATTATCATTCTTGCAGCTGCTCTGAAACTCTTCATGATAATGATGATTATTCAATAGTTTAAGAAGTTGATGTTTCATAACATTCTTGATTGCAAATGCAATTAGTTCAAGCAATGCATGAATACATGTTTCATCATTTGATGATTTTAGTTGCAGTTGCATCATATGTTATCTGTGTCTGAAATGTTTTTGAAGTGCAGATAAACATTCAGATCTATGTGTTCAATTTTGATGTAAATGATGAAAGTGCTTTCAACTTTCTGAAAATCATTTTGCATCTTTATCATCTTGTTGAACAAATGCAATCTTTATGTTGAGATAACATGAACATTTGTAATGCATTTTCTATATTTTTTTCATTATTGCTTTCACTGACTTCTGTAATATTGTGCTATTGCGATGCTGTCACTAGTCAAAATCATTGCAGCGAGAGTTAATCACTTGCATTTTAACTGTATTTTTACATCTTCTTGAATTGAATTGTTCAGATGTATCACTTTCTTAATGATGAAAAAGCAAGAAATAATGTGATTAATATTCATCAGACAAGTGTGTATCAGTTTGCATATTTATCTGATTTTCTGCATATGATCATTGATTCAACTGTAACATGATCTTGTCTTACAACATGTTTAGATGAATATGCAGTGAACTTATGTACATTTTTGCTTTCAGAGTCTCAATGTTTATTCTTTTGAACATCTTTGCAACATGATGTAAAGTCTGATTCTGTAATGTTTTAAGTTTACATTCTTTGTTTGACAACTTTTTTCTTTCTTTCGCTGATGTCAGATTGTGTTATGAGCATATCAAGACTGAACAAGGCTGAAGCTTTAATCAATTCGCAGTGAACGCTAGCGAGTTCTCTGCGTAATGATTAAAGCTAATCAGTGAGCTAGTCAGATTTGACTCAGATATGACTTAAATATGACTCAACACTTTTTTTCTTTCTCAACACTCTTTTCTTTCATTAACACTCTTTTCTTTCATCAACATTTTATTCAATTACATCACATTCTTCTTATGTTACAAACACATTTCTTTCAAGTCTAACGCAGTCTCTGAACATTATATAAATAGAAGCTTTTGTATCAATCTTTTTCTGTATTCTTAATATTCAGTTATAACTATCTTTAAAGATCAAGCACTATCAATTCTGATCTTCATTGATTGTATCATTTAAACATGATTCTGACATTATATTAAGAATTCGTTAATCACATGATACTGATCTCATTACTCATTCAACATACTCATACAGACAGAATGAGTCTAAAGAAATTCGTTTACCTGATGATTAACGCAATTAAAAGACTGAACAACATTAGAAAGTTGAATAGAATTAACGACAAGACTGTTTGAATTGCTAGATGATTTATCGCTCATTAAGTACGCACAGTTTAAATCGATCAAGAAAATCAACTCATTCTTATGAAACAGACGAGTGAAAATAAGCTGTTCAACTCGATTAAGAGAATTGATGATAAAGAATCTTCGTGAATTGCTTGAGAATCATCAAAAAACTCACAAATCAAAATTATCTTTCTAATCAACAACATTCTTTTCTGAAGATTAAACACTTGATCATACATCTTCATTAATACTGTCAAGCATCATCATTCGCTTGATCTTGTTCTTTCTTCAAATTTCATCATGTCAAAACATTCATTTATCAAAGAACGTTTCAAAGAATTTCGAAGTCGCTTTTCTCAAATCTCTGAGACTGATTCATTGAAACTCTTTAGTGCTGAATCATTCATCAATGAAGATGACGAGTCATTTGCTGAAACAGTAGTATCTTCTGTTTCTATTGAAAACTGAAAGACTTGATGCATGATTCTCGACAGAGAAATAAATTAACTCAACAAGCTGAGTAATTAACGAGACAACGAAATCAAAGAGTTGAAAACTAGACTTCAAACTAAAGAAATCACTTCTTCTGATTTCATTTACTTTGAGCGTTCTAGATCTCAGAAAATATCTGATTCTCTCTGATTTACTGACGAAAAGAATTCTACTTGGAAAAACTGATACGACAAAATTCAGAATAAACTAAAGATCAACGTCGATCTCTTTTCAAATGAACGAGTCAAACTGAGTTATGTACATTTCAGATTATTCAATGACGCAGCTGATGTTGCTCAATCTAGATGCGAACATGACTGTGTCAATCTCTATAAGATTGTCAATGATCTTTTGAAAGAACTAGCTGAGTTGTTTAATGATTCAGATAAGAAAGTCAACTTTCATAAAGAATACTACAACTTAATTCAAGAATCAAAGAAGTTCAGCGAGTTTTACACTCAGTTTCAACGATTATCTTTCTATCTGAAGTATCACGAAAAGCAACTGATTATTGATCTGAAAGATGAAATAAACTCTCGTCTTTGATTCATTTGAATAAATCAATTAGTTCAATCTGATTTTCTCAAAGAGATTCATTTCTACCTGATTCATTTGAATAATGATCAGCGAGTCATTTGAGAAATCAAGAACAAAGTCAATCTCATCAAATGCATCAACGATTTGTCAAAGATTATCTTTCATAAAGCTGTTGTTACTCAGTCAGTTGATCATTTAAAATCTGATCATTTAAAGTCGTGTGACGCGATTTTAACTAGCGTCAAAGAAGCAGATGTTCTAGTTGAAACCTGTTTCATACGTCATAAATCAGATCATAGCTCTAGAGAGTGCTCTGATTAATCTACTAGAATCAATACAGTGAACAATGAATATGATCATTTCAAATTCGATTTTGATTCAAATTTCGATTCAAAAAACTAGTCATTTCTTCAAAAATCATCAAAGAAATAGAGATTATATCTTTGTGCAAACTAGATAAAATTCTATCAGAAGAGAATTACTTTGAAAAGTCATTTTTAATTGATGTCTCTTTCAACTCTCAGAATCAATCTTTTAATCTTCGTTCTCTGATAAACAGTGATTCAGTCGTTCATACACTCATACACGCTAATTTAGTCAATAAAGTATGCGAGAAACTAGAAATTCAATCTATATCATTGATAAAAGAGAAGTTAATAAGAGACTATGATGAAAAGATATTTAAGAAAATCATCACTCATAAAATTCTATTCAATCTCATCATTGAAAGTCATAAGAAATTGACTGTATCAATGCTGATAACTGATATTGATTATCATGAAGTCATATTGAGTAAGCTCTGAATGAACAAAAACGAAATGTTATTGAATATGCAAAATGACGTCATTGTTTTTTTGAATCAATTAAATACTTCTATTTCGATTTTTTGATTTCTCTCAATTCAAAGCACTCAAGTTGATCGTGATCAGCTTCATTCTCTTCTATCATTCAGACTAAGATCTTTATTATGCTTAAACAATCTGTTTCAACTACGACTAAGAAAGAATCATTCTCGATTCAAAGCATAAATGCAGCTTCATTTAAAACTCTACTGAATCATTTAAAGAAGAATCAGACTGAAGTCTTTGCTCTATTCATGACTGATATTGATAGAGAAATTACGTACAATACTCAGTGCAATTTGAATGTTTTAAACGACTCTGCAATCGATGAAACGACTCAGAATTTGAAAGATATTAAAGTCAAGCTGTCATCAAAATATCATGAGTTTTTAAATGTTTTTGATTGAACTCAATTGAATAAACTACTTTCTCATCGCTTCTACGATCATAAAATTGAGCTCATCAGTGATTCAACGTTTTCTCGCTGTCAAGTTTATTGAATGTTCTCTGTTAAACTTCTGAAAGTAAAGAAGTACTTAAATGAGAATCTGTCAAAGAGATTCATCACTTCTAGTCAAATCTTCTATTTCTTTTTCGTTCTATTCATTCTTAAAGCAAATGAAGATTTTCAATTCTGCGTGAACTATTGAAAGTTAAATGTCATTTTTAAAAGAAATAGATATTCTCTATCATTGATAAATGAAATCATTGATAAATGAAATCATTGATAAATGAAATCATTGATAAATGAAATCATTGATAAATGAAATCATTGATAAATGAAATCATTGATAAATGAAATCATTGATAAATGAAATCATTGATAAAATAATGAGTTGCAAGCATCTGACTAGATTGAACATCATATCAGCATTTAACAAACTTCAAATGCACTTTGATAGCAAGAATTACATCACTTTTATCACTGCTTTAGAAGCATATAAATACAAGATGCTATCATTCAAACTGATTAACAAATCAATCTTCTTTCAGCAATATATGAATGATGTTTTATAAAACTTTCTGAACGACTTTTGTCAAGTTTATCTAGATAACATTCTCATCTATAGCAAAATGAGAAAGAAACATAAAGATCACGTCAAAATAGTATTGAATTGACTACGCGAAGCTGAACTGCAAATAAATATTTGAAAGTGCAAATTCAATGTAGAAGAGACTGTCTTTCTAGAAGTCATTGTATCAGAACTAGATCTTCGTATGAATTTCAGCAAAGTGACAGTCATAGTCAGCTGAATCACTTTGATCAATCTAAAAGAAATTCAGAGCTTCGTGAGATTTGTTAACTTCTATTGCTGTTTCATTAAGAACTTCTCGAAGCTAGTCAAATCATTCACTCAGCTGACTAGAAAGAACACGTCTTTTGTTTAAAATGAGATCTGTGTTCAAGTCTTTGACAATCTAAAGAAACAAGTCAGCTTAATCTCAATACTTCATCACTTCAATCTCAAATGACAAGCTATTCTGAAGATCAATGCTTTGAACTATGAAAAAGGTAAAATACTATCTCAGTACAATGCTGAGAAAGTTCTTTATTTGATGATCTTCTACAGTAAAAGCATGATCTTTGCTGAAATCAATTATCACATCTATGACAAGAAATTGCTAGTCATTATTCAATGCTTTGAACACTGATGACTTAAGCTGAAGTGCATTAAACTACTCATTCAGATATTCATTGATCATCAAGCTTTGAAGATCTTCATGAAAAATAAACAGTTGAGTCAACAACAAGTCAACTATCTGAACATTTTGTTGAAGTTCAACTTTCAGATCATCTTTAAATCAGGCAAAATGAATACTAAAGTTGATGCTTTAACTCAAATGTCTTTAGCAAACATCTTTGAATCAGCTCAACAACTTGAAAATCATTTTCAGACTATTCTGATCTTCAATAAAGTCAATGTTCTACTTGTTGAATCGAAAGCAAATCTCTATCAGCAAGTATGTATGATCAATCAAACAAATGAGCTCTGTGATGAATATAAACAAGCTATGAATGAGAATAAGCTCAAATTTCATATCACTAAATTGAAGAACTGCGAAATCATTGACAGCGTTCTCTTTAGAAAAGACTTACTGTGAGTTCTCAAGAATATGCATACGAAACTGCTACAGAAAATTCATGATCAGTTTTCAATCTTTCATTTTGACAATAAATGAACTATTGATCTAATTCAACAATTCTACTATTGATCAGATCATTAAGTCACAGTCAGACAGTACATTTGAAACTGTTATGTCTATCAGCGAAGCAAAGTTTCTAGAAATAGCATCAATGAACTTTATCATCTTTTATTCATTTCACAAGAACGCTGAAAAAATATAGTTATGAACTTCATTACTGAGCTATTTTTATCAGAAGACTATAACGTCATTTGCACAATCATATGTCATCTCATCAAAGAATGTCACTATGTTTTCTGTCATTAAAGAGATGATGACATCTCAGTTGAAGAAATAATTTGAATCATGCTATGAAACGTTTATTGACTGCATGATCTACTCAGTTCTATTGTTTTGAACAGAGACTCTCAATTCATATCAACTATGTGAAAGAGTCTTTGCAAGTGACTGAGAATCACAGCTAATCTATTCACAGTCTATCATTTGAAAATCAATGATCAGACTAAACAAGTCAATCAAGACGTTGAACGTGAACTTAGAATCTATTGCAATTACATGCAGAATGACTAAGTCAAATGAATATCTATGATGAAATTCAGTGACAATTTCAATATCTTCTTGATCATTTCAATGACTTTCTTCTACTTTAATAAAGAATTTCACTCTTGAATGAGTTTCGATTCAGATACAACTAACTACAAAACAACTCATGAACGACTTGAAGCTAGAAAAGCAAATGATATTGTCATTTGAATGAAAAAGCTACTGAACTTCAATCATCAACAATTGAAAAAGACGAAGCTGATCATCAAAGTTTAGATCAATAAACATAAATGAAACATCATTTATGAAGTAAATGACTGAGTTTGACTATCTTTCAAAAACATCAAAACAACGAGACTCTGCAAAGATTTGAAAGATAAACAGCTAAATCTTTATCAAATCACTGTCAAAGTGAGTATTTTTTATCATCTTCATTTATCAGTCAGCATGAAGCATTTGCATTCAATGTTCAGCTCGAAGCTACTGCAATCATATTCAAAAGATTTTTTATCAGAACAGCATTCAGAATCACTTAAATCAATCACTATTGAAGATAATGAACATTGAGAGATAAATGATATATTGAACTTCAGACGCTATTGAGATCGAATACAGTACAAAGTCAAATGAACAAATTTAAATAAAGATGACGAATGATACTATGTTGATAAAGAAAAATTCAATGACTCAGAGAAAGTTTTGAATGAATTTCATAAGCTATATTCAAACAAATCGCGCTAAATATCGGAACAATTATCAACAAAAGCGAGCAAATGAACTACATTCATGCAAACATGAATTTTCAAAGAAGAGAGTAATGTTACGAGCGTATCAAGACTGAACAAGGCTGAAGCTTTAATCAATTCGTAGTGAATGCTAGCGAGTTCTTTGTGTAATGATTAGAACTAATCAGTGAGCTAGTCAGATTTAACTCAGATATGACTTAAATATGACTCAACACTTTTTTTCTTTCTCAACATTCTTTTCTTTCATCAACATTCTTTTCTTTCATCAACATTTTGTTCATTTACATCACATTCTTTTCATGTCACAAACACATTTCTTTCAAGTCTAGCGCAGTCTCTGAACATTACATAAATAGAAGCTTTTGTATCAATCTTTTTCTGTATTCTTAATATTCAGTTATAGCTATCTTTAAAGATTAAGCACTATCAACTCTGATCTTCATTGATTGTATCATCTAGACATAATTCTGACAGATTGATGCTTCAAATGCAATTTCTGATCTTATTAATACTGAGTATATTTATCTTACTTTTGTGAAGATTATCTCTCATATGAAAACTTTGAGTCAATTAAGTGCTAGCATTCATGTGATGTGATTCATCTCAATTTGATGAAGATGCGCGTCTCATTGCAATTTCATGTTCAGTTGTACTTTTAAAACTTGCACGTCTGATTTTGACTTAATAATTAAGCTTTTTATTTGTATGCTGATCATCATGTTAAATCTCTTTGATTTTCTAATGAAGTGTGTAAGTTCATACTTTTCTGATGTGAATGTTGCATCATGAGTGTGAACTCATTTTGCACAGACATCATGCACTCTGCTCAATGTTCTGCAAATTTCTTCAATGAATTTATCATATGCTAGAATGTTAATATCATTTACTGTTGAGATCATGTCTAGAAACTAATCAGAGTGCATGCGTGACTAGAATGTTTGATTTATAAAGATAGTTATAACTAAGACTTTAAGAATACAGAAGAAAGAAGATACAAAAGACAAGAAAAATACACTTTATATAGTAGTTACTTAAGTCAATGCTAGTCTCAAAGAGAACGTGTTGAAACACAAGAAAGATGTTGATTTAAAAGATGTTTGTGACACAAAGAAATGTGTTTGTTATAGAAATCTGTTGATCACTCGTAACACAAAGAAGTGTGTTTATCTAGAAGACAATAGAAGCTGATTAGAAAATGCTAGAAAAGAAAAAAGATGCTGAGTCATATCTGAGTCAAATCTGAATCAGATCTAGATCAGATCTTGACTAAATCATTGACTAGTTCTAATCAATTCTGACACATTCATAACATTATCTCTCTCTTTGAAAATTCATGTTTGCATGAATAGAACAAATGAAACGCAAAAAATTTTACTGTTTTTCAATTTAGTGTGACTTGTCTGAATAAAGCTTATGAAATTCAACTAGAACTTCTTTCAAGCTTTTGAATTCTTCTTTATCAACATAATATCATTCATTGTTTCAATTTAGTTTCGTTCATTTGATCTTGTATTGTATTCAATCTCAATAATGTCTAGAGTTCAAAATATCATCTATCTTTCAATGCTCATCATCTTCAATAGTCAGAGATTTAAAAGATTTTGAATGTTGTTCTGACAATGAATCATCAGAATAGAAACGCAGTAGCTTTAAGCTGAACATTGAATGAAGTCACTTCATGCTTTCAAATAAACGAAGACGATAGAAGATTTTAACATTTGCGATGATTTGATAAAGTTCTAGTTGTTTATCTTTCAAATCTTTGCATGATCTCGTTGTTTTCATGTTTCTAGAGAATAATCAAACTCAGTCATCTACTTCATAGATGTTGTCTCGTTTATGTTTATTGATCTGAGCTTCAGTGATCTGCTTAGTCTTTTTCAATTGCTGACGATCAAAGATAAGAAGCTTTTTCATTCTGATGACAATATTATCAGCTTTTCTAGCTTCAAGACGTTCACAAATTATTTCGTAGTCAGTTGTATCTGAATTGAAACTCATTCAAGAGTGAAACTTCTTATTAAAGTAGAACGAGATCATTGAGATGATCAAGAAGATATTGAAATTCTCACTGAATTCTATCATTGATAGTCATTTTGCTCAGTCATTCTGCATGTAATTGCAATAAATTCTTAGTTCGTATTCAACATCTTAATTAGCTCATTTCAATTGATCATTGATCTCAGAATGATAGACTGTTGATAAACTAGCTGTGATTCTTAGTCACTTACAAAGACTTTGTCACATTGTTGATATGAATTGAGAGTCTCTGTTCGAAACAATAAAACTAGATAGATCATGAAGTTGATAAATGTTTCATAGCATGATTCAAATCGTTTCTTCGACTGAGATGTCATCGTCTTCTCAATGACAGAGAACATAGTGATGTTTCTTGATGAGATGACATATGATTGTACAAATGATGTTATAATTAAACTGATCATTAAGTCAAGTTTTGAGTTGACATTTTAAACTCAAATTGAGATCGAGTCAAGTTGCTCACATTTTCAACTCAACTTGAGTTGAATTGCTCATATTTTCAACTTGATGCAACTCAACTCGACTGAAAATTGAGTCAATTTGACTTGACTCATTAAGAACTCAAGCTTGACGTCAAAAGAACTAAATATAGAAATTTTTCCGACTTTTGCATTATCTTTTTGCATTATCTTTTTGATAGAAAGTCATGAAGAGAAAACATGAAGATCATTTGATAGAAAGTCATGAAGAGAAACATGAAGAGAATTATGAAGAGAAACATGAAGATCATTTGATAGAAAGTTATGACGAGAAAACATGAAGATTGTTTGATAGAAAGTCATGACGAGAAACATAAAGAGAAACATAAAGAGAAACATAAAGAGAAACATGAAGAAGAACATGAAGGTTGTTTGACTTTGATAGAGAGTCATGACGGGAAAACATGATAGAAAGTCATGAAGAAAAATCATGTAGACTGTTCAATCAAGCTATTTACATCTATTTAATATCTTGTTGAGTCAAGTTGAGTTTTTGAATCAAGTTGTTGAGTCAAGCTTCTCAATTCGACTTGAGTGCTTGAGTTCAACTTCTCAATGTTAGAATCGTGTCTAGATGAGTCAATCAGCGAAAGTCAGAGTTGAATAGTGCTTGATCTTTAAAGATAGCTATAACTGAATATTAAGAATACAGAAGAAGATGAGTACAAGAGTTTCTATTTAAGTAATATTCAGAGACTGCGCTAAGCTTGAAGAAAATGTGTTTGTGACACGAGTAAAATGTGATGTAGAAAGAAAAATGATGTTGAACAAAGAGATGTTGATGAAAGAAAATAGAGACTGAGTCAGATCTGAGCTAAAGACACTGACTAGTTCTATTCAGTCTTGATACACTCGTAACATTATCTCTCTCTTTGAAAATTCATGTTTGCATGAATGTCACTCGTTTGCTTGCTTTCTTATTGAGTTATTTCGATACTAGCGTGACTTTCTTGAGTATAGCACATGAAATTCGTTCAAAACTTTCTCGAAGTCATTGAATTCATCTTTATCGACATAGTATCATTCATTGTCTCTATCTAGATCTTTTCATTTGATCTTGTACTGTATTCGATCTCGATAGCGTCTGAAGTTCAGAATGTCATCTATCTCTCAGTGTTCATCGTCATCATCATCAATAATGATGAGTTTGAGAAGTTCTGCATGCTGTTCTGATAGAAAGTCTTCTGAATACGATCGCAGTAGCTTTGAGCTGAACATCGAATGCAGATGCTTCATGCTGACTGATAGATGAAGATGATAGAAGACTCTCGCTTTAACAGTGATCTGATACAATTCTAGTTGTTTGTCTTTCAAATCTTTGCAGAGTCTCGTTGTCTTGACGTTTCTGAAAGATAGTCAAACTCAGTCATTTACTTCATAGATGACGTTTCGTCTATGTTTATTGATCTGAACTTCAATGATCAGCTTCGTCTTTTTTAATTGTTGACGATCGAAGCTCAGTAGCTCTTTCATTCAAATGACAATATCATCTGCTTTTCTAGCTTTAAGTCGTTCATGAGTTGTTTCGTAGTCAGTCGTATCTGAATCAAAACTCATTCGAGAGTAAAATTCTTTATTAAAGTAGAAAGAGATCATTGAGATGATCGAGAAGATATTGAAATTGTCGCTGAATTTCATCATAGATATTCATTTGATTCAGTCGTTCTGCATGTAATTGCAGTAGATTCTAAGTTCGCATTCAACGTCTTAATTGACTCGTTTCGTCTGATCATTGATCTTCGAATGATAAACTGTGAATAGACTAGCTGTGATTCTCAGTCGCTTGCAAAGACTCTTTCACATAGTTGATATGAATTGAAAGTCTCTGTTCGAAACAATAGAACTGAGTAGATCATGCAGTCGATAGACGTTTCATAGCATGATTCAAACCGTTTCTTCGACTGAGATGTCATCGTCTTCTCAATGACAGAAAACATAGTGACGTTCTTTGATGAGATGACATATGATTGTGCAAATGACGTTATAGTCTTCTGACAGAGATAGTTCAGTGATGAAGTTCATAGCTATATTTTTTCAGCGTTTCTGTGAAATCGAGAGAGAATGATGAAGTTCATTGATGCTATCTCTAGAGGCTTTGCTTCGCTGACAAGCATGACAGTTTTGAATGTATCATTGAATAGTAGCTCGATGATCTGATCAATAGTAGAAACGCTAAACTAGGTTAATGATTCGTTTATTGTCGAAGTGAGAGATTGAAGATTGATCATGCACTTCTTGTAGCAGTTTCGTATGCATATTCTTGAAGACTCACAGTAAGTCTTTTCTAAAGAGAACGCTGTCAATGATTTCGCAGTTCTTCAATTTAGTGATATGAAATTTGAGCTTGTTCTCGTTCATAGCTTGTCTATATTCGTCGCAGAGCTCATTCGTTTGATTGATCATACACACTCGCTGATAGAGATTTGCTTTCGATTCAACAAGTAGAACATCGACTCTATCGAGAATCAGAATAGTCTGAAAACAATCTTCAAGTCGTTGAGCTGATTCAGAGACGTTCGCTAGAGACATTCGAGTTAAAGCATCGACTTTAGTATTCATTTTGCCTGATTTAAAGATGATCTGAAAGTTGAACTTCAACAGAATGTTCAGATAGTTGACTTGTCGTCGACTCAACTGTTTATTTTTCATGAAGATCTTCAAAGCTTGATGATTGATGAATATCTGAATGAATAGTTCAGTGCACTTCAGCTCAAGTTGTCAGTGTTCGAAGCATCGAATAATGACTAGTAATTTCTTGTCATAGATGTGATAATTGATTTCAGCGAGAATCATGCTTTTGCTGTAGAAGATCATCGAATGAAGAACTTTCTCGTCATCATACTGAGATAGTATTTCACCTTTTACATAGTTCAAAGCATCGATCTTCAGAATAGCTTGTCGTTTGAGATCGAAGTGACGAAGTACTAAGGTTGAGCTGACTTGTTTCTTTAGATTGTCAAAGACTTGAACACAGACATTGTTTCAAACAAAAGACGTGTTCTTTCTAGTCAGCTGAGTGAATGATTTGACTAGCTTCGAGAAGTTCTTAATGAAACAACAATAGAAGTTAACAAATTTCACGAAGCTCTGAATTTCTTTTAGATTGGTCGAAGTGATTCAGCTGACTATGACTGTCACTTTGCTGAGATTCATACGAAGATCTAGTTTTGATACGATGACTTCTAGAAAGACAGTCTCTTCTACATTGAATTCGCACTTTCGAATATTCATCTGCAGTTCAGCTTCGCGTAGTCGACTCAATACTAGTTTGACGTGATCTCTATGTTTCTTTTTCGTTTTGCTATAGATGAGAATGTCATCTAGATAGACTTGGCAAAAGTCGTTCAGAAAGTTTCATAGAACATCATTCATATATTGCTGAAATGAGATCGATTCATTAGTCAGTTCGAAGAGTAACATCTTATATTTATATGCTTCTAAAGCAGTGATAAAAGTGATGTAATTCTCGTTATCGAAGTGCATTCGAAGTTTGTTGAACGCTGATATGATATTCAATCTCGTCAGATGCTTGCAACTCACTATCTTTTCAATGATCTCGTCTATTAGCGATAGAGAATATCTATTTCTTTTGCAAATGACATTTAGCTTTCAATAGTTCACGCAGAATCAAAGATCTTCATTTGCTTTGAGAGCGAATAGAACGAGAAAGAAATAGAAAGTCTGGCTAGAAGTGATGAATCTCTTCGACAGATTCTCGTTTAAGTACTTCTTTATCTTCAGAAGTTTGACAGAGAACATTCAATAGACTCGACAGCGAGAGAGCGTTGAATCACTGATGAGCTCGATTTTATAGTCGTAGAAGCGATGAGAAGATAGTTTATTCGATTGAGCTCAATCAAAAACATCTAGAAACTCATGATATTCTGATGACAGCTTGACTTTAATATCTTTCAAATTCTGAGTCGTTTCATCGATTGAAGAGACGTTTAGAACGTTCAAAT
>JAABUS010001358.1_pt1 | contig 54074 bp, 25 predicted proteins | sample 5560161 | NCBI WGS metagenome assembly JAABUS01 (sample SAMN10711885, study PRJNA513376) | rock metagenome | isolation source: Antarctica rocks | place: Antarctica: Victoria Land, Trio Nunatak nord | collected 2016-01-04 | reverse complement strand
GCGAGTTTATTTTAATAATAAACCGTCGCGCTAAATATTTTATTATTATAATATATCGATACGCGCCTCCGCTCCGCTACCTCGTTTTTATTAATAAATATAACCGTTATTATAATAATTATATTATTATTAATCTCCCGGTATAATATTAAGGTTATATCGTTTATATATAATACTTTACTACTAGTATTTTTATAATATAATAAGAGTATATAATAAGAGTAGTTACTACTATTCCGTTATTAATATTATAAATACTATAGGAATAATTTAATATACTATATTTACTACGAGTACTATAAGCGTTATAAAAACGATAATATATATTATTTCGCTTCGTTATTATTATATATAATAGTATTATAGGGACGAAAGAAATATTATTTAATTAATTATTATTATTATATATTAACGTTATAGAGATAGTTTTATAAATATATTATTCATTTACTATTAATATTATTATATAATAAAGGTAGTTTAATAGTATTACCCTTTCATTATTAATACTATATAATAATATTATAGAAAATAGTTTCGTATCGCTCCGTAATTAATACTATTTATTAATATTATAGGACCGATAATATAAATTAAAAGATTCTTTTCCCTTATTTCCTTTAGGGAGTTTAAAGACTTTTTAATAAATTTCGTAATTTAATTAAATATTATTCCGTAATTAATACTATAAGTATTAAAGAATTAAATACATAGTTTTATATTTAAATTACCGTATAATAATATTGTTATATTAAATAACTCTTTTCTCTTATTTCCTTTAGGGGTTTTAAAGATTTTTTTAATAAATATTTTTTAATTAAAATATTAAAATATTTAAAGACTAAGGCTTAAAAAAAGAAATAATTATAAAATAATAATATATTATATATATTTACGCCCTATTAAAGTCGTTAATATATTATATACGACTACGCCCTATTATTTTTATAATATTATTATTTATTAATATAAGGTTCTAGCCTTAATATCGTAGAGTTCTAACTTTTAATAATTTTATATCGAGTTAATATTCCCCCGTTTTATTAAAATCCTTAAAGATTAGTTTTATTATTAAATCTAGGATTTAAAAACTACTTAATAATAAACTTTATAACTATTTTATATTTTTTATATTATTATTAAATTACTAACTCTATATTAATAGTTTTAGGTATTATATAATTAATTTTAATATAATATATATATAAAGTTTTATAGAGGTATTTAAAACTTTTAATATATTTTTTAGAATTTAGAATTCGCTAAAAAGTATATTCTAAATAAATATAATAAAGGAAATAGTTTATTTTTATCTCGCCGTCGATAAGACCCCGAAAAGTAAATTTAACTATATATTATTTAGTTATTAAATCGTTAGTAATAAAATAAAATAATTTCTAATCTTTATAAAGATATTATTATTTTTTAATTTACTTTAAAGTAATAACTATAATATTACTATCTTTATATATATTTAAAAAATTAATATATAGGATTTAAAAGTTACTTTTATTATATATTATAATAATAAATAAAAACTACTTTAAGTAGTTAGTTTTATAAATAGAATCTATAATAATTAAATAACCGCGACGCGTAAAGATTTATAAATACTTAAGGAAAATTAATTAATTAATAATAAAATAAAAATAAGGTAAAAATCTTATTTAAATTTATTTAAATAATAATAAAAAACGTCGTTTTATTATATTTATACTACGTGGTAATATTAATAATATTATTACTAACTTATTACTTCTTTTATAAATATCGTTATTATTATTATATTTATTTAACTCTACTCCCTCGAACTTTAATATCGGGGTTTACCCTCTTCTAACTAGTATTAATATTATAAATATATTTTAATATAATATAAACGCCGCTAGTATCGTAGAGAATCTAATAATTAATAATATATTTTATATTAATTAAATTATTTTTAATAATAGCGATTTTATAACCTTATTTTACTTTATAAATTAGAGTATTTAAAATACTAGGATTAATCTTAACTAAATTTAAAAAATTAAAAATATAATTATATTTTTTATAAACCTCGCTATCGCTACTACCTCGAGTTTTATATAAATATATTTTATAATATTTAAAGCCGCTAGCGTAGAGCTAGCGGTTTAGTAATAATATAAAAAATATAAAATAATTACGAGGTTTATTATTAAGTAGTTTTTAAATCCTAGATTTAATAATAAAATTAATCTCTAAGAATTTTAATAAAATAAGGGAATATTAATTCGATATAGGATTATTAAAAATTAAAACCCCGCGATATTAAAATGAGAACCCTATATCGATAAATAATAATATTATAAAGGTAGCGGGGCGTAGGTATATATAATATATTAATATCTTTAACGAGGCGTAGGTATATATAATATATTATTATTTTATAATTTTTTTTTAAACCTTAATCCCTAGGTATTTAAATATTTTAATTAAAAAATATTTATTAAAAAAACCTTTAAACCCCCTTAAGAAAATAAAGAAAAAAAATTATTTAATATAATAACGTTATTATATAATAATTTAAATATAAAGTTACGTACCTAATTCTATAATATTTATAATATTAATTACGAAATAATATTTAATTAAATTACGAAGTTTATTAAAAAATCTTTAAACTCCCTAAAGGAAATAAGGGAAAAAAATCTTTTAATTTATATTATCGGTCCTATAATATTAATAAATAGTATTAATTACGGAGCGATACGAAACTATTTCCTATAATATTATTATATAGTATTAATAATGAAAGGGTAATACTATTAAACTACCTTTATTATATAATAATATTAATAGTAAATGAATAATATATTTATAAAGCTATCTCTATAGTATTAATATATAGTAATAGTAGTTAATTAAATAATATTTCTTTCGTCTTTATAATATTATTATATATAAGAATAACGGAGTAAAATAGTATATATTATTATTCTTATAGCGTTTATAGTATTTATAGTAAATATAGTATATTAAATTATTTCTATAATATTTATAATATTAATAATAGAATAATAGTAACTACCTTTATTATATACTTTTATTATATTATAAAAATACTAGTAGTAAAATATTATATATAAATAGTATAGCCTTAATATTATACTAGGAGATTAATAATAATATAACTATTATAATAACGGTTATATTTATTAATAAAGACGAGGTAATAGAGCGGAGGCGCGTATCGACGTACTATAATAATAAAATATTTAGCGCGACGGTTTATTATTAAAATAAACTCGCTCGTTTATTTATTTTCTCTCTTCGTAATTCCTTTAATCTTTTTTATATATTATTACTCTAATTTTATAATAATATTCTAGTATTATAATTAATATATAAATAATACTCTCGTTATATATAACTTTCTTATAACTTTATAAATAACTCCTATTTATTAATAGTATTAATTTATTTATATTAATTATTTTAGTTATAAATATACTAGTAAATATAACTAGTCCGCTATTAACGCGACTAGGTAATATTAATTATAATAATAATTTATTATATTTTATAACTCCTTTATTAAATTTATTTTTATTAATTTAATAATAATTATATTCGAGGTATATCCCCTCTTTATATACTTTATTATATTAATTACTATAGAATTAATTATTATATAAAGGTAAATTATAACTATAAATTTTAAAATAATATATATTAATAATAATAAATCTTTAAATCTTTCCGAAGGAAGGTAAAAAGATTTATATATTAATATATCTATATCGGTAATAAGACTCCTAAAGAAAAATATAAATATAATTTAATAAATAAAGAAATTACCTAGTAATATAAAATTATTATAATATAGTTTTATTTACTTTAACCTAGTTTAATTTATTTTAAATTTAATTTAAATTTAAACTAGTTTTCTTATTTCTATTTTAATATAGTTAGGATAAGAAATAAATAAATACTCCGTATACTAGTTTTTATTTAAATAGTAGTTAGTTTTATTTTAACTTTTATTCTTTATCTTTTATTTTAACCTACTTTTATACTATAATTAAATTATAATTTAATAAATTTAATTATTAATTTAATAAACTTTTAAATATTAATCCCGTTTTTTAATATTATAAAAAATTAACTACCTAGTTAATACTCTTTAATATTAAAATAGTTATTATAAGAAATTAATCTTTTAACCCCGAAGACTATATATAATAATTCCTCGCCGAAGTTTAAAATAATCTCGTTAATTTCTTTAATACCTTCGATTATTTATATATTTAAATCGAGAGTAATTTCTTATTTAATATTTTATTTTTATTTACGCCTTTTTCTCCTCCTATACTAGATATGTAATTTTTAGTTTATATTATTATTTAGGTAATAACCTAGGTTGTATTTATTATAATTTAAATTATATCTTAGCCCCCGCTTTAAATATTCGATAAGAATATCTTTAGTAATATTATTATTATAGGTTTATACTCGTTTTTTTCTTTAAATATTTAATAATTTATTTTTTTATAATCTCGAATACCTCCTAAATCCGAAAAACTTTTAAATATCTCGGAATATAAAGAGGACTAAAATAAATTAAATATTTAAGAATAAATATTAATATAATAGATATATATTAATTATAACCGCTACTTTATTAATAATGATAAAATCGTTTATATAGAGTTTAATTTAGTTATTAATAAAAAGGTTTTTAATTTAATAAATTATTATTAAAAAAAGAGTCTTTATACTTTAACTAACTTTATTAATTAATAAAAGAAGTTATAGGAAATATATAATAACCCGTTTAAATAAAAGGATACTCGGAATTATATCCGGGAATTTAAATAAAGTTTTATATTTTTTAATAAATATTTTAACCTCGTTATTTAAAAGAAGAAATATTCTCGAATAAAGAACGAGTTTTTAATTAATATTTAAAAATATAATATTATTTATATTATTTAATAAGCCTTTATCTCCTAAAGGAAAATTAATAATTAAGAGTTATATATCTTCGATAAGTACGTCCGTATATACTCCGAAATTAATTAAGAATTTTAATAAATTAAATATTATTTATCTCGCTAAAATACTACTCTTATTAAATTAGAATAAATTTTAAAGAGGTTTATTATATTTCTATTAACTTCTATCTTTATAAATTATTTTATTATAATAAGTATTTTTATCCCCGTTATTGTAGCTCTAACTCTTTTATTTAAGGAATTAATAAACCTCGATTCTATTTAAATTATTATTAAAGGTAAATTAACGAGAACCTTAATTATTAAAATTATTTATAAGAAGTAGAGGTTTTATTTCTATTATAAATTATTTAGATATAATATAAAAGTTTATTTAATTAAACTAGCTAGCCTCCGATCTAGTATTATAATTATTATTAACGACGACGAGAGCGTTATAAAAGGAGTTATTTTAAACGCGGGAAAAGAATAGTCCTAATATAAAGTCGCGTATTAAGACTATAGGTACCTAGAACACTATATATATTTTTTTATTTATTAATTATATTATTTAATTTATTTTCGTTATTAATTAAATTTTTATTTAAATTTATTATATAGTTTTTTAAAACCGACTCTACTTTTCGTAATAAATATATAATTATTTTTTATTAACTACGGAATAATTAGTCCCGAATTTAAATTAAAGTTTTAATTAATATTAATATATCCGGTTATTTTTTTATTAATTATAATTTTATATATATTTAGTATCTTCCCCTTCGATTTCTTCGTTATTTTTATATCGTCCGACTTTTTAATAATATACCTACCGTTATAGGACGTATTATTTATATTATAAAAACGATTTTAAATATTTATAATTATTAAGAACGAATAATTTTCTTTATTACTAAATTTAGTTAATACCCCGTCGTAATCGGTTTATTATATTTCTACTGTTATAAAATTACTACCGATTTTTTGAATAATTTCTTAACCTTCGCTTTATATTTTTATTTAAGAAATTATATCTCTAGTCCCGTAAAAATCTTTATAGAAGATAAACTCTTTTTTATATTTTAAGAAAACTTCTAGATTTAAGAATTTTAATTTTTAATTTTATTCGATATTTATATAGAGTAGGCCCCGATTTAAAAGGAGTCGCTAGTATATAAAGAGCCGTTATTATTTATAGACGATAATATTACTATTAAATAATTAATTCCGATTCGAGAGAAGTTATTTTAGTTTTAGGTTTATTAGTAATATATTTAATTCTAAATTTATAAAAAATAAACTTTAATTTAAAAAGAGTTAATTTAATTTTAGATTTATTAGAAATAAACCTAGTCTTTAATTTAACTTAGTACTCGTATAAAGTAATTTAGAATTTAAAAGGAGTTATTTTAATTTTAAATTTATTAATAATAAATTTAGATTTAAAAAAAGTCTTCCCCGCCCTAATTTTAATTATTTATTCTTATAAAAACTAATTATAATAACGAGTATAATCGTATTATTATTATTATTAAATAAGGAAAAATATTTAAAATTAAGTATTATAACCGAGCCTCGCTTCGTTTTAAATTTTAATATTAAAAATAACGAATTTAATACCTAGTTACTTTTAATATATATAAAATAAAATCTCGATTATTTATTTAGCTCGTTAGGCCTAACGAGTAAATTATATTTAATTTATTATTTATAGAAATCGATTAATTTTTAAATATTTTAGAAGAAATCTCGACTTTAAATACCTAGTTTTATTAAGAATCTAGATATTATAAAATTAAACCCCATTTTAATTAAAACTTTAAATTAAATATTTACGATTAAATCTAGAACCGAGTTATATTTAAAATAAATAAGGAGTTTTATTTCGCTTTTATTATTATTTAAAAAGAGTTTTAAATTTATTAAAATAATAAGAATATTAACTTAACTATAATATTATTTATATAATATTTTAAATTTTTAAATTTTTTTTTAAAAAAAGACGTTAATACCTTACCTTTATATTAATTATATAATTATATTATTAAATTTAAAAAAGGGTTATAACCTTCGTTATTTAATTTATATAATATAAATTATAACGAGATCCTAGAACTCTGTTATTATTTAAATAAAAATTTTAATAAAGGCTTTATTCGGGTTAATTATTTTTATATTATATTTTTTATTTTATTTATAAAGAAACTTAATAGAGGTTTATATTTCTATATTAATTACCGAGGGTTAAATATTATTATTATAAAGAATAAATATTCTTTACCCCTAATTTTAGAAACTTTAAATTAATTAAATTATATTAAAGAATTTTTTAAATTAAATATTATATTTATTTTTAATCGCCTCCGTGTTAAAGAGGGCGACGAAGAATTTATAATATTTTATACCCGATTCGGCTTATTTAAATATTTTATTATATTATTTAGATTATATAATAACTTTACCTCGTTTTAATACTATATTAACGATACTCTTTATAAATTTCTCGACGAAATTTATATTATTTATCTCGATAATATTCTAATCTAGAGCGATATTAAAAAAGTGTATAAAATTTATATTAAATATATTCTTTAGAAACTCTATAAGGCGGGACTCTAAATAAATATTATTAAATATAATTTCTAATTAAAGAAATTATATATTTAGGATTAATTATTATTATTAAAGAGATTAAAATAAATTTAAAGAAAATTAATATTATCTTAAATTAGTTATAACTAGTTAATATTAAAAACGTTTAAAATTTTTTAAAATTCGTTAACTTTTATCGGCGCTTTATTTATAGGTTTAATAAACTCGTTATATTATTTATAGCCTTAATTAAAAAAGGTACCGTCTTCGAGTAGAGTACTCGATATTAAATAATTTTTAATACTTTAAAGAAGACTTTTACCTTCGATATTATTTTAATTTATTTTAACCCCGACCGTAAAATTATAATAGAAATAAATATATTTAATTACGTATTTAAGGGTATTCTATTCTAGTATAATAATTAAAACGTCTTTTATTTTATTATTTATTTTTTAAAGAAGTATAACTTTATTAAATATAATTATAAAATCTATAATAAAGAGTTTATAGTAATTGTCCGTATATTCGAGGAATAATACTTTAAACTAAAGGGATTAACTCTTTTTATCGAGGTAATATCTAATTATAAAACTTTTAAATATTTTATTTTATTTAAAATATTATCTCGTCGTTAAATAAAATAAAGCGAGTTTTTCTCCCGTTTTAATTATAAAATTACCTACTAGCCTAGTAAAGAAGGCGGTAAATTTAATATATTAATATATCGATTAAGAGACCTCCTTAAAGAGGGGGATAAATTAAATTCTAGATATTAATATTAATATTAAATTATATTAAAAAGAAAAAACCTAGCCCTAGAAGTCTTTAAAAACTATATTTATAATATATAATTAAATATAGCGGCTCTAGCTTTAGTCCTAATTATTTTAATTATATTAATAATAAATTTAAAGATTTTTATTTAATTTTTTTAATTATATTTTATATTAATTTATACGACCCCGATAAATTTTAATATAAATATAGATTTAGAATTTTAAACCCTACCTACGTCCTATAAACCCGAATTAAATAAAGATTAGTTTATTAATTTAAATAAAGATTTATATAATACCCCGATTTATTAATTATAAAATATAATTAATTAAGCCGATTAATCCGCCTTAAAAGTCTTAGAAATATTATATTCTAGAATATATTATTATAGCGGAATTCCCCTCGCTAAATACGAAGATAAAAATAAAGTTCTTTATTTTTAAGAAAAAAGATATATTCCGAATTCTAGTAAATTACGCCTTCGTTTAATTTAGTTAGTTTATAATAATATTATAAATAATTACCTAAATTGTATTAAATATTACGAATTAATTAATCGGGTTTATTAATAGTTTAACGTTTATACTATTATCTAATAATTTATTAGAAATTATTATATATACCGAAGAATTAAATTTTCCCGCTAGTATATTTAAAAATAACTACGTTTATTACCGCCCCCGTAACGACGTTAGAAAGATATTTCGATAGATTATATAAATCCTTTATCGTTTTATATCTTTATAGGAATTATTTATTAATATATCCTAGTTTTTATAGACCGCTTAATTAAGATATAGTATTTAATATTAATTATATTAATAGAAATAAACGAAGCCTACGACGCTTTCTATTAAAATATATAAAAGTTTTATAAACTACTAGATATCTTTATTTCGGATTAAGGATTTTAATTTATATCGAAGTTCTAGGAGGTTTTATATAAATATTTTAAAATTAATTAATATATATCTACCGGGTATTATTCTTAGACGGATAATTAAACCGAGTAGTTTAATACTATAATAGAATACTATCTCCGTATATATATTAATTATATATAGGATAATTAGGTGAAATAACTCCCTTGAGCGGAGTTTTTTAATAATAATATTAATTTTTTTAATACTCTAACCTCGCCTTTTTTAACTAATTATAATTAATATTTATATATCGGTTTCGAGTCTATCGAGTCTCTACTTTAAAATTTTACCGCTTAAATATATATATATTTAATTATTATTAATAAATTTATAATATAAATAGAAGCCTTAAATAACTACTTTCGCGATAAAATATTTATTATTTAAATTATCTTTAAATCCTCGGCTAACTAACGAAGGCGTTTATATTTAATATATTTAATAAACGATTAAAGATAGTTAAATATTAAGAATTTAAATATTATATACTTTTTAATTAAACTCGATAATTATAATATTAACCTCTTCCGAGTCTTTAAAGTTCTCGATAATCCTTTTATAGTTTAGTTAAATTTTTTATATTTAATAAAAATTTACCCCGTTTTTTATACTAGTTTATTATAATTAATAATTAATAACTCTCTACCTAAATAAATTTAATTTATCCGAGAGTTTATAATTACCGAAGATAATTAATATAAATAGTACGTTAATAGTATTTTAAATTCTAAATATAATCGCCGTTATAGTCTACTCTTATTAAAATACTACGTTAATTAAAAAGATTACGTTATTATATAGGAACTCTTTTATTACTTTACCCGTTATTAATAATTTATTAATAAATATTATATCTCGAATCCTAGCGCCGCCGGCCTCTACGAATTACTATATATTATTTAAAGATATTAATATAAAGAACTTTTATTATTTTTATTTTAATCCGATTTTTAAAAAGTTAACCCCCGTTTATATTATAATTTATTCTTTATCCGTTATCGTCCCCTCGGTTATTATTCCGTATCGGCTTTAACCGATATTTTATATTATTATATAAATAAATAATACCTTATAACCTAGCCCCGCTATTATTATTTATAGATAATAACGTTAATACCTAGTTTTATTCGTATACCGCCGTTTATTCCCCGTTTTATCCCTTACCCGTTATTATTAATAACTCGAATATTTTAATATATTTTTATTTTAATTATTTCGTAACCCTAAATAAGATTTAGGGTTACGAAATTTAATTAATCGAATTAATTATTTATTTATCTTATAGGAGCTCGACTTTAAAAAGGGGGTTATTATTATAATATAATTTTATTTATTTTAATTTAGTTTAATTTATTTTAAATTTAATTTAAATTTAAACTAGTTTCTTTATTTCTATTTTAATATAGTCGGGATAAGAAATAAATAAATACTCTATATATTAGTTTTTATTTAGATAATAATTAACTCTATTTTAATTTTCGTCTTTTATTTTTTATTTTAATTTATTTTTATATTATAGTTAAATTATAATTTAATAAACCTCTAGATACTAATCCCGTCCCTTAATAAAAATATATAATAAGATAATAATAATTAATAGGTAAACCTCTATTATAATCGCTAATTTATAAAATTAATTAACGACGGCGAATTAATATATTAAGGAATTAAAAATAATAAATAAAGTTTTTAAAAAAGAGGTTAAAAGTTTTCGTTAATATAAATAGGACCTAAAGAGTCCCGAGGAAAATAATATTCTTAAGAATTATATTAAAGAGACGATATCTTCTTTAATAATTCCGATAATAATTAAATCTTTCGTATAATATAATAACGATATCGAATTCTTTTTTTTTCTTAAATCGGCGTTAATTAAATTTACTTAAATATATTATTTAATAATATATTTTAGGCGTCTATATAAACTATATTTAAAATAAGAATATTTTTATAAATACGATATTTTATTACTATTATATATAAATAGTTTAATAATAAATTAAATTTAGTTATATTTTAAAATTATATAATAAAATTATAAATATAGAGGAGAATGTCCGTTATATAAATATTAATATAAAAGTAGTAATTTTTACTTTTAACGTCGACTCCGTTTATTTAATTTTATTATTTTATACGACTAGGTAACTTTTTTAATTATATTTATATATTTATATTTATTACCTATTTATTTAAAGACTTTAATTAGTTTATTAATATTAATAAACTCTTTATTTAATAATTATTAATTATATTCTTCGCTTTAATTAGTTTATTTAACTTTATATTAAAGATTTTCTTTATTTTTAATTTTATTAATTATTTCTTCTACCTTCTATAATTTATTATTATTAATAAATTCGGGGGTTTATATAAAAAATTCCGCCGTATTAATATAATCGCGAAGATAATATAATTTAAATAACGATATATAAAAAATATTATAAATTCTATATATAGAAGGTAGTAATAGGCGGTAAATTTATATTTTTATTTTATTAATAATCCTAAAGAGCCTTATAAACTTATAAGATAATTTTTTATTTAGGCGTTTTTATTTTAAATTCTTTATTATTAATATAACTAAATCGCTAACCTTATAACTTTATAGTTTATATATTTTATTATATTATTTAATTTAATACTCGGTAGTATTTTAAAAATACTTCGTAGTTTTATTCTTTAAAGTTTATAATTATTATATTTTATTATTTATAATTAATATTTTTTCTTTTTTAAAGTCGTCCTTAACCTCCTAACGGATTTTAAGATAATAACTATATATATAAAAAAATAATATTATTCCGATAACGGTACTTTAATTATTATTTATTAAGAATTCTATTATAAGTAGTAATCTAGTCTAATTAATTTATTTATTATTAATAAATATACGTAAATAGTATTCTAGTATTTAATTTTAGCGCTTTATTTATTTATCCGTTTAAGAGTAAAAGATAGTATTTAGGCGTTATTTAATTTTTAAATAAAAATATATAACCGATTAGAAGGTATTTATAAAAATAAAATCTTTATTATTAATAATATTATTGGATATACTATAGTAGTAAATAATTTTAAAATAAAATATTTCCGTTAACTAAACGATATCGATTTTAATAATTATAGGTATATATTTAATTATTTTAATAAATCGATTTATAAAAATAAAAATAATATTATAAATAGTACTTTGATATTTATTAAATAGTAAACTAGTTATAAAATCTATAAAAATCTCTTTTTAAAATTAAATAATAATAGGAAATAAATTTAATTTATTATATAAATAATATCGCGGCGCCTTCGTCCGTTAATATATATCGTAAATTTTAATATAGTTTATAATTTATTTTAGGTTACCCTCTTAGAAAAAATTTCGGGTAAATAATTTATATAATTTCGTAATACTAAAATAATTTATTAGAGGATTATTATAATACCTCTTTATAAACTTTTCCTTTAGAGTTTTATTCTTTAATATATAAAGACGACCGTTATATTTTAATAATTTTTTAAAATTTAAAATTTATACTTTATTCTTTATATAACGACGGTTCTTTAATATATTCGCTCTAGTTCGAAAAGAGTTTATTTAATTATTATAAATTTATAATTCTCGAATTAATATTTTAATAGACTTTTTAGGATTATTATATATAATTTTAAATATTATTATAATATCCCGCCTTAGAATTATTATTCTTAACTTTATAATTTAAAAAATAGGGGTTATAATTACTTTTATTTTTTTATTTTTTTCCGATAATTAACTATTAGTACGCTACGGAATAGGGAAGGGAATTTGTTTTTTTTAACTTATTCTCTTCTCTACTCCGGGTAGGAAATTTATTTTATATTTATTTTCCCCTCTTTTTTTATTAATTCCCTACCCGATTTTCGAAAAACTCGAAATTTCTTTCTTTATTCCGTAGTATAACCGCTAGTCTAAAGAATAAATTTATTCTAAAGTATTAATAATAATTTAATATTTAACGGCGATACTCCTTTATAATTAAAATACCGCGACGGTATATTAATAAAATTCAATTTTATAGCCCGATAAAAGATCTTAAAGTTATAAATAATTAATTTAAATATTTAACGGGTTTATTTAAAATTTAACTCTTTCTATTTTATAAAACTCTTTAAATTATTATAATTAATTTAAATTTTAATATAATAAGAGTTACTTTCTAGGTAATATCGTTATTTTTTTATTATCGTTATAATAACGAGTAATTTTTAATTATAAATTTTATAGTTTTATTCTAGAGGATTTAATTTCTATAACTAGAATATTATAAAGTATTAATAATTATTTTTATTTTATTATAATAGTATAAAATTAAAACTAAAATTAAAAGTATTTATTTTTATATATAATTATTTAGTTAGATTATAATAATGTAGAAAAAGTATATTTACGAATATATTTTATAAAATCTAAAACGCTTCCGTAGCGCTGTTTATTTATTTTAATAAATTTATTTTTTAATTTACTTTACTACTTTTAAATAAATTAGTAAACGATATAATTATATTAAAATAATTATAAATAAATTATTTATAGAAGTTAACGAAACCTAAAAAGATTTATACCTCTTGATATATTTTTAGTTAAAGTTATTTTTTAATAATTTTAATATATTCTAGGTTTATAACTACCCTATTAATAAATATAATAAAATTTAAAAACTCGATTATTTCGGTACTAAATTAGTATTTCTTAAAGTTAATAAATAATTAGAATTAATATAATTGTTTAAATATTTATTTAATATATTATTAATATTCCGCCGGATTAATACTATAAATTAGGATATTATCTATATATATTATATATATTATATTTACTAAATTTATAAATATATAATTAATATAAATTTAAAATATCGCCGGTATATTAGCGAGCTTAAAAGATATAACTAAATATTCGAAATAATTATAGTAAATTTAGAAAATAATTTTTTATTTATTGTTTTCTTTAATCCGGATTTTATAATAAATATCCTTAAAGTTTAATTTTATAAAGATTTTAGAACCGTAAAATAGTCTAATATCTTAATAATTAAAAATAATAAATATTAATTTTTAATAATTACTATATTTAAACCCCGATAATTAATATAAAAATATAGTTTATTATTCTTTATAAATATAAAAAGAATAAGTATTTTAATTAAAGAAATTAAAGAACGAATTTAATTTTTATAAAATAAAAATTTCAAATAATACCGTAGCTCTAATAATTTAGTTTAAGATAAATTATAAAAAGATTTATAAAGTAATTCTTTATTAATTTTTATTTTAATAATATAATCTCTTTATTTAAAAATAAATAGGGTACTCGTTTTTTTATTAAAAGAAATATTATAAAACTTTATAAATTCTCTAAAAATCTTTAAATTAGGAAGTTTTTTTTATTTACTTTATACTATCGTAGTATATATAACCGCGAATATATTCGGTTTATTTTTAAAATTACTAGTGAATTTAGCCGGTTCCTTAATTTATAAATTATTAGAATTAATTTTAAACCGTTATTAATCCGCTTTAAAATTAATTAATATTTTTAATTAACGTAACTTAGGTATACCTAGAATAATATTTAAATTTTTAAAATTTATAATATAGAATAAAATATTATATTTATACTCTTAACCCTAATTATCGATTATTTAATAATTTAATCAAGACGCGTTATAATAATATATATTTTATTTATTAATTACTTTAACTAGTAGTAAAGTAATATTATAGAATTCTAAATTATTTTTAACGATAAACCGTTATAAAATTAAATTAATTTATATTTTAAAGTTAATTAAGGTAATAAATTATTTAATTTTATTTTAAAAAGTAATCTAACTTTGAATAAAAATAAAAGAATATATTTTTATTAATTATTTTTTTTACTTTTCTTCCGAGGTGTAAATTAAATTTAATTATTTTTTATTAATATTATACCGACGTTTATAACTAGTTTATTTATATTAAGATATCTAGGTTTAATATAACCTTCTACTCTATAATAATAATAAATAATCTTATTATATGAAGAATTAATAGTATTAGTTTTATATTTATTATTTTTCTTTTTTAAATATATTTATTTAATACTATCGTTAGTGTTAAATTTAATAATTTGGTTTATTATAGATTTTTCTTTATTAGGGTTCTTTAACTAGGAACCCGAATTAAAATTAAAACTATTTATTAATTATATATATTTTAGATTCTTTTTTTATATAATAACCTAGGTAAAAATTTCTTCCCTTTAAATAAATATACTACCGGTATTAAAGATTTTATTTTTAAATTTAAATTTAAATTTAATTAAAAAGAAATTTACTTTATATTTCTCCGAAAACGGGGGTAACTAGGCTTTTATTTCTTTAAAATAAATTTTAAATAACGATATTTTTTAATAAAGTTATTATTTAGTTTTTTTTTATTTTTTATAAATAAGGCGGTTAACTAAATCCGTTATTAAATTAAAAAGAAATTTCTTAAAAAAACTAAATATAATACTAGTTAAATTATATAAATTATAGTATTTATATTACTACGTTAAAGAGTTACTCTTTAACGAGTTTATATAATATATAATTTTTAAATAATCGGTAGTAAAATATTTAAAACTAATTAAAAATTTAATATTTATATCGCGGAACTAGTATAAATATTTACCTTCGCTCGTTCTTTTATAAAAATATATTTTATTAAAGTATAGTATTTTCGCCCTAATAAGAATATTCTTATTAAATATAATTAAATTTATTATTATTCTATTAGTAGGTATAATAATTAGGGGACCTTTATTATAAATAGTAAATTCTATTAATACTTCATTAACGGGCGTAGAAATAATAGGATTATATAATTTTAAATTTTAAATTTATATTATTCTTAACTTTTATTATTATTTAAAGCGACGGTCTTCTTCTTTAATAATTTTAAACTATATATTTAAGGTTTTTTAAAAGTAATAATATTTTCGAATTCATTATTATCTTTACGACGGGGGTTATTAAAGGGGGTTTAATTAATATTATTATTATTAAATTCTTCTAGACGTCCCGAGGTTAAACCCGATATTATAATAATAATAGGCCTTTTTTTTAAAAAGGTTTAAAAAATTAAAATTATAATATTTAAAGCCGTTAACGTAGAGTTAATAATTTAATAATAATATAAAAAACGTAGAATAATTACGGGGTTTATTATTAAGTAGTTTTTAAATCTTAAATTTAATAATAAAATTAATCTCGAAAGATTCTAATAAAACGGGGGAATATTAATTTAATATAAAATTATTAAAAGTTAGAACCCCGCGATATTAAGGTTAGAACCTTATATCGATAAATAATAATATTATAGAGGTAGCGGGGCGTAGGTATATATAATATATTAATATTTTTAATAGAGCGTAGGCGTATATAATATACTACTATTTTATATATTTCGACGCGGTCGAAAAAAGATTCTTTCGACTTAGTTAATTATTTAGTTAAATAATATTTAATTAATTTTAATTTTATTCTATAAATATTAGGAGCGCGCGATTATTTTTTATATATTCTTTTATTCTTATAATACCTCTCTCTTTTAATTATAAAAGATAAGAGGTATTTATAATATTTTATTAAAGTATATTCTTTTTAATTCGGATTATTCGCGTATTTATATTATATATTAACGATATATAACTAGTATAAAAGAAATTCCGCCCGATTCTATTTAATTAACTCGGAATTAGAGACGAAAAAATATTATTAATATATAATAATATCGTTAGGTACCTAGAGGATAATAGATATAATTTAATTTAAAGAGGGTTTTTTACGGCGGGCGCGTTTTATTAAAGAAATAATAATATTTATAATAAAAATAATAATAATAAAAGTAATAATAATATTATTAAGTTTAAAAGAGGTTATAACGACGATAATATAAATAATAATAATATTAATAAAAAGGGAGAGAGAGAGAAAAGTATAAAATTAATAATAATAAAATATATAAAAAAGTAGGAATAGGATAATTATAATATTTTATTTTTAATTAAATTTAATAAATTAGTTTATTTATTTACTCCTCGCGTCTTTAATTTCTATTATTATAAAAAAATATTAAAAGATAAAAATTAGCGGATAAAGTAACTTCTAATAATTTAATATTAATTATAATATATTTATTTAGTAATAGAAAGTCCTATTTACTCTTTATAATTATAAATTAATACTTTATTACTTAATATAATAATTCTTTATATTTAAATAAACGACGACGAAGTTAAATATAGAAATACTATAAAATTATATTTTCGGATATATATTTTACGTATATTTATTAATTTAGGAAATATTCTAATAACTAAATAAATTTCTAGTTTAATTTAATATTTTAAGAACTTTACGATAATTTCTATTTCTAAAAATATATTAATATTTAATATATAATAATTTCCTATATACCTTAAGTTAATTTTCTCCCGAAATTAATATATAATATTTATAATAATAGCCGGAGATTAGTTATTATAGAGTATACACGTCGCTTTAAAGTCTACGCGTTTTTATAAAAATATATTATCGTTATAAAGTAAAAACTCCGCTATGAAATTATAAAAGTATATTATCGTTATAGGGTATGAGCTCCGTTATAAAATTATAAAAATATAAAGATAAAAGCGCCGTTATAAATAAAAATTAATATAGAAGTAAAATAAGATTTATATTACTATTACTATTTATCGCTATTATTTATATATAGATATTATTAAAACTAGGCCTAACGCCCGTTTTATTTACTTTATTATCGGTTTACCTATTTATAGTCCCTACTCTTTATCCTCTTATAGAACTACCTCGTCGTCGCCCTTAGTATCCTATTAAATTATATCGTCTTCGCCTTTAGCATCCTGGTACTCCTCGCCCGCGGTATCCTCATACTAGGGCGGCCGATCGGCGTAGCCTTGAGCTAGCGGAGGCCACTTATAGCCTATTCCTTCCGCCCACTCTCGCTTTACCAGGAGATCCTTATAGGTATCCTGCTCTTGTATATCATCCTCCTCTTTAATTTCCGCTGAGGGCGGGATTACTGCTGCGGCTGAGGGCGGGATTACTGTTGCTACTGAGGGCGGGATTACTGCTACTAAGGGCGGGATTACTGCTGCTGCGATTTTTAATGAGGTCGCGATTTGCGGCGACAGCGACGTTCTCAAGCTTGAGAGAGGAATCCATAGCGACGGTGACGTCGGTGGGGGAGGTAATAGCGAAGTTGGTATGTGTATAGCGAGGTAGAGAGGTAGGGAGGGAGGGTTGGAGCTGGCGACGGTGAGGTATGTAGGTGTAGGATTGCGACCGCGGTAATACTTGTTTTCATCTGAACTTTTCGTGTTGTTTACTGGCTACTCAAGTCTCTGTTTACTAGAATACTACTACCGAACAGTACTAGGGAGCGGAGACCCGCGGATATGCTAAACTGTCCTCGATACTAGCTGCAGCAGTAGCTTCCCTTGGAAATAGAAGACACCAGCTTTGCGTCAAGTTCTGTGACGTATGGCGTGGGGTATTGATACGAACAAGTTGATGGCCATGAACATTTGTTTATGTTAATGTTCATTATCACGGCTGGGATTCATGATGAGGTATCCCAGGCATTATTATCATAATCTGGGCCTGCAAAATGATATTGCGCACCCAACACCCTTTAATCGATGGAATCCCTTATGGACATAGCTCCTATCACAGAATAGTATCGAAATACGCTGTAGTATCCGATGAGTTGGGCGGCTTCGGCATAGATCGAACACGACTCCCATATCTCTGATTCATGACACTCCTTCTCGCCCAAAACGCAACAATGATATTGGTATTGACCGTTGCCCACCCTGCCTGTTCACCATTGAGGACGCATTTCATGTATCCCATGCCTAATCTATATACAGTGTAAGTCAATGCGCACTCGATAGGATAGTTTGAAACTTTCAAGTCTAACATTTCAGTATCTGATTGATGAGAACAGTCGCGAAAATTAAATGTTTATACCCCATGTTGTCGTTGTACTATTTGTTTGAAGGCTCCAAAAGTCATGTTTCTGTGCCAAGCAAAACGGGGCCCCTTGTGCCGAACTATGGGATAGATCGTCCGAAGATTTCAAAATCAAACTCCATATATCACGCTGGCTGGGTGAGGCACCGGCTGTAGGAAAACACATACTACCGTCTGTTGGCAAAGCCTCAAGGCCGAAAATCCTAGCCATTCTGATTACGACTGAACACACAACTGCGCAGAGCTTTAGCATCCAATCCCCCAGTCTGTTGAAATGAGTGCGAGTTTGATGAGATTCGAATTGACCTGTCATTATGAGACAAAGAGTCGTCAAAGTATAAAGGTCGGAACTTGACATATCTAAAGCTGCCGCTATTCATGCGAACCGCTTAGATACCAAACCTGGATCTGCCTGGGTTTGGGGGTATAATTTGCCATCAGGAATTCGATAGTCACAGGTTGCGGTCGGAACCTGCAGACCCTTCGAAGTCATTGATGATGGCCTCAAACCTCTTCACCAGGTGATTCACCCCTGCAATTGCCATACCATAATTCGGGCTAACACTAGAAGCTCAACGGCACTCGAATCGAGGGTCCAAACCAGAAGGCTCCATATGTCCGTGGAAACATTGCATATGGTGATCTGCAATACTATTGACGCCAGGATGCAGGCGGTGGGGAGCTCTCTCCAGGATGTCTCTGAACGACAACGACGGATCGAGCAAAGAATGGATCGGCTTGATCATGCAGGCTCGAAATCGGATAGTAGATTTCAAGAAGTGGAGTCGCTGCTTCATGAAAGCCCCAGTCGCCACAGTATGCAAGGAGAACCTCTTCACGAGATCAAGCGCACGATAGCTGACCCTCCTCGTGAACTAAAAGCCCTTCTTGGTTCATCGAGGGGTACGGGATTTACGATGAAAGAGAGCCTAGAGCAGCATCGCGCCCAAGGAAAATCAATTCGGGTGATCGGAGAGAGACGGTCTGGTCTCGATTTAGGCCCAGCTCTGAATGCCCACAAGTCTGAACAGGATGTTTCTCAAGAGCCGTCAGACAATACGCACGATCACGGTACAATGAAAGCCAAGTACCAGTCTCAAGATACGGCAGTAAGCATGACAAGTGTCCTCAAGCTTTGTTGGCATCTGGGCAGAATCTGGGCAGAATCTCCACTACAGTCTAACTTAGTTAGGCTTAGCGTTGCTTAGTAAGTCAGCCTTACGCACCAAGTATATAGTAATAGCAACACCATAGATAATAATTAACTATTCAACCTCCACTACTATCTATAATTAGACGTGTATTTTAAAGGGTTATAAACCCGGGTTTAATATTCGCTACCTTTTAATAAATACGTTTAAAGAAGTAATTAAATCGCGTATATAACGATTTTAATAATACTCCTAAATCTATTTTTAAATCTAGTCTATATAGTAGTAATTAGTAGTTATAATAGATTATTTAAAATTTAAAATTAAGGAATTAAATAAATCGAAGAATTAACTTAAATTTAAATATAAAATAATAAGTAAATACGTTTTTAATAATATTAATTAAATAATATTAAATAAAGAGCTTCGATTTATTATTTTTATAAAATTAGAAATAAAAGGACCCTTTATTAAAGAGGAAAAGAAGAATTATAAAAAAGAATTATTAAAATAATAAAAAGAGGCTAAGGTTTAGGATAGAAAGAATATTAAAATTATAATTAAAATAATATTCTATATTAAAGAAAGTTTATAGAAATATATAAAAAATATCGAGTTAATCGCCGGCTAATAAATTATATTTATAAAACTATATAATAAAAATAATCTAGGTACTAGGGATAAAGTAATATTTAAAATCTTAAAAACCGATTCGTTAAAATATACTACTATCGAGATTTATACTTTAGAAATTAAAATAGTAAATTAAATTTTATTTAAAATAAGATTAATAATACTTAAATAGATATTTAATATATTTTTTTAAATAAAACTTAAAGAGAGCCTAGCGCCTTTATTATTTAATATAATTTAATCCGTTAAGAGTTTAAAATAAAAACTTAGTATTAATAATATAATAATAGTAATTAATTAATATAACCGGATAATTAAAAATAAAAAATAAAATTAATATACTTTTATAACTAGATTTAATAAATAGGATAAATTTAATAAAGAGAAGCCTCTTATTATACTTTCTATTATTAATAAAAATAAAAAGAATAAAAAAAAAGGATAAATATAACTACTATAATTATATTAATTATAAAAAGAATAAATATTATTTCCTTAACCCTAAATAACGTTTTAAAGATTAGAAATTATTTATTAATAAAGAATACCTTATAAAAGAGAAATTAAAAACGTCGAATAAAACTATAATTCAAAATTAAAATAAAGATAATTCTATATAAATTAAATTATTTACGACCAAGTAGAAATTTATTAATACCGATATAATATATAATATTAAGGAGGATGTAATTTATATAAATACTACCTCTAATATATATATATTATAAAATAGAACTAAATTTATATTTTATAAACTATATAACGATTTCCTTAATAGGATTAATAGTTAATATCTTTATATAAAAGGTATAGGATCTATATACTATTTAATAATTATCGATAATAACCTAGATTAAATTATTTTTACTAATATATATTATATATTTAGAATAGATTATAATTTACTTTTAATTATTACTCTCGAATAGAAGGGATATTCTACTACTATAGTAAATAATAAATTTAATATTATAAATTCTAAAAATGAGAAAGTACTATTAAGAATATATTTTAATACTAATTATTTACTAGATTTAAAATATTCTAAAATACTATATATATTAAAATTATTATATAACTACCCGGTAAATTATTACTTTTAGAATAAATAATATTAGTATTTAATATATTTAAATATATAGGATATAAAGAAGCTAGCGACTATAAGTAAAAGAATTAATATTAATAAAATAAATCGTCTTCAAAAGTTGATTCTAGATTATAAACTATATAAATTATATATAATAAGAAAATAGATTAAGAAATTATTTCGTTAACCTCGTCGCTAGAACCTTAATAAACGGGAAATAATAAAGAGTATATTTATATACTCTAATCTCGTAGGGGGAGGACTAATTAAATAAATATTTAAAAAATATTTTTATATTAAGTCCTTTATAGATAACACTATTAATATAATATTTATAACGATATTAAAGAGAAAATCCGATATATTAATTACTATTAAGAATTATTTAAATTAGATATTAATTTAAGGTTATTTAATAAGACGACTAAATATTAATAATAAAATTATCTATACTAGTTATAAAATTTAGAACTTTTTAAAAGAACGTGGGATTTAATAAAAGTTATTAACTCTTTATAATCTAAATTAAAACCCGGTTACTAAATATACTTTTCGTATTTTATTCGGGAGAGTGAGAAGTATTCTAAATAATATTAGATTATTTTAATTTATATAGAGCGAAGTTTTTAATTTTATAGTTTATTATAAAAACTACTCGCTAATTAAGGTATTTAATAGAATAACTCTATTTAAGGCCTAATATAGATTCAAACCCCGATTCGACTATATATATACTTTCGGCTATATTATTTATATATATAATATAAATCCGGTATTTAAGAAACTAGATAATAAAAATAGAAAATATAAATTCCTTAATTATAAAGAATTAAATTAATACCGTTTATAAAACTTTAAAAAGAGGTAAGTCTTTCGCGCTTTATAAATTAAATTTAACGATATTATTATTAATAAAGATTTAGAGAGTAAGATATATAATAATATTTAAAATTTCTTTTCTAAAGATATTATTAATTATATATTAATATAATTTATAAACGAGGATAACTTTATTAGTAAAATTATTATTAATAATTTTATAATTATATTAATACTTAACGAGGTTAAAGTATCTTTTTAAAGAACTAAATTATTTATTTAAAAAATAAAAATATTAAACGACGAATTTTAAAGAACTAGTTCCGTAACTAAAAATTAATAAAAACCGGGATAAAGTTAATTATCGCGAATTTTATAATATTAAATAATATATTAAACGCGGATTTATATTAAGAGTTAATAAAGTTAAACTAGATAATATTCCTACCGTCCTGTTAATTATATAAGAAGTATTAAATAGACCCGATAAAGAGAAATAATATTCGGTATTTATTAAAGAGTCAAATAACTTTATAAATAATAGGGTTTAAGATCTCGTTCCGGTACCGCCTAATAAGAAAATATTATTAAAACGGTAGATATTAATAATTAAATTAAATTTAATAAAAGTACCTAAACGATATAAGGCCCGTTAAATTATTAAAGAATTTAAATAAATCGAGGGTCTTAATTACTATAAAAAAAAATTATTAATAACGAAGTCTTTAAATTAGCGAATTTTAATATTAAAGACTAAATACGACTAGGAAATAAAATATTTAAATATAATTTTAATATTCCTAGAAAGAATATTATAAAAGGAGATTTATATCGAATAACTATATAAATATATTAATAAAAATCGTAATATTGTTTATTTATTAAAGTATATTTTATATAACTTTAAATAATTACTCTATGAATAATATAATACTCTTCGTACGTTTTTTTAGGTAAATAGATATAAATATCTCGATAAAAACTATTTAATATTTATTTATAAAAATGAAATAATAGTAGTTATTTATATCGACGATATTTTTATTTTTATATTTATTAAATCCGGTACTAGTTTACTAAAGTAATAACTAGATAAATATTTTAAAATAAAATATTTAGGTAAAATTTTATAATATCTAAATATAAAAGTCATTCGTAATTGTTTTAATTATATTATTTATATTAACTAGGCTAGTTTTACTAGGTAATTACTTAAATAAATTAATATATTTAAATACTACCCGACGATAATTTTTATAAATTAAAATAACGATATATAGAAGACTTTTAACGGTTATAAAGTTAATAAAAAAAAGATTCAAATATATAAATTCTTAATAGGAGTATTATAATAGTTAGTAACTATAACTAAACCCGATCTAGTATTTACTATTAATAAATACGATCGTTATATTATAAACTCTATTAGTATTTATTTTAATTTTATAAAATAAATTTATAAATATTTAGTTAATATTATAAACCTAGGATTATATTATAAACCGAATACTTATAATATTAGTCTTAATTTTAAAAGTAAATTAATACTTTAGATTAATAATTTATAAACTAATTATAAAAATACTAATTATATTATATTAAATTATATATTATAATTATAAAATAAACCTATTATTTAATTATTTAAATAGTAAACTTTATATACTTTATCGATAATTAAAACTAAATATATAGTTTAAGTTAATATTATTAAAGAGTTATTATTCTTTAATTTACTTCTTAAAGAGTTAGAATATAATAATAATAATTTTAATTTTATTTATTTTAATATTAATAACTAATTAATTATTAAAATAACGTTAAACCCGGTAAACTACTCGCGTATTAAGTATATTCGGAACTACTACTATTTTATAAGGTAATTAGTATCGGAAATATATAAATTAGAAATTATTTATATTAATATATCGGTTATAATTATTAACTATATAACGAAGCCGGTAGGCCCTGATAAGTTCGCCTATATACCGGCTATACTAGGACTAGCTATGGAGGGTGTTATCCAATAGACTAATACTGTTATTGACATATGACGTCGTCGCTTCTGAATGGGAGTGTTGGCATCTGGGCAGAATCTGGGCAGAATCTCCACTACAGTCTAACTTAGTTAGGCTTAGCGTTGTTTAGTAAGCCAGCCTTGCGCACCAAGTATGTAGCAACAGCAACACAATAGATAATAATCAACTGTTCAACCTCCACCACTGTCTATAATTAGACGTGCATTCCAAAGAGCTTACGCAGAGCCAATGCGATTCAGCTTGTGACTGCACCTGCCATCGCCGAAACCGATTCAGGAGTCCCAGCTTCCTCAACGCAGTTCTTGGATCCCTTTTTGTCGGCTATCAGGCGTCTCCGTGGTCTGCACAAGAATGCAACAGCCGTGTTTGCCAGCGTCGTTCGAGCAGAATCACCTACACTTATGCTTTTCCCCAGTGGCTCCTGAATCGCGTTCTCTTCTGCAACATAGCATACAGTAATTCAAACGGTCCAGAGCTCTGTCTCAAAGTGGTGAGAATCCGTCCTGATCATGAGAATATCTTTCATAGACTTATCTCTCCCAGAGTAGACGAGAAGGGGTTTTTGGGTCGTATTGAAGATTTAATGAACGAAGGTCAAGCGTCTGTGTTAGATGTTAGTGCTAGTGGTTGGACTGTTCTTCATGTAAGGCAATCCAGTCGGGACCGAAGTGTTACACCAGCTAAAAAACCTATAGTATGCTCTTATGCGCTGCAAACTCCAATTGGTCGAATTCTTGATTCGTCGTGGTGCGGATATCTTTTATGAGAATCAGGATGGCACTTAAGAACGTTCCTCTCTCCACCACCACAACGAAAGATGCTTACGTAGACCAGATCGCCTTTTACGCGAGCATGGGAAATTTTGCTAACACATCCACAAGCCTTAGGGGAGAAAGAGACACAGTTTCTACGAGATCAATTCTGGGATGAGTCTCAACTAGATCTATTCGATTTCTTGGATCTTCATCGAGCTTATCTGGGCTTGTCTGGAAGGACGTTCAATGAAGTCCTGTCCGCGACGCCAAGGTCAGCGATTGACCAGACGGATGCAAACGTTAGATCCACTTTGTCCTGGGCTTCCCAGCGTGGAGATGACCAAGCGGTTGCCCATCTTCTACGCTTTGGCGCAGACCCGAACAAACCTGATATGGGAGGCTGCACCCCGTTGCATTACTCATTGTTCGCCGCTACAATTAAGTGTATGCAACATCTGTTACATTTCAAAGCTGATGTCGAGGCGAAAAACATTACCGGTGCAACGGCCCTGCACCTGGCGATCGGACTAGAGCATGGCTTGCAATTCGTGGAGCTTTTAGTAGCTTATGGTGCAGATGTAGAGGCCCAAGAAAATGGGTGCTTCACGGCTTTGCATGGTGCATCAGAGGCTAATAAACCTGGGCATCTTTCATATCTATTGTCAAAAGGGGCCAGTATCAATGCCGAGACACAGATGGGACATTCTGCGCCGTCAATCGCCGTGATGTCAAATAGCCGTGATGCACTGAGGATCCTGTTTAAGCACCCAGAGCTTCATACAAACGTCTTTGACGTTCGTGGCTATAATACTGCCACAGACGCAGCGTCTTATGGTGATTCAGAAACAGTCAGACTTCTCAACGAGGTATGCTTGAGCGATGTGGACATTAACAGACCTAACTGGGACGGAGATACGCCTCTCGACATCGCGCGTTGGCGAAGGGACCGTAACGTAGAATGGTCGAGGAGATCCCTCCGACCACTGGACGACGATCCATTAGCGTGGTTCGACGCCTTCATGAGGCTCTGTGATGGCATCAAGAGCAGGTAGGAACGAGGCTCGGACAGCATGTCTGAAGAACGGGAAACAACCTCTGACAAGGTGGATGAAAGAGGCATATCTGAAGCGGAGAGCAGCGGTGAAGCCTGCGACCAAGAGGAGTGGGAAGATGCCCTTGAGTCGCCCAATGCTGCACTTGACCTATGACGTGGATATAAGGGCGGCTCTTTTGCTTACGATTAGGAATTTGGCGACATATGATGACTTGACCATCCGGCATACATTAGCTCTTCCTTTAGCACCGACAAGCTGACGTAATTCTTTGACGGCAGGGGAGCCGGCTTTGCAGATTACAGTAGTGCTATCAGGCTTTCACTATATAGCATTCGATGCTATTGAGCATCCCTGTGTGTTCCAACTGTTTTAGTGGTCCAACATTCTTCTTGTCCAAGACCAATTTGACGAAACGTGAAAAGGCAAAATGGCATACTGGTAAGGATCCGCGCTATTTCAATTGTATCTTCACGTAGCGTCTCCAATTATCATGGCATAGACTAATGCATATGGTCAAAGCTCGCGGTAATACCAAGGATTGGATTGATCTTTCATTGAAACGATTTAAACTTGACACCACTGAGACTACAAACTCAGATATTATCTTCACTGTCTATTCACTTATTTCGTGCTCACAATGTCCATAATAAGACGAATATCAAGCCTTTGGTGCTCCGAAATATCCATCCTTTCTAGTGATGATGTTTTCAAAGGCAGAGGCGTGGCTGATAACAGTACTTTCAAATCAGCCTTGCCGAGCTCGCAGATCTAGTCAATGAGTAGAATATAGGCCAATCAAACCTATTCAAGAGCCTGAGATTGCGGGACCGCGACAATTTATGAGCGTCAATAGGATGATGTCCTGCTCTAGAAGAAGTTCTGCTACGATTCAGGGCTCTGGTAGCCTCAAAACTGCCACTTAAATTTGGCACTGAGCCACCCGGATGCTTCGAATCGGAGTATAGCCTGTTCGAGACCTTGAAAGCCCCATGGTCCAATGAGGAGTGGATGAAGATGTGGGACATCATCGCCACTGAGATGAATTGGCTTAAGGTATTTGATAGTGCATCTGCTTGTAAGCCGCTTTTGGTACTGGGGCCCGAGGAGAAATGGGTAAAATCAATGCTGCGGCTGCGGAGTCTTAGGCAATTTAAGTTCGAGCTTTCGGAGAGCCAGAGTATGCCTGAGCGGACTGAAGAGTACAAAGACCCGGTTCAGTGGTTCAAAGGGTATGTGCAGACAGCTCGGAGTGCTTAAGGCTTTGCCAAATCGTATTGCTTTCAGGGCTGTGTCTCCGAGTAAATTGTCATGTCGCCAAGGGTGGGTCTCTCGCAAGTAGAACCCGAGACCCAATTCAACCATACAGGATTTCGCAGACACCTCCCACGGGAACATCCATGACCGCATCTGTACCCTCGCTCCACAGAGTTCTCCAATCAACATCTTTTGCATCCTTGATTCCGAGCGCTGCTCCACCCTGTCCGGCTTTTCTCTGAACACGGCCTTTGCTATCCAGCACCGCGACGTGGGCCGCCTCGTCCACTATGTTTTCGATGCTGCTCATGGGCAGAGTGAGGTAGCCGGTGTTGTAGGAGGCTAGAGCGACATAGATGTAGACGATTGTCATGACGAGGAAGGATGGAATGGCGAGAGACCACCAGCGGTTGGGATAGTAGTGGATGCCTAATTGGTGGAGGAACGGAGAGGGGAGGTAGGACCAGAGGAGGTACATCACTTGAGCAATTAGCACGCGTCTACTCAACGGCAAATCAATTACTCACAAAAAGCGCCAGATGAAAGTAGATACAGCACAAAGCCATAGTACTCGTAGGTAGGAACCTTTGGACTCGCTCTGGGCACTGTAGTAGCAGTGCGTGCAGATTTAGCTACGGCTGCCTCTGTATCGTTAGGAGTGTCATTCTCCGAGCTATCTGGTGTCGTAGGTCGCGATGTTGTTGTCGAGAAGGACGGCCGTAGGAGTGATGTCAACGATGGCGAAGCAGGTAGCGGCGTAGGAGGCCGGTTATAGTACGGCGGAGCAAAGGCATTGGCCATGAGGAACGAGGAGTTCGAGTGGTGGAGGAAGGGCGTCTGCTCTGCGATATCCTCTCCATCCTCTCCATCGTCCGGGTCTGAGTCTGTGTCTTCATTGGATTCTATACCATCCATACTGTATAGGGAACGGACGCCGTCGTCCTCTTCCTTCTCCTCATCGGCGTCCGTGGAGGAGTTTGTAAGGAGAGGATTGGGCGCCCTCACAGCGCGCGGAGTAGGCTCGTCCGGTGTGACGGGCGACCCAAGACTAAAGCTACGGAGGGGCGCTACAGGTGCTCGGCCTCTGCTTTGCGGTGCCATTGTTGCGTTGCTTGAGAGTAATTGGAATTCGATTTGTCGATGGAATGGACGGCTAAGATGCGGATAGGCTAACCCACTAGTCAGATCTTTTGTGCCCAGGCTTTTCATTTCGAGACTTTGCTCGCAACGATTTTGAGGTACTGTTCCTATGTATCATGGACGAAGTCCGCGGTCAAAATCTGCTTCGCTGTAATGGCAAGCCCCAGTCGTGTGAGCCTTGCCGTAAGTCAAAACTGGGATGTGACCATGCGTTGCCCAACTGTGGGCGATGTATCCAAAGAAAGATACAACACCGCTGTGTCTACCATCCAGCTCCATTGACCAAGAAAGCCACTAGTACAGAGGACGCGCAAGAGCCATACAATTCAAGGCTCCAGACAGTTACAGGAGTGGGCAGAGATCCTGCAGAATGGATAGGTCCTGAATTGCACACTCATCTGCCTACACCTGATGCGGAAAAACTTGCTGGCGATCAGCCCGTACATTTGGGTCTCACAAGCTATTCGGCAATCTTCCATGAGAATGAGTAGCTCCCTACTCAGGAAGATCTCTCTGAATACACAACAAATGCAATATACTCTGAGTATGATGTCGCGAAGCCTGCGGCTCGTGGCCAGTGTAATCTAGAAGCACAGGAGTATATCGACCAAGGAGTGCGTATTCTGCAACGGTTTCCCAACAGAATTTTGTGTGACCGACCGATTGAGTGATATCTCGATGTGTGCGATGTTATGCTGCCGGAACAGGTGATTCACCACGTGACTAGGTCTATATGGTCCACATATGGCACATACCTAAAGGAGCCAAGGAGAAAAGAACAGCTCTCTATCATGTCTGGAGATCTTTGCAAGACGACCATGGCGCCTTTGGGCCTGTCTTCAAGTACTGAGGGATGGATGGAGTCCATGTCGGGTCGTCGATTGCGGTGGGAAATGCTAGGCAACATCTTTTCTGTCTTTGGACTGTCTGTCATGACCATGTCAGATTGGGACCCACTGTTTGCAACCGCCAACAATGATAATCCCTACAGTAAGAGAGACTATGGGGGCAAAATAAGGGAATGTGCGGAGGCATGCCTGGCATTGTGTAACGATGTTGATGCGGTTAACGAATTTGTCGTCGCTCTAATGTCGAGCGCTTATGTATTGCAAAGCGTTTACGAAGACGATGCCAGTGCGTTCGACCCTCGCATAATAATCGACTTGTATCGCTAATCAACCGCAGGTCAATTACTTTGGAGAAGACATGGTACTCTGGCTAGGTATGGGCATGATTTCCTTCTACAGGGATAATACCGTTGAGGGCTAATATGTACAGTGCCGTAACGGCCATAGGCTTGCACAGGGAGATTAAATTAGCCTAATCTCCGCAAGCCGCGATCTCTCCATCCTTCATGGTCTCCGAATTTCGTAGGCGTCTTTTGTGTGCCGTATTCATCATGGATAAGCAACTAGCAACATTCATAGGACGACCGCCCGCTCTAAGCCGTCGCTACTCCACTTGTAAGGTCCCATTGGACCTCAGTGATACTCAGATGATGCCCGATGGTGAGGAGTTGGAGGAGATCAAAAGTCGACTTGATCCTAACGGATGGAACACATCAGATGGAGTATATCCAAACACAATTTTCCGGGCCTGGATGACGATGAGCTTGGTCCGAGACGAGATCTTGGAGCTCTCATTAGGCCCACCTATGGAAGCGTATGCTACAGAGACGCGTCGCGAGTGAGTCTCCTTCCTACCATTCGGAAGTTATACTAAATGCGGAGTAGCGAGCCGAAACATCTGTCGGAAGAGAGATACGCTCAGATGCCGGCTCACCTACAGTATAAACCCAGCAATCCCAATCGAAGAGCGTTATCTGCAGCCCTTTTCAGTCTTCAGATTGCTCTATATCAGGAGTATCTGCTCAACAATCTCTTGCTTGATCGTCTGCCGGGGTGTGGATCCTCTCAGTCAAAGCAAGATGTCGTTGACACTGCTAGAAAGATGCTAGATGGCATTCTGGTGCTATGCGCCAATCGAGACAAGTTTACCAATTATTCCATAGGATTTGTATGGGCAATTACGTATAGTGGCATTCCTTCGGCTGCCATCCTCAGCGTTGAGCTTCTCAAGCAATCCAAATTTCCGTAAGAATGGCCTTTGATCTTGCCACGCTCAGAAGTTATACCCTTTGTGTACGCATGAGAAAAGTCATCAAGCCTATCCTCGACCAGGTGCTTGAGCTGCCGCCACCAAACCCATGCCAGGTAAAAAGTCCTGGCCCAGACCCAGCCCCAGCTCCTGACGAACTCGCTATTTCCTCCATGTTTGCACCAGAGGACGAACCGGACTTTTTGGAGTGGCTCAATTCGGTCGATTGGACTAGGGACATGCTTCAAGATGCTTGGACTTGACGATTTGTTTTCCAAGGTTTGAGTGAAGCCATAACTCCACAGACTCATTTAGCTACATACGCACTATGCTCAAGTCTTCAGATGGTCTTTATCCCAGCTCAAGGGGATAGCGGACTGGTTGTTCCGTTCCCATCTCGTGGGGCGAAGCGAGACCTGTTTCATACGAGACTGGGCGGACATCCTTCTCGTGTAACGGCCGATACATTGGTTCTGGTTCTGGTTCTAGTGTCTCGCCACCCTGTCGACGCACCACTCTACCCACTCTATTCTTCCTTCTCTGGATGCAGAACAACGATAATGCAACAATGGCAACTAGCACACCGACAGCCGCTCCAGCTCCGATGCCAGCTTTTGCCCCAGCGGAGAGGCTCGGTCCCGATCCATTCGAAATTGTGCCATTTCCCGGTGTAGAATTGCTTGTGGCGCAAAGCACTGTCCAATCTTTTGCCCATGTTATCGCAAAATGTTCGACGGGATCTGAGTTGATGCTTGTATGGTTGGGCCCAATGCTCTGCACATTGCTCGCGCCAACGCCTGGGCCGGGTGCTTGAGCCATGAAAAATTTGTTCTGCTCCCAATTCATGCCAATGAATGCGGCCTGCAGAAAGGCTTTGCCTAGGACGTAGTCGCCCGAGTCGTCGCTTGCATGGAATGGTCGACAAGGAAAGTACGGCTGGGGTGTTGCCACAATAGGCCCTTCAAGTGTAAGGTTGAGCAATGGGAAGGGAACCTTGATAGTCAAATTGCCGGCTCCAGCATTTTGGAAGATAAACGCAAGATACGCCGGTGACTGCACAATCCGTTGGTAATCGGGATCTTTTGTATTCCACAGGTAAAGCCCAATATTCGGTTCGAGCGTGACCGGAAGATTTGCAGCAATCGTCGTGCATGTCTGTGGCGACAGGAAGAAGTACGGCACAATAGGGTTAATAATGGTTGGCTGGGCTCGACCGAAAGATGCATTCTGCTTCAGCAAACCGGTCATACTGGAAGATCCACTCGCAAACGGCGACGAGCCATTTTCGACGCCGATCTGGATATCAAGTAACGATGGCCGCATCTCATTACCCGTCGTCAGGTCAAACGCGGCGGCATCACCTATCACTCTGCTCTGATCATATCCACCCCATACTAACGATCCGACTTGGTTCATGGATGAAGATCCGTAGTGCAGGCCAAAAGAGTTCGAAGGTATTGAATTGGTTGAAGCAGCATGGCCAGCAAAGGTCTCGCCATCGACGCCCGCTTCAAATGGCTGTACACCACCCCCTGGAGCACCAAGCGATAACGTGCCGACTTGAATGGAGTAATTGGTGCCATCGGGAAGCGTGATTGTGGAAGAATCGACCGCAGAGATGGTGCTATTGCCGACGGTCATCGACTGGCCTTGCACGCCACCCATTCTCATTACATCAACAACATTGTTGGCAGAGCCATTAATGTTGAAGGCCGAATTACTGCCCCACTGCCATACTAACCCTACCTCTTTCGTAATGTTCTTTAGAACGTTGTGAGAACCATTGATATTATAGAGACCAGCTTTTGCAGCAGGGCAATGTGTTGGATCATCATCTCCGTTGCAAAATGCTTCTGTCAGGATCATTGACTCCCATATCCCACCAGGATGAAGATCGACTGCGGATAGCCCATCGCCGTTTGCTCTCGTGCCTACTTGAACTGTCACGACTGGCCAGGGACCATCGGGGCCATAGGACTTGCTGCTGTTCCATTGGACGACGTATGGTGCCGAGGCTGAAACAAGGGTGGATGTGGAGGCGATGGCGAGGAGGACGGATGAGAGATGCATTGTTGCGCAACGAGATTGCTAATCGCAGAATACGCGAAGATTATGCAGTACCTGGCCGTAACTATGGCTCTAGAGAATGGGAATGGGAAGGCAGGCTACACGAGTGTTCGTCAATGAAAAGAGTAGGGAGGACGAAGGTGCTATAAGAACGAGGGCTGAAGATTACCACCCGCACAATCTGCACTGCCCCAAACGCCAATTCTGCATAAATACAAGGCTTCCCTGTCAGAACGATTGGGCGACAGAGGCTTACTGTGGTACTGATTTCGGGCACTTGGGGGCGAAGGACTCGGATCATGGCGGTGCTGCAAATAGACGTTTCATGACCCCCTAAGTAATCCCGAGGCTCTGGGCTGAGCAGCATGATGAGGGGATATATACGATCAATAGTATCCTTCCAATACGTTATTTCTTCTCTTCAGATCTACAGTAGTGCACTCTGGTGTTCTTGAGCCTTAGTAAGTCCAAGAAGAATTCCCGTGAGGTCGGAAAGGCTGCGCCAGAGGTCAAGCTGTCACGTCGCTGCTCTAAGCGCATATCATGCATGTTTCGAACAATTCCATTAGTATAGTAGCACAACTACACTATCCTGCACCTCCAGCCCAACAGCTCCAGATGCCAGTCCGAAGGCCTCGCAACATTAGATCTCCACTTCTCTCTCGCTCTCCTATCACTAATAATCACTCACACTCCGACTCCCCAACCCAGTCCTCGTCTGCCCCATCTCCGACTTATATGCCATTAATTCCGCCGTATCCTTCTCATACTGCGCATCCGCCATCGCGCCCTCCTTTTTCCCAGCCCTTCTGTGCTTCACGCAGCAAAATGCCCACGAAGCAAGCGCAATGGCAATGACACCACCAATGGCTGCATATATTGCAATCTTGGCGCCGCTGGAAAGCTTCGCCCAGCGCTGAGCCATGGATACCGGCGGCGGTGCAGCAAGCGTGTCGGCCACTGACGAATTGCCAGGAATTGCAATGATACTTTGCCAGCTGCCCGTCCCATCCCCATATTTATACTGCGCGCCGGTTGAGAAATCCGTAATCCGCGCGCTCCGCACATACATCGTATACGGTCCCTTCGAATAATCAATCGCGCCCCCAGCCCACGCAACAGTGTAATTACTATTACTCGGATCCCCAGCCGCCCACACTCCAATCCGCACATTCATCGGTGTCTGCGGGAAACCATTCCCTCCATTCGCATCCTCGTACTTCAACGTGCGCACGACAGCGCCGTCAATATACCACTCTAAAGTCTCATTCGTCCAGCGCGTAGTGTAGTTGTGGAACCCATCCTGTGGCGCCTGCGCCATGGGATACCATTTCGCCCTTTTGTAGGCATCTGTCGTGTTGCCTTTGCCGTAGTAGTTGTTCTCGGCGTGTGTGGTGTTGCTGCCGATGATTTCCCAGTCTATTTCATCTAGGTCGTCACTCTCTAGAACGACAGTGCTGACGACACCCTGGCCCGGAGCGGCTTTCAACCAGACCTCGACTTCGCCAAAGAAGATGTAGAAATTCGACTGGATGGTTGGCGCGTCGCCTTTTTGGTTTATGGTGAATTCGGCACCGTTTGTGCCGTAGTTGATGTTTCCGGCGGTGGTGTTCCAGGTTGTACCGGCTTTGGAGGTTAGGAAGTCGTAGGTTGCGTTGGATATGCCGAGGGCGGTGTCGGGTGGGCAGGTGCTGTTGAGGGGGTTGCAGGAGGTGAAGGTCTGGGCGGCAAGGGGGGAGGCGAGGGTGGTGAGAAGGGCGAGGGAGAGAACGATGGACATGGTTGGAATGGGAAATGAGTGTGATGCCGAACGGCCGTGGTGTTCTTAAAGAGTGGACTGTGCAGATATGCACGACGCTGTAAATGAGTGACTATAACGAGAGAAGAATGTACAACGCGAGACTGAGAGGGTGAAGCGCTCACCCTTGGGGCAAGATTGTCTCAAGGGTTCTCTTCAGGGGTCAAGGCTGTGAAGAATGCACTAATGATATGCGAGGTTGATGCCAAGAGATAACCGGAGGAAGCCAGCATAATGCACAAGTTGTGCGGATCATGCTGTATATAGATGCTTGGAATGGAAAATGTTTCGCCGTTTTTCTGTTCATGCAACACCGCGTAGCAGTGGGGCTTTTATCTATGAGTTGAAACATAAGAATATGAAGCTGCTACGGCTGCTATGTTAGACTTGATATATACCTTTGGGTTCATGGGTGACTTCTACTTCTATTCTCCCAAAAAGGCCATTTCGTCTAACTAGTGAGTCCTCCTGGCTTCAGTCTGGTACCAATTTCCCTGACAGATCTCGGCTGCACAGCTCGGTGAAGGGGAAGAAAGACTTGGTCACAATCACAGACATTGAACACCCTCTCTACGTCAAGCTCGGACCCAGCTTAGACTTGTTCTTTGTAAATCGAGCCATTGATGGGCAGCTGAAGCTGCTTCGAAGACGGGATAAGAGCCTAACTTGAAGCACGGCTATTTGTATAGCCAATGTACGTCTTTCGTCTTTCGTTCACAAACCCGTCCTCTTCGTATATACAACTATCTACTCCTGACACAGATGCAGGGTTGTCACGACAAGCATCATACGACAAGCTCGAAGTATGGCTGAGAACACATGCAATATCCTTGGGCGACAAGCCGCACACTTGTGTCACCCTTGGGCCCAAAGACAACTACTTCGCTAGCTCACCCGCGGGTGGTGTAATATCGAACGATCTACCATCGAATTTTGAACACTTTTTGAACCCGCAGTAGTCTACACGTGTTCCGACGTTAGTAGTACTAGGAATTAAGGATACTTAGTTTGCGCTGTAGCCAGATAGTAGCAGCAGCTGCAATCTAAGTGACGGATATCCGAATCTAGAGGGCTTACTTAGGAAGTGTGGGAAAACTGATGTAGAAGTATGAAAAGTTTTTGGGTACAACAGCATACCGAAATATTTATGCAGTGCTCAGCACGCTGACATTTTCATCGACTAGAGCATCACACTATCTCCTACGCATTCCAGCCAATCGTTGTTACCTTTCGCAACAGACGAACCCACATAAGAGGCCCGGTCTCTGAGGCAAACCTACGACAGCTATATGGTATCGCCGCACACGAAACGACACAGGGAAGAGGGCCCATGGAAAAAACGGTCTGCGGACTGTGGACTGCGTCGCCTACAATGCAGCTGCCGCAGGCTGTTCTGAACTTGCAAAGAATTGCCTTGCCCGGAAGCCTAGACGATAAGGTAGGAAAAAACTGTAAAATACGGGCAAGGGTGTAACGAAAGGTGCGAAAGCTGCTGCTTTTATTACCAACAATTCCAGCAGCTGTGCGGTCACGTGAGGTAGAAATGAGGGTTCAAGAAACGGATACCCTTTCATTACGTAAGTATTATTTTCCTCGCTCTCCTTTCAGAGTGCTAATAGTGGTGTGAAACAAATTTATCGGCCATGTTTTATTGAATGTCCACATTAATTGGATGTTCATATTCTGATGCTCTTTCTGGGCTAGAGAAATGGGAAAATCCACTTCCAGATATGCATCTCTCACGCTGTCACGATATTCTGTTGTCGACCAGAAACACTTCTATGGGCTCAGTGAGCAATGATTCGCAGCAGTAATATCAATTCGTCAACTACCCTTGACAGATATCCTCCAGACAACCTAAACAACCAGTTCGATCGAACAACGAAGCTGTTAATCCTCATGGACCGCCTAGGCCTCTACTACCAAGCCCTCTTTTTAGGTTTGGTCTTCTTAGGTTTGTCCTCCTGAAGATGCCGCACTAAACTGTCGCTGGATATCCTATTATCCGGGTCTTTTTTCAAGCAATCCATCATATTCCCATTCAACTTACCGGAGTAGAACAAGGGCATAAGCACCGGCTTCCGAGCCTCGGGCGCCTCACGCCAATCATATCTGCCATGCCGCCAGCCCTTAGGAGGCGGCCCAACTGGACCTTTGCCATGGGCAAGCGCATGGATGATTGCGCCTAGTCCCCAGACATCTGATTTGGCAGTGATTTTGTTGGATCCCAGCTCTGGACCTACCCATATGTCAGTTCCACAATCCCCAGTGACTTGCCTTAGGGTCGCCAGACCAAAATCTCCTAACACCACATTAGGCTTCGGGTAGTCCTTTGAAATCTTGTATCGAAGGAAGACGTTTGCTGGTTTTACATCACGGTGGATGATCGGTTGCCAGCCACGAGGCGGAGTATATGGATCCCTGGCCTTGCGATCGTAGCCGTGGTGGAGGAATGCTAGAGCGTCAGCCAACTGGATGAAGACTGACCATATGAAGTCTTCCGAAACGAAATCCTGGTCGGGAATATAATCGCTCAAGTCCCCTCCCTCGCAGCTCTCGAAATACAATACCAGAGAATTGTTGTCCTCCACATAGTTGGAATGGTCGAATTCCACGAGGCATGGGTGAGGACTGAGGATGTTTTCGAGGATATGCATTTCCTCGGGTATGTTACCATGCATACGATATTTCTTCTGTACTTTGCGGACGAACACCTTCTGGTCTCTTCTCCTCTGGACAACGTCGGTCTTTCCTTGCCCACCCTTGCCGAGCTTGCGCAGTACAACGTACTCATCGACGACAGATTTCTTGGAGGGGTCGAGCGTCCAACTACATTCATAGACGACCTTTCCCATGTTGAAAGGAAGCGTGTTCTGGGTATGACCTAGATTTAGCGTATGACTTGGTTGCGGTTCCGCGAATACTCGTCGAAAAACAAGTGGTGGTAGTCGATTCCAGCTTATTACTCTGGGTCTGACTCCACGACAAGACTCCTCCGAACTTTATATGGCTTCTATTGACCCACAAGAATAAGAACCATTGTCCGTCCACCTCGATCAAACGCTGAAAGGAAGTCAAGGCTTTCGCCTTTGTGGAACAAAGAGTGCTTGTGGGTGCATTGTCCCTGAAAGAAATACAGAAGCTTGATCAACTGCGCAAGACAATGAATTCGTACAATCAATGGCAACCAGAAAGCGCTTTCATAACTCCAAAGTGGCGGTACGCACCAAGAGATGGACTGCTTTCTCCATCTTTGAATGAAGGCGACAATCTCTAGATGTTTTCTGGAACACAAAACAACAGAGTGAGCATTCATAAGTCTCCATCAAGCAAGGCACTGCTTAGCAGATTCATATTTACAGGAAGCAAAACATGTGCAAATTAGACAGATCACAATCATAGTCTTTGTGCTGCAGGTGGTGTACACTGCAGTCTTGCGTGTTGTGCTTAAAGCCTTTGATCTTTTCGAGAGGATATCTAGAAAGGTCTTGAACTCATACGAGAATGGCAATAGGAGGCATAACTCCCCACGGAAGGTGGTGCTTTGAGGCTCTGGCCATCTACAAGGCCACTATGCGCTGTATAGTGCAATAGCACGCAGACCATCGGATGCTATCAGGTGGATGATATATGATGTGGTTCCTTGGCAAGCATTTCTGGTATGGGTTTCGGGAGTCAACCTCAACTGAGAATTTTTCCCTTATCTCATGCTTGTGTATTACGAAAAGATCAATTGAGATGAATGGCTTCATGCAAGTACTAAATATGCCGAACGTGGACTGTTCGAAAGATGAGGCAACCCATTACGAAATCGCCCACAACCTTGGCAGTGTAAATACGACCCACAGGCTTGGTGTTAGAATAAGTAGCAGTGGCAAGGGTTGCCGATCCTCAGCACGAACCTCCTCAAAAGCAAATGATTGTCCTATCTGCGCTCAAGGTGAGTAGGAAATACGCAATATATAGCTCTTGAGAAGGGTTGAAAACCCGATCTTCTACTTAGATCGAATGCAATTTGTGCTCCGGTCTATTCCATTGGCGTTCAGAAATACTATAAAGACTGGGGATCTAGAAAGAATATCCCCTCAATAGCAATCTATCATTCCAATATCTTGGATAACCTAGACATGTCTGCCCTTTCAACATCCGCCACCACCTCCTCCAGCACTAGCCCCAGCACTGCCGGAATCCTTTCTGCGTCGAGCCTCAACCATCGCGATCCCGCTCACCACAAGCTCATCCATCAATAAGCCCTCCACTCCAGACCCAAGCTCAAAATTACCCTCCTTCTTCCTCGCCCAATTACTGCTCTCAAATCTCGCCACCTGCTGCTCCCGGCTGTCCAAACACAACATATCTCCACCACTGAACATGCCGTCGTTCTTCCACTCGAAGATTCCATGATTGGCTGAGCTCATGAGCTGATGCGTGGATGTGAACATTCCCCCGGATGCGAGCTCGACAGGCTTGTTGTGAATGGTGAGCTCAATGTTGTGGGACCGCGACTGAAACGTCACTGTTCCAACAAGGGCATTTGTGGCAGCGTTGTAGATCTTCATGTGCGGTTTCGAGCTGAAGATTCCACCGCTTTTACCCTCTATCCTGTATAGTGGTATTCGCTTGTCGGTGTCGAGGATATGGGCATGCCGGTGTCATTCCCTCACGGTAAATATGGAGCATGCGCGGTCTTGAAGCGGGCTGCACATATGCAGGCAAAGGAGACGATGCATATCCCGAAATTGCTTGTTGTTGGCCCTGTGACCCGGGCTGGCCATATGCTGGGTTTGGAGCTCCTGCGTGCCCTGGTGGAGGCTGAGGTTGGCGTTGAGTGTAAGCCATTTTTTGGCGCTATGTTGTCAGATCTGCAGATATTTTCACGAAAGTGAGAGGTTGAAAGCGTTTTGCAGGTTGTGCTATTATGTATGTTCAACGAGACTGAGTGCTCACTTGTGTAACCTCGTAAGCTCACGTGTCGCGTGAGACTGTTTACCTATTTTGGAGAAGAGGGTTGTGAGCTGATCTTGGCGGCACAGTCTTACTCAAAGATCGACACGCTGATTCAAGGACTCGGTTGGTGCTTGTCTTGTGAATGATCCTGCCATGTTGGCGAAGGAAGATTGCGTTGCAACGGCACGGTTCCTTCTATTCGAGTTCCCTACGCTAATACATAATTGGGTGAAGTTCTCAAACCCAACTCTATCACGCAAGAGAGCAGTGAACTGTGGACTTTTTGATACTAAGAAATCAGTGTACATCAGATAGTGTTCAAAGATCGGTTGTTAAATGTGGATCGCATTGATTGACATCACACCTTTCCCAAGTGCGAGGGAAGATAGGGGATCGCCTTTGTCTTCTCTACGTGCTCCGCAAAGTACTGACTACGTGTGTACGCGGCTCAAGAAGGAGCGAAAGGGTGGAAGACATGGGTTCGAACGCCATGAAAAATCACAGTGTGTAAGAGAATAGGCGACGAGGACCTTTTCTGGAATCTCAGGGTTTAAACGTAAATAATTGAAAACTCTTCACCCAGGACATCAGGAAGCTCAACGCCTGCAGTCGTTTGAAATGTGAGGGTAATAAATGACTCACTTATGTAAAACAGATTCCTCGTCACGCCTGAAATAAGTCACCAGGATCTGGTTCTCTCATTACAAAGCGATTTCTCTGACCCACAATCAATTTCATCTCTACGGCGATACATAGCCGAATAGAGCAGGAATTGCGCTGCTCCTTGACGATCATTTTTGGCATAGCCTCTGGCCGAATAGCGAAGAGGTAGATTTGGGATGAACTGTCAAGCCAAACATGATCACAGCCACTGACTCAAAAGACTTCGTTCGACCATCAGGGTTTCAATGTCGCCAAATCCCTCGAAGAAGGACGAGGAGGAGGCCGGGTATTCACATAGGCTTAGCTTGTCGTGCGAGAGTTGTCCACTGGTGCGGCAATTGCTTGACACCAAGAGTTGCGAAGAGAACAGGGATGATCCGGTCGTACTTAGATGGCTATTCAAATGAGTGGCGGTCGGCATCGGCATGCTTGCTGGGGGCTTCCATCTCTCAGATCCTTGATTGATCTTGCACTGCATCTAAATATCGGCCGGCCAAGTGAGCACCAGAACAGTACCGACGTCTTCTGAAGGTTTATCTTCTCTGCTGAGGATGAAGTCTCTTTTATACCGCCTTTGGTTATGATTCCTCACGAGGGCTCCCCAGGATTCGTAAAATTGAGGCTCACCTTCATCAAGAGCTTTGTAAAATGCCCGAACTTCTTGGAGTTCCCTTATATGCTCGTTTTCTGGCATCGGATATCTGCGACGCTCAACGGCAGCGAACTCTTCATCACCGTTCCAAGGGTCGTACTTTCCACTTTGGCTTCCTTCGCCACTTTCGGCTTCCTCACTGTCTTCTTCACTATGCTCACGAACGAGATAGGTCGCACCGTATGCTAGTCTCAGCTTCTAAATTTTTCCACCTATCAACAACATGGCCAATTGATCAACAGCCGGCCACAAATACCATTCTTGACCGAAAGTTCCTTTGCTTTCCTTGCTTTCAACAATTTCATGGTTCATATCATGCAGCGTCCGAATGGTCACTTCAGTAACGTGCATATGGTCACCAATATAGTCGGACGATGGCTCCCAGAATCTTTCATTGTCCCTGTTGTCGGCGGCTGTGGATCCAACATCAAAGGCAATATCGTTGATGAGTAGCCGTGTCTTGAGTGAAAGCGTTCTGAGAGATTTGAGGGCGGAACCCGCGGATATGTCGAACTTGAATCGATTGGAGCGGTAGAGAACTTTGGACGCCTCCGCCGCTATTTCACGGTTGACATATAAGATGGCTGTTGGAAGAGGCGAGAAAGCAGATGCTTCGGAGGGGCTAGCATCTTCCCAGCCAATGTCAATGTTGTCGACTTCCCCCTCCAGCTTCATCCGGTTTTGTTCTCTGAAACATCGATCGACATCGTGGTGCAGCTTAATGCCATCCGGAGGGCAGAGCAGCTCGCGGTAAATTCTGTCTCGGATCTCGCGCGGGGTCATGAGGAAGTCCACCATGATAACGACTATGGCGAAAGTTCAAAAAAAAATCTTCTCGACGCGTAAACAGACGCGTGCTTCAATTCGGCCGATGTTTACCCGGCTAGCAAAACACACTATATTCTCAATGCATTACCTACACAAAACTTCGCAGGTGTTCTCATGACACCGATAAAAAGCAATAGTTCTGCAGATGATTCCTGTTGCAAAGTGGCTTGGTACAAATGTCATCTTGTGGGGAACCGCTACAGCCTCCACCACCGCAGCACACGACGAACCTTCTCTACGGGCCGTGCGAATCTTTCTCGGCATTTTCGAAGCTTCCCTCGCTCCTTCACTTGTGCTCATTAGTAGTCAGTAATACACCAAATCATGACCGTTAAATTGCAACTACCATTCCCGCTCAGCCTGGCTTACTAAGCAGGTCTTGGCTTAGGGCTAGGGCAAACCCCTTGAGATAATACATAGCTGGCAATTGCCATAGATACTACTCCTTAATGAACTACATCAACACATAGAAGAACCATCCCTATGGACGTTGCTAACGATGACAAGCTCCCCGCTTCAGTATCTGGTATGCTGATCTGGGTCTAGGCCAGATCAATGCCGGTATCGTATCTTATGCTTTCCAGCAAGTAGAGCATCATCCGTCGTTCTCCGACTGGGGTATAATGTTTGTTGTCCTTGGTTTGGTCACTATAGTCATTGGCTGCGTCACAGTCGCCTTCCTACCAGATACTCCGATGAAAGCGAGGTTCTTATCTGAAGCCGAAAAGGTTGCTTTGCTGAAGCATGTTGCCATCAACCAGACTGGGATCTCAAACAAGTCATACAAGTTGTCACAAATCTGGTAGGTGGGTTTGGACATGCAATTATGGCTCATGACACTACTTACGATCCTGGTATGCTTTCCGTATCCTAGATATCTCCTCAGGCTAATTGCAAACTCCGTTAAAGACCTCCCTGTCAAGATGCGTCGTCACAACCTACTCTGCCACATTGATCGGCCACTTTTGGCTTTTCGCCCTAAAATTCCGCGCTGCTGAACATGCCTTCCGGTGTAGTCTCAATAGCGAGCACGCTCGCAGTCGAATACAGTGTCCGCTTCACATCTAACCGCTGGGCATGGGTCATTGCCTGCTGCATCTCAGGCATTCTCGATGGCGGCCTGCTATCAACTGCGACTCACAGCCAGGCCGCGCAACTCGCAGGTATTTACTTCGTCAACACGATATCAGCGGTATTGATCATTGTTTACCAATGGACAGTATCCAAAGTTGCGAGAACGGCGAAACGAGTCGCTAGTGTAGCTCTCATCGCAGGTAGCTTCGGTGTTGGGAATATCGTTGGACCACAAAACTTCCAAGCGAGAAATGCTCCGCAGTACATTCCGGCTAAGACAGCCGTTCCTGCAATGCAGTCCGCTGCAGCGTTGGTTGCCTTCGTGCTCTATTTGTACTATATTTGGGCCAATAAGCGTAGAGACGCAGCTGTACCCTTTAGTGGCACGACTAGGGCCGAGAGTCAAAGGGAGCAGGATCTGTGGGAGGATCAGACTGATAAGCAAAACCCAACATATAGATATGTGTACTGAGGATGGCCTTTCCTCTCTATGACAGAGGGGTGGATCTGAGCGCTGGGAGTGTTCCGGCGGACGGCTGCAGTTGAGTAAACAACAAGCTATAGTAGCAAGCTTGTCATTGACATGAATGATCCAAATTGTATTTCGAACCTGGTGTAAAATGTACATTAGTCATGTTGGCGCCAGCGAGCTCTTCCCATGACTCGACCCACCTGTATACTCTATCCAGGCAACTCAAACTGGATCGACGTCTACCAATAACAACACAACTTCGTCCGCATCGCAGTCTCCAAAGGCTCTCATAACCGGCGCGGGAATCACTGGTCTGATACTGGCCCAAGCGTTGAGGAGGCACAATGTTCCATACACCATCTTCGCGAGAGATGCAACAGTCTCAACGCGGGGCCGAGGATGGGACCTCACGATCCATTGGGCTCTTGATACCTTGATGAGCTTGCTACTGCAGCACATCGTCGAAAGGCTACATGAAGCCTTCGTTGACCCTGAAGCAAGCAAGAGGGGGGAGAATGGCAACTCCTTGTTCTTCGACCTCAGAAGCGGAGAGACGAGGTGGAAGGTCCCTCCAAATGCGAGGATCAGAGTGTCAAGGGAGCGATTGCGAAGTATACTTCTGGAGCGGCTAGACTTTGAGGTGTGTTCTTTGATCAATTAATGAGCTGTGAGGATGGGCACTAATTCTGTGGTAGTGGTACAAAGCCCTCGTCTCCATCTCGACAGACAATCGGACATCGTAAATCATCGCCTACTTCTCCGACTTTATACCCGCTACAGGCACTCTCCTCATCGGAGCGGACAGCATAAACTCCCACGTACGCGCTACCACCCTCGCTCACATCTCAGAGCTCAGCAAGAACAAGGAGATACAGGTCCGAGTGTTAGGTGTAAGCGCCCAGCGGCATTGGCTCTCAAGATGCGCTCTCTAGAACCATTTCTCTTCCAAGGTGGTGACCCTGAGTCTGACGCCTACATGTGGTTCTCCTTCCTTGACACGCCTTCTAATAATTCGCGCCACGAGGATCCTGATACATATGAAAGTTAGATCATGGTCAGCTGGCCATATAGAGAAGGGCTCAGAGGTATAGCAGAGCCACTGGAAGTGCCGGCTACAAGTCAATTCAGGGGTTTCACTGATGAAGGGCTTGGCGGAGGGATGGGCGGAGCCAATTCAGGAGTGTGCGATGGCAATACCAGAGGGGACTGAAGCGCAGGCTATCAAAACCGAGGATTTTGTGCCCCATGCGGGGATGTGGGATTGCCTGCAAGCGAGAGTTACGATGGTAGGGGATGCGGCTCACGCCATGGCTATTAGTATGTTCTATTCCACCCCCAGCATATTTACTGCCGAATCTAGGAGAACACGGCTAATGACATACAGTCCGAGGTGATGGTGGCCACCACCGTGTTATCGATATCTCTGTCCTGTGTTCCGAGATCCTGCCCATACTGTTGCCAGCATCTGATCATCCTGAAGAGCACGATTTATCGACGTCCCTCAAGGAAGCGATTGATGCGTACGAAGAAGAATTGATGAAGCGGACTTCTCCGGCAGTGCTCACTAGTCGTCGTACCTGTTTGGATGCTCATGATTACAAGCGAAGCACAGAGCAGAGTCCGCTGGTTTCATCAAGGGCCATGGTGACGCAGGATTGAAAAGGAGGAGACTAAATTATCAACAGATGCTGGCAGAAAATCAAGCATGGATGGTCTTGGGCTGTTGTGAGGGAATTTCCTTTTCGAAGGTTTCTTCTCTGTTGGTTTGTAATTCAACTTCGTGAACCTTACTGTGATTAGGAGACGGATACTGCATCTTGTGTGCAGGCAAGCCTGTGAACTATCTAGTCGTTGTGATGGCTACCGTGCACGAAATTCGCCCCTACATGTACAGAAGAGCCAGTCAATAGTCTTTGAATGCTCGAGACGAGTCGCATTTAAATATTTGATGTCTCTAGAACGAGCTTCAATACCCAACTTGCTGCTCAAATAGGGCATGGTTTGAATGGATGTGGCAATGGAGCGGCCATCTGCATCATGTCTGAAGCTAATCCTACTTGCAGCACGAGGAGACAGATGTCTCTTGGTAACACGCGGGTGTAGACTGCAGAAAGGGCAAGATTTTGGCGGAGAAATAAGACATACTGTTGCACGATTTCTGGAGAATCGACTCAGCCTTTCTATGCTTGCGAAAAAACATCCTTCACTCAATTATGCCATCCGCCAAGCTTTTGCAATCAAGCTAGCCAGGTTTCTTTCAGATATTTCATTCCTTCACAGCACTCCATTCTTCTACCAACTCCATACTCAAGCTACATCAAAGCCGCTTTCTACAGCAAACACGGCATACAGACTATTGGAGTGGATGCAGGTCACATTTCTCCATCTTGAACCATCCAAAAATCCTCTAGAATCGCCCACCCTTCTTCTGCCATTGTTCACTCCACTTCACTTCACTCCACCAGGCATAGTCGACCCCGCTTTTCCTACATCACACTTCTCCTACACTAAGCTTCTAAATCCCACCTCTGATTCTCCTATTTCCACTGTCATCTTTCCAACACAGATTTCTTACATATCTCGCGCATCCGACTTCGGCCTTCTCTCATCTTTCACCAATCCACCATAGTTGGACCGATCATTTAACTGATCACCCAACACAACAACTCAGCCAAAGAACCGCAGGTGCTTCATTAACATTACATCAACTCCATCCTCGCTCACACCACTTCGTAGACTAATCATACCATTTCAGCTCCTAATTTAATCAAAATGGAGGACTCGAGAGAGACAGGCATCGTGAAAGTACGTCTACTCATCACACACGCCATCGACACAGACGCAGAGGCAATACAGCAAGGCAATGCTGGCCTGGCCTCTTGATCCCTCTGCCTCAGGCCTCTTCGTTGGCTATTCACCCGATGACTCCACCGAAGCTAACTTGTCAGCAGGACTGGAGGGACAAGGGTTTTGGATTCATCGAGCGGGATCAAGGTGGCAGGTAGGACTCCTTCCCGAAACTTGATTGTGGCCCTCGATGCTCACATTCGAAGCGTGTTTTGTCACTCCCGCGAGACACCGGACCGACAAGGCTTGACAAAGGGCTCAAAGGTTTCCTTCTTGTACGAGTTTGACGAGAAGGGAGGCAAAGCTTTGCAAGTGCAAATAGAGCAGGCTGCCGAGGAAGACACGCGCGAGCGCGAGGTTCGTTTAGAATCCCCACCCATGCATCCCAGCCCATGTCGAGCGCAAAGCTAACGCATGACTCCAGATGGGAACGATCAAGGTATGCAAACACCACGAAACCTGCGACTCGAACCCTTAACCACCTCTTACCTATCATCGGTACTCTTGCTTACTTTGCTCTCTACAACAGCGCTGGAACACTGAAAAGGGCTTTGGCTTCATTGGTCGAGCATCGGGCGGCGATGAGTGAGTCATGTCGAACCTCGATACTTCCCCATCTAGTGCTGACACAACCTCGCAATCAGTGCGTTCGTTCATAAGAAAGACTGTGGGCACAAAGACCTGGCTGTAGGCCAAGCCGTCTCATTTGTGTTTGAGGAAGGTTCCAAAGGTGCAAGCGCCAAGAATGTTAAAGAGGAAGAGGGTGGTGAGATAGTTGCCGAAGAAGACGAGGGAGAACGCGAGCTTGGAAAAGTCAAGAGCTACAACGAGGAGAAAGGCTTTGCCTTTATTGTGAGTGCAATTCCGGGGTCCAAGCCACTTCCACATCCTAGTGCCTGAGCCCTAGAGACTCGCTCCCAACTCGGTCAATACCCGCTCTTTAGACCCGTCGATAGCCCGGCACTACCAGCTTGAAAGAACGTGGCTGACCACTGCATCTCTAGGGCCGGTGCGTTGGCGGAGATGACCTCTTCGCTCACAAGAAAGAATTTGGAAGCCTTGAACCATACCCCGGACAACCCGTCTCATTCGTCGTGGAGTCGACAGACAAGGGAGAGGCAGCTAAAAAGTACGTGTCCCCTGAGTAGCTCCCATCTACTCGACCCTTCCGAGAGCCTTTTCGTGAGAGTATCTCGAGCCTTCAATACCGCAGTCTTCTCCTCTGTTTCGCAACCTCTCTTTGCTACTTGCTCAAGCAGCGCTGACTCCAAGGTTTTCCCAGAGTCCGCGAAGAGGAGAGCGTCCCCGAACTCATGGTGTCTGACGAAGGTCGTGAGTTCGGCACCATCAGGGACTTCAACACGGAGAAAGGCTTTGGATTCATTATCCGGAAGACTGGAGGGGACAATGCCCGCTTTTTCGAAAAGGCGTTGAACGGCATTTCGCCAACTAAAGGTCTCTGCGTCTCCTTCGTCTGCGAAGAGGGAGACAAAGGGTTTACAGCCAAGGATCTCCGAGAGGAAGATCCTGATCGCGTTGCACGAGTCACAGCGAAAGTTCACTACGGCCGTGTAGAGGTGAGTCGTTGCCCCATGCCAGCCATGGATGCAACGTATGACGATGTTGAATCATGTTAGCAATACTGGGATCCTACAGAGCGACGACCTACCAACGGGTACGGTTTCATCGTCCCGTCCAATGCCCCTTCATATGGAGCGCCGAAAAAGTTGGTTGATTCAGACACAGGTACAATGCATACGGCTAATGGCTCCACAGGTACTATTTCCACATGGACGAGATTATGAACCCAGATGAGGATGGGGGGATCGAGCCCGACACCAATGTCTCGTTCATCGTTATCCCTGCCAAGAAAGGGCTCCAAGCCGCTGTGGTTACAATCGCAGACCCTCCAAAAGACGAGAAGTCGAATGATAAGGAGAACGAGCCAGCGCTGGAGAAGTCCTTTGGAGACATGGGCTTCGGTGGAGAAGATGATGGATTCGGTGATCCTTTTGCCAGCGATGATAAGAATACCGCGACAGAGACTAAAGCGGCTGAAGTGAGCAATGACGCCGATGACAATGCTTGGGACTTTTGAGCGCATAGAAATAATCCAACCCACCAGAAAACTGGCGGGCTGGAACAACACCAACGAGGGAGAGAGCGATCTGGAGGCAATGTGCAAGCCTGAAATTTCAGTGAAGCTATCTGTTGTACACAGACCCGTAGCAATAGCTCAATGCAAGAAATGACTTTCGAGTCCGCTCTCAAGATACGATTACACTCTCTCTGCTACTCAGTATTATTATCGATCGACCAGGCTTGGTGTCGGAACGAGTAGCCTTCCGAAAGCTAGAAAGGGCAGCACGAAATTCTTCCAAAGCGAAGAATAATATCTTCAGTGCACAAGAGACGTGTTCACAAGAGTGGCGAATCAAACACGCTCAATTTGATTCTGTGTCGGGTATTGAATGACTCCAGAATAGGCCAGAATTCCATGTTTGGTGCTTTACTCGGTCACATTTTGCGCGCAGCATGTTTTGCTGCGAGCTTGAGTGTATCTTCGTTGGCCCTCTTCGCGCAGCCAAACCTTTCTCCTTCGTTAGTCATGCTATTCCGCCTGATGGATGCGAGTGCGATGTTATCTCTGGGTTGATATGGCTCAAGCATTCACCATCAGCTACAGTGAGATGCTACGATGATGTATCACGAGCAATATTTTGGGAAATCAAGTTCTCAGCAGATCCTTTCCGCAGGGAGCCTCGGTACGGCGGACGATAGCTGAAGATAGGACAAAACCAAAAATCCCAAAATGATTTACAGTAAGGTAGTTCTAGATTACAGAACCATTAACACTGACGCCAAGCGGGTAATCTATATATTTTGATTTATATAGCGTAACTACTAACGTTAAATAGAATAAGTTATAGAGAAATAACTTATCGATTTATATATTAATATATAGTAGATTTATAATAAAACTATAAAATAAATTATAATAAAATATCGTAGAGTAATAATAAAATATATTTTAAAATATATTAATAAAATAAAAGTCTATATAAAAAGAATTAAAATATTAAATATAGATTTTATTAATTTAAATAGAAAAATAATAAAAAGAGAAAAAAAAAAAAATTCTTTAATAAAAAATCTAAAAATAGTAACCTCGAATTTAAAATTTAAAATTCGCGATTTTTTAATAATATCGAGTAACTCGTTAAAATTATATAAAATTATATAATTATATTAATTTAAGATCGAAATTAAATTAAATTAAATTATAAAATTATATATATATATAATACTCTCTAAATTAGCGCGATATAATAAATTATATAATTTATTATATTATTATATAAATTTAATTATATATTAATATCATTTTTAATTTATAAAATAAATAAATAAAGATATTATAATAATATTAAAAAAATATTATATCGAGAATTAATAAAATTATTTTTTAATAATTTTAAATTTTTATTTAATTATATATAGAGTTATATAACTCGAATATTCTAATAATATATTATTTATATATATTTTTATATAAATATAAATATATATTTCTCGTTATTATTATTTTTAAAAAAATAGAATATTTATATAAAAAAGAGTTTCGGATATTAGGGATTTAATATTTAAATAATAATTATATAAAATCGTAATTTAAATAGAATTCTAATTATAGTATTTTAATAATAATATTTATAAATTAAATATTTAATTAAGGTTTAGATATACTAGTTTAATTAAATTTAATAATATAAAAATATATAATTATATAAATAAAAATTATAATATTACCCCCCTCTCTAAACGGGAGCTCCTATAACTAATTCCTATTAATTATATATATTTTCGAAAAAAGTATATATTAATATCGGCGCTAATTCTTCTTAATTATTATTAAAAATATAAATAATAATATTATAATTATTATATAAGTCCGCCTCTTTAATTAAATAAATTAGATTTATTAATAATAATATTTATTTTAATAAATACTCTTATTTTAATATAATAAAATTAATTTAATAATAATAAAATTAATAATAATTTCTAATTATTTAATATTTTAAATAATATATAAAGCCCTAGTTTATTTATATATTAATAATAAAAATTAATAATTAAATTAAGGTAACCCGTTACGTTTTAATATAATTATTATTTAAATATATTATTTTACCCTAACTTTACGAATATATAAATTTATATATAAATTTAACTTTATTATTTTATTGTTATTTCCTTTTATTAACTCTAGGACTATATATATTACTCTTAAATATTTATTATAATTAAATTTACTTTATATACTTTAGGACTATATATATTATTTATAAATATTTATTATAATTAAATTTATTTTATATATTTTAAATATATATATTTTAATTATTAATATTTATTATAATTAAATTTACTTCGTATATTTTAAAATTATATATAAATACTCTTTAAATCCTTTTATTTTATAGTAAAATAAATTATTTTTTTATCGAGTTTTTTACCGCTTTAATTATTATCCCTATACCGCGTTCTTTTATATATATTATTTATAGGTACTCGTTATAATTAAATTCTTTTTATAAATTCTAAACTATATATTATAGTTATAAATATTAATTATAATTAAAATTAGTTTATATATTTTAATATTATATATAGGTACTCTTTAAATTCTTTTATTTTATAATATTATTTATTATTACCTTTATAAATTCTTTAACGATAGTACTATAATATTTTTTATTAATAGAAAATACGAATTATTATATTTAACGACGTAGAATATTTCGTTTAAAATCTAGTAACTTCTTTATTATAAATATAAAATTAAAGTCTTTTAATATTTTATTAAAAATCGATTTCGTGATTTTAAATATTAACCGTTACTCGTTAAAACTCCGTTCGATAAATTCTTTAATATTTAAATAAATTTTAAGTTAGGGTTCTCCTTTTTCTATTATTTAATTTTATAAATATATAAATTTATATATAAACCTAATAATTTATATAGATTAATTAATTAAATTAATATTAACTAAATAGTTTTTATAATTAAATTTATAAAATTTTTATAACTAAATTTATAAGTTTAGAACTCGATTATAATTATATATAATAAAAAGATTTTACTTTATAAATTATAGAGTTTAATAAATATATTCGATATATATTTTAATTAAAGTTTTTAAATAAATATTATTATTTATATATAAAAAAATACTCTATATAATTAAATTTAATAGTTTTAATAAAAGTTACTATAGTATTTAAATTTAATAATATTATTAAATTTAAAATTCTTAAACTTCGGTACTATAAATAATTATTATAAATAAATTTATTTTATATATTTTAATATTATAGGTAGTGTATTTTATTATTTATTTATATACTCTATAATTATATATAATATTTATAAATTTTATATTAATAATTACTTCCCTCTTTTATATTTTAGTAGTTAAAATTATATATAAATATTATTTTTAAATTTACTCTATAAACTATATTATTATAAATAATAATCGTAAATACTAGTTATTATTAAATTCGGTTTTATAACTTTTAAATTATTTATAATAATTATTAATATTAATTATAATTATATCTCTTTTATTAGTTTTTATATTATATATAAATCTAGCTCCGTTATTTTATTACTATTTTCTTTTATTAATTTTAAAACTATATATACTACTTTTAAATATTTATTATAATTAAATTTACTTCGTATACTCTAGGACTATATATATTATTTACGGGTATTTATTATAATTAAATTTACTTTATATACTTTAAAACTATATACTATAGTTATTAATATTTATTATAATTAAATTTACTTCGTATATTTTAAAACTATATATAGATACTCTTTAAATTCTTCCGTTTTATAATAAAATAAATTATTTTTTTATCGAGTTTTTTACTATTTTAATTATTATCCCTATACCGTGTTCTTTTATATATATTATTTATAAATACTCGTTATAATTAAACTCTTTTTATAAACTTTAAACTATATACTATAATTATAAATATTAATTATAATTAAAATTAATTCGTATACTTTAATATTATATATAAGTATTTTTTAGATTCTTTTATTTTATAATATTATTTATTATTACTTTCGTAAATTCTTTAATAATAGTATTATAATATTTCCTATTAATAGAAAGTACAAATTATTATATTTAATAATATAGAATATTTCGTTTAAAATCTAGTAACTCTTTTATTATAAATATAAAATTAAAATCTTTTAATATTTTATTAAAGATCGACTTCGCGGTTTTAAATATTAACCGTTACTCGTTAAGATTTTATTTGATAAATTCTTTAATACTTAAATAAATTTTGGGTTAGGGTTTTTTTTTTTTTATTATTTTTCTAATAATTTACTTCCGTCGCTTAATTATATTTTTATTAATTAATTATATATTCCGTTAATAGCTATCTAGGAGTATATATAATAATTATTAATATTTATTATAATTAAATTCCGTTAATATACTCCGGGACTATATATTATAATTATTAATATATATTATAATTAAATTTACTTCGTACGCTTTAGGATTATATATAAGTATTTTTTAAATCCTTCTATTTTATAGTAAAATAAACTACTTTTTTATTAAATTTTTTACTATTTTGATTATTATCTTTATACCGCGTTCTTTTATATATATTATTTATAGGTACTCGTTATAATTAAATTTACTTCGTATATTTTAAAAATATATATAATAGTTATTAATACTCGTTATAATTAAATTTAACTCGTAAACTCTAGGAGTATATATAGTAGTTATTAATATTCGTTATAATTAAATTTAACTCGTAAACTCTAAGAGTATATATAATAATTATTAATATTTATTATAATTAAATTTAATTCGTAAACTCTAATTATAATTATATTTATTTAATTAAATTTAATTCGTAAACTCTAGGACTATATACTATAGCGATAAATACTCGTTATAATTAATTTTAATTTATAAATTTTAATTACTTTTTAAGATATCCTTTAATAATATATATTAATTATATATAATAATAAGGTTAATATACTCGGTCGGAATAAAAATAATTAATTATATTTCTAAGAGATCCGGATTTAATATATTAATTAAAAGAGTTAATTTATTTATAATATAAATAATTTAGGGCTACGGTACCGTTATTTAATTTAAATATTTTTAATATTATATAGTTTTTTTATATCTAGCTAGATCGACTAGAAGTTAATTATTTAAATATTATATATAATAAAATACTATATATAGTAGGTAGTTATATATAGTCTTATATATAAATTATTAATTTCGTATATAATTATTATTTTTATAATATTC
>JAABUS010001357.1_pt1 | contig 54094 bp, 63 predicted proteins | sample 5560161 | NCBI WGS metagenome assembly JAABUS01 (sample SAMN10711885, study PRJNA513376) | rock metagenome | isolation source: Antarctica rocks | place: Antarctica: Victoria Land, Trio Nunatak nord | collected 2016-01-04 | reverse complement strand
CTGAACGCGCACAACAAGAACCCGAAGCCGTTCGTGTGGACCGCCACCGCCGACGACATCCTCGCCAAGGTCGCCCGCGGACGCGTGACCCTGCAAGCAGCTACTCAAAACTGAGACACACCACTAGTGGACGTTGGCCACGTCATTGCCGAGCACCACTTCACCGTCCCCTGCACGGCTGACCGTCGACCATTCCGATCCCAGCGGTTCCTCCTCGCTGCCACCATCACCGGGGGTGAGCTGGGGACGACCGAGAGAGACGGCACGACAGACTTCGCCAAGTGGGTTCCGATTGTCGAGGCCCTCGAGCTGGAGCCGCGAGCCGACATCGTCGACGTTGCCTTAGCCGCCCTCCCAGACCACGCCAAGTAGCTGGAACAGACTTTCCACCTGCGGCTGGCGGCGCGAGGCAGGTGAGTCATTGTGGGCGCAATGACGCAGCGTTCCATGACACTGCAAGTGCCTGCGGCGACCGTCATCTCATCGCCCCGTCACGGAGTTCCAGTCGGCGGCGAGCAGGCTAAACGCCGCTCTTGGGTGTCTCAGGTTCAGTGGAGGGCCTAGCCCTTGCCGAAGTGCCTGCGGCCTGGGAGGAGAGATGTTGCAGCTCGCTGGGCACGGCGGCGTCAATCCACCCGTGGTTACCTTCCCTGCGGTGAACATTCGCGATGCAGTCGTTGAGGATGTGCGGATCGTTGTCCCGAGTGTGCGGGCGGTGGGACCAGGTGGATGGTGGTGTGGACAACCCGCATAACGCTGACACCGCGGTTATCGTGCTGCGATGAGTCCAGTCGACGGCGTCACCCTCGATGAGGCGGCCCACATCGTCGGCTGCTCGCGTCGCACGTTGATCCGTCACATCGAAGCTGGGCGGCTGCCTGCTGGGCCGGCCAACCAGCCCCGAAGGGTGTCACGGGCCGATGCCGAGGTGTTGGCGCTTGGGTCGCGGTCGTCGCGGGTCGGGTTCGACGTGGAGTCGTCGTACTGGGTCGGCGCCACCGCAGCCGCGGAACTGCTTGGGGTCGGGGTGGCCAGGTTGAACCAGCTCGTCGCGGCGGAGCGGATCCCGTTCGAGGTTCACAGCGATGGGCGGCGGATCTACCGCCGGGAGCAGTTGCTGACGGTCGCCAATGCACGTGACGCACGGTGGCACTGAACTCTGACCTCAGTGTTGTTGTCGCTGCCGTGTTTCGGTTTCCCAGGTGTAGGTGGAAACAGCCGGGGCCGCGCTGCTGAACCAGCCGGTCGGGGGAATGATCGACTGCTCGGTGACATGAGCGGACGTTCGGCGTACCGGACCGGACGGGCAAGCGTTCGGTCGGCACTGGGCGATCTTGGTTCCAAACCAGGGTCGGCCTGACCCGGCTGGCCGTCCGCCTGGTGGCATGGGAGTGCGCGCGCGCATCCGAGGCAAGGTGTCCGTGGAGCTGGGGCGCTGGCGGGGGTTTCACGCGCCTCTGCGAACGTGCCGGTCGTGTCATGAGTGGACTCGCGGTGTGGACGCGTGGTGGTCGGTGCGTGTGGTCGGCGATGATGGTGGCCGTGGGTGACGTGATCGTGGTTACGGGACCGCCCGGGGCGGGCAAGTCGACCGTGGCCCAGAGGCTGGTAGACATGTTCGATCCCAGTGCACTCGTCGCGGGTGATAAGTTCTTTGGGTTCCTTAGGAATGGCGCCATCTCGCCGTGGCTGGACGTCGCTCGTGAGCAGAACAATGCCGTCAACGCGGCAGCGGCCGCAGCGACCGGCCGACTGGCCAGTCACTGCGACGTGGTCTACGACGGGGTCGTAAGACCCTTGCTTCTCAGATCTTTTCTTGAAACGGCCGAGCTGCAGAACCTGCACTACGCGGTGCTGCTCCCACCGCTTACGGTGTGCCTGCAGCGCGTCCACACCCGTAGGGGCCACGGCTTCACCGACCTGGACGTCGCCGAACACATGTGGCACGACTTCCGACGAGCCGACATCGAAGCGCGACATGTCATCGAAGACAACAGCGAGCAGCCTGCCGAGATCGTCCGCTCCTTGGCGCAACAGATCGCAGGAGGAACCATCCGCTACTCCTGAGCCCGGCTCGGCCAGCGACAGCATCCGCGTGCTCATCGGCTGCGGACGTTCGCCAGGGACTCGGTTCGAGCTCATTCTCATGTCCGCTCGCGGCGGAATGCCGCGCCTCGGGTGTCCGGGCTGTTCGTGGCAGCAGTGGTGCCCGTGTCGACTAGACATGCCAGAGGTCGATCGCAGTTTCGCGCATCTGCTCGCTGAACCGCCCCCCGGGACTGACTGCCGCGAGAAGCTCACGGAGTTCGGCTTCGAAGATGGGGCCGCGGTCGCCGAAGAGGTGCGGGGCCGCGCTGGACAGGGAGAACACGCTGGCCACGATGTCGTCGGCGCTGCGGACCACGACCGGGCCGGGTATCTCGATCCGGGTGGGGCGATTGAAACCGGCGGCCCGGTATATCTCGGCCTCGTAGCGTCCCCTGTCTGCTTCGCTGATGGAGACCTCCGGCAGCGTGCCTTGTCCTGCGCGGTGTCGCGTGCCAAGGAATCGTTTCACGAGATCGTCGATCTCCCGTCGTGGCGGCCGAGGCTGGGGCAGGGGCACGTCACTGTCGATGCCTTGGTGCGTGGTGGCGTGCAGGTGTACCAAGACACCGTCGGCGTCGAGCGCTCTATGCAGAAGTCGAGCCACTAGAGGCCGGTTCATCCAGTGGAACGACTGCGCCAGGGCCGCTACCCGGAACGGGCCGAGGTCCGCGGGCATGTCTTCGGCACGCAGGTTGACCCAGGCGACGTTGGTGATCCCCGCTGCGGCCGCCTGTCGCTCTGCCTCTTCCAGCATGTGCGGGTCGGCGTCCAGGCCTATTGCGTGTTCTAACAGAGGAGCGAGCAACAAGGTGAGTGAGCCAGGACCGCAGCCGACGTCGAGGAGTCGACCGCTGCCATTGAGGGTGAGCTCGGCGACCAGACGGTCGACCAGTTCCTGTGTGTACGGCACCCGCCCCTGGGCGTAGTACGCCGCACTACCCGCGTACAGCGACGGATCCCATGAGCACCCGGCGTCGTTCACGTGAACAGTCTGCCCGCCCCGGGCCCGCTCCGGCCGCAAGCAGGCGCGGAGGTTGCCGCTCATTGCTGGCCCGGCGAATCAGCAACCTCGTCGTTGTGGGCGTCCAGATCGCGGCGGAAGACGCGCCGTGCTCTCGGGTCAATCGCCCCCCTCCCCCCCGGGATGACGCGGTGAACGGTATCTCTATGCGTTCCGTTGCCAGGTTACGGTTCGAGCATGAGCGAGTCTGCTTTGATCACGCCGTGGTCAGTTCGGCTGACGTTAGACGAGACCGTCCAACGGCTTCAGGCCAATGATCGGGTCACGGCCGTCGGTTTCCTCGGCTCGACAGGAATCGAGGAGTGGACCGAGGCGAGTGACTTTGACCTGTGCCTTCTTCTGCGTGACTACCGGGCTGGTCTCGGCGTGGAAGCTACTTTCGTAGATGGGCGGATCGCCGACGTCGTCATCATCGGTGTGGATCAGGCGGTCGCTCTCGGAGGTCCAGCGGGCATCGCAATCGATGAGGCACTCACTGGTGTTCCGGCCGAGGGGACCGCGCCGGATCCCGACGCGGTTACCGAAAGGGAGTGGCCGTTCGTCCGCTGGCTGGCTCAGTCGCGACCCGTTTACGACCCGGAGGGACTCGGTGGTCGGGCCCGCGACCGGGCGGTGCAGCTGACCACAGGCGAAGTCTCGGTGGATCGAGCGTGGCAGCAGACGACGCGCTCGTTCCTGACGCACGACCTCAAGGTCAACGCATCGCTGGCCCGCCGTGTGGACGACCCCGTAGTGCGGGTCGCCTTGGGCATGCGCCAGCTCCACACGTTCGTGGCTGCTGTGCAGGCCTGGTTCACGGCACGGGGGTTCCACAGCGAGGGCTGGAAGAAGGACATCGCACTGGTGGCTGAGGCCGATCCTGCATTCTTCGACGTTATCGAGCGCTGGCTAGCGGCGAGCGACGTGGCAACTCGTCACGAGATCTTCTGCGACGCCGTTCCACCCTTAGTCCAGAACGGCGGCTGTGCTGAACGGCTCGAGCAAACCTCAACGCTTACGTCCTGTGCGGTTCGTCGCTCGATGCGGTTCAGTAGGGGCGTAGCTGATGAGCCAACCGAGCACAGGAGGAAGCATGCACCGAATCATGTGGGCACCGTTGGGAACAGATGGCGAGGTTCTGCACGCCATAGCCGTGATCCACAAGGGACGCGACACGCTACTTCCCTGTGCGGCTACGACGAGCCGTTGCTTGCCCCGGAGCCAGGCATGAAACCCTGCGCGAACTGCCAAGAGACTCTCAAGGCGCTCGTGGACTCCATGCCACCTAACGCGACTGTGTAGGTCCGCCGCTCGGGGGAGCGCCCGCATCACGGCTGATGAGGTGCCGTTGCCAGCGGAGCAATCGACGACTCCTGTCGCTACCGTGGCGTCATGGTTGATGGTCCGCAGGCGATGGAGTCCGAGACCCCGCGCCCAAGCCGAACTGCAGTCGCTGGGTTTCTTCGGTACGCCGCCGGCACCCTCGATCTGGTATCGCTTTCGCAGGACGGGGCCAGAGTCATACTGCGAATCCGGGAGCAGTTGAACGAGTTGGATCCTGACTCGGCCGCGAAAGACCGTGCGATTCACGCGAACGCTGCGCTTGCCGAGTCGGAGCTCAATCGCGACTTTCCTCTGCTGAATGCACAAGCACTGATGGGTTTGTGGGGCGCCCTCGAGGCCTGCGTGGACGACGTGTGTGTGGACTGGTTAATGGAGTCCGGGGGCAGCGGGGCTCGGGAGAGCATGCAGCGCATACGGGTACCGCTGGCGGACGCCTACTTTCTCGAAGAGCCGGATCGATCCCAGCAAGTTCTCGAGTGGCTGAAGGCCGACCAGGGAAGCGAACTCAAGCGAGGCGTTGGCCAGTTCGAGAGTGTTCTGAAGTCCGTAGGGCTCAAGGGATCGGTGGACCCGCATGTTCGAACCCTCCTGCACTATGCGAAGGCGATGCGCAACGTAGTCGCTCATCGTGGCGGCAGGGTCGACAAGAGAGCGCTAGAGGACCTTCCCGGCAATCTGGGGCTAACGGAGGGTGAGAGTCTCTCGATCGGCACAGGACAGTTGTTCGCGTTGGCCTCGGCGATGGTCGTGTATGTCGAGGATCTCAGATACCGCGCCCGCGTTGCGGCTGCCGAGCAGGCGATACCGCCCGGGCTGCCTCCCTGGGTCGAGAGCACCGAATTACTGTTGGCCGACTTTTCGAGGCGGCGCCCTTCCTCGTGAAGCGATGCGATCGCTCAGCACGCGCGCCCACAGCCGGGGGCGCAGCCCCGGCCAGATCGAGTCGCCAGTGTTCACGCCCACAGGCGGTGGAAAGACACACCTCGAGTGCGCGCTGCCTGTGGCATGGTCTGGCGGAGCGGCCTGAGTGTGGTTGTGGACAGCCTGTAGCGCGGCGTGCAGCGCCCACTTGGACAACAGGGTCAGTGGCAGGGGTCGCCGCGGTTGGGGGCAACCCCTACCGCTGCCTCGAGCGCCTCAGCCCTTGCCGAGGGTCTTGCCTGCCTTCGACTTGGCACCCTTGGACGTCCCATTCGATGCAAGCGTCTTGCCCGCCTTGGACAGTGCTCCCTTGCTCGGCTTGCCACTGCTCTTCGTCATGTCGTTCACCTCCTCTCGAATGCTCTGAGAACTACCCGATGGCGCCGACAGTTCTGGGAGGCTCAGACCAGGCTCATGGCAGTTACTTGGTCGCATGGCCGGGGAGACGCCACCTCCGCTTCAACTCAACTCAGGGCCTTGACTCGACCACGGCGGGGGGAGGGCCTCGACCGCGAGATTCAGGCAGAGCACACCGCAGGGAGAACCCGCCAAGCTCAGGTCGGGTGTCGGTGCCCAGCGGTACGATCATGGCCCGCCCGGAACCCGCTCTAAAGGACTCTCAGTGATCGCTCAGCCGACCCTCTTTGTGCCGCCGGAGATCGAACTGCGCATCCTCGCCGGAGAACTCTGGCGTAACGGAAGCGTGGTTCGCGAGGTAGCAACTGGGCGATTCGCCAAGCACCTGAGCGAGGTTGACCCTGAAAAGGCCGTTGTTGAGGCAGTCAAGCGTGCCGAGAAGCTGAACCTCAAGATCGTGCTCCCTGCTCTGGTGCTTACGGGGGCGGCGGTAAGCGGCGTTGTCTGGGTCGTCAAGAAGAACCAGAGGGCCAACCAGCTTGCTACTCCGGACGCGGTCCCAGTCGAAGTGCCCGACTGTGTGATCAGTTTCGAGACGTCGCTTCGTGCTTACGTCGACGCAGGTCGAGAAGGGCACCTCGATGCAGACATCGTCGGCCAGCTCGTCGCTGATCTGGATACCGTCCAGGCTTTTTCGGAGGAGGGTAATACCGTTTCGATCTCTTTCGAGCAGCTCATGCCTCTGTTCGAGCTTGTGATTGCTCATACCCCGACACTGGCTAAGGCGTACTCGGTCGAGCTGGACGACCTCGTGGAGCCGGAGCCGGGATCAGATGACGGCACGATCGTGTACCTGCGTCGCCACCTGGAAGCCCAAAGGCGAATCCTTGACGAGGTGGCATAGATCGTTGCTCGACGTCGTGAGAGCCGATGGTCTCATCGTCCGACGTGCGAAACCCCGCGACTACTAGTGCACTAGCGGTGGTATGACGCGTCTCCGAAAACGAGCGCATCGTGGCATAAGCGAGCGCCATGATGAGTTGAGTCCATGGACGTGGTGTACGACGGCTTCGTCGACCAGCGTGTCGTGAGGGCGCAGAAGACGGTCACCGCGTGATCCTTCAGAAGACCTGCTAGTCCAACCTGAAGCTGTCATCGCGATGACCGCTCAATCTGATTCATTCATCTTGTTGCGTTCATGTCCGAGCACCTGGAGCGTGACGGCCACGAGCCTGATCTGCTGCGCAGCATGATGTCCACGTTCGTGCGGGCGTTGATGGGGACCGGGGTGCGCAAGCGCCGTCAAACAAGCACGGCCGAACGCGCGACGTCCACGGCGTGAGCGCCACCCTCACGACGACGGCGGTGCCGTTCCTCGGCATCGGGCGAGGCGTCGCTGCTCGCCTCGGTGGGCACGCCGCTGGCGCCGCGCGTACCGGCCGGGTGGTCAGGGTTGCTCGTGATGGGCGTGGTCGTTCTGGCCGACGCGGTCTCGCTGGTTGCCAGGCACCACCCGCAGTACCCGCCCGCTCAACCTCGGGTACGCGATCCCGCCGCCCCGCCACGCTGCTGGCACGGGTCGGCCGCCCGCGGCAGCCGGCAGGACGCGCCGGATCGGGCTGGTCTTGGCGGCAGTCTCGACGTCGGCCAGCTTGCATCGTGCTCGCGCGGCCCGCGCAGACCTGGGCCTGAGTGGAGAGTGATCGCTACCGGGCGAGCCGCTCGAGCATCGCGTCGAGCACGTCGTCCCCTTGATCGGTGTCGAATACGTTCTGTGCGTGCGCGTCCCCGGGCCGGATCATTGCCACGTTGTCGTCGCCGGGTGAGACGTCGGCCAGCTTCTGAGGGATGTCGGCGCCAGGCTCGTCCTCGCTGGCGAAGAACAGCTTCGGCTCCTCGCCCAGCCCCTCCACGACGGTGTTGGGCGAGAGCAGAATCAGCTGGTCGGGCAGGTCCGGCTGCTCGGAGGCCAGCTGGAGAATCGCGTCGGCGCCGGCGCTGCCGCCCACCAGAGCGATGGCATCGACGCCGTCACCCTGCAGCTGCTCGACCGCTGCTGCGATCGACCCCGGGCTGATGTCCTCAACAGCGATCACGGTCGCGCCCTGGTCGGCGATCTCGGTGGCCTGGTCCTCCCAGCTCGCCGCGTCGAACGCCGCCCCGTGTGCGAGCACGACGCCGTAGTCGCCGTCACCCCATTGCAGGGCGTTGTCGCTGCCCACCTCGATTTCGGTGCCGGTGGTCTCGCCGCCGATCGAGGCAGTGTCGTCGCCGGAGCAACCGGTGACGACGATGGCGAACAGCAGCGACAGGAGGCCCAGAAAATTCTTCACCTCTCGAACCTAAGGGGGGAATGCCTCGACAGTTCTTGAAGCGCGGAACATGACGCGCGGCGGCACTGTTGCGTGCAGCCATCGGGCCGGGCACGAGACTGGTGTCATGACATCTTCGTCGGCCTCCGCGTTCGCTGGTTTCAGGTTCCCTCGGGAGGTGATCTCGGTGGCGGTGCGGTGGTACCTGCGGTACGGCCTGTCCTGCCGTGACGTCGAGGAGCTGCTGGCCGAGCGTGGAGTGGACGTCGATCACGTCACCATCTACCGGTGAGTCCAACGCTTCACACCGGAGTTCGTCGAGGCGGCACGGACGTGCCGCCACGTGCCGAATGATCGCTGGTTCGTCGACGAGACCTACGTCAAGGCCAACGGCCGGTGGACGTACCTGTACCGGGCGATCGACCAGTATGGGCAGGTCATCGACGTGTGGCTGTCCACCAGACGAGATCTGAGCGCAGCACGAACGTTCTTCACCAGGGCACTCGCGCTCGGGGTGCTTGTCGAGGTGACGACGGATCGGGCACCGGCCTACCCGCGCGTCTCGACGAGCTCGTCCCGACCGCCCTACCTGACACCGAGCAGTACGCGAACAACAGAGTCGAAGCCGACCACGGTCGGCTCAAAGCCAGGCTTCGACCGATGCGCGGTCTCAAGGGCACTGTTGCATTGAGCGATCCCGCGAAGGTCTGGCCGGAAATCTTGCGGTTCGGCGGCGCTCAACCTCCGCAGGGCATCTCCTTTGTGACGACTTGGGCGGCCCTGATGGCGCCATTTGGGACGTGTCGCGAGGCCGACAGGAAGATCTGTTGTGCCGGCCTCACCCGATGGCTCAATGCAACAGTGCCCCTGGATCAGGTCGTAGGCGGCGGCGTGGACGCGAAGGTCGAGAAAGAATTCGCTGCGCCTCGACACCGATGAGCGGACATTCAACTATGGCGGCAAGGCCATTTCCCCTTTCCTGGTTCTAAGCCGGTGGAGGCACTGTGGCCGTCGGCGCGGTGGACCGGCTGCCGGAGTACTCAGAGAAGATCTCGTCGAGGATGCGCTTCGCGCTCGCAAACTCCTGCGCGTCCTCAGGATCCTCGTATGTGTACGAACAGGTGGCGAGCGTCTTCCAAAGTGCCCAGCCACGCCCGCGCGCCCAGGACACCGCATCCACCGACAGCCGTCCCCGGAACCCCTGCCGGCCGTCGGCGGTCAGCAACGTCCAGGCGATAGCCAGATCGCAGGCCGGGTCGCCGACGCCGCATGTCCCGAAGTCAATGACCGCCGCCAACTGCCCGTCGCTGAGCAGAAGATTTCCCTCGGCGACGTCTCCGTGGAACCAGCGGTCCACACCGTCCCAGCGTGCGTCGAGTGCGTTCGCCCAGATCTCGCGAGCCAGCTCGACATCGACGTGGCCGTCCAATTCCTCGAGCGCGCGGTCGGTTTTCTTGTCGTAGGTGCGCAGTGTGCCGCCCCGGAACCCGTTGTGAATTCCCGGCTGGGGACCGTCAGCGGCGTCGACGCTCTGCAAGGCGGCCAAGAAGCCGGCCAGGTCGACGGCGAATCGGACCGGGTCGGCAATGCGGTCCGCGGTCGCAGTCACGCCGTCGAGCCACTGGTAGATCGACCACGTGTGCGGGTAATCCGCGCTCGGCTTGCCTTTCGCCAGCGGGACGGGGATTGGCAGTGGGAGTTGGGGAGCGAGCGCCGGAAGCCACCGGTGTTCCTTCTCGACCGCCTGGGCGTACTTGGAGGCGCTGGGTAGGCGCACCACCATGTCGGTACCGAGGTGGAAGGTCCAGTTATCCCAGCCACCCTTGGCCACGGGTTCGATGGGAAGACCAGCCCACTGCGGGAACTGCTCTTCGATGAGACGACGTACCTGATCTGCCTCGACGGTAATGCGCTCCGGCACGGGACCGAGATCTGGCGGGTTACTCAACGAAACATCCTATCTGCCATTGAAACTGAGTCGGGTACTCCGATAGACACGCCGCCTGAGTAAATGACCTTGGCGTTCCCGCGGTGGGTCGACCAGCCATCGGTGCTCGTAGTCGGTCTGATCCGCTAGCGCGGTTGCGATCTCCTCAACGTCGATTCCGCCCAGGTCGAGCATTCACCCAGGGTAGAACCCGAGCCGGGCGTCCTGGAAGGACCGTGTGATCGGCGTCGCGGCTGGCGGCCAGCTCGCAGAGACGCTCGACAGCCAACAAAGAGCTGGAATTACATCTCGATGGCGGCCTGGTGCCCGCGCGGCGGAGTGGCGGTGCGAAGTGTCGAGGGAATCAGTAGCCGACGGCTCTGGGATGTCTAGGTCCCGCGCGGGCACGAAGGCGTGACGTAGCTCCGGGTGTCTGTTGTAGTTCAGGGACTTATGCCGTGGTGTGACGCAGGCGCTCGCCCTGGTCGATGGTGGTCGGGGACGCTAGTCTCGCGCCTCTATCCACGAGGAGTTCGCCTCGCGGCCCACCTTGTCCCCGACTTCTGGCTGGGGCCGATACCGCGCTCAGGACTGCGCCAAGATGAGGCATGCCCAGTGAGCACACCCCTCCGGAGCGACTTTGGCACTACACCGACGGCGCGGGCGCGAAGGGGATCATCCAGTCGCGCACTCTCTGGGCTGGTCACCTCGGCTACATGAACGACACCAGCGAGGTGAACCACACGATGAATGAGAGTCGCCTCGTGGCAACCAGGCTCATCGATGAACTGCCCGAACACGCCGGAGCTCTGAAGCGCTGGATCAACGACCTCACGGACAGCCCACCCAAAAGCTGGGCGCCGAACATCTTCGCGGTGAGCTTCTCCGAACAGAGAGACCTACTGAGCCAGTGGCGTGGGTATGCCACCGGGACAGGAGGCGCTTTCTGCCTGGGTTTCCCTGCGAAGCTCCTGCTGGATCGCGCGGACCCGGGATGGGTACTGCGGCGATGTGTGTACTCCCGTGAGGAGCAGCAGCAGATGGTCGAGACGAGGATTCGCTGGGGGCTAGACCGTGCCCAGGCCGCGGAGGTTCTCCCAGCAAGGAAGACCAGGCAGGAAGTCGCGTACGCCCAGATCTTCTCGGCGGTGATGGGCATCGCGCCGCTTTGCAAGCACCCTGATTTTGCAGAAGAGGGCGAGTGGCGACTGTACAAAGGCCCCGTTTCGATCAGGGCTGGAACGCAGGTCGGGTTCCGCGACCGTCGCCACACGTTGAGCCCCTATATCGAGTTCGAACTCAGCGAGAATAGGGCGCCCCTAGATGGTCTTCACTGGATCGCGGGACCAGGACCCCAGCAAGAGCGCGCGAACAGCGCCTTGGGATGGCTGGCCAGATCCGAGGGCTTCACCCGTTACCAGGGGAGCCCCAGCCATACGCCATATCTGCCGTAGGCGGTCAGACGGCGACGCCTGCCTCCGCTTCTTGGCGAGGTTCGCGTTGAGGGTCCTCGACTCTGTCGCCGCGGGATGACATGCGCCCTGAGCCGCTATGTGCTCCCGCATGATGAGGCGACACTAGCCTTGGTCGACAGCTGGTTGGCCCGGTCCGCCCAACCGTGTACGTCGACGCTGCCCCTCTTTCGACCATCACCCGATGCCGTACCTGGCTGCGATGTAGGCGGAGATAAGGCCACCGGTGGCGCCCGTCGAGACGTTGGCGAGCTGTGCGTAGAGCGCGCGTAGGCCCCGTTCGACCCGCGTCGGGTCGTCGGTTGCCTCGATGTCGAGCAACGCCCCCTCGACCTGCTCGGAGGACAGGTTGATGAGGGGCTGCACCTCGCGAATGGCCTGGGCGATCTGTCGCAGCGCATCCGCCTCGCCCATATTCACGACGGCGTTAGCCGTGGAGTTCTCGCCGATCGCGTTCGAGAAGACGTTGCCACTGCCGCCCATGTAAAAGGTGTTTTTCACGCTGCCGCCTCCGCGCCGATGGCTTATGAAGTCGGGAATGCCGAGGCCGGAGTCGCAGCGTTCGATGCCGAGTTCGGTGACCCAGACGAGGGAATGCGGCGACTGCATCGTGTTCATGGTCTTGATAAGGCCACTGTCGACAAGGAAGGTCGCGCCAGAGGCTGACTCATCGTCGGTGAACCGCACGAGGTCCGCGCTGCCCGTGAACTCGGCTCGTGCCACTCCGTTCCGGGACTTGCGGTGGTCTTGAAGTCGACCCATCGCAGCAACTGGTTCCGACAGGCGGCGCGTCTGTAGGCGCGGTCATCGCGGCGCGCTCGCATGGCCTCCACCTCGGAGCGTCCGGCAGGCTCGATGTGATAGCCCACCGGACAGACGCTCTTCCAAGCGGATAAGGCCGCGCTGACGAAGAGATGCGCCCGAGGCTGCTGCGCCCTCTCCGCCGACGAGCTCCCGCAGATTACCGATGCTGGCCCCGCCGCGCAGCCCTCGTCATGGTCGTAGATGTACTCAAGGACACGCAGGTCCCGCTCCTGCTGAGGTGTCATGCCCGCACCTTTCTACTGTCGAACGCTGACTCGACGCTACCGATGGGCGCCGACAAGCGACGGGCGCCGAAGCAGGTTGGGGCTTGGACTCACGACTCAAGCCTCGCGGTTCCGCTTGTTCATGGATGCCTGCGACGATGCATCGGCTTGGAAAAGGGAACTCGCTGCTATCTGGGCGCACTGACGCAGCTTTTTGTGACCCTGCGAACTGCGGCCGGCAGGCGAGATGTGGTAGCTCGGGCACGGCGGCGTCGATCTACCCGTGGTTACCTTCACTGCGGTGAACATCAGCGATGCAGTTGCTGTGGACAACCCGGATAACGCTGACATCGCGGTTATCGTGCTGCGATGAGTCCGGTCGACGGCGTCACCCTCGATGAGGCGGCCCACATCGTTGGCTGCTCGCGTCGCACCTTGGTCCGTCTCATCGAAGTTGGGCGGCTGCCTGCTGGGCCGGCCAACCAACTCCGAAGGGTGTCACGGGCCGATGCCGAGATGTTGGCGCTTGGGTCGCGGTCGTCGCGGGTCGGGCTCGACGTGGAGTCGTCGTACTGGGTCGGCGCCACGACAGCCGCGGAACTGCTGCGGGTCGGGGTGGCCAGGTTGAACCAGCTCGTCGCGGCGGAGCGGATCCCGTTCGAGGTTCACACCGACGGGCGGCGGATCTACCGCCGGAAGCAGGTGCTGACGGTCGCCAATGCACGTGACGCGCGCTGGCACGGTCGCGCATAGTCCGCGGCAGGTGAGCAAGGTGGCCCTATCGAACCCAACGCGGCTGCGAAACGGCGCCGCTGCGTCGTTGTGCCAGTGTGGAGCGCAAGGAGTGCGCCGCGCTCGGTGGCGCTCAGCGGACGCCGATGAGCGCCTAGAGCGAGCGCGACTCCCCAGCCCGCGGACCCAGCAACTGCGTCCGTTGGATCGACCCAAGGAAAAGTTGGAGCCATCACGATGCGTCGTGTGCAAGCCGTCAGGGAGTTGCTGGGCCACATCGACCGCATGGTGATCATCGGCGGGCTGAGGTGGTCGTTGGATGAACCCAACTATCTGGCCTTGGCAATCAACAGCACCTTCCGACGTCAGCGGCAAGCACTGGGAGCCTCCGTGACGCTGGCCGAAACTGGCCAGGGGGACCTTGCGGTTGGGTTTGTGAGGCCAGCTCTCGATGAGCGACTCTGGCTCGCCTACCTGTGCAGCCTCGACCGAGAGTTGGCAAACAAGATCCTTCTGGCGATGGGCCGGTACGACGCCATAAGGTCTCTCCAATGTCAACGGGATTACATTGGCGATGAGGCGATGCTCGGCCTCTGGTATCCGTCTGGCTTCGTGGATGCCAATGCATCACAACTCGATGGGGTCAAAGCGGAGCTGAAGAATGTGGGCAATGATCTTGGTTGGGGTAACAGGCCGCTTCCTGGCGCTGATTGGTTAGCCAAGCAGGTTGGAGCAACCGCCGAATACGACTATCTACACTCAGCCACGAGCCGGGTCCTCCACTTCTCGGCTGGGGAGATCATGCGGCGCGGCTGGGGAACACCGGGCGAAGTCCTGATCACAGACAAGCCCGAGTTTCGTGAGCACCTGACCGAGTTCGCACTAGATCAGCTATGGCGTCTATGGCTGGCTACATTGCGAGTAACGCTCGACCACCTCGAAGACGCGGGCCTCACCTCTGACCCAACGTTTGACCTCGAGCCTGAAGAGGTCGTTGGTGACCTTTCGGGCATGGGAAGGGTGCCACTCGTGCACGCCCATGAATGGAATCTGACGCCAGAGGGTCAGCTGCCTCTGCCTAGACCGCCACTCGGCGACGAGTCATGAGGCTGGCGCTCGCGATAGCTATAAGTCCTTCACTTCGACGAACAATCAGCGATGGAGCCGGCTCCAGCGGCTTCTCGCCGAGCTGGTTCCTGGCCAGGGCAGGCAGGACCTCGCCGCCCTGCAGGCCAAGGCGATTCTCGCCACGGTCCGTCCACGTGACATCGCCGGGAAGCCCCGCCGTCGGATCGCTGCCGAGGAGCTCGCCGACCTGGTCGCGGTCGAGGCGAAGATTAAGAAGTCGACCTCCGAGCTCAAAGTGATGGTCAAGGTGCGCGGCTCACGGCTGATGGACCTCCACGGTTCGGATCCGTCGTCGCGGCCCGGACCCTGGCCGACGTCGGTGACGTCGCCCAGTTCCCGGATCGGAACCGGTTCGCGTCCTGGACCGGCACCGCACCCCTGGACGCCTCGTCCGGTGAGCAGATCCGACACCGGCTCTCCTGGGCCGGGAACCGGCGGATAAACCACATGATCCACATCGCTGCTATCAGCCAGATCCGTCTCGACACCGACGGCCGCGCCTACTACCGACGGAAGAGGAGCCGAAGGCAAGAAGTCCCTCGAGGCGATCAGGTGCCTCAAGCGCAGGATCTCCGACGCGATCTACCGCCAGCTTCTCGCGGACGCACAACTCCCTGCCGGCCGAAACGTTGGCACGGGTCCGGGAGGGCACTGCGGGGCGTCTCAAGAATCCAGCGCGGTCGACCTTCCCCCGCCCATCGACACTTCGGATCAGCCACTTCCCGGACCCGCAACACCGACGCTACAACCGCCGAGATGAGCCCGAAAGACGTCCCGAACCCAGACCCCTCAGACGACCGGTTGACAACAGAGGGGAGCCGAAATGACGCAGGTGTCGAGCGTTGACTGCGAACTCGCGGTGGGAGAGCCCACGGGCATGGCTGTGCGTCTCGGCTCGGGGGCTGCCGGCGCCTGGCTAGTGTGGCTGAGATGTCTGAGTTGCTGACAGCGAGGGCCATCGCGGAGGACCCTGGGGTCTACGTCCGTCGGCACGGCACCGTGATCGAGGAGTTCGGACACTTCACTCAAGATTCTGGGAACGTGTCCTGGCTGGTCGAGGTTGGGGATCGATGTGTGTTCGTGAAGACGGCAGGCGCAAACGGCCTGCACGCGCCCGGTGCCCCGGTTCCCTACTTCGACCACAAGGGTCGGATCCGACTGTTGCGCAACGCCATCGACCTGGCCGGCTCGTGTCGCCACCCGGCCATGCCTCGGCTCCTCAACGTTCTCGAGTCACCGGCTGGGCCAGCCCTGATTTATGAAGCTGCACAGGGAGAGCTTGTCCGGGTCCCGCCAGGCACCCGCGTCGACCCAGCGTCGGCGTACCAGAGGTTCGCGCACCTCCCCGCAGATCAGTTGCTCGGCGTTTTCGACGTCCTCATCGACCTCCACGTGGCCCTCGCCGCAACCGGCTGGGTCGCCTGCGACCTCTACGACGGCTGCCTGATCGTGGACTTCACGACCGCATCGCTGACCGTCATCGACCTCGACAACTACCGTCGGGGCTCGAGCGTCAACGACATGGGCCGCATGTTCGGCGCCACACGGTTCATGGCGCCCGAAGAGTTTGAGCTAGGAGCGGTCATCGACGAGCGCACCACCACCTTCACGCTGGGCCGGCTCATCTGGCACTTCGCAACTCGCCTGACCGAACGGGCCGAAGACTTCTGCGGCTCACCAACACTCGCCCACGTCGTACAGCAAGCCTGCCAACCGTCACCGGCAGACCGACACGCCAGCGTTGCAACGTTCGCTAAGGCGTGGATGGATGCACGAAACCTCCCGTAGTCAGGCCGTGATAGCCGATCCCCGAGACGGCAAGGCGGCGTGCTCTCGCGGCTACTAGCCGTCCGTCGCCAGCTCGTCGCTGATGCTGAACGAGCAGCGGTCACTGGCCGCCGACGCTGGGCGCACGATGCGTTGCGCGCCGCGCGGGTAGGTTCTGCCGACGGTTCCGGCAGTAACGTCGCACTGTGCACTTCATGGAATATGACACCCGGTTGGCTGCCTACGGTTTGTTGACGACAGAAGATGGGAAGATCCTGCTGACGTGGTTCAACGGGACCACGCCGTGCTGGACGATGCCGGGGGTGGAGTCGAGTTCGACGAGTCCATCCAAGACGCGGTCGCACGTGAGGTGTTCGAGGAAACTGGCTACCTAGTGGACGTTGGCCACGTCATTGCCGAGCACCACTTCACCGTTCTCTGCACGGCTGAGCGTCGACCGTTCCGATCCCAGCGGTTCCTCCTCGCTGCCACCATCACCGGGGGTGAGCTGGGGACGACCGAGAGGGACGGCACGACAGACTTCGCCAAGTGGGTTCCGATTGTCGAGGCCCTCGAGCTGGAGCCGCGAGCCGACATCGTCGACGTTGCCTTAGCCGCCCTCCCAGACCACCCCAAGTAGCTGGAACAGACGTCCCACCTGCGGCTGGCGGCGCGAGGCAGGTGAGTCATTGTGGGCGCACTGACGCAGCTTTTCGTGACCCCTGCGAGTTCATTGGGCGGCAGGCGAGGTGTGGCAGCTCGAGCACGGCGGCGCCTATCCACCCGTGGTTACCTTAACTGCGGTGAACATCCGCAAATTTGTGCTCCGCGCGGCCCGTCTCCACGACCTCGTCGAGCTGGGCAGCATGCCGCCACGCGCCGCGCGGCTTCCTGGAGGCCTCGATCCGGGCGGGTCTCAGCGTGCTGGTCGCGGGCGGAACCCAGGCCGGCAAAACCACCATCCTCAACTGCCTGGCCGCGGCGATCCCCCGGCGGAGAGCGTGTGATCTCCGCGGAGGGTGTTTCTAGCTTCGCTTTCCGCACCCAGACTGGGTGCCGCTCCAAACCCGCCAGTCCGGGCTCGAGGGCACCGGCGAGATCAACTGCGCGACCTGGTCAAGGAGAGCCTGCGGATGCGGCCCAACCGGATCATCGTCGGCGAGGTGCGGGCCGAGGACTGCCTCGATCTGCTGGTTCCAACGCGGGGCTCCCTGGCATGTGCCCCATCCACGCCAACAGCGCCCGCGAGGTACTGGTGAAGATGTGCACGCTGCCGCTGTTGGCGGGCGAGAACAACTCGTGGCTGAGTGCATACCAAGTGTGACGACCGGTCCGGAGAACCGCCCGGGCTCGACACGCTGCAGTTGTCCAACCAACAGCCGCTCGCCGTGGCACCAAGCCTGTTCACTCGATGTCGAACGAAGCTCTTTCGATTCGTGCTTTCACCGTGGAGAGGAAGCGCGCGGCGTCGGCGCCGTCCACGAGCCGATGGTCGTAGGTCAACGCGAGGTGGGCCATCGACCTGACGGCGATGACCTCCTCGCCGCCGGGCAGCGTGATGGCCACTGGCCGGCGAAGCACGGATCCGAAGCCGAGAATGCCTACCTGAGGCTGATTCAAAATGGGGGTGTCGAAAAGCGCCCCCCGGCTCCCGGTGTTCGTCAGCGTGAACGTTCCTCCGGCCAGCTCATCCACCGAGATCCGCTGCCCGCGCGTTCTGTCCGCCAGGTCGCTGATTTTCCGTGAGAGTCCATGCACGTTGAGATCTCCTGCAGACGGAATCACAGGCACCATCAGCCCTCGCTCGGTGTCGACAGCGATGCCGAGGTGGACGTCGTGGTGGTACGTGACGGTCTCTGTATCGGTGTCGATTGAGGCATTGAGCACCGGGTGGACGCTCAATGCCTCACACGTGGCCCGGGCTATGAACGAGAGGTAGGACGGACTCCCTCCATGGGCACCACCAGGTGAATCCTTGCACGATGCGCGAGCCTGGGCGATGGCGGTGACGTCGACCTCCACGACCGTGGTGAGTTGGGCCGACACGTGGAGGGAGTCCAGCATCCTCCTCGCGATGGTCCTGCGCAGGGTGGACAACGGAACCGAACTCATACGCGCGTGATCCGGAGCGGAGATCGGGTCCGGCCGCTTCTCCTGCCGGGTCTCTGCCGGTTCCACCTGGACCAGTGATGGCGTACTCGCGCGACGCGCCATGATGGTGAGCACATCACGCCGGGTGACCCTTCCGTTCGCGCCGCTGCCGGCGACTGCCTCAAGCCTCATCGGATGCTCGCGCACGAGCGCGCGCACAGCCGGCGACAGGAATGAGGCTCGATTCTGACTCATGGCGTCCAGCCCGGTGGTGTGCGCGTCCGTTCCTGACCCTTCGAACTCCCCCGCCCGCTGCCCACCCGTTTCCGATTCCGCGATCTGGATCCGAGCAATCTCGGTGCCGACGTCGACGGTGGTGGAAGGCTCGACCATGACCGTCACGAGTGTTCCGGACTCCGGTGATTCCACCTCCGTGTCCACCTTGTCCGTGGATACCTCGAGGAGCGGCTCGCCCTTGACGACCGCATCGCCTGGCTGCTTGAGCCAGCGCGTGACCGTGGCCTCGTTGACGCTCTCCCCGAGGGCGGGCATGACGACTGTGACGCTCACGGATTGCTCCTGAGTGGTTGGTGCTCCGGGAGAGCATTCGGATGGTCGACGACCGCGTGGACGTCGAAGGTCATGGCGGGGAACGCCGGCAGGCTGCTGAGTGCGGCCAGCACCTCGGACTCATTGTCGGCCTCCCACACCCCCCAGGCCGCTCCGGTCCGAGGCTCCCGCCAGAGCTGCCGGAGGATGCCTTCCTGCTGGAGTAGGAGTTGCCTCTCAGGGATTCGTTTGTGCGAAGAGTCGCAAGCTCCGAGTCGCTCATCACCTGGGGAAGATGGAATTCAGTCCTGATCAGGAACAACATGTTCGGCACGTCAGTAGCGGCACTGCTGGCGGACTCCGTCGACGATCTTGGCCACACTCGGGAGCCAGGCTTCCTCCATCGCTTGTGCATAGGGGACCGGGGTGTCCTCGGCGGAGATCAGGAGCGGTGGTGCGTCGAGCAGCTCGAAGTTCTCGCCCACGACCCGAGCAATCAAGCTGGCCCCCCAGCTCCCGCTCTGCGGTGCTTCCTGAACGACGGTGAAACGAGCAGTCTCCGTGAGACTGGTCAGCACAGTTGCGTCGTCGAACGGCACGAGCGTTCGAGGATCGATCACAGTCGCCTCGATCCCTTCCCGAGACAGGATCTCAGCGGCCTCGACCGCACGGTGGCGCATCTGCTGGGGGGCAACGATGGTGACGTCACCACCTCGACGGACGACCGAAGCCGAACCGAGCGGAACGAACATCGACTCGCCAGTCGGGATCTCGCCCTTGAGCGAGAAGAGATTCTTATGTTCATACACGAGAACCGGATTATCGTCGCGGATGGCGGAGCGCAGCAGGCCATAGAGGTCTTCGACCGTGCCCGGCACGGCGATCTTGAGGCCAGGGACGTTCAAGAACCAGTTCTCAGCCGGTTGCGAATGTTGGGCGGCGAAACCCGAGCCAGCGCCGTTCGCCATCCGGATCGTCAGCGGCACGTTCGCCTGTCCTGCGGACATCCAGCGATACTTAGCGACCTGGTTGGCGATCTGGTCGAAGCACACACCTGCGAAGTCGGCGAACATGATCTCGGCGATCGGCCGCATTCCGGTGATAGCGGCACCAAGTGCTGCGCCGACGATGGCCTGCTCTGAGATCGGCGTATCCAGGACACGCTCGGGCCCGAACCTCTCGAGCAGTCCTGGCGTGGCTTTGAAGGCCCCCCCGGCCGCACCCACGTCTTCGCCCAGGAGTATGACTCGCGGGTCATCATCCATGGCGTCTGCGATGGCTCGTGAGATGACCTGTCGGTAGTTGACGGTGGAGCTCATGCGTACACGTCCTTCAGGCGGTCTTCGACATTGGGCTCGGGCCAGCTGAGCGCCCGGTCCTTGGCCTGCACGACGTCATCTCCCGCTCGGGCGCGAATTGAGGCGATCCGGGATTCGGCATCGGGACCGGTCGACCGCATTGCTGCCTCGAGGAGGACGATGGGGTCACGCGCGAGCCATCGCTCGCGTTCGCCTTCTGGCCGATACGTCGCCGGATCACTTCGAGAGTGGCCGCCCTGTCGGTAGGTGTCGGCTTCGATCAACGTCGGGCCCTGACCTGCTCGCGCACGCTCAATGGCGATCCTGGCGACTTGTGCGACGGAGACGACGTCGTTCCCGTCGACGAAGACTCCGGGCATCCCGTAGGAGGCGGCGCGGTCGGCCAGACGGGTAATCGGAGTGGTGACGGCTACCGGGCTGTACTCGCCGTACTGGTTGTTCTCGATCACGAACACGACCGGCAACTTCCAGATGGATGCCATGTTTAGGCTCTCGTGGAAGGCACCGATGTTGGTCGCGCCGTCTCCGAAGAACGCCACACTCACACCGCCGGTCTTGAGCAGCTTTGCCGACAGGCCTGCGCCGACGGTGATGGGAAGGTGGGCGCCCACAATGGGGTTGGAGCCCAAAGCCCCGACAGAGAAGTCCGTGAGGTGCATCGACCCGCCACGCCCACCACAAAGGCCACCAGACCTGCCGAGGATCTCCGCGAAGCTCGCATCCAAGGCGGCGCCCTTCGCGAGCATCGCGCCGTGGCCGCGGTAGGTGCAGGTCATGGTGTCGGTCGGGTCGAGCTCGGAGCACACACCGACAGACACGGCCTCCTGGCCCTGCATGAGGTGGGTGCTGCCGCGAACGAGATTGAGCGTGAAGAGCTTTTGTACCTCCTCCTCGAAGAAGCGGATCCGGAGCATGGACGCCAGCAGGTCCTCGGCGCCTTTCGGAGGTCCGTCGGCCAGGCTGGTGAGCCCGGAAGCCGATTCGGGGTGATCCATGGAGATTCCTTTCAGTTCGGAGGTCTTGAGAGGGCAGCACAGCTCTCGGTGACACGGATTCCCGTGGGCAGAACAACCCTTCGGGCGGGCTCGCCCGCCAGCTGTTCGAGCAGGAGCCGCGCCGCCAAGCGTCCGATCGCGGCATTGTCGCGGTGGATGGTTGTGATCGGTGGGTCAAGGAACTCGGCCAGGGGAACGTCGTCACACGTCACAAGACTGACGTCACGAGGCACCTTACGGTTGAGTTCACGCAGAGCACGAAGAACCCCCACAAGGATCTGGTTGCTTCCAGCGATCAGGGCCTGCGGGGCATCAGGCGCGGAGAGCATCTCTAGGGTCGCGCGGTAACCGTGCTCAGGAGTGAAGGCAGCCGTCTTGACGACGGCGGACATACCCGGGTGCCGGCGGCAGAATCTCCGCAAGGCGCTTGCTCGCTCCCGCGAGGGCCGAACTCGTGGGTTGCCGTTGACCAGGCCGATCCTCTTGTGCCCCAGGCCTGCGAGTAGTTGCGCGGCTGATTCGATGCCGAACGCGTGGTCGCTGAGGACCGACGCGAACGGCGTTCCGTCTACGTCGCGATCCACCAGTACACCGGGCACGTCCATCCGTGCCAGCGTTGCAGTGACGTCAGGGTCGGACTCGTCACTGAGAGACATCAGCAGGCCGTCGACGCGGCGTTGCTGGAGCAACTTGAGGTGGGAGACGTCCGAGGCCGGGTCATTGATGGAGTTGGTCAACAGCGTCGAGTAGCCGGCCTTCCGGAGCTCCACCTCAGCGCCCAGTGTGATCTGCGACATCAGCGGGTTGCTGATGTCGCCCACGAGAAAGCCGATCGACATGGTGGCTCCGGTCCTGAGACTCTGCGCGAGCATGTCGGTCTCGTAGCCGAGAGCAGCGACGGCATCGAGCACGCGGTTGCGCATCACGTCGCTGACGTCGGTGTGCCCGTTGATGACACGCGAGACTGAGGACAGGGCAACGCCGGCACGATCAGCCACTTCCTTCATCACAGGACGTGGGTTGGCGCGTCCCGACGACGCAGCGGCTCTCGTAGATGGGCTCATGTCCCTATGCTGGCTCGTCTCTAGCCGTTGCCTGGGTGAAACCGGTACTTGTCGACGTAGTCCCAATCGAGTTCCCAACCCAGGCCGGGGGCATCGGTCAGCGTAAGCGTCCCATCGGCCAGAGGCGGTCGGTTCGTGATCAGGTTCCACCAGAACGGGTCACGGTCCGGGTGGAAGCACTCCGCGTAGGTGCCGTGGGCCTGGCTCGCGATGAGATGGGTCGAGACCTGTGGCTCTTCGTGATGACCCATCTGCACGTCATACGAGGCCGCGATTGCTGCGGTCCGACGCCAAGCGGTTGGTCCGCCCGACCAGGACGCGTCGAAGTTGCACACGTCGATCGCACCTGCCTCCATCAAGTCGCGGCAGCCGCTAGAGCTGAACTCGCTCTGACCAGCACAGACCGGCAACGGCCCGCGCGCACGGACGTCGCGGAGACTCCGCTTGTCGTTGTGCCAGCGGACGGGCTCCTCAAACCATCGGATCCCGACCCCGTCGAGGCGGCGGCTCAACTCGACGGCTTCGGCAACGGTATAGCCCTGATTAGCGTCGATCGCGATCACGAAGTCAGGACCAGCGGCCTCCCTGGCCGCCATTACTCGGTCGGCATCGACCTCGGGTGAACGACCACCTACCTTGAACTTGACACCAGCCAAGCCCATGTCGCGGTAGCCGTGCATCTCGTCGGCAATCGACCCCAGGGGCTCGCCGTAGTACCCACCGATAGCGATCATCGGGATCGTGTTTCGGAAGCCTCCCCACAGACGCCACAGCGGTTGACCCAGGCCCTTGCCCACCGCATCCCAGATCGCTGTGTCGATTGCGGCGAGTGCGATCAGTCCCATGCGTCGGTCACGCAAAATGTCGAACGTAACCTGGTAACCCCTTTCCCAGATGCGCTCGACCCGCATGGCGTCCTCTCCGATGAGAAGCGGGGAGAGCTCGTCACGCACGATCGCCTCAATCTCCCCCAGCGCCGTATCCTCGTCACCGACGTACGCCTCACCGACGATCCCGTCCGCGGTGTGGAGGCGAACGATGAGGGTCGCCCGCTGAGTCATCCGGTAGAAGCTCCCTCGGAACTCCCGGGCCAGCGGCGCACGGACCGGGATGGTCTCCAACCGCGTGATCACCAACCCGGACACCGAATCGACCGGCGATGCGCCGGCCCCGACCTCTTTGCTCACGTCAACCATCGAAGCCCCCCTAATCGGTAACGGTTCCAGGAAAGTTACCGAGACGGTAGACGACAAGCACCGTGATGCGCAACTGTGCCCTTGACACACGTGCGCATACGCCCTCAGAATGCTGAATGCTACTTCCTGGAAACCTTTCCAGAGTGAACCAGGCATCGGGTGTGGAGAAGATCCGTCTATCTGCCCGGGCATCGATATCCGCTCCGAACGCACCCGGTGTTCGGGTTGCCGAACCGAAGGGAAGTCCGATCCATGGGGCTCATCAACCAGCACGGTCGATTTCGACCAGGTCTTGCAATCGTTGCTGCGGTTAGCGTTGCGGTGCTGACCGCGTGCGGCAGCAATCCCCCCGACATGTCCTCACCCTCGGGAGGGGGAGCAGCGCCTGGAACGTCGGCCGACGGAACAGCACAGTTCCGCACTCCCAAGCCTGGGAGCGGCAAGGGCCTCAAGCTCGGCCTGATCGCCTTGGGCGACTCGGCCGTCCCCTTCTCCAAGCTGGTCACCGACGGCATGAAGAAGGAGGCAGAAATCGCGGGCGCAGACCTGATCGTCTGCGACTCGGCCCTTGACGGCGCCAAGGCGCTAGCGTGCGCCCAGAGCTTCAAGACCCAGGGTGTTCAGGGCTACCTGAACTTCCAGGTCGATGCGAAGGTCGCCTCCGCCATCTGCTCCCAGGGCCCCGACGTGCCGGTGATCGCGGTCGACATCGAGCAGAAGCCCTGTCAGGACGCCTTCATGGGGGCCAACAACGAGCGTGCCGGTGAGCTCGCCGGGCAGGCGCTCGGGAAGTACTTTAAGGACAAGAAGGACTGCAAGTACGACGCGTACATCTCCATGGAGCAGCCAGCAGCCGGTGCTGTCAACGACGCGCGCATGGGCGGGTACCGCAAGGGATTCGAGTCTGTCTGCGGACCCATCACGAACCTGAAGAAGGTCGACGGTGGCGGCGCGCTGGACAGTGCCCGTACCAAGTTCGCCGATGTCCTCACCTCACTGCCTGAGGCCAAGACAATGGTCGTGGTGGGCATCAACGACGACTCGATCCTCGGCGCCGTCGCGGCGGCCAAGACCGCCAACCGCAGCGACCAGGTCTTCCTGTCGGGCCAGGGCGCTGACCCCTCGTCCTGGTGCCAGATCAAGAACAACCCGAACTGGGTCGTGGACACGGCGTACTTCCCGGAGAAGTACGGCCAGATCGGGATTCCCTACCTGATCGACGCGATGAAGGGCAAGACCCTGCCGAAGCTGCTCCTGGTCCCGCACAAGACCCTTACGTCGGCGAACATCACCGACTACTACCCCACCGCTGGGCAGGGTTGCTGAGCATGAGCGGAGTCGACCCACTGCTCCGGGTCAGCGAGTTGCGCAAGTCCTTCGGGGGGGTTGAGGTCCTCCATGGTGTCGACCTTCACCTCTCCCGGGGGGAGACGTTAGCGCTGCTCGGTGAAAACGGAGCCGGCAAGTCGACACTGGTGAAAGCCATTGCCGGCGATCATCCTCCGGATTCAGGGACCATTTTCCTGAACGGCAAGGACGTCGGTGCCCTAGACCCCGTCAAGGCGCGACGCCACGGCATCCGGATGATTTTCCAGGAACTCAGCGACGCCGGTCCGCTCACGGTTGCGGAGAACATCTTCCTGGGCCGCTATGCCGCGCGACGCGGCGTCGTCTCCTGGCGCAGCATGAACCAGCGGGCACGCTCCGTGCTGGACGAGCTGGACGCGGACATCGATCCGACCCGGAAGGTCGAGTCCCTCCGAGTCGGAGAGCGACAGCTGGTTGAGATCGCGCGGGCACTGTCGGACGAGGCACGGCTGCTCATTCTTGACGAACCTACGGCCGCCCTCTCGTCGGCCGAGGTGGATCGACTGTTCTCGGCGATCGCACGACTGCGTCACCGCGGGGTCGGCATGGTCTACATCACCCACCGGCTGGATGAGGTCACCCAGATCGCCGACCGGGTCGAGGTCCTTCGCGACGGTGTCGTCGCCTTGGACAGCCCCGTCTCCGAGGCGAGCCGAGCCGAGATGATCACCGCAATGATCGGTCGGTCGGCTGCCGCAGTTCATCGCCCCCCGTCGTCCGAAACGACGGGGCGACCCGTGCGCCTGAGCGTGCGTGGCCTCGAATCTGCCGGTTTCTACTCCAACGTTGACTTCGACATCCACTCCGGTGAAGTCGTCGCGCTCTACGGGAAGGTGGGCTCGGGCACTGCAGAGGTGGCCGAGTCGTTGTTCGGCCTGCACCCGCCTGACCGCGGCCAAGTTGAGCTCGATCATACCGTGTACGTGCCCAAGAACCCGGCTCACGCAGTGCGGCAGGGGATCGGCTTCCTGCCTGCGGATCGTCAACGCGCAGGCCTCCTCGCGGTGCGATCCGTGGCCGAGAATCTGTCCGCACCATCGTGGAAGCGGATGGCACGAGCTGGCATCATACGTCGATCGACCGAAGCCATGGCCTATGAGAGGTGGCAGTCCACCTTGGCAATCCGCTCGAGACGCGATCCCCGGCAGCCCATTGCCACCTTGTCAGGCGGGAACCAGCAGAAGGTTCTCCTGGCGCGGTGGTTCGAGCGTGGCGCCAAAGTGCTAGTGCTCGTCGAGCCCACCCGTGGGGTCGACGTCGGTGCCCGAGAAGACATCTACCGGACCCTGCGTACCAAAGCGTCCGAGGACGGGCTGGCGGTACTGGTAGCCACGTCGGACTACGAAGAGGTGGTTCAGCTGGCCGACCGGGCTCTGGTCATCGCCAAGGGACGAATCGTGGACGAACTCCTCGGTGAGTCCGTGACCACGGTGGCCCTCACGAGTGCAGCGGGAGGCTAGACGATGACGCCGCCCGATCATCGCTCAGCACAGCAACGAGACGGAGAGGACATCATGGACTCAACCACGCCACCGGCAGCGCCCGCAGAGGCAGGCGTTGCCGAAGAGGCGCCCACCCGCCGCAAGCGCTCGGCTCCTGAACTGGCGGGTCTGCTTGTCGTGCTGGTGGTTCTGATCGTTTTCTTCGCGATCAAGAGTCCCTACTTCCTGGGCAGCGACAACGTCTTGAACATCCTCACCGCCATCGCCGTGACCGGGATCATTGCGGTGCCCGCCACGATGCTGCTCGTCGCTGGGCAGGTCGACCTGTCGGTGGGATCGGGTGCCGCCTTCTGTGGTGTGCTCCTGGCGACCCAGATCGAGCACATCGGACTCGGCAAGGCCATCGTCCTGGTGATCGTGGCCGGGGCGATCATCGGCGCGATCAACGGCGCCTTGGTGACTGTAGTGAACGTCAACTCGTTGATCACCACTCTTGGCATGCTCGCCGTGCTGCGCGGAGCAACCCAGCTCATGGCAGACGGGCAGACGACTATCGTGCTCGGCTTCGAGGCTCTCGGCACGGCGCGGCCGCTCGGCATTCCTATGCCCGTGATCATCTTCCTGGCGTTCGTCGTCCTAGGCGTCCTGGTGATGAGGTTTACCGTCTTCGGTCGTTCCTTGTATGCGATCGGGGCCAACCCCGTCGCAGCTCGACTTGTCGGGATCAGGACGCTGCGCGTCCTGTTCATCACGTTCGTGCTCTCAAGTCTCGCGGTCGCAGTGGCGGGTCTGATTCTCACCTCCCAGTTGTCCGCCGCGTCGCCCGTCGCGGCTACAGGCCTCGAACTGACAGTTGTCACAGCCGTGGTTCTTGGTGGCGCCAGCCTCTCGGGTGGCCGCGGGACAATCCTCGGGACAATCGTGGGCCTGGTCATCATCGGGGTGCTCAACAACGGCCTGACGCTGCTCAACGTCAACAGCTTCTGGCAAGACGTGGCCCGCGGAACGCTGCTGATCCTGGCCGTTTCGTTCGATGAGCTGAGAAACCGCTTCTCGCGGGCGGCTTAGCGCCGATCCGCAAACCAAAGTCGCAAAGGAACTGGAGAACCGATGACCTTCTCGATCAACGTCGCAAGCCTCGCGCACATGCCCCTCCCTGGTCCTGAAGTGTTCTGGATGCAGGCCTGGGACGAGTGGTTCGACGCAACCTTTCTCATGGTCGTGGCCCGCAGCGACGACCACACTGTCGTCGTCAACACCGGCCCTCCCGACAAGCTCGATGATCTCAACGAAGGCTGGAGAGCGTTCCACCCGTCTGGACACGTGCAGATGACCCGGGACGAGTCCGAACGCCCTGGCGCCATCCTGGACCGACTCGGCGTGAATCCGGCCGAGGTGACGCATGTGGTGCTCAGCCCCGCAGTCATCTACACGGTCGGCAACTTGAGGATGTTCCCGAACGCCGAGTACGTCATCTCGCGGCGCGGCTGGATCGAGGACATTATGGCGCCGCCGTACACGCCGCATCTTCCGCGCGACATCTTCCTGCCCGACGACGTGCTCTCGTTCCTGCTGTTCGAGGCACGAGAACGTGTGCGTCTGGTCAGGGACGGGCCGATCGTTCCCGGACTGACAGTCTGGGACGCTGGCGTGCACCACCGATCCTCGCTCGCTGTCTGCTTCGACTCGGCCAAGGGGAAGGTGGTCGCCAGCGACGCTGCCATGGCCTATCGCAACGTCGAAGAGAACATCTACCTTGGCATCGGTGAGAGCTATCCCGAAGCCATGGCCACCTACGCCCGCTTCCGCGAAGAAGCCGACATCTTCATCCCCCTCTACGAGGACGCCGTGCTCAAGCGTCACCCGGATGGTGTCGTCGCATGAACGAGCCAGAGTCGACGCTCCTGGATTGGAGCGAGCCGCTGGCTCGGCAGATCCGCGGCGGCTCGTGGGCGGAACAGGGTGTCGCCACGTACCGGCTGATCCTCGTCGCCGTCGACTCAGGGGACTGGGTCGTGGCCGAGGAGTTGACCGACTACTTCATGGTTGAAGCAGGCGTGTGTTTCAAGATCTACCGCCAGTGGAGCCGCGACATTGGCGATCTGCTCATCGAGTGGGGAGTTGCGAAGGAGGAGGTGGAGAACCGCTGCCGAGACCTCGCCCGACTCCTCGCCCATCCCGACGGACGTGGATTTGACCCCGAGGAGCAGTGGGGCCGGGTCGAGGCCGCGCGGGACGCCACCCGGTCGGCACTGCAGGCGCACGATACCGGCACCTCGCTCGCCGAGCTCGAGAACCTGGTCGAGCAGTGGCGGCAGTGCCACGATCGCGACGTGGACCTGATCGCCGGTCTGATGAACGAGGTCGTCGAGCGATTCGGTGAACCTGCCCTGGGCCGGATGTACGACGCCATCCTCGTCCCGTGGTTCAACGAACGGTATGCGCTCTTCGACGTCGACGACCACGAGTGGGTCGACGCGATGCACCTGAACCTCCAGGTCGCCTTCGAGGCGATGCGCGGGCATCTGTGCGGGCCAGGGCGCCGAGGGGATGTCGAGTTCGAGGAGCGCGGGGACCGATACGTACTGTCGTTCGACCCCTGTGGTTCCGGCGGACGTCAGGTCCGGGGCGACGAGATCGAGGGCACCCCTCCGCGCCACGAGAGCCCGTATGCTTGGCCGCTCACGCAGGAGCCGGCGGTGTTGAACCACTTCGAACCCGGCGTGTGTCACTACTGCGCGCACTGCATCCTGCTCACCGAGGTCATGCCCATGCGCGCCTTCGGCTACCCGGTCAGAGCCGTCGACCCGCCACGTCTCGTCGCCGACGGACAACCTCCGCAGAAGTGCTCATGGACGGTGTTCAAAGACCCGGAGGCGGTCCCGGAGGAGTACTACACCCGGGTGGGCATGACCCGTCCCGAGCAGATCGGCTCGCGCGCCTGCGGTGGCGATCCGACACTAGTGACCTAAGCCAAATCAGACGACCAGCTGTGGGAGGAACCATGGAACGCGTGTGCTTTCTGATTCACCTCAACCCCGGGCGTGAGGCGGAGTACGAGCGCTTGCACGAGGAGATGTGGCCGCGCATGTCGAAAGCGCTGACGGACTCAGGATTCACCAATTACTCGCTCTTCCGGCGTGACCAGCTCGTCGTCGGGTATGTCGAGTGCGTGCCGAGCGCCGAAGAGGCATTCGCGACGTACGGGGCGACCCCGGTGTCTGTGGAGTGGAACGCCGCCTTCGAGGGGATCATCGCCTCGATGACTGACGAGTCCGGTGAACTCCTGGCTGCAGAAGAGGTCTGGCACCTCGCGTGACCCGAGCCGGAGCGGTGAACGCACTCGTCGTGATGCCGTACTGGTCGTTCTTCGAGGAGTCCACCACCCTCGACCTCCGGCGGGATCGGGAGATGCTGCTTCGGCATGTCGTCGACTCGGTATCGGCTGCCGGCGTCGCCGTGGGGTCGGCCGCCCTCCTCGAGAGCGTCGCGGACGCGGACGTCGCGCTCTCACGGGCCGAGCGGCAGCCCGTGGACGTGCTCGTCGTCGCGTCGTCCATGGCCGCCCCGCCGAGTCCCGTCCTTCACCTGATCAGAGGCCTGCCGGCGAAGCCACTCGTGATCTGGCCGTGTGCCTGGCCGGCTCGGCGACTCGACGGTTTCTCCCACGCCGACATCGTGGAGCGCGGAGCCACCGTGGGCACTCCGATGATCACCTCCGTCCTGGTCAGGGAGAGTCGCACCTTCGCCGTGCTGCCGGTCGACCTGGACGTGGACCAGCCGGGGCCTGCATTGGCTGAGGAGATTGCCGCCGCAGTCACTGCCTCACGGCTCAGGCGCGCGCGAGTGGCGCGGATCGGGGAGCCCTTGAGCGGCTACGAGAGCCTGGTCGTCGAGGACGACGTGCTTGAGGCCGGCACCGGGGTCTGCGTCGTCAGGCTGGAGGAGTCCGAATTCACGGCCTCCTACGAGCGGGTGTCGAGTTCCCGGGCACGCGTCCGCGCGCAGGGGATCTCGGAGTCGGCGGTCATCGACTGCGAAGAAGACCTCCTGCTCGTGGCGGCTCGATCTGTCGAGGCGCTCGAATCGCTCGTGGCGGTTCGTGGCCTCGACGCAGGAACGCTCAACTGCCATTGCCCGGGCATCCGACAGTCACCTGAGGTGGCGCACGCGCCCTGCCTGGCGCTCGGCACGTCGACCAGCAGGGGCGTTCCCTGGACCTGTACCGGGGACGTACTGACTGCGGTGGCGATGCTGCTCACCAGCCTGGTGTCGGGAACCTCTCTGTACCACGAGATCGAGGCGTTCGACCCGAGCAGTGGGGAGTTCGTCCTGGCCAACTCCGGCGAGCACGACACCCGCTGGTCCGAACAGCAGCCGCGCATCGTCCCGAGTCCCTGGTGGTCGCGATCGGTGTGCGCGGTCCACCCGGTGACCCCGGGGCCAGCGACCTTGGTCGCCCTGTGCCGGACCCCGGACGGACTGCGTCTCGTGACGGCCGAAGGCAGTGTGACGGTCGACTCCGAACCCGCCACCGGGACGACCTCGGCACGGTTCAGATGGCGGGGCGACCAGGCGACAGCAGGATGGTCGCGATGGGTGGAATCCGGGGCAGGTCACCACGCGGCACTCGGTCGAGGACACCTCGCCGGTCAGCTGGGACGAGTCGCGCACCATCTCGGTCTGGACGTTCGCCTTGCACCCTGAACCCGCGCGGGTCAGGCGACCTTCAGTACATCAACTGTCCGCCGCTGACGTTCAGCGTCGCACCCGTGATGTAGCTCGCCGAGGGTGAGCTTAGAAAGAGCGCCGCATCGGCGAGCTCTTCGGGCTCGCCCATCCGGCCCATCGGCACCTGTCCGAGGAAGGAGGCGAGCGCCGCGTCGTCGAGCCCTTCACGCATCATCGCCGTGTCCACCGCACCCGGCGCGACGCAGTTGACCCTGATGCCCAGCGGGGCCAGGGTCCGAGCCATGCCCCTGGTCAGGGAGACGACGCCGCCCTTCGTCGCCGAATAGGCCACCGAACCACCGAACCCCCCCGTCCACCAACCTTGGGACGAGAAGTTCACGATCGATCCTCCCGAGCCCTGTTCCCGCATCATCCGGGCGGCGGCACGGTCCAGGAAGAACGTGGCCTTGAGGTTTACGTCGCTCTGCAGGTCCCAGTCCTCCTCGGTCACGCTGTCGATGTCGGTCTTGCGGACGATCACGCCAGCGACGTGGACCAGTGCATCCAGTCCCCCCAGGGACTCGGCAGCCTGACCGCAGAGTCCGTCCAGCTCTCCGACCAGTCGCAGGTCCATCGCGCGCGTGGCGGAAACGGGACGCTCGGCGTCGCGTAGCGCGGTGAGCTCGTCCTCAAGCAGGTCCACGGCGAAAACCTGGGCTCCGCGTTCCGCGGCGCGCTTACAGACCGCCCGGCCTATGCCTCGCGCCGCGCCGGTCACGAGTATGCGGGTACCCGACAGCTCGTCGTCGTTCATGCTGGTCAAGGTCAGAATCCTTCTGGTATCGTTTCCAGAATGATACACCATGACGCGTTCGCTGTGCATGGGCTCGACGGCCTGACGGCGTTGGTCACCGGCGCCGGTGGCGTCATCGGCCAGAGCATCGCGGACGAGCTGGCCCGCCAGGGAGCGCGGGTGTGCCGCGCCGATCTGCAGGCTCCGACCGAGCCCGGGGTGTACGGCGTGAGTATGGACGTCACGTCCGAGGAGAGCGTGGATTCTGCTTTCCAGCAGACGGAAACAGACCTCGGACCCGTCGACGTGCTGGTGAATGCGGCAGGTGTCTTCAAGATTGAGAGCATAGAGTCCATGTCTCGGACGACCTGGGACCAGATCGTGGCGGTCAATCTCACCGGCTTCTTCTTGACCGCGCGCAGGGCGCTTCCGTCCATGGCGCAGCGCGGCGCTGGCCGGGTTGTTGAAATCGGTTCCAGTGCAGGCAAGACAGGCGGTGCGTTGAACGTGGGAGCGTACGCGGCGGCTAAGGCAGGTGCCATGGCCTTGACCAAGAGTCTCGCCAAGGAGTACGCCTCCCGCGGTGTCACCGTTAATGCGCTTGCCCCGGCGATGATCGACACCCCGATGATCGACGACATGCGGGATCTGGTTGACCGCATTCCCGTCGGCCGCCTGGGAACGGCCGCTGACATCGCCGCCGTGGTCGCCTTCCTGTGTTCGACGCACGGGAGCTTCATCACCGGCGAAGTCGTAGACGTCAACGGCGGGTTCCTCATTGATTGAGACACCCGGAGCGCTCCGCTCGCGCGCCGCTGTACTGGAAGCGGCAGGCAGCCAGCCTGTCGTGAAGTGGGTCGCCCTGCAGAGCCCTGGGCCAGGTGAGGCAGTCGTAGAAGTTCGCGCGTGCGGACTGTGCGGATCGGACCTATTCCTCCAGGACGGTGGCTTCGGTGACCGCTTCCCCGTCGTTCCGGGACACGAGGCATCGGGTGTTGTTACGGAGCTCGGTCCCGGGAGTCACGATGTTGCTGTCGGCGACTTCGTCGCGCTGCACTACATCCACAAGACCGGTGACCCAGGCTTAGATGCCAGTTCCCTGGAGAATCTGGGCGGCGACGTGGTGCGCATGGGCGTAGACGTTCCTGGCGCTCTCTCGGAGTTGGTGGTGCGGCCATCGTCCACACTTGTGCGCCCGCGTCAGCCCATTCAAGCCGATGCACTCGCGGTGCTGACAGATGCCGTCGCCACGCCCTACCACGCCCTGGTGGGTGTTGCGGCGCTCCAGGCTGGAGAAACCCTCGGCGTAGTGGGACTGGGCGGGGTCGGTTCGAACGCAGTGCAGCTGGGTCGTGCACTTGGCGCGAAGGTGACCGCGCTGGGGCGCAGCCAGCGCAGCTTGGACCTGGCCCAAGAGCTCGGTGCCGCGCATCTGATTCGATCGGATGCAACAGCCGCGAAACGCCTGCGGGCATGCAATGGGGGCGGACTCGACGTGGTCCTGGTCGCAACCGACGCGCCAGGTGCCTTGGAGCTTGCCGTGGCGGCGTGCCGACCCGGAGGACGGGTAATTCTCGTCGGCGCCTCACACGAGCCGGTCGGCGTGAGTTCGGTGCAACTCATCTGGTCAGAGATCCAGCTTCGTGGCTCCCGAGGCTTCACGACCGCCGACATCCGGGCGGTGCAGGAACTGCACCTGGACGGCTCCATCCAGGTGGATCACTTGATCTCCGACGTCCGGCCACTGTCCGAGGTCGACCGCGCTTTCCGGGACCTTCGCTCCGGGGACTCGGCTCGCATCCTGATCCACCCGAACGACCACTAGCTCCTCCGTCCACGAAAGGACATCTGCTGTGAACCCCGTTCGACTCGGTGTGATCGGTGCCGGCTCCTGGGCCGTCGCCGCTCACCTACCGGCACTCAAGGCACGACCCGAGGTGCAGTTCGTCGCCGTCAATCGCCACGGTTCGGCGATGCTGGAGAAGATCCAGTCCAAATGGGCCTTCGAGTTCGCCTCGGAGTCGTATCAAGAGGTCTTGGAACGCGAGCCCGGCATCGTGGTCGTGGCCTCCCCGTCCAGGTTTCATCACGAGCACGCCAAGGCCGCGCTCGAAGCGGGAGCACACGTTCTGTGTGAGAAGCCGATGACTATCGACCCGGCACAGGCCTGGGATCTCGTGGAAACCGCCGAGCGGGTCGATCGGCAGCTCCTGGTCAGCTTCGGCTGGAACTACATGCCCATCGTGCGTCGTGCCACTGAGCTCCTCCAGGAACACCGGATCGGCCATCTGGAGCATCTGACCATTCACATGTCATCTGCGACCCGGGAGTTGCTCAGCAACACAGGTGCCTACCCCGACGCATCTCCTGAAACCGTGCCTGAGCAGGCTACCTGGACGGACCCTGTCGTTTCCGGGGGAGGCTACGCACAGGCACAACTGAGCCACGCTCTCGGTTTGGCGCTCGGCCTAGTGCCCGAGAACGTGACGGAGGCGTTCGCTTTCGGAGCCTCGCCACTGAATGCACCCGTGGAACTGCACGACGCGGTGGCACTGCGGTTGTCCGGAGGAGGCGTAGGGGTCCTCTCGGGTGGCTCGAACCATGTAGGTGCGTCTGGCAACAAGCATGAGCTTGAGGTGCGTGCCATCGGCTCGGAGGGCCAGTTCATCGTCGACGTACACCGCGATCTGGTGTGGGTGTTCCGACCGGACGGCGTCGACATCACCCTCGATCTTCCCGAAGGAGCTGGTGACTACGCTGCGGGGGGGCCCGCCAACGCTCTTGTCGACGTGGCTCTCGGTAACATGGTCGCCAACACCGCACCCGGCGAGCTCGGCGCACGAACTGTCGATGCGCTCAGTCTCGTCTACGCCAGTCTTCGCACGGGCGGACCTGTCTCGGCGTGAGCATCGTGAACGTCGAAGCGTTCCCGATCCCTTACCGGGAGCCGAACGACCATAACTCGCAGCGTCACGTGTGTCTCGTCCGCGTGGAGACGGCCGACGGAGTGATCGGATGGGGCGAGGCAGTGACGCTGTTCGAGGAGGCGGCACGCGGCACTGCCGAGCTCGTCCGCGGCCTGGGTCAGGCTCTTCGCGGCGTCGCCGCCACGCCAGAGGCCGCCGGCGACGCAATGAGATCGCACATGTGGTGGTACGGCAACGGCGGTCTCGCCTCCTTCGCGCTGGCGGGCATCGACACGGCGTTGTGGGACATCCAGGCGCGGATCGCGGGCTGCTCGCTTCTGCAGCTCTTGGGGGGCCCAGCGCAGGAATCGCTTCCCACATTGACCAGCTGTCACGCCAGCCTCGCGGATCCAGGAGCGCAGGCAGAGCAAATCGCCGGTTGGGTGGATGACCACGCGTCCGTCGGGGTTAAGGTCGGATTCGGCAAGGCTGGCGAGGCAAGACTTGGGTTCGAGCGCACCCGTGACCTGGACTTCGTGCGCCAGCTGCGTGCGGCGCTTGGCCCGGACGCGCGAATCATGATCGACATCGGTGCTCGGATCAGGTGGACTAGAGACGAAGCAATCGACCGCGCCCGAGCATTCGAGGAGTTCCAGGTGGACTGGCTCGAGGAGCCGCTCGGCGCTGACGACCCGGTGGGGTACGCCGAGCTCAAGGCTTCGAGTTCGACCCGTGTCGCCTTCGGCGAGCGTGAGTGGACCGTCCGCGGGATCGCGCGCATCGTCGACGGCGGCTCGGTAGACGTCGTCGGTGTCGATCCAGGTCGCGCGGAGGGGGTGTCGGGCTTCGCCGCTGCGGCGCGCTATATCGAGCAGCGCGGCGTGGAGGCCAATGCACATGCGTTTGCCGGTCCAATCACCTACGCAGCGTCGCTCGCCCTGTCATTGTCGACACCGGCATGTCACCAGCTTGAGGTCCCCCCCCACCTCAACGAGTTGTACGACCTCGTGGGCATGCCGGATCGGCCCTCATCAGGCCGCGTCAAACCAGCGACTGGACCGGGGCTCGGCTTTGACGTCGACGAAGGCGCCATCCGCCGACGTGCCGCAGCCTGATCCAACAGACTGAAGCATCCCGTCGATTCCCATCGCTGAGATCGGTACGGGTCTGCTGCACGATCAGGTGACAGGTTTGACTTTAACGAGGTGCTCGGGAAGTACACCCTCCCTTTTGAACTCTGGCTGGAGACAACCTTTCCTGTCTGAGTGGATTTAGGCCCGTTCGGAGGAGTGCTCTCGTTCTCGGTCTCTTTAGGGAGGTGTCGGGGGACTGTTGCGTTCAGCCATCGTGCCGGGCGCGAGACTGGTGTCATGACATCTTCGTCGGCCTCCGCGTTCGCTGGTTCAGGTTCCCCCGGGAGGTGATCTCGGTGGCGGTGCGGTGGTACCTGCGGTACGACCTGTCCTACCGGGACGTCGAGGAGCTGCTGGCCGAGCGGACAGTGGACCTCGATCACGTCACCATCTATCGGTGGGTGCAACGGTTCACACCGCAGTTCGTCGAAGCCGCGCGTCCTCGACGTCACATGCCGGGTGACCGCTGGTTCGTCGACGAGACCTACGTCAAGGTCAACGGCCGGTGGACGTACCCGTACCGGGCGGTCGACCAGTATGGGCAGGTCATCGACGTATGGCTATCTGCCAGACGAGATCTGACCGCTGCACGAACGTTCTTCACCCGGGCACTGGCGACGGGGGCGGTGCCGGTCGAGGTGACGACGGACCGGGCACCGGCCTACCCGCGGATCCTTGACGAGCTTGTCCCGACCGCCCGACATGACACCGAGCAGTACGCGAACAACAGAGTCGAAGTCGACCACGGTCGACTCAAAGCCCGACTGCGACCGATGCGCGGTGTCAAGACCTTCCGATCAGCACGGATCCTTGCCACCGGCCACGCCTTCGTCCAGAACCTCAGACGCAACCACTACGACATCGCCACCGACGCACCGGCCCATCACCGGCTACCGGCGGCGTTCGCTGAGCTGGCCCTGGCCATCTAACTCCCCGGCAGGCGATCGTTCAGCCATGCCACCCGATCGCCCAATGCAACAGACATCCCAGGATTTTCGATGTCAAGCGGCGGCGCTGTTGCGGTGCGCCCAGGCGGCTGTTTCGTTGTAGCGGGTGCCGGTCTTCAGGCAGCCGTGCAGGATGCCGACGAGGCGGTTGGCGAGTTGGCGTAGCGCGGCTTGGTGACCGATGTTGCGGGCTCGCAGTGAGTCGTAGTAGGCGCGGGCGCCGGGAGATCGGTTCAACGAGCCGAAGGCCCACTGCTGGACGGCGTCGCCGAGGCGAGTGTTGCGGGCGTAGCGGGCCAGCACGATCTTGCGGGTGCCCGGAGGCGCGGGTGATCGGTGAGGTGCCGGCGTAGTTCTTGCGCGCTTTCGCGTCGGCGAAGCGGGTGCTGTCATCTCCGAACTCGGCCAGGATTCGGGCCGCGAGGATGACACCGAGCCCGGGCTGGCTGGTGTAGATCTCAGCCTCGCGGTGACGGCCAAAATGGCCGGCCACCACCTCGCCCAGCTTTGCGATCTCACCGTTCAGCGTGCCGATCAGCCGCACCTGACTGGTCACGATCGCCGCGAAAGCCGCTTGAACCTGCACCGGTTGACGCAGCGCCGGCGCCCGCAGCACCGACTGGATCTGCGCGGCCTTGTCCTCGACGCTGCGCCGGTTGGCCCGCCGCAACGTCGCGGTGATCTTCGCCCTCGACACCCCGCGCGGCCCGGTCCGGGTCGGGCGCGGCCGCGAGCAGCTCGAGGGCGTCCGGCGCGTCCAGATCAGCGAAGGCCTCCATCGCTGCCGCAAAGAACTCCCGCAACACCCCACGCAGGCGCAGCACCTGCCGGGTCCGGTCCCAGACCAGGCTCTGGTGGCTGCGGGCCACCAACTTGATCGCCTCACTCAGCTCGCAGTCCCCGGCGACCGGGCGGTGATGCGACCGGTCCAGGCGCACGATCTCGGCCAGCACATGCGCATCGCCGGCATCCGATTTCGCACCGGAGGTCGAGTGCCGCTCGGCGGTAACGGGCCACCGACATCGGGTTGATCGCGAACACCTCGTACCCGGCCGCGATCAACGCCTGCACCCACTGCCCACGGTCGGTCTCGATCCCGACCTTCACTCGCCAGGCCGCATCGGCAGCCTCCAGCGCACCCCACTCGTCGGGAACGAACTGCGCGATCAACCCATGCAGCCCAGTGACTCCGTCCAACCCTTCGGGTACCCGTCGACGGGCCAACCGGCGACCCTGCTCATCGACGATCTCCACATCATGATGATCCTCAGCCCAGTCGTTGCCGACGAACAACATCCGTAACCTCCCGCACACTCGATCATGGTCATATAGCTCAGCAGCGCGGAGGAGACATCCAGCGTCCTAATGGCCAAGTGCTCACCGACAACCGCACCCGGGGCACGACATCCCAGCAGCGGTTACGCCTCCTCACGACCAAGGTGCGCACGGTCTGTTGCAAGACCTCCACCAAGGATCAGAGCCCTTGAGTGCTGACCCGCCAGCCGCTACCAAAACCGAGCCTGCCAAACAGCCCCGGCAAAAGCCATTAGTGCCCTCTGCCTTTCCTGCGTGTTCGGTATCGGGGGCCAGTGCCGTGGCCTGGTCTAAGACCAGGGCGACCAGTGTCGCGTCGTCGTGGAGCTTCATCGCCCGCGACGCGAGCTGCACGTCATGGCACTCGGCGTCGCGGATCGACCTGATCACCCCGGGGGCGTCCCCGCCGACCGCGGCGTGAGCGAACTCTGCGAGCGAGAAGGTGTGGAGGATTTGGTGTCCGCGCGTTGCGCCGTCGCTGGCTGCGATCACAGCACATGTCTCTCGCCGGTCGACTCGTCCGGTGATTGCTTCGAAGGCTGCGGCCGGTTCGGTGTGGCAGCACCAGAAGCCGCCGTCCCGGTTGCGAGTCTGTTCCACGGAAGTTCGTCGTGCGGTTCGAACGTCATCGGGCGTGACTACGCCGCAGCGAGACCGGATGGCGGCCGTTCGCTCTGCGATGAGGGGCTCGGTCTCGTGGGAGATGCGGTTGTCCGTGATCTCGGTGGTGGTCCCGTCTTGGAGGCTCAGGATGATTGAGGCGTCGCACAGCACGAGGTAGGCGATTCCTGAAAGCGTTCGCCAACTCGCGGGCGTACCAGGAGACCGGATGGGAGCAGCCCGCACGAAGCTCGTGCGGGAGACCGGCACCATCCACGACCACGCCAATCCCTTCGCCGAGCGCGACCGCGTCCTCGTTCTCGGCCGAACAGGAGGCAGGCACACTGACCGCGGAGATCACTGCTGCACGCCTTCAATGTAGGCGGGGTCACCAGTGCAGCACGCTGCTACCAGGACCAGGATTGCTCCCACCTTAAGGTAAGGAGGTGCGATCGAGCGGCTTCGGAATCACCCCAGCTTGGGCAGCGTCGGATGACTGGTGAAATCTCGTTCGAGGGGGCGGTCGTGCTGGTCGTCCACGCCCACCCTGACGACGGGGTGTTCGCCACCGGCGCCGCGACGATCGCCGCAAAGTGGGCCGGCGCGCCCGTTCATCTGCGGCTCTTTACCGGCGGCGAAGGCCGCGGGTCCGGGAGCAGCGACGCTGGCTGTCGCTCGACGTCGGAAGGAGAAACGGCTGGAGGAGTCGGTGCGCGCGTAGGGATGGTCATTCGGGCGCCGAATGAGAGGCTGACTGTGTTCATGGACGGGGATCGGGTGATCGCCTTCTGAATCCTCTTGTCGTCGGCGCATTGCCCCGCTTACCTCTGCGCGGCATCACAGTGCGTTCGGGGGAACCCCTTGTGCGGCGGCCAGCGCTTTGCGTCGTGTGCTTCGATAGGGCGATGACCAGCCAAGGTGAGGACCAGCGCGTCGTCAGCGCCAGCTGCGAGATCTCGGCCGGGGCTCGGCAAATCTTCGAGCTCATCGCTGACCCGACTCGACAGCCTCGCTGGGATGGCAACGACAACCTGTCGGAGGCGCCTAGCGGGCAGCGAGTCCGCGCTGTCGGCGATGCCTTCACCATGACCCTCACGGGAGGCCAGATCCGCGAAAACCACGTGGTCGAGTTCGACGAGGGTCACCGCATCGCTTGGAGACCTGTCGAGCCGGGCCAGGAAGTGCCAGGGCACCTGTGGCGATGGGAACTCGAGCCGATCGACTCGTCGCATACGCGGGTTACCCACACCTACGACTGGACCCAGTTAACCGATGAGAGCCGGATTCCACGCGCCCGGGCGACCACGGCGGACAAACTTCAGGGCTCGCTCGACCGACTCGCCGCCCTCGCTGAGCGTCGGTGACCGTGCATTCTCCGGAATGCATGGCCATAGCGCGCACCATCCGCGGCAGATCCGGACGTCCCACCCGCACATGGTTCCCCCGCGTTGGCGTACAACTCTTTGCTGCCAAGGGTTTGCACGCCAACCATTCAAACGTGCGACGTCTGCCCGTGCAGGAGCAGCAGTGTGTACGCCGCAATGGATTTCGCGTCGGTGACGGTGCCGTCGTTGATCATGCGCTCGACGTCGGCACGGGTGAACCAGGGCCGACCACATGTCCTGCTCCTCGAGCTCCCACTGCGGCGCGACGTGCGTCAGGTCGGTGGCCAGGAAAACCCTGCACCGTTGGCTGAACATGCCTGGCGCGACGTCGAGCGTGCCAAGCGGGGTCAGCCTGCTGGCCAAAAGCCCTGCTTCTTCGCGCAGCTCGCGTGCCGGCCAGCGCCGCCGCATCGACGTCGAATCGCTGGTCGGCGCTTCCGGAGGGGAACTCCCAGCGCCGACCGGCAACCGGGTACCGGTACTACTCGACGAGATGCAACCGGTCGCCGTCGGCCGGGATGATCAGCGCGATGTCTGGGCTGTCCACCACGCCGTAGATGCCGGCGGATCCGTCCGAGCGACGGATCGCGTCTTCCCGGACCGCCATCCACGGGTCGGCGTACACCTGTCTGCTGCCAACGGTTTCCACGGCAATCATCGTGCCCGGTCGGTGGCCCAGAACGTCCCGCACAGCCCGAAGACTATGGTCTCCATTCGGCTACCAGGCGTGCCGGATTGCAGCGGCGCACTGCCCTCGGCTGGATGCGCGCACACCGGCATAATGCCGAGATCCGGATGCTCGGATAGCCGCTCCGACCAGTCCTGGCAACCTGTGTTTACGACCGACGGTTGCTGGACGTCCGACGCGGACGCTCCACCGCGTGGCTACGAGCGATTCCTGAAATAGAGGTCTCGCAGCAGACAGATCTCGGCACCGTGGTGAATGACCTCCACGCTCGTGTACAAGATAAGCCTCGCCATGAGCGCATCGGCGAACTCAGGCGACGCCGTCGGACCTTGGGGCCGGGCAAGCCCCACATCGCCGAGGCCGCGCACACCCTCGACCCAGTTGCCATAAGCGTCGTCGAGCTGACGGAGCGCCTCCTTCGCGGTGCCCGCATAGTCGAAGGTCGCAATGTCTGCCGACGGACCGCCGAAGTGGTCCCGTTCGTCTCCCCGAGACAAACAGTCAGGTGAGCGAGCCGCCAGGCGATGGTGGTCACCGGCTCTGCCTCGTGAGGCCCGCCGTAGTCCCAGGTGAACTCTCCGCCCCCGAACGACTTCGGCGCCGAGCTGGTTCCGCGGCGGCTGACCGTCCAGCAGCCGGGTACCGGCTGCCAGAAGTACTCGTCGTCGGTCAGTCCGTCCAGTCGCGGTCGCAGCCGATGACGCCAGTGCGACTCGACCTGATCGACCACCTCGCCGTTCCAACCCACGTTCATCCCGGGACGGTAGCCAGCCTCCAGGGCGCAACGCACGCCGAAACGCCCGGGAACCTGACGTGCCTCGAACGACCAGACATAGCCGACGAGCGCGCGTTGCTACCGAAACGCCTTTAGTATCGCCGCGTGTCCAGTGATGAGAACGAGCAGTTTGCACTCGCCTCGGAGCGCGAGGCCCTGGAAAACTTCCTCGACGCCCAGCGCGAGGGGCTGATCAGGAAGATCGAAGGACTCGATGATGCTACGGCGCGCCAAGCACCGACCGCGAGCTCGTTGTCGCTGCTGGGGTTGGTGAGGCATGCCGCGACCTGGGAGCGCCGCTGGTTCCAAGTCATCATGGGCGGACGCGATTTCCCCGACGGGTGGCCCACCGTCAGAACCGAGCCCCGAGACGCCGACCTGATGGTCGGCGAGAACGACACAGTGGACTACTGGGTCGCGTATTACCGGGAGCAGATCGCGCAGTCCCGCGCTGTCGCGGCTTCGATGGATCTTGACAGTCCATGCGCGCGTTCCGACATCATCGAGTGCAACGTGCGATACGTCCTGTTCCATATGATCGAAGAGACTGCGCGCCATGCCGGCCACGCGGACATCATCCGCGAGACCCTCGACGGCTCACGCGGAATCTGAGCCATACCGCGCGCAGCCCGGCCCCTTTGCCGATTCAGCCCGGAGACCCGCGAGGCGGTTACCTCTGCCCGGGCGGAGGCCCGACGGTCTCGGGTTTGAACTCTATGGCTGGGCGCATCCGCTCCTGCACCGTCATGTGCGGCGAGCCGCCTGTGGTGATGTTGATCACCGCGCCGGTGTTCTGCTTGAGCGTTTCGAGCATCGGCACGAAGTGTTCTGGATCTTGGGAAGGCCGACCGTCAAGGGGGTGGCGGGCGTGCATGTGCACGATTGCCGCACCGGCTTCCGCGGCACCGATGGCCGCCTCCGCAATCTCTTGGGGCGAGACGGGCAAGTACTTCGACATCGAGGGGGTGTGGATCGCCCCTGTGACGGCGCTGGTGATGATGACTTTGCGGCTAGCGGACATGTAAGGGCCCCTTACTAATCTAGTAAATGAAGTAGCCATTCGTCATCGTGTCGGCCCTAGAGGCGATAGCCACCGGCAACGTTGAACACTTCGCCGGTCAGGTAGGACGCCTCATCGGAGGCGAGGAACGCCACGAGATTGGCGACGTCCTCGGGCCGCCCAGGCCGTCCGAGCGGAATCTTGTCCAACTGAGCCTGGTGCACCTTGGGAGGTAGCGCCCTGGTCATGTCGGTATCGATGAAGCCGGGGCAGATGGCGTTGGCGGTCACCTGGAACTTGCCCAATTCCCGGGAGGCCGTCAGCGTGAGCCCCACGACCCCTGCCTTCGCGGCGGCGTAATTGGCCTGGCCGAAGTTACCTAGCCAGCTCGCGGAGGAGATGTTGATTATCCGGCCGCTCTCTTGCCGCCTCATGACGTTGGCGGACGCACGGGTCAGGTAGAACACCGCGGTCAGGTCGACGGCCAGCACCTGCTCCCACTGGTCGTCGGACATCTTATGGAGCAGCGCGTCTTTGGTGATGCCGGCGTTGTTGACGCAGATGTCGACGTGGCCATGCTCGTCGGCGATCTGGGAGACCAACGCTTCGAGGGAGGTGCGATCCGTCACGTCGAGGGTCACCGGGATCACCTGACCGTCCGCGCCTTGCTGCACCGACTCGAGATCCTGTTTGTTTAGGTCGATGCAGTAGACCAGCGCCCCGCTGGCGGCGAGCTTCAGGGATATGGCACGGCCGATCCCACGGCCGCCTCCGGTGACGATGGCGATCTTGTCGTTCAGGCTCATTTCCAAGCTCCTCAGTTGGTGACGTGTGTATTCGATGTGCCTGGGCGGTCACGGGTAATAGCGAACGAGCGTCTCGGCGACACAGACCGGTTTTGGGGAACCCTCGCACTCGATCGTGACCTGCATCGCCATCTGCAACCCGTCTGGCACCTCGACCAGCTCCAGGGGCGCGAAGTGCGCACGGATCCGCCGGCCGACCGGCAGCGGCGCCGGGAACCTCACCCGGTTGAGTCCGTAATTGACCGTGCGCGAGAAGCCCTTAGTGACGACAGTGCTTTCCCAGAAGCTCGTGATCAGGGCCAAGGTCAAGAAGCCGTGCGCGATGGTCCCGCCATAGGGACCGCGGCGCGCTCGCGTCTCGTCCACGTGGATCCATTGCGAATCCCCGGTGCATTCCGCGAAGGCGGTCACCCGGTCCTGGGTCATCAACAGCCAGTCGCTGACCTGCGTCTGGCTTCTGGCGAAGTCCGCGAGCTCGTCGGGACCGTTCACTGCATATGGCATTACATTCCTAGGTACGACGCCTGCACGCGGTCGTCGCGCGCCACCACGTCGGAGTCGCCGGAGATGACCACTTTTCCTTGTCCCAGCACATAGGTGCGATCGGCGAGCGCCAGCGCCCTCGTGACGTTCTGCTCGACGAGCAGAATGGCCTGCCCCTCCGACTTCAATGAGGACAGAGACTCGTAGACCTGGTCGACGATGGCAGGGGCCAATCCCAGTGAGGGCTCGTCGAGGATCACCAGCCGCGGCGAGTTCATCAGAGCCCGGCCGATAGCGAGCATCTGTTGCTGCCCTCCACTCAGGTTCGCCGCGCGGTCCCGCAGTCGCGACGAGAGTGCGGGGAAGACGGTGAGGACGCGTTCGAGGTTGCGTCGCAGATCGGAACGGGCCCGGCGCGGGTATGCCCCCATCTCCAGGTTCTCGCCAACAGTGAGCGTCGACAGCATCCCGCGCCCCTCCGGCACGTACCCCACTCCGAGCCGCGCAGGCACGTAACCGGGAGCCCGGGTCACGTTCTCACCCAGCAACGTGATCCTTCCTGACCACACGGGCAGCTGTCGCATGATCGCCCGCAGCGTCGTCGTCTTGCCTGCTCCGTTGGCGCCGAGGAAGGCAACCGTCTCCCGCTCGTCGACACGCAGGTCGACGCGCTCGAGGACCTGCACACCGTCATAGCCGGTGGTCAGGCCGGTTACTTCTAGCATGGGATTCCCCCGCTTCCTGTCCTAGGTACGCTTCGATCACACGCGGGTCTCGCATCAACGTCTCGAAGTCGCCGGTCGCGATCAAGCGCCCGGCATCCATCACCGCGAGGTGGTGACTCAGTCGACGCACCACGTCCATCAAGTGTTCGATGACGACGAAGCTGATCCCCCGTGAGACCAATTCCTCAATGGCTGCTAGGGCGACGTCCGACTCCTCTTTGGAGAGTCCGCTCATCAACTCGTCGAGAAGGACGAGTTTGGGCTGCAACAGCAACACCCGGGCCAGGTCGACGAGCTTCAGCTGACCGGTGGTTAAGGTTCGCGCCTCCTGTCCCGCGATCTCGCCCAGGCCCAGCATGCCCATGATGCGCAGCGCTTCCTGGCGTGCTTTGGTCATGGACATCCCGGCGGTGAGACCGCCGATGGTCACGCTTTCCATCGAACTGATGTCGTGGACCGGGGTCGGTTTCTGGAAGGTGCGTACCAGCCCCAACCGGGCCCGATGCGCAGTCGACGTTCGCTTCAGATCATGACCGCCGAACGACAACGATCCGGTTTCCAGCGAATACGCACCGCTGACGACGTTGACCAGGGTGCTCTTGCCGGCACCGTTGGGTCCGATCAGTCCGAGCACCCCGCTCGAGGCGACGTCAAGGTTGATGTCGTCCAGGGAGCGCACTGCTCCAAACGATTTGGAGACGTGGGATATTGACAGCAACGGCGTCATGCTGACTCCAGGGAGGTCCGGGTCGCGCGGCGGCGCACCAATCTGGCTGATCTCTCGCCCAAAGCCAGCAGTCCCCGCGGCTCGACGAGGACCACGAGCACGACGACCAATCCGAAGATGAAAACGTTCCAACCGCCGTAACTTCCGGCATAAGCATTGGCCGTGGAGTCGACGACCTGGAAGAAGATCGCCCCAACGATCGGACCGGCCAGGTAGTTCCGGCCGCCGATTACGGCGATAAGTGCGATGTCGATGGATAGGTCCAGTCCGGAGAGATAATTCGGATCGGCAAAGCCGGCATAGAAAACGTAGAACACGCCGCCGAGCGCAGTCAGTGCCGCGCTGATGCACAGCGCCAGGATGCGCACTCCGGCGATTCGGACACCGGCAGCGGCGGCAGCAGCCTCGCTAGCGCCGCTGGCACGCAGATAGAGCCCGAGCTTGCTGCGGTACATCCACGCGGTGATAACCGTAACCAGGAGCAGCAACACCATCGCGATCGCGTAGTAGGACTTGTAGTTCTCGAACTCGAAGTGCGCCGGATCGGAAGTGCCGAAGACGAGGCTGAGCCCGTTCGCCCCGCCGGTGACCGACTTGAAGTGGACGATGAAACTCAGCAGGACGGCGGCAATGGAGAGCGTGGCCAGCGCGAAGTACGGACCACGCAGCCGCAGTGTCGCCACTCCGATGAAGGCCGCAAAGACGACGGCGACCCCGACTGCGATCAGCGTGCCGAGTAGAGGCGGCACCCCGTAGTCCTGGAAGAGCACCACCGTGATGTAGGCCCCTACGGCGATGAACGCCGAGTGGCCCAGCGAGAGCTCGCCTCCGAGCCCCCCGATAATGTTCCAGCTCTGGCCCCACACAGCAAGGAACGCAGTCACCGTGGCTATGCCGACGTAGTAATCGTCCTGGAGCAACAACCCGATGATCAAGGCTGCTGCCCACAGGCCGACCATCAACAACGAGCGCTTCATACCGTCCTCGCTGTTCTCGTGAGAAGGCCCTGCGGCCGGAGAAACAGGACCAGCAGGAAGATGACGTACATCGCCGCGGTGGAGAAGTCGAGGGACAGATAGACCGCTGTCACCGACTGGACCACCCCGAGCAAGAGGCCCCCCACGACCGCGCCGCTCACGTTTCCGAGCCCCGCGATCACGATGGCCAGGAACGCGACCACGACGAACTGCTGACCCACCGTCGGCTGGGTGTAGTGGAACGGCATCAGCAGGCCCCCCGCCAAACCTGCTAAGCCGACGGCCACTCCAGTCGCGATGATGAACACGTACTTCGGATTGATGCCAAGAGCGAGCGCGGCCTCGGTGTCATCCGAGACCGCACGCACGGTCTTGCCCCAGAACGTGTAACGCACCGACCAGGCCATCACCAAGGTGATCGCGATCGCGACACAGAAGGCGACGAGTTGCGGAACACCGATGTTGACCCCGGCAATTTTGATCGCTTCGCCGTACACCGGGGTACGCAGCAGCTTATTTCCCGAACCCTCGACGACCTGGGCCGCCCCCTGCAGGCAGATTGAGAGCCCGATGGTGAGCAGGATCTGCCCAGATTCCCCGAATCGCGCTGCCCGGTCCAGCATCACGACGAAGAACACCATTCCAACAATCGCCATGATGACAACGGTCGGAATCACCACCCAGTAAACGCCCAAAAGGGCGGCCGGCACTGCTATGCCGGCGAATCCAAGGGCGACGTACATTCCGATCATCAGGAACTCGCCCTGTGCGAAGTTCACGATTCCCATCACGCCGAACATCAAGTTGAGTCCCATTGCGACCAGCGCATAGACCCCGCCGATGAGGAGCCCGTCGACGATCGCCTGCATGGCAAACATTATTTTTCGCCCACCTAACTAACTCGACTACGGCTGTTGCACCTTGGCAGTCGCGATGTTCGGCGGGTAGACGGTCTGCGGTTCGCCGTTTTGCCACTGGATCATCACCGGCGTCACGGCCTCATTCGCGCCGTTCGAGTCGAACTTCACCTCGCCGGGCTGCATCATCGTCGCCCCACCACTCGTGATGTCGATCTGACTCAGGGCATCCCGAACCTTCTGGGGGTCGCTCGACTTGGCCTCTTCCATCGCATCGGCCAGCGCCCAGAGCCCTGCATAGGCCTCACCGGCCTGCTCGGGCATGAAGGTGCCGTACTTCTCCTCGTAACGCTGCGCAACCTTCATCAGCTCGGGGCTCGACTGGACGTTCTTGGAATTGACGTTCCACGATGCCACGCTGGTGAGCCCGTTCACCTTGTCACCCAGGGCCTTCCCTATGGGCGGCCAGATGAAGCCTGCGCCACCGCCCACCACCAGGACGTCGCTACCCGCCGTGCGCAGTCCACTGAGGATAAGCTCGGAGTCACTGATGTAGGACACCGGGAAGACGACCTGTGCGCCCGATCGCTCAATATTGGAGACCAGCGGTGATGCGTCGGTGATGTCCTCCGGGTAGGCGGACTTCAGCACGACGTCGAGCCCCGCCTGCGTCGCGAGGTCCTCGATCCCCTGCTCGGTCGACTGGCCGTACGGGTTGTCGACGTACAGGATCGCCGCCTTAGTGATCCCCATGTCGTACTGCTCGTTCAGGCTCTTGAGGAACTCCACCTGGGTCTTCCCGAAGTTACTTCCCTTCGGAGCGATCTGGAAGTAGTAGCCCCCGTTCGCCGGCGTCACCAGTTCGTCGGAGATGCACGCCCCGACCATGGGCACGTGGTTCCTCACCAACACGGGCATCGCAGCAGTGCACAGCGGCGACAGATCCACGCCGAACACGCCGGCGATGTCCCCGTGCGACAAGACGCGCTCCATCGCGGTCCGCGCACCTTGGGGATCGTTCGTGGAGTCTGCGACCACGAGGTTGATCTTGGCGCCATCGAGCGCCTTGATGCCGCCGTTGGCGTTGATGTCCTCGACGGCGAGCTTCGCGGCGTTCTCGCTCTGCTCACCGACACTGGCGTTGTCTCCAGACAGCGGGACGACCAGCGCGATGTTGACTTCGTTGTCCCCGCCGCTGCCGCTGTTGCCGCCGCAGGCGGACAAGGCGGCCAGCTGGGCGACGGCCAATATGGCCAGAATGCTGTTTTTCTTGCGAGTCACAGTACGTACTCCTGTCAGATGGCCTGGAAGACTGCGGAGACGGCCTGACCGCCACCGATGCACATGGATACGAGACCCCATTCCTGGTCGCGTCGTTTCATTTCGTGAAGCAGTTTCAAGGTCAAGATCGCGCCCGTCGCCCCCACTGGGTGGCCGAGGGCGATCGCCCCGCCATTCGGGTTGACGATCTCCGGATTTAGCTTCGCGTCCCGGACCACCGCCACTGCCTGGGCGGCGAAGGCCTCATTCAATTCGATGACGCCCAGCTGGTCCGTCGTGATACCCGCCTGTTTCATGGCCCGCTCGATCGCGTACACGGGGGCGTATCCCATGATTTCGGGCTCGATAGCAGCCGTAGCGAACGAGACCAATCGGCCCAGCGCAGGAGCGGAGCGTTCCTGGGCCACTCTGTCGCTCATCAATACGAGCGCAGCGGCCGCATCATTGATACCGGAGGAGTTGCCGGCTGTGACCGTTCCACCTTCGGCGAAGACTGGCCGGAGCTTCGCCAGACTCTCGATCGTCGTGGCGCGGGGGTGCTCGTCGACCTTGAAGACACGTTCCTGCTTGCCCTCGCGGACGGTGACCGGGACGATCTCTTCCTCGAAGAGCCCTTCCTCGATCGCGCGGGCCGCGCGCTGTTGGCTATGCAGGGCGAAGGCGTCCTGCTCTTCGCGAGTCACGTGGTACTTCTCCGCAACCTTCTCAGCCGTGACACCCATCGGGTAGTTCCCCCAAGGGTCAGTCACCAAGGAGAGGGTCCCGTCGATCAGCTTCCGGTGGCCAAGCCGATAGCCGGCGCGCGCGTCGTAGTCCAGGAACGGCTGGCGCGTCATGTTCTCATCGCCGCCCGCGACCACGATGTCCGCTTCGCCCAGTCGGATTTCGCCGGCACCGGACCAAATCGCCTGCAGGCCGCTGCCGCACAGCCGGTTGACGTTGAACGCCGGGGTCCGGGAATGAAGTCCCGCGGCGAGCGCGGCACGGCGGGCGTTGAAGGCGTCAGGGCCTACCTGTCCGACGCAGCCCAGCACCACCTCGTCGACCTCGGAGGTGTCGACGCCGGCTCGCGAGATCGCCTCCTTGATGGCCGTTGCTCCCAGCTCGTGAGCCGGGGTGTTCTTAAGCGATCCCCCGAATCCTCCGATGGCTGTGCGAGCTCCGCTCACCACCACTATTCCTACGTTGTCAGCCACGTGTCTGCGCCTCCGATCCTTATGGTTTCTTGTTCTCGTGCTCATCCACCGAGTGTGTCGCCGATTCCGGGCGACGGCGGCTCTAGTTGTCGGACACCCGCACCGGAAACGGGATCTCGGCGAGGATGTCCGTGGCAGTGTCGAACCCCGGAGCTGTCTCCAGCAGCGACAGGCCGCTGTCGGTCAGTTCGAACACGGCCCGATCCGTGATGTAGTACACCTGCTGACCTTGGCGAAGGGCGCGTTCGGCGCTGAACGTCACTTGGTCCACCGCTGGGACAAACTTGGGAAACTTCCCCGCGAAGGTGAAGCAGAAGTAGACCCGTGGCGAGCTCTGCACGATGTCGACGAATCCGCCGCAGCCGATCACGCGGCCGCCCAAGAGGCTGACGTTGACGTTGCCCAACTTGTCTATCTGGCCGGCGCCCATGAAGGTGGCATCGAGTCCGCCGCCGTCATAGAAGTCGAACTGGTTGACGTGCGGGATGATCGCAGACGGGAAGGTCGCGATCCCGAAGTCCACGCCGCCGCTCGGCACTCCTCCGTACACTCCGGACTCGATCGTCAGGGTTACCGAGTCGCGCAGATCTGTCTCGGCGAGCGCCGGTCCCACGGTGTCCCCCGGAATACCAGTGCCCAGATTGACGATGTCACCCTGCTTGAGGAACTCAACTGCGCGCCTGCCTATCCGTGCCCGCGGGCCGTCGGGCATCTGCCCCGGCCCATGCGTCTGCCCGGGAGCCGCGACGCTGATGTAGCGGGGATCGAACGCGGTGCTGCTGGTCTGCCGGTGTTCGCTCTGCGGGTCTTCGGCGACGACGACGAAGTCGATCAGCCCGCCTGGTACGACGACGTCCTTGGGTGCCAGCGAGCCCGAGGGGACCCGGTTCTTCGCCTGGCAGATCACGATGCCGCCACTGTTGTGAGCCGCCTCGGCCAGCGTCAGTGCGTCAAGCTTGACCGCCTCTTCCTCCTGCGTGGCGTTCCCGTCCTCGTCGACCGTCGTGGCTCGGATGATCGCAACGTCGATAGGAAAGGAGCGGTAGAAGAGATACTCGGAGCCGTGCAGCTCGAGGAGCTCCACATAATCAGGGGCCGCCTTCTGCGCTGACCTGTTCACCTTGCCACCCAGCTGACGCGGATCCACGAACGTGCCCAAGCCGATGCGGCTCACGTGGCCGGGCTCCCCAGCAGCGATCGCTCGGTAGAGCTTTGCAATCTGGCCTTGCGGAAGGCACACCGCCTCGGCCCGGTCTTCGCCCAGGAAGGCGCTCATCCGAGGCATCAGCCCCCAATGGGAGCCGATGACACGCGACACGAGTCCGTCGACCGCGAAATGCTCAAACCCATGGACTCGATCCGACTGCCCGGACGCGTGCACAACGGTGAGGTCACGCGGGTGGCCCTGGTCACGGAAGGCCTGACTGATCTGCGCGAAGACAGCCTCGGCGACTCCGAGCATACTAAAGCCGTCCGTGGCGACCGTGGCGCCGTCCGGAATGGCGGCAACCGCTTCACTCGCGGCTACTAAGCGAGCCATGCTACCGACACGGTCCTTTCGCGCTCTCGAGAACTGCCGGCGCGGCGGACTTCCGTCGGCGTGTTCGCGATGTCATTGTTGGGAGGGCCTTTCGACGATTCTTCGGACTTGGGAGACGTCCTGCTAAGCGGCCGAGCCGCACGTCCGGCGGACGATGAGGCGGTGAGGAAGGATCACCTTCCGGGCAGGAATGGACGGGTCAAGCATCCGCTCGAAGAGCAGTGCCGCCGCCGTTTCGCCCATGTCATGACGCGGCACCTCGACGGTGGTGAGCTGGAGCGAGGCTGAGGACGCAAACGACATGTCGTCGTAACCGACGACAGCGACGTCTGCGGGACTGCGCAGTCCTCTCTCAGCCAGCGCGTCCAGGGCGCCGAGCGCGATCATGTCGTTTCCGCAGATCAGCGCATCAGGAGCCTGGTCGCCTGCTTCCAGGAGCAGATCCGTCCTGCTCGCCCCGCTCTCCCGGGTGAGTTCACCGTTCACGAGTTCGGGGTGCAGGGAGGTAATCGAGTGATCCTTCAACGCATCGCGGAAGCCGGCGAGGCGGTCCTGGCTCGCCGAGGACTCAGCAGGGCCGTTGAGTATCACCGGACGCGTCCGGCCCAGCTCGAGCACGTGAGTGGCCAACTCCCGCGCCGCTGATCGGTCATCGATGCCGACGAAGTCGGCTGCAATGGGTTCAAGCCGACGGACGGCTTGCACGAACGGCACGCCCAGTTCCAGCAGCTCGGCAAAAATGGGGCGCACATCCTCGACGGCTGAGGTGAAGATCAGCCCGGCGCACTGGTGCTCGAGCAGGGCAGCGACCGCGGTGCCGTGCACTTCTCCCCTCAAACCCGTATGAGCGAGAAACACCTGATAGTCCTTGCTGGCCGCGCCGGTAATGACACCGGAGGCGATCTCCGGGTAGTACGGGTTCGCAATGTCAGCCAACAACAACCCAACGACTGGCGACTTTCCCTTCCGCAGCGACCGAGCGAGTGAGTTCGGTCGGAACGAGATCGCATCAGCGGCTGCGAGGATTCGTGCCCTGCTCGCCTCGCTGACACCCGGCCGCCCATTCAGAGCGTAGGAAACGGCCGCAACCGAGACGCCCGCTGACTTCGCGACATCCGAGATCGTCACGCGCTTTCGCTGTGGGTCCATCGAGCTACAGCGACCTTCCCGGTAACTTAAACGATTAAGTCGACCAACAACATGTAGTCCATCACAGACTCCAGTGGCCTGTCAATAGCAGGTTCACTCCCCGAGCCCTGTGGGGTGCGTTCGGGGCGGCTGGTGCGACCGGTGGCCTCGACGCGGATCGCGGTCCAGGCGGTGTGCCAGTCCACGCCGAGATGCCGCGCCAGCGCGGAGACGGTCGTGTCGTCGTGGGAGAGCGCGTCGGTCGCCCACGTCACCGCCCGCGCCGTCAGCTTGGCCCGCCGAGCAGCGTACGGATGCTGCTCGGAAAACGTGGTCACCTCACACGTCGACTCAACACAGCGCCACAGCCGCTTACGCCACCGGACCAGCACCTGCCGGCCGAAGCACGGCACGTCATGCAGCCGATGAACACGTCGTCCGTGGCCGACCGCAACCACCCCACACGACGGGCAGCCTCCCAGCACCTGGTCGGTCTCGACGTCCAGGACCAGTTGCTCGTCGACGACCGACGCGGCGAGCACGTGCATGCCCTCGACGTCGAAGATTCGATCGGTCCGGGCGCACCACGACGCACCGGACCCACACATAGAGTGATCCATGTCAGGGCCTTCTCGGATGGGTTGCTTGGTCGCTACCGATCCTTGGGGCCCTGACGCCTCTCAGCCCTCCAACACGCCGTCCCCGGCGCGCATCTCACCCACACTCAGCTCCGAAGAGCCACTTTGCCACCGTCCGGCTCCGCCAGCGAGTCACCAAGGGACCCGGCTCTCCCGCGGCCGGCGTCGCGATGGCGTTCAAGCTCATCGAGTCCGCTCAACTCAGGTGGCGGGCGGTCAACGCGGCTCTCCGATCTTAAGCGGGCAGGTGCCTGTTCGGCGTGTGTGACGTGGGTGGTCCCGTGACCTCTTGAAGTCTTGCTGTTGTCAACGCAGCAGACGAGAGGGGCCACGGGGCTTGATGAACGATACGACGTTGTTGTTGGGGTTGGCTGGGGTGAGGGTCGAGCGGGTTGTCTGCGACGCCGACGGGACGCGGGTGGTGACGGTGTCGACTCATGACGAGACCGCGGCGGCGTGCCCAGCCTGTGGGGTGTTCGACTTCGCTGAAGGGGCGGACGGTGACGTGTCCGAAGGATCTGCCGTATGGGGAGGACCGGCTGCGGCTGCGGTGGTGCAAGAGCCGGTGGCGGTGCGTGGAACCGTTGTGTGGCAGGGGTTCGTTCACCGAGTCGACCGCCGAGATCGGCCGAGGATGCGGACCACCGGCCGGCTACGGCGCTCGATCGCGGCCGCGGTGGGTGACGCCGCACGCAGCGTGGATGAGGTCGCCACCGCCCATCAGGTGTCTTGACCGACCGCGCATCGGGCGTTTCTGGAGGCCGCCGACAAGGCGCTGGCCGAGCCGGAGCCGGTCACGGTGCTCGGGATCGACGAGACACGTCGTGGCAAGCCCCGCTGGGTCCGTGACGCCGAGGGTGGTCGGTGGGTGCGGGTCGACCCGTGGGACACCGGGTTCGTGGACCTGGCCGGTCATCAGGGGCTGCTCGGCCAGACCGAGGGCCGCACGTCCAAGACCGTGACCGACTGGCTGAACGCCCGCAGCGAAGGAGCCTGTCAAGTTTTCTGTGTAAGGGCCGGTCATGTGAGGTGGGGGTTGATTCGGTCGGGGTAGGCCAGTGCGAGTTGTTCGAGGGCTTGCTTCCAGTTGGTGACGACCTGGCCCTCGACGAGACGGCCGGGTGCTTTGCGTTCGTTGGCGGGTCGGCCTCGTTCCTTCTCTCGTTGCCGGGCGCGCTTGTCCTCGATGTTGCAGATCGCCAGCCACAGCAGCTTGATGACCGCGGTGTCGTTGGGGAACTGGCCGCGGTTCTTGAGATCTTGCGCAGCTGGTAGTTCAGCGACTCGATCGAGTTCGTCGTGTAGACGACTCGGCGTAGCTCGGGCGGGAACGCCAGGAACGGGATGAACCGCTCCCAGGCTGCCTCCCAGGTCGCGACAGCGTGGGGGTACTTCTGGCCGAGCGCGGAGTCCTTGAAGGCCTC
>JAABUS010001356.1_pt1 | contig 54129 bp, 44 predicted proteins | sample 5560161 | NCBI WGS metagenome assembly JAABUS01 (sample SAMN10711885, study PRJNA513376) | rock metagenome | isolation source: Antarctica rocks | place: Antarctica: Victoria Land, Trio Nunatak nord | collected 2016-01-04 | reverse complement strand
GCTGGAATGGCATCGGCTGCGGACGGGAGTGAGTTGGGGACGCGCGAAAGAAGCGATCATCCGCCCGGCGGTACGGCGCTATCTGGCGCATCCATGGCTCACTCTCCCTACAACTGCGTAAGTCCTACGAATGGTTCTCCGGATATGAAACTCACTTTCAGCGCGGCAAAGCGGGTGGGGGCTGATACGGATTACTGCACGGCGAGCGCGCGCACACCGGCGAGTGTGTCGATCTCGTCGAGCGGCTTGTCGTCCCGCAGGCGCAGGATACGCGGGAAGCGGAGCGCGTAGCCGCTCTTGTGCCGCTTGCTCTCCTGCACCGCGTCGAATGTCACTTCGAGGATGATCTCCGGCTCGACGGTGCGGACGCGGCCAAAATCCTCGCGGGTGTGCGCGAGGAACCACTGCGTCAGGTCGGCGAGTTCCACATCGGTCAAACCACTGTACGCCTTGCCGACATTGAGCAGCGTTGGATCGGTCTCCGAGGCACGCACGGCGAACGTGTAGTCGGAAAGGAGTTTGTGCCGCCGCCCGTGGCCCCACTCCACCGCCGTCACGACGACATCAAGGGTGGCGAGGGCACGCTTCACCTTGCGCCATTCCGCGCCGCGCCGCCCCGGTGTGTAGGCGGAGTGCGGCAACTTGACCATCAACCCCTCGTTGCCGCGTTCCCGCGCCGCTGCGAAGAGCGTGTCTATCTCGGTGGGGCCGGTGACGCGATGTCCTTGTGAGAGACGGAGGGGAAGCCCTAACCCCCCGGCCCCCTTTCCCCGTGGGGAAGGGGGAGAATTCGGAAGAAATCCCTCTGCTTCTAGCACATCTTCAAGGGATATGTTTGTTTCTCCGAGCAGGGATGCGAGGAGGGCGCGACGCTCGATGAGCGGGTGGGCGAAGAGGAGGTCGCCGTTGTGATACAGGAGGTCGAAGGCGACGAGGACGACGGGGATGTCGCGCAGCACGTCGTCCGTCACCGCTTTCCGACCCAGCCGCTGCTGGAAGAGATTGAAGGGCAACGCCCTCCCCTCCCGCTCGCCGATGATCTCGGCGTCGAGCACGAAGGGGCCGGGCAGCGCGAGGAGCGGCGCGTGCAATTCCGGGAAGCGGTGTGTCACCTCGTCGAGCGTGCGCGAGTAGATGGCGAGCCGGTCGCCGTCGCGGTGAATCTGGGCGCGGACGCCGTCGAACTTATCCTCGACGAGCGCCCACCCTTCCGGCAGGTTCGCAAGTGCCTCCTCCGGCGAGGCGGCAGGCGTGGCAAGCATCGCACCGAGGGGATGGAAGAGGCGCAGTTCGGCGCGGTCGAGCGTGCCCGCGCGGGCGAGTACGGCGACCTCACCGAGATCGCCGAGCAGCATCGCGGCGTGGCTGACGGTCGGCAACGGGCGACCGAAGCCCCGCGCGAGCGCGTCCTCCACCAGCCCCTGCTTCAGGCCGATGCGCAGATCGCTGGAGACGAGCTTGACGAGGTACGTCGCTTCCAGCGGCGTCGCGACGCGCAGGAGTTCGGTCAGGAGGGTTGTTTTCGCCTTGCTGCCCGTCGTGCGCGCCAGTTGCTCAACCGCCGTCTCGACAATGGCGAGCGTCAGCGTCGGCGTCTCCAGGAGATGGCCGGGGAGGATCGTGCGCGCCACCTCCCCGAGCTCGCCGAGGCGGACGGAGAGCGGCGCGATCTCCTCCCGCGTGCGCCCGGAGAGCGCGATGAGCGCCTGGACGACCGCCGCGCCGCCGACCTGCAGGACGCGCATATCGTGCTGCGGGAAGACCTGCCCGGCGATGTAGCGCGCCGCGATCGCGAGGTCGTTGTCGCCCAGCGTCGTGAAATACTCCGCGAGCAGGGCCATCTTCTCGAGTTTCTTCGTCGTCCCGCGCACCCGATCGGCGACCGCCGCCAGCGTCTCGAACGGCACCGACGGCGTCTCCTGCGCGAATGTCACCGGCATACTACATTCCATTCCAGGAAGGGAATTGAACCACCGAGGCACAGAGCGCACAGAGCGAGGGCTGAGGAAAGCGAGACGACGGGAATGTATTGCGTCAGTGTTGGCATTCTTTCCTCATCGCATCTCCTTTTTTTCTCCGTGTCCTCTGTGCCTCTGTGGTTGACGCATTTTCTACATCCCCGCGAGGAAGTGGGCATCGATGCCGCGCTCTCGGAGATCCGTGGCGAATGTCGTACCACCGTGGACGGTATAGACGCGGCGCGCGCCCGATTCCTCGACGTAGCGGAGAAGATCATCGTACCCCGCGTGGTCGGAGAGAGGCAGCACCGCGCCCACGTCCTTGTAGATATTCCACGCGCCGGGATGAAGCGCCCATCCGGTCAGCAGGAGGGTGCGCACCGGTATGAGGGCGCGCAGCATCGCCTGTTTCCGCACGGAGGGCGGGCAGAGCAGCACGTTATCGGCGACCTGCCCGCGCACGTACCGCGTGTACGGACCGGGAAATTCGACCCCGCACTCCTCGTAGATGCGCGCGATGTTGGCGACCGCGCCATGGCACATGACGGGATAGCCCCAGCCCGTCAGGAGATGCAGGGCTTCCTGCCCCTTGCCGAGTGCGTAGCCGAGCACGACTGGCACCTCGCCCTCCGCGTACGCCGCTTCGATCTCGGCCCGCAACCGCGCGTGAACCTCGGCATCGGGCGGAAAGACGTAGCGCGGCTCACCGAAGGTGCACTCGATGATGAGCACGTCGCACGGGACGATCACCCCGGTCTCCGCCGCGACATTCGGGCGCAGCTTCATGTCGCCGGTGTAGCAGATACGGGTATCGCCAACCTCAATCAGCGCCTGCGCCGAGCCGAGGCAATGACCGGCGGGGTAAAGCGTCAGTTGCGCGGGCGTTGCGCCGGGCAGATCATACGGTGTGCGGTACGGCAGCACCGTCGCGGTTCCCTTCGCGTCCTGCAAACGATGCCGGAGGATGCGCGCCGTCTCTGGCGTGGCGATTATATGCTCATGCGACTCGATATGGTCCGCGTGCCCGTGCGAAACGAAGGATCGCGCACGTGGCAAATGGGCATCGAGCCAGAGACCGAGTCCTGGCAGGTGGATTCCCTCATCATATGCGATCTCTATCTCAATCATATCGTACCAACCCCTGGCAAAGCATTGTCATAATAAATGACGATGATTACCAATGCCGTTCTGTCTATTCTGCTTACCAAGCCGCAAAATCGAACGATCTATGTGAATAACCGACGAATCCTTCGTTATTCATAGAAACAAAGGTAATGCGCAATGCTGGTCATGCTGGTTGCTGCTCGCCACCGATAAATCGGATGCGGAGCGCCCCGTCGCGCATCTGCGCCCCGACTGCCGTACGGCGTGCGAGCATATCCGGCAGCATCACATGGTGTTTGTGCCAGCCAACGTGGATATCCAATTCGTCGCCGCGCTGGTGGAGATCGACCGTTTCATCCTCCGCGAATGGGAGGTCAAGGACGAGCACGATATCGCCGCCGTCCTGCTCGATCCGTTGCGGCTGCCCCCGATAGAAGAATTGCGCCGGATCGCGGTCGCCGTAGAGTTCGTCGGCCACCCGCCGAAGCAGCGGCAGACCGATCAGTTCCTCGGTGAAGTACGGCACGGCGAAGCGCGGCAACGGCCCAAACGACTCGTCGATCACCCGCTGGTACTTCGCCTGTGTCTCGCGCATCGCGTCGTAGAGACTGCCATTCCCACCCGTCGGGAGGACACGGTTTACGACGACGCCATCGACCAAATAGTTGAACAGGCTGAGGTATGCGAGCGAGCGCTGGGCCTCGCGGATGACCATGCGTTCGAGGTTGACGACGACGCGCACGGAGGTGATCTCCGGGTTCGTCAGCAGGTCGCGCACCGCCGTCAGACGCGAGACCATCAGATCAACCGAATCGAAGATTTCGTCCCCCGCGACGGGCATCGAGGTGACGCGCCGGACGACTGGCCGCATCATCTTTGCCATCCGGCGCACGGTCGGGAAGAGGCGCTCCATCCACCAACTCATCACATCGGGCAGGCTGAGCAATTTCAGCGTCTCGCCCGTCGGCGCGGCATCGACAATGACGGTATCGTATACGCCACTCTCCGCATGGCCCTTGATGCGCAGCAGCGCGAAGAGTTCCTCCGTGCCGGGCATAACGGTCAGTTCCTCATTCGTCAGGCCCTCGAACCCCTGCCACGAGAGCAAATCGGTGAGGTACTGCTGCACCCGGCCCCAGTTCCGCTCCATCTCATAGAGCGCATTCACTTCCTGCGCCCAGAGGTTTGGCGCGATCGGGAGCGGTTCGGCGCCGAGGCGCGTGTCGAGCGCGTCGCCGAGCGAGTGTCCGGCGTCGGTGCTGAGGACAATCGTCCGCTGCCCACGGTCCGCGCACCGCAGCGCGGTCGCTGCTGCCACCGTCGTCTTGCCGACGCCGCCCTTGCCCGTATGAACGATAACCCGTGTCATGCAATCCCCTATCTCACCCTGTCACGTTTCGGTGACGTGCGAACGCGATATCAGTATCGCACCCAGCGGGCGGAGCGTCACCAAAGGCGATGGTGACAGCAGCCTAACCCGAGTAGGATGGCCGCGCAACGAGGCACGAATACGCAACGGCAACATCTAGACATAATGTTTCACGGCGATGATGGGACATCCATACTCGCACCTTCGAGGGCGTATCGCCAGAGGTGGCAACGGCACAACGCATGTTCGATTCCCGCGTTTCGGCCTTCAATGTTCAATTTTACCAACCAATGTTGCTATTTAGAACGAAGGTTATACACTCTTTATCAAGAATAGGCGTAATGCTGTATAAGCATAGCGTTAGTTATCAACAATGGTCGCATAGTCAACAACTGATGCTGGTTGTGGCAAATAGCGGATAGAACGCTCCGCAGTATCGGATCGAAGGGGGTCACGACTCGACGAGACTGACCGTGGTTCGCATCGTGGCAGGCAATAGACGCGCCGTCCGTGCACATGGACAGGTACGGCGAGTAATGTTTACGGTTTTTCATACTCCATGAATCGCTCCCCTCCCCTCCGGGATAAGTTGCTTGGAAGGGATATGTATATTCTCGTCGCATGGTTCGGGGCAATTACAAACGCAGGGCAAGCAGTCATCCGAGAGACGTGAACGGGTGCCTCCCGATCCGCAACATCGATGAGCGTGACCGCAGTGGAAACGGCGTCTGGTGCATGTCAGGCAACCCTCCGCGCTAAGGGCATGGTTCATCCCACCGCATACATCTCACGCTGGCACGAGGTTCACTATGGGATGCTCAGTGCTACTGACCGTGACGGTTGATCTTGCGATATGTCGCTTTCATTTTTCGACCCATATCCTGCCAGAGCGTCCAACGGCGAATGAGAACCTGTCCACACTACACCCCCGTCGGACGCACTGATGATGCCTGTCCGCATTCAGTGTGTCGCGTCGCGCGGCCGCGGCGATGGAACGGTGTCAGTATGCGACTCCTCCCCTATCGAGCAGTGACGAACATTGCATATCTCTCTCGAAGCACGGTGATCTGTCTGCTGGTATCTGGCAGAGCGGAATCGTCGATGGTTATGAGACGGGTGACTGTATCGCCATGCAATGCACTCCATAACACCGGGCTATAGCGTAGAGCTGGAAGCGCAAAACCATGGAGACAGAGGTGCGACGGTCGCGTTTTCGGCCCGCACAAGGCGGGAGATTGCCTTTTCACGGAAAACGCCCCGTGGTGGGGCGCAGGACGCGAAATCGTGATTTTCTGTATGATTCTGTCGATCAAATCGCCTTATGGGGCATATGCGGTGGCCTGCCCGTCTGCGGGTGCGAACGGAATCTTCTTGCCGGGGTTCATGATGCCGTTTGGGTCGAATGCGCGCTGCATCTGGCGCATTAGCATGACCGCTGCGCCGAGTTCGGCGTCCGCGTAGTCGCGCCGAACGACGCCGATGCCGTGCTCGCCGCTCGTCGTGCCGCGATACTCGAGCGCGAGGGCGTGGATGTCCTCGGTCAGCAGTTTCGCGCGCTCGATCTCCTCCGGCGTGTGGTGGACGACGATCGCGCTGTGGACGTTGCCGCTGCCGATGTGACCGTAGAGGACGACGGCGACCTGCCGCTTCTCCGCCGCCTCGGCGATCTTCCGCAGCGTCGCGGGCATATCCTTGAGGGGGACGCAGATGTCCTCCCCCATGCCGACGCGCGTGCCGCCCGCGACGACGAGCGACGAGGCCGCGCCGAGCGCCGCCCGCCCCGCCCAGAGGGTCTCCATCTCCTTCGCGTTCGTCGCCGTCTCGACGCTCGTCGCCAGCTCACGCGCGACCTGCTCGATGCGCCCGACGGTGTCCGCGACGACCGCCGAGGTGCCGTCCGCCTCGATCAGGAGCATCGCGGCGCACTCGATCAGTGTCAGTTCCGGCTTGTAGATATTAACCGCGCGGATCGCCGAACGGTCCATGATCTCCAGCGCGGCGGGCAGGATGCCGCTGCGGAAGATGCGGCGCGTCATCTCGGCGGCGTCCTCAAGGCTGTCGAACCGCGCGACAATCAGCCCGCGCGCCTCCGGCTTCGGGATGATCCGCAGGCGCAACTGCGTGATGACGCCCAGCGTTCCCTCGGACATGATGAAGAGCGGCGTCAGGTTCAGGCCGGAGACGGATTGGAGCGCCTTCGAGTGCTCGCCGCCGGTCCAGATCACCTCACCCGTCGGCAGGACGACTTCGAGGCCGAGGACGTAGTGGAGCGTCGGGCCGTACTTCACTGCGCGCATCCCGCTGCTGTTATTGGCGGTCATGCCGCCAACGCTGGCGATCTTGCTGCTGCCGGGATCGGGCGGGAAGATCATGCCGTACCGCGCGAGCGCGTCGTTGAGGTTCGCGTGGATCACGCCGGGCTGGCAGAGCACCTGCAGGTTATCGGCGTCGATTTCGATGATGCGATCCATCACATTCATCGCGATGACGACGCCGCCGTAGTGCGCCACCGCGCCGCCGCTGTACGCGGAGGCCGAACCACGCGGCACGACGGGGACATGGTACCGGTTCGCCACCCGCATCACCGTGACGACGTCCGCCGTATCGCGCGGGAGGACGACGCAATCGGGCCGACCGGGATGCGCCTCGGAGTTGAACGAGGCATCGTACGTGTAGGGGAAGAGCGCCGCCGGGTGGGTCAGCACCCGCTCCGGCCCGAGCAGCCGCACTAACTCGGCGACGGCCGCCCGCGCGTCCTCATCCCGCCGCAGAAGGGGCGGCGGCAGCGCATCCATGCCCGCCGTCGCAATCAATGGTTCCGGTGTTTCCCCTGCGGACGCCCGCTCCGTGACCGCCATGCGCTTTGTACCCCCCTGAACCCCCTCCCGAAGACGAGGGAGAACGCAACCGAACACTCATCGCCGACCCGCACGCGGCATCATCAGCCGGGACATAGCGTTGTTGTCCCCTCCCCCGCCGCTAATCGGCAGCACGACGCGAGGGATGAGAACATTCTAGCACGCCATCAGGATCGCCTGTGCTACACTCGCCGCGCGTCACTGGAGATCGAATCGTGAGAGAGGAGTGGGAGCCATGAATGATGACAAAACGGGCATCCGCGAGGCGATAGAAGATGGCGTTGGCATCGCGGCACCTGATGGGGATATGTCTTTACCAATTCCGCAGGAACTTGCCGCCGCCTACGACGCCGATCGCGGCGCGCCCCAGCAGATGACGCAGACGGCGTTGGAGCACGTCTGGATTCACACACGCAACTGGGTTGAACTGGCCGAGCAGGAAGGGATGCGCGTCTTCGATCGTGGCGAGGGCGAATTCCTCTACGACGTCTACGGCACTCAGTACATCGACGGGCTTTCCGGCCTCTGGGTTGTGAACGCGGGGCACGGGCGCAAGGAGATCGCGGACGCGATGGCCGAGCAGGCAGCGAAACTCGCCTACGTCTCCTCGTTCGCGTTCACGAATGTCCCCGCCGTGCAACTGGCGCAGCGCATCGCGCAATTCACACCGGGCGATCTGGAGCGGGTCTTCTTCTGCTCCGGTGGGTCGGAAGCGGTTGAGTCCGCGATGAAGATCGCGAAGCAGTATCAGGTGCTTAAGGGATATGGCAAGCGGTACAAGATGATCGCGCGGCGAGGCTCCTACCACGGCGCGACCTTCGGCGCGATGAGCCTGACCGGCAGCCGCACGCCGTACGAGAAGTATTACGGGCCGCTGATGTCGGGCGTGCGGCACGTCGCGTGGCCGAACTGCTACCGCTGCGAGTTCGGCCTCACCTACCCCTCCTGCAATCTGCAGTGCGCGCGGGCCGTCGAGCAGATGATCGAGTTCGAGGGGCCGGAGACGGTTGCCGCCGTGATCGCCGAGCCGGTCAGCACGGCGCAAGGGACGGTCGTGCCGGTGCCGGAGTATATCCCGATGCTCCGCGAGATCACCGAGCGGCACGGCGTCCTGCTCATCCTCGACGAAGTAATCAACGGCTGGGGCCGCACCGGCAAGTACTTCGCGACGGAGCATTCCCCCGGTGTCGTGCCCGATCTGATGACGATGGCGAAGGGATTGTCGAGCGGCTACGCGCCGATCGCGGCGGCGGTGGCACGCCCCGGCATCTTCGAGCCGTTCTCGGCAGACGCGAAGAGCGCGATCTCGCACGGCATCACCTTCGGTGGCCATGCCGCCGCAGCGGCGGCGGCGCTGAAGAACATCGAGATCTTCGAGCGCGAGGGCCTCGTCGAGCGTGCCGCCACGATGGGTGCCTATTGGAAGACGGGCCTGCACGACCTCAAGAAGCACCCGACGGTCGGCGATGTGCGCGGCATCGGCATGCTCTGGGCAATCGAGTTCGTCAAGGACAAGGAGACGAAGGAGCGCTGGGGCAACGACAGCGCCTTCATTCAGTGTATCAAGCGCGAGACCGAGCGCGACGGCCTCATCACGCGCACCGGCGACATCGTCCAACTCGCGCCGCCGCTGGTAACGAAGAAGGAGACGATCGACCGGATCACCAATATCCTCGACCGTGCCATCACCGCCGCTGAGCAAGCCGAGGGCATCACCGAAAACGGACTGCGATAAACTACAGAGGCACAGAGAACACGGAGAAGAGATGCGAGACGATTGGGTCTCTCCTCTCTTCTCTTTTCTATTTCCTCGGTGAACGCTGTGCCTCTGTGATTCAGAATCCCTACGACGGGGCTTCTTCACCAGCGAGAATGCGGCGGAGCGTGGCGAGGGCGCGGAATTGAAGCGCCCGCACCGCGTCCTCCCGCTTATCCATCGCCTGGGCGACCTCGCGCCCGCTCATGCCCTGAATGAATCGCAGGACGATCACCTCGCGCTGGTCTCCCGTCAGTTCGTGCAACGCCTTCAGGAGGTCCGCCGAGTCGATGTTCCCGTCGAGCGGCGCGCTTGGGTCTTCGACGCTCTCGTGCACTTCCGGGATGAGCGTCACGGTCGGACGCAATGCGCGGTAATGGTCGACGACGCGGTTGTGCGCGAGACGGTAGAGCCACGCGAGGAACGGTACGCCCTGCTCGCGATAGCGGCCCATCGCGCGCCATGCGCTTTCGAAGATCGCCTCTGTCAGGTCCTCGGAGTCGGCGGAGTCGCGGATACGCGCGGAAACGTAACGCGCGATGGTTGCGCGGTGGCGTTCGTAGAGAATGCCGAACGCCTCGCGGCTCCCGTCGCGCGCCCGATGGATGAGTGCCGCCTCATCGGTGGGGTAGACTACCTCCGGGGATGGCACCGCCTCCCGCGCCGCGCGGCGGGCGGCGACCGCACGGATCACATCCGCGCGGCGCACGACCGTCGGTTGTGGTGTGTCACTCACCGCGATTGCCACTCCCATTGCCCTGCGTTCACCTCCGTCCACCCGGGTGGACTTTCACGTTGTACGGGCAGGTACATATCGCACATTCATGCTGCACGTACGGCTGGAGAATCGAAGGCATCTTGCTATGTGCACATATACATGCTGTTTGATGGGAGACACCGTCCGTTCGTGAACAGCGCGAAATGACAAAGGGAAGCCATGGTACTACAGGAATAATGGGGATGCAGAATATGTCCGAACAGCATGTCCACGGCTTCTTTCCATACATACCCATGCACCATCACGTGCGATGAATGGCTTCACGACTGCGAATACTCGTTGAGTCTATCATAAACCAGTACCATAGGAGAACGTACATACACGATCAGGAGCCGAGGCGGGGGATTGGGTCGGCGTTGCGCGGCGCGAAGTTCATCCAGCGCTGATGGACCGACTGCCACCCCGTGACATACTTCCAGAATGGCACTTCACCGGGCGGCACGCCCCCAAGCCGCTCGTCCGGCGAGAGGATGCGGTACCGCGCGAAGAGCCAGCCATCATTGCCGAATGCTTCCAGATACTCCGCGCGCGGGTCGGGTTGATCGAGGCCGAACCGCGTCGCCCACCACTCGGCCATCCCTTCCGGCAGGCGGCCACCGGGGAGCGCCGGGAGATGGAAAGCGAGGGTCGCGTAGCGCGCGCCGGCATCGGTGATGTGCAGAGCAGCGCCAACGGCGTCGAACGGCAGGTACGCGGCATCGAGCGCGGGCGCGGTCGCATCACGGTACCCATCCGGCCCGGCCCGATAAACGACGAGCGCCTCCACGTCACTGATCCCCGCGATCAGCCCATGAAAGAACGGGTCCGCGTCGAGGCTGACGTTCTCCGACCCGAACGCCGCGAGCACATCTGGCGCTTGGGCCACGTCGTGCGTGCTCACCAATGTCGCTGGGGTCACGACGAGCGCGGCGGCGTCCGGGTCGAGCAGCACAGGCAACGCGCCCGCTGCGTTCGCGTTCCGTTGATACACCACCGGGCCGGTTGTCTGCGAGGGCGATATGGCGAACCCGAGCGGCACGAGCGATGCACCGGTCGTCTTCGGGCGATCATCGCGCGTGGGCGCCGTGATGAGGTGCGTGATCGGCCGCGCGCCAGGACCATCGAGCGACGCCTGCCACCGGATTGTCGCGGCATCCACACCGAGCGGATTGAGCGCCGCGCCGGCCGCCACCGTGCTCGGTGGCACGAGCCAGCCGTCGAGCGTCGCCACGCCGCGCGTGTGAGGGTCTTTTGTCCACTCGGTCACCGGAATGTCGCTGAGGGCTGCGCGCGCGCGCAGACGCTCCCAGTCGTTGAAGGCGAACTGACGCCACGGCACCGTCGCGGGGACGCGCGGGAGAAGGACGATAGCCTCCTCGAGGTGCGTGCGGATCGGTGCGGTCGGTGGCTTCGGCTTCGCGCCGCATCCCGACAGTAGCACTAGCGCGAGGAGCGCAAGCGTCACCCCGCGCAGCCGCATGATCCGGCAGGGGAGAGATAGCGACGGCAGGGCATTTGCGCCCTGCCGTCCGTTGCTGTTTTCGTGGTGTCCGGTTCGTCGAACCACGCACGAACGCTCCTTATCGCGGCGGCGGCGGCGGATTGCCGTACCCACCGCCCCCCCCCGATGGCGGGCCATAGCCACCGGGCGGGGGGGGCGGTTGACCGTAGCCACCCTGTTGCGGTGGCTGACCGTACCCGCCCTGCTGGGGCGGTGGGGGTGCACCGTAGCCACCACCGGGAGGCGGCGCGCCATAGCCGCCTTGCTGGGGCGGTGGGGGCTGGCCATAGCCACCGGGGGGCGGCGGCTGACCGTAGCCGCCCTGCTGGGGCGGTTGCTGACCGCCGTAGTAGTTGCTGGAGAAGGGTTGCGGCCCGCGATTCACGGCGAGCGCGCCGCTGCCGCCACCAAACGAGACCGCGTCATCGCCGGGAACGATCCTCTGCTTCATCAGGCCGCCCGCGACGATCACGAGGCCGAAGATCAGCAGCAGGAAGAAGCCGAATCCCGGGCTGATGGAAACCCCTGATCCGCTCCCGTATTGGCTGGATGCATCAAGAAAGGCGATAACGGTCAGGAGCACGAGGCCACCGCCCGCCCCCGCATAAATCCACCCCTTGTATGCTTTGTACTGTGGCAGCAGATTCAGCGTGAAGAGGATGTACGCGACAATGGGGGCCAGGAACAGGATCACTTCGAGAAAGTCCCAGACTCCTCGGGTCGAGTTCCAGCTATTGCACGCATTGCCTCGGCCTTTACACAGATCACCGTTGTTGAAGCCGGGAACGGTCGTGCCGAGCGTAATCTTGACCGCCACCTCTTTGAAATATTTCGCGATCCAGAATAGCAATGCCCCGCCGATCGCGAGCAGATCACCGAGACGCAAATCGCCTATAAGTGCGTTGATATCGAACGAAACCGCCCGCGGTGTAGGACCCGGATACGCGGGTGGCGGCGCGCCATACCCGCCTTGTTGGGGCGGGGGCTGACCATAGCCGGGTTGCTGGCCCGGTGGCGGCACTCCGTAGGCGCCTTGCTGCGGCGGTGGCTGACCGTAGCCGCCCCGTTGCGGGGGAGGCGCGCCATAGCCACCTTGTTGCGGCGGGGACAGCGGCTGACCGTAGTCACCCTGCGATGGCGGCGGTGCGCCATACCCCTGTGGCGGGGCTGGAGGCTGGCCGTAGCCACCTTGCGGTGGGGGCGGTGGCTGACCATAACCACCTTGACCACCCGGACCGCCCGGTGGCTGCCCGTAGCCGCCCTGACCGCCGGGCGGGCGCCCCCCTGCTGGCTCCCCGAGCCGGGTTCGCTCGTCGTCACTCATTGCCGGTGCCTCCCTCCATGCGCGCTGTTGCGCCGCCCCTTACTGCCCCGCATGCCGCTCGTTCCAATCACACGGACGGTTCGCTCAACGACGGTGGAGTGACAAAATATTCCACCGCGATCATGCGACCATCGAGCGTGTACGACGAGAGTACGGACGACGACAGTGTACGCGCCGCCATACCGCACGTCAACGCAACGATTTCCGACGGCAACGATTCTTCACCGCCAATGGGAAGACGCCCGGAATGATCCGATGGTTCTCGTCACATTCCGGGCGGACGTGGTATGCTGTGCGCATGAAAAGCCGCATGGGTGCCGTTAAAACAGCAGTGACCGGGCAGACCGCCAAGGACGCGATCATCGGGACGGGCTTGTTCGGCGCGGGCGGAGTGGTCGGGGCGCTGGCGTTCGGCTGCCTCGCGGTCTGGCTCGTGCTCGCGCTGCTCATCACGCTCATCTGGGCGCTCGTCGCCGTGCTCGCATCCGTCATTCCCCTGTGACCGACGAAGACCGGGGCTGGCGCGGGTTCGCCGCAGGCACGATGCTCCTCTTCTTCTTCGGGCTGCTCATTTTCGCCGCCGCGTTTGACGCATTCCTCAGCCGCTTCATGCCGGTCTTCCTCGGCCTGCTCTGCGTCGCCCTGATCGCCTATAGCGCGGTGGCGTCCATTCTGCGTATGATTGTCCGCATCCGGCGCTCGTCGCACCCCGACGAAACGGAGCAGCCGCGCTGACTGAGGCGCGGACGGTGACACGGGGAATGTCCCACGTTCGTGGAGGAAGGAAGCAGCCCCATGCAGGAGACGCCGCACACCACCGAGGACCCGATGAAAAGCGAGGCGCACGCGCTGCTCGGTGAACTCCGGAACGCGCCGGAGGCATTCGCGCTCCTGTTCGCGCCGGAGAGCGAGGAGACGCTCCACCATCGCCCGTCGGAAGGGGAATGGTCTGCCGTTGAAGTCGTCGGGCACCTCGCGGACCTCGACGCCTTCAACCGCACTCAGCGGTTCAACGCGATCCTGATGGAGGAGAATCCGGAGTTGCCCGTCTACGAGCCGGATGAGCGCGTTGCCGCCGCCGACTATCAGGCGCTCTCCGGCACGGACGCCCTCAGCCTCCTGAAGCGCGAGCGCGACCTGATTAACGTGCTTCTCGAGGGGTTGCGGCCACATGAACTCGCGCGCACCGGCATCCATCCCAAGTACGGTCAGCGCACCCTGCTCCAATTCGCAGACATGCGCAACCACGATCGCACTCACCTCGATCAGGCCGCTGCAGCCATCGCGAACGCGAAGTAACGAGTAACGAGTAGCGAGTGGGACTATCCGCCTCGTTACTCGCTACTCGTTACTCGTTTCAGCCAGGTCGCGGTGTTCGTCAGCATCCGGTCGAGGTGCGAGAAGCAGCAATGACCGTCGCGCGGGTACCAGTGCAGCGTGCGCGGGGGCGTGGCGGCATCGTAGAGCCGTTGCGCCTCGTGCGGCGGCACCACGCGATCTCGGCCCGCGCCGATCACGAGCAGCGGCATCCGCAGGCCGGACGCGAAGTGATCGAGGCTGTTCGCCGCGCAGATATAGGGCTGGCAATCGATCGGAAACCCCGTCACATGCACGACTTCCCACTGCGTCAGCGTCGGCATCCGCGTGATGTACTCGGCGGGCGCGAAGGGCGAGGTGATGGTGGCGATCGCCACGAGGTCGGGCGCTTCACTCGCCAGCGATACCGCCAACATCCCGCCGAGGCTGACGCCGATGAGCGCGATCCGCCCGTTGAGCACGGGATGGGCCGCGACCATCCGCCGCAAATCGTCCATCAGCGCGTGCTGATTTGGCACGAAGCGCACCGCCTCCCACGTCTCGCCCGTGCCCGGATTGTCGAGTGCGAGCGTTGCCATGCCGCGCATTAAGAACGGTTTGCGCCAGCCGTTTAATTCCTCCTTGACGGTGCTGCCGCCATTGAAGAAGACCACGAGTGGCGCGGGACGCGCGGGCGTCGCGCCCGTCGGCAACGAGAGATAGCCGGGGACGCTGGCGCCCCGGAAGGTCAACTCCACCCGTTCACTCGGTGGGTCGAGCAGGGGCGCGACCACGCGGTACTGCGCTGCGGCACGCCGCGCGAGGGCGCGTTTGCGCTCCACGGGTTCGTAGACGAGCAACTGCGCCGCGTGAAGGGCCAGCGACGCCGCGCGGAGGGCATCTCGCCGCGTCGTATCATCGGTTGCGGCATCGGCGCGGGCGGCGTAACGTCCCGCGAGCGCCTCCCATTCGACGGGCCAGGCGCCCCACGCGTGGATGCGTTCGAGCGTCGCGGCGCCATCCGCGCGCGGCAGGCCGACCGGGACGAGCCGGTCGAGCACGCCGTTCGCCAGCCACGCCGCGCCGCGCCAGCGGAACGCGCAGTTGATCAAATCCGGGGAGATCAGTCGATTACTTATTGTCACGGCGAGGGGGAGACGGCGTACCAGTGACGCGCTTTGTAGTTCTTCCATGTTTCCAAGCATACCGCACCCACCCAGTTCACGGGAGAGCGCGGATGGGGTACGATAGGGGAGAGGAGTGTACGTACAGAGAATCGGCACTTCATGGTGCGGGCGAACAGACGGAGCGTTACGTCGTTGACCGGGCGGGATACGTTTCATCGTTCAAAACACCCGCCGTTCTTTGTCGAAGGGGGCGAAGCGATGCATCAGCGACGATGGATATACGGAATGATCATCGGTTTAGTGATCCTCGCGGGCCTGATCGGTGCATTCAGCATGACATATCGCACCTCAGCAGCTGCATTTGCCGATCCCGTTTTTGCCCGCACCTGGGCGCGAACCGATGCACCCGTGAGCGGCAGCGCGGTCGCGCGGACATGGATCTGGGGGCCGGAACCGCGCACCGGGGCGATCATCGAGCCGTATCGCGACGCGCCCGGCGGCGCACGCCTCGTTCAATATTTCGACAAGAGCCGGATGGAGTTAACGAACCCGCGGGGGAATCCGGCGGACCCGTTCTTCGTCACCAATGGCTTGCTCGCGACGGAGATGCTCACCGGCAATGTCCAACTCGGCGACGCGATCTTCGAGACGCACAACCCGGCGGCGGTCAACGTCGCGGGCGATCTCGACGATCCGACCGGCCCAACGTACGCGACATTCGGCCCGTTGCGGAACGCGCCCGCGCTCGCCTCTGGCACGGCGATTACCGCGACGGTGACGCGCGACGGGAAAGTCGGTAAGGACCCCGCCCTCGCTGGTAAAGCGGTCGCACAGCAGTACGTCCCGGAGACGAAGCACACTGTCGCGGATCTCTTCTGGGCCTTCATGACGAGCAGCGGCGTCATCGATGGCGGCGGCACCGAGCCGCTCTTCCGCTCGCCATTCTACGCGACGGGCTTCCCCGTGACCGAGGCGTACTGGAGCACGGTGCGCGTCACCGGGCAGCAACGGGCGGTGCTGGTCCAGGTCTTCGAGCGGCGCGCGTTGACCTTCACGCCCGGCAACGCCAGTGGCTTCGCGGTGGAGGCGGGCAATGTCGGCCTCCAGTATCGCTCCTGGCGCGCCGCCCTCGCCACAACGCCCACGCCGACCCCGATCCCGACCGCCACGCCAACCCCCAAACCGACGATGACGCCCATTTCGTCGCCCGCCACAACGGCGACCTCCTCAATGCCAGCCAGCGGCCCCACCGCGACGCCCATCCCGACGGAAATGCCCACGCTCGCCGCCTTAATCGTCGAGGTCACCTACGACGGTGACGCGACCAGCAATGACCCGAATGACGAGACGGTGGTGATTATCAACGGCTCCCCGACGCCCGTTGATCTGACGGGCTGGACGCTGCGTGACACACGCGGCCACGCATACACCTTCAGTGCCCTCACACTGCCCACTGACGGCCAAGTAACCCTGCTGTCGGGGAAGGGGACTGATACGCCGACACGGCGCTTCTGGGGCCAATCTACCGGCGTCCTTGATAACACCGGCCCGGAGACGTTGACCCTGCGCGATGCCGACGGCATGCTGATCGATGCCTACCCATACCCGTAATATCCCCAGCGCACCGCATGTGCAAAACGCACGCAACGTTGCCGATCGGTGGAGTCGTGATACGACCGACGCGCGGCGGACAGGATCGCAGGCAGCGATTATCCCACACCTCGAAGATCAACGAAGCGATGAATCGCGCGCGATCAACGTGACATAATGCATGTCTCCAAGGCACTGATTGATGAGTGTTGCTCATTCATTGCATGTACGTTCTGTGTCTCACGTGCAATGGTCGTCACGGTGATGCCGAACGCCCACGCGCGGCATCATGCCTTCGCAGAGCGTCCCAATCGGTCAAACCCGCCCTACGAATAGTACGGAAATCGCGCCCGCTGGCCCATCAGGAACCCAAAGTTGTCAAGCAGTCCAACAGACGCTAGACTAGGTGAACGGGCACTCTGCGTCTGCATACCAATCCTCCGGGGAGTGGATTGACAAATCTGTGACCGTATGGCAAACATGATCGTGGCGCGGACGGACTTATGGCAAGTGTTTCACGGAAGGATCGCGAGATGGTCGGGCGGGAGCGGCACATCGAAGAGGGGGGCGCAAACGTCCTTCGCATCGAACCACGGCAACGGTCGTTATTCCCGGAGCCGACGCCCTTACCGCTCGCGCCAACAGCGCCGAACGCCGCCGGTCTCCGTCGCTTCTACATGACGGCGGACCTGCGCGCGGAGACCGGTGTGCCGCGCACCGCGATGGATTTCTATCTGCGCGCGGGCGTCATCCTGCCCACGGCGCGCACGGAGAGCGGCTACCTGCTCTTCGATGAGACGGAACTCGCGCTGCTGCGGCAGGTACTCGAATGGCGCGGGCGCGGCATCGGCCTCAAGGCGATCAAGGAACGGCTGAAGCGGTAGGGGGCGGGCACGATGACGTACTACAAGTTCTTCGGGCTGGCGCGCGAGCCATTCGGCACGACGCCGGACCCAGCGATGTTCTACAAGACGCTCGGCCACGAGGATTGCTACGAGCGGCTGAAGCTCGCGATCCAGTTGCAGCGCGGGCTGGCGATCATCCTCGGCGACATCGGCTACGGCAAGACGACGATCAAGGTCGCCCTGCTCACCGAGTTGCAGCGCGACCCGGCGTTCGAGATCGCTATCATCAACAACCCGCGCGACTGCCGGACGGATGTGCAGTTCCTCCGCGCCGTGCTGACGCAGTTCGGCCTTCGCCCGGACGGACGCAGCGGCTTGGAATACACAAACCAATTCCTCCAGTTCCTCGAAACAATGCACGTGCAGAGCCGTCGCGTCCTCCTCGTCATCGACGAGGGGCAGAACCTCTCCGGCGCGCAACTGGAGATCCTGCGTACCTTTCTCTCGTTTGAGACGCCAACAGCGAAGCTGATCAACGTCGTGATCTTCGCCCAGAACGAACTGGAGGACAAAATCGTGCGCAAACGAAACCTCGCGCAACGGGTGGGGATGGATCACAAGTTGAACCCCCTCAACCGCCGCGACACGGCGGGGCTGATCGAGCACCGCCTCCAGGTCGCGGGGCTGCCCCACGGTGAGGCGCTCTTCGAGGACGCCGCGATGGATGTCATCCACGAGGCGTCGCGCGGCATCCCGCGCGCGATCACGAACTTTTGCGCCGACTGTCTCGTTGAGGCGGTCTTTCTCGGCCACCGGACGGTGGATGCGGCGCTCGCCACGGCGGTCATCGAGACACGCGTCTTCAAGGGGGTGGCGTAACCGATGGCGAGCGATGAGCCAATGACGGGTCAGCGGCGCTTCCGCGCGGTGAATGTCCTCACGGGGACGATCGACCGCGCGGAAGCGCCCCGGCGCGCGCGCAAGCAGATCAGCGCCTATCTCTACCCGGAGCAGGTGCGCCGCCTCGGCGAACTGCACGCCCGCCTCAACAGCACGGCGGACGGACGGATCGAGAAGAGCGAGATCGTCGGGGCCGCCCTCGACCTCCTCGGCGCGCTGGTCGAGGCGGCGGAGGGTGAGGGAACATCACTGACGACGCTCGACGCGGTGCGCGCCTACGCGGATGATCGATTGAGAAAAGGGAAGTAGCCGGGTACTCAGGTACGTGCGTACTCAGAGGCACGAGAAGGGGGAATGCAATGGCACAAGTGGGGACCGGCATCCGTGGCCCGACCGGGCCGGACAAAGCAAACGACCACGCGGGCAACGCGGCCGTCGGCTCAAGAAACGAGACCTGGAGTGGAAGCGGGAACAACCAACCCAGCCGGGTGTCCAGAAATCTGGCTCCGGCGTCCAGTGTAGGCGGCGTGGCCTGCCTCGTCAAGCGCGACGGACGCCGATGTACCCTTCCATGCCCCTCACGGAAGGTTCGCGCGCGCGCTTTTGGTAACGCGCCCGATCACCGCAAGACAATCGACAAGCACACCGGGGCGGTGCGCGAGCGCGCCGGTCTCTTCGCGTGCGGCGGGACGAAACCGCCCCCGCGTCAAGAAAGCGGGACAACCACCCATGAATGATGAGCAGATGGGTCCACGCCCATCATCCCCACCGCCCGATCCTGGCGCGGATCAGGCCGATCACGCGACAGCTCCGGGCAATGGCATGGCGAACATCGTGCCGCCCACCCTTCCCGGTTCCCCGTCCTCCCCGCCACCACCGCCCCCGCACGCGTCAATCGGGACGCGGATGGGGACGCCTGCGGGCATGGGCGGCGTTCGTGGCGTCACACCACCGGGGCCAACCGAATCGGGGGCCACGACGGCCGGGCAGGACATCCGCCACCGCGGCTGGTACTGGCACTGGAATACCCTCATCACGCAGTACGCACCGCTCCTCGGCCTCAAGGGGGTGGGGCTCCTCAACTCCTACACCGTCTGGACGGATCGCCGCGAGGGGTCGCCCCACCAGGGGTACGCCTTCCCGACGCAGGACGCGGAGGGGAAGTTCTACGGCGAGGGACGGGAGGAACTGATCACGCTGAACAAAATCCTCGTCGCGCTCGACCTGATCGCCATTCACAAGGAGATGGTCCTTCGCCAGGACGACCGCAACCGGCGCTGGCGCGTGCCGCACAACTTCTACCGTGTGAAGGACCCACGCGACGGCCTCGTGCTGAACATGCACGCCGTTGTCCATGTGCTCGAACTGGCGGATCGCGACCGCAATGTCTTCCGGCATGTGCGGCATATCTTCGGGGCGCAGTTCGCCCCAATCGACCGCACAAGCATCTGGCATTATCTGCTCCCCGAACTGCGTCAACTCCCCCTCTGGCAGCAACTCGCGGAGCGTGCCGAGCGTGAGCGACGTGGCGGCAAGCGCATTCTCAGCCTCCCGACGACTGACAACCCTTCAACCAGTGTCGTTTCGGACGAATTCGTCGCAATAACGGACGACATTGGTAAACAAATCGCATCGCCGACAGTGACTATTGACGCCATTCCATTCGACAATGGTATCGCGCCCGACGTTGATATCGCCCCGCGAACGGACGGTGTCGGTACTATGGACGCCGAGAAGGCTCCCGAAAGGCCGGATGTCACACCGATGAACACCGACGAACCTTCGCTAATCGACGAAGGTAAGACGTCCATCGAATATGCTCCCCCTCCCTTCGTCGTCCCCACGTACCGTACGGAAGACCAAGGACCAGAGACTAGAGAAGAAACAAGTACCAGTACAAGCAGTACAAGCACGCGCGAATCAGTGTCCGCTATTTTTGCGGCCTTGGCGGAACGCGATCGTCGCGAGCGGATGGGCGATCCGATTCCCGAAGTGCCTGATGCGGCATCAGAAAACCCATTCCTCCCCGCGCAGCCCCTGCCGCCCGTCCCGGCGATGTTGGAGGATGGTGCAGTCGTGGTGCGGGCGCTGGATGTCACCGACCCACCGGTGAATGTGGCCGCGCACCAGACCGCATCCATCACCGACATCGAGGCGGCGCTGACGATGGCGAATGGTCGCCCGCCGAGCGACATGGAGATTTCGCTGCTCGTGCAGGTGGCGCGGGAATGTGACCCCGCCGCGCAATCGCAGGGGTACGGGCCGGGCACCGGCCTGGGGTGGGTGCTCGCCGCGATCTGGGAGGCGGTGAACAGCGGGAGCCAGTTCGTCGCGCCGAAGCGCGTCGCGGCGATCTGTGACCGTTGGGTCGTGGAGGGGTTCGGGTCGGACAACCGCGCGAACCCCTCCGCCCCGCCGACTTACGCCTCACCGCCCGAATGGCCGGTACCCGACGCCAGTGCCGAATCATCCGTCGACACACTATCCGCCGCATGGAGCGATTCCGGGCCGATCCCAATGATTCCCGTGTTGCCGGACATCGGCTATGCCTCCGCCCCCCCAGCCACGACGCCGGGGACCGCCGCGACCGATGCCGAAGCCCGCCGCCTGTGGGAGCAGGTGATCCGGCGGCTCGACGGCGTCCTCCACCCCGACGCGCTGGAACGCTGGTTCACCGGCGCACGCGTCACGGCGATCGACCACGACCGCGTGACCGTCACCGTGCCGGGCGCGGATACCGCCCTCAAACTCGCGTCGTATCGCGGGCTGATCAGTCGGCGGATGAGCGAGGCGCTCGGGCGCACCGTCGATGTCGTCTTCCAGGCGACGCGGCTCTCGGCCCCCCCTGCGGAGCCGTCCACGCCATCACCACCGCCATCGAACGCCGTGCAACAGTCCACCCAGGTATACTCTTCGCCGCCCGCAGCGGACACGCCAACCCCGTGGACGCGGCCTGCGTCGCCGACCACATCCGGCTCGTTCCCCGTCATCTCGGCGGAGTTTACCCAACCGAAAACGCCGTCTGCCGCCACTACGCCGACGACGGTGAGTAACCTGGAAACGCCTGCCGTGGCACCGTCCCCGACGCCAGCGCCCAGGAAGCAACCAGCAGCCGGGGACGAACCGCTGGTCATCCCGCCGACCGTGCCGACCTTCATGCTGAACTCCACCGGTCTGAGCAACCGGCAAATCTGGACGATGGCGCTCCAGGACCTCCAGGCACGGATGAGTAGCGCGACCTTCGCGGTCTGGATCCGCCCCGCCGAACTGCTCACCATCGACCCCGACGGGACGCTCGTGATCGGCGCGCGGAACCGTGTCCAGCGCGAGCGACTGGAACGGCAGCATCTCGCGGACATCGTCGCCGCGCTCAACGCCGTGCTCGACCGGCCCGTCGGCGTGCGCGTCGTCGTGATCGGCGAGTCCGATCTCCGTGGGGGAGGGGAGCAGCAACAGCATGGATGATCGTGGAAGAGCGGGCATCCTTTTGAGGGCGATGCGTACGGACATGATTGAGCCACAGATGTACCGTCCGTCGCACAGCCTCATGGTCATGCGACGGAAGGGGCTGTCATCATGATGATAGTCGTCACGGTGTTACCCATCACCGATCATTTCGTGCGTGCCATCCGTTGCTCAGCCCGCGTCCGCGTCCTTCTCAATCGGCAACTCGGGGCGGCGGGAGTAATCGCCGAACGAGCCGACGTAGTGCCGCACATCGCCCCACCCGGCGCTCTTGAGCGCGCTGTACGCATGCGCCGCCCGGCCGCCGCCCTGGCAATAGGTGACGACTTCCTTGTCCGTCGTGACGCCCTTCGCCGCGAGGATGGCGCGGATCTCCTCCGGCGATTTGTACGTCCCGTCCGCGTTGGAAAGTTCGGTCCATTCGATCCAGATCGAGCCGGGCACCCGGCCGAGGCGAGGATTGACGCCCGCGTAGCGCCCCCGCGCGCTGCCGGTATATTCGCCCTCCGAGCGAACGTCGAGCAGCACGACGTCCGGGTTGCCGATGCGCGCCGCCACATCGTCCGCCGTGGCGAAGGTCGATTCATTCCAACGGGGCGTGAAGGCGGCCGGCTGCCGCGTTGTCTCTACTCCCTCGGCGACCGGGCGACCCTCTGCTAGCCACTGCTGCAATCCGCCCGCGAGGATCGCCGCGTTCTTGTACCCGGCGAAATCCGCCGTCCACAACCCGCGCGCGTCGCTCGTCTGATTCGTCTGCGCGTAGAAGACGACCGTCTCATCCCCGGTGATGCCGAGGTTCGTCATGAAATCGACGACGAACATGCGGAACTGCGTGTCGCCCTCCGGGGTCGATGTCGCGCCCATCGCCGATGGGTTCGCCCACATCGCGCCGGGGATGTGCCCTGCGGCGTATTCCTGCGGTGTCCGTGTATCCACCGTGATCGCGCGCCCATCCGCGAGATGCTCCGCCAGCCACGCACTATCGACAAATTGCATCGGTTCGTCCTTTCCCTCTGCCCCGCACGATCGTTATCACGCCTCATCCTCTTCCGGCAGTGCCGCATCACTGAGTAACGCCGCGATAATCCGGGGCATTCCGTTGAAAAACGCGCCATTCGTCACAACCCTCGTCGCGCCCGCCACCCTTGCTGCCGCGCGGCTTTCCGTCTCGACGTGCGGCCCGAAGGCGAGCAGCGGCACCGCCGCGAGCGATGATTCGTCGCGCACTGCCCGGATCGCACCCTCCCAATTGAGGAAAGGTGCGCCGAAGTGAACGATGATCGCGCCCGGCACGTTCGCGCGGGCAGCGGCGAGCAGTTCAGCCGTTGTCGATACGATGCGTACCGTGTAGCCACTCACGCGGAGCGTATTCTCGATGCGCGTCGCGAGCATCAGATCATCGACGAGCGCGAAAATGCTTGTCGGTTCATTGCTGGTGTACGTCATATCCCGCTTTCACCTCTCGTTACGCCGTCTGTGGTTCCTTGTCCTCGATGGGGGAGATCGTCGCGATCTCCTCGGTGAACTGGACGAAGTTCCGCAAGGCGCTCTCCATCATCGCGGTGCCGTACGCGATGGATGCCTTCCCCGGTGCGTCGCCGAGGCAGCCGTTGCGCGTGTACTCGTCGAACCGGAAGGGGACGGTCACGTTGTACCGCCGCATCTGCGTGCGGAAGCCATAGGTCAGGTCGGTCATGTCACCGGCAGCGAGCGCGCCCTGCTTGACGATCCCCGGCGCAAGGTACAGCGCGGCGGAGACCTCCATCTCGCACGCATGACCGGTGATCCCCGTGACCCCGAACCGCTCGTTGATGTCGCTGTCCATGAACGAGAAGTACGACGCCGCGCCGATGAATGCCACATCCAATTCCTCGTGGATGCGGGCGCAGGCGGTACCCATCGCGTTCGTATTGCCGCCGTGGCCGTTGACGATGAAAAAACGGCGGAAACCGTGTTCGCGCAGCGACCCGACGATCTCAACGAGCACCTGTGTGAAGGTGTCGCTCTCCAGCGTGATCGTGCCGGGGAAGTTCATGTGATGGAACGAGACGCCCCACGGCGGGCCGGGCGCGACGAGCAGGCGCGGGTATGCCAGCGCGCTCGCCCGCCGACAGAACGCTGTCGCTCCAACGATGTCCATGCTCACGGCGAGGTTCGGGCCGTGCTGCTCGTTCGAGCCAATGGGCAACAGCACGACCTCCACCCGGTCGCGGACGTCCCGTACCTCCGGCCAAGAGAGGTCTGCGAGCATGAGATCGCGCGTCGATGCGCCCGCGTTGTCCGTTTGGTCTGCCATCGCTCTCCTTCTTCCCGCGCCCATGTGCGCCGTGTTCCTCGTTCCTTGAGCCTCCGAGCGAGCAGTATACGGGAAGCGGGGGAACGACGACTGAGAAGGAATGGTGGTTGCACGATTGTAGAGGATGAGTGGTTCGCACGTATGATACATCGCACAATCATAGCCTGTGTCTATGGCATTCTGCGCTATTTGACGATAGACGTTCGGGCAGGCAAAATAGTGCGTTGTGTTAGGGGTGCGTCCCGTGCTCCTTCTGCGGCACACAACCTGCTATCTTGGGGCGGTGCGAGCCTTCGGGATTGCAGCAGATGAAAATTGCAACCAGGATTGCGCGTCGCGCCGCCCGGAAGTGGGTGATGGCAGGAATCGTGCTGCTATCGCGGGCCGGAGGAGTCATGGTACATGCTTGAAACGGTACGCAAGCCGGCTGTTGTCACGGCGATTCTGGAGAAGCGGACGCAGATCGAAGCCGCGCGTCTCGGCTATCCGTTCGCCATCGGGGCGGCATTCGGTCTCGGTCTCGTCGTGCGTGGGGCGCGGACATTCTCACACGACTTCCCGCTGAACGACGGCGGGCTTTTTTACACGATGGTGCAGGACCTCCAGCGCCTCCATTACCAGTTGCCCGCGTACACATCGTACAACGCGGCGACGATACCGTTCACGTACTCGCCGTTCGGCCTCTATGTCGCGGGCATCCTTAACGATGTGACGCGGATCAGTCTTATCGATCTCTTCCGCATCGTGCCCCTCATCGTAACATCGCTCGCGATGCTGGCGTTCTTCCTGCTGGCCCGCTCGGTGCTTGTCTCGAAGGGGGCGGTGATCGCCGCGATGTTCGCCTTCGCGCTGATCCCGCGCAGCTTCATCTGGCTGATGATGGGCGGCGGCATCACGCGCGCATTCGGCTTCCTCTTCGCCATCCTCGCCTTGTACGAGGCGCACCGAATGTACACGACGGGTGAGATGCGGCTCGCCGTGCCCACCGCCTTATTCGCTGGCCTCACCATCCTCAGTCACATCGAAACAGGCAAGTTCCTCGCATACAGCATCGTCATCTTCTTCCTCTGTTACGGGTTGAACCGGCAGGGGATCATCAATTCCGCGCTCGTCGCCGCCGGAACCATTGTGCTCACCGCGCCGTGGTGGGGCACGGTCATCGCGTACCATGGCCTCGTGCCGTTCCGCGCCGCGAACCAGTCTGGGTCGTCGATCTTCACCGGTGGCGCCGACCGGCAGAATGTCCGCAACATGCTCCACGTCTTCGGCATCGGCACGAACGAGCCGTACTTCTGGATCATCGGCACCTTCGGCCTGTTGGGTGCGCTCATCTGGCTCGTCCGTTCCTTCGCCTCGATCCCCCAGCGGGAAATTGTGCTTCCCTCCCTGCCCCTCTGGTGGCTCGTGATCGTGCTGCTCGACAACCGCGCCGCCAACACGTATACGACGATCCCCGTTGCGCTCCTCGCCGGGACCGGGATCGCCGATATGCTCCTGCCCGCCTTCAATCGTGCGCTGGGCGAACTCCCCGATGCCCATCAGACCGACCTTGCCCTCGATGGCGCGAGCGATCTGCGCCGCCTCTGGGCCTCCGCCGCGCGGCAGTGGCCAGCCATCCTCGTGACGGGGTTGCTGCTCTGGTACTCCCTCTTCTCTGCGATGACCACGAGCACGAATGTCTCCGGCGATCTTCCCGCCCTTGCCAGTCTGATGCCGAGCGAGCGCGCCGCCATGCAGTGGGTCGCTCAGGAGACCGACCCGTCCAGCCGCTTCCTCGTCATCAGCGGCAAGCCGATCTGGCCGACGGACTCGGTCTCCGAGTGGTTCCCCTCGCTGGCCCAGCGCACCAGCGTCGCCACGCCGCAAGGGTACGAGTGGATGCCGGATCATGCGTTCAACACGCAGATCTGGAAGCACGATCAGGCGCAGGCCTGCGCGTTCTCGGATTCTACCTGCATCGACCGCTGGTCCCTGAGTACTGGGGATACCTTCGACTACATCTACGTCCGTGCCGCTGAGGGGAGTTATCCCGTCGCGTCATCCCTCGTCGCCGATTACCGCTACGATCTCGTCTACAACGGCCCCGGCGCGATGATCTTCGCCCGCCATTGATGGGCACAGTGCATGCGCAAGCAGGGCATTGACAGAAAGGAAATCAGCCCCCAGCTTCTTTGCTGCATAGACTATCTTTGTCATTCATTGTGACGGTGAAACGCGGCCTTCCGCAACACAGCATCGTATCAAGCCACAACCATTGTCGATATACTCGAATATGGTCGCTGCGTTCTGGGGGGATCGCGCTGTGACGACATACCTTTCCTATGGTACCGTCACCGTGTAATTCGTGAACGTAATTTCACTGCCTGCGCGTTGCCCACCACCCGCGAGGAGACCGTAGCCGCCGCGATTTTCAAAGTCCGCGACGGTTACGCGCGTCATCATGGTGCCGTTCACGATGAAGAGATACGTCGTGCCGGTCGCCTCGACACGGAGCGTGTTCATCCCGCCGCGCATGATCACCGCGCTCGGCTGCCATCCGCCGGTGAGCGAGCGCGTGCCACCATTGACTTTTGCCAGTACATTGAAGGCGCCATCATTCGCGATCACGAAGGAGAGCGCGTTCCGGTCATCCGTCCGCCGCACGACCAGCCCCATCACGCCGTCGTCCGCGCCAGCCGTCTTGCGCGCCTGCACCGTATAGATCACATTCGATGCGGAAAGATCGTTCGGGTAGATGAGCACGGTCAGTGCGCTCGCGTCGGCGTTGATCCGGTATGATCCTTCAACATATCCCTTTAGCGGCAAACCACTCTTCGGTGAGGAGAAATCGTCGGTGAATACGGGGCCGGAGCGTGCCGCCGGGCCTGCGGGCGCGACCGTCGCAGCGGGCTTGCTGGCCGCATTGCTCGATGTATTAGTCGGTGCCGCGCCGAGACTGAGCCTGCCGCTCCCGGTCACATTCTCGCCGCGTTCCTTGCCCTGCGGCGCCCCGGCATGGGATGCGAGGAAGGCGAGGATCGCGTCCGGCGTCGCGTCAGGATATGCCTGCTTGTAGAGCGCCGCCGCCCCGCCGACGTGCGGCGCGGCGGCGCTCGTGCCGAGGAAACTCGTGACGCCGACAGTCGCGTATGCCCCGCTCGTCACGCGGTCCGGCGCGCCGAGGTCGGGCTTGGCGCGCCCGTCCAGCGTCGGCCCATGCGACGAGAAGGATTCCACCGTGTCCGTGCGGACGTTGATCGCGGCGATGGCAACCGCACCCCTCGCGTCGCCGGGGACGGTGAGACTGCCGTCCGGTGTCGTCTGCTCCGGTTGCGCCCCCCGGATGATGAGGTTCATCGGCAAATCAGGGTCCTGGGCGTTTACTTTCCGAACCTTCAATGTGTACGCGCCCGGTGGCAGCGTGCCCGTGATGTGCTCGACGGGCCGCTTGCCGGTGCGCGCCTGGTCGATATCGCCCCGCGCCGCCTCCTGTCCCGCGCTGTTGTACAGCAACAGGTCGTAGTTGATGTGCGTCTGCTTCCAATCATCCCAGTTCAGATAAATCTCGAACGGGTCGCCCTGTATCCGCACGGTCATGCTATCCTTCGTCTTGCCGCCGGCAAAGTCGTGGAAGCCGTCATGATCCGTGTCCGCAAAGGTTGCGGCGTAGTGCTTGTCCGCGAAGTTTCCGGCGGATTTAACGAAGAAGACCCCCGCCGCCTTCGCCTTGTCCACTGCCTGCGCCAGTTCGCTCGTGCCATCTGTCGGGTAGTCGCCGTAGAAGCCGAGCGAGGTCGTGATGACCAACACGCCGACCGTCCCCACGAGCCACTGCATCGCGGCGACGAAACTCCCCGGCGTGTCCGTCGCCGCGAGATAGAGTTCGGCGTCCGGCGCCATCTCGCGAACGATCTCCGCGCACGCCGTCCCATGGATCGTGTCGCTATCCGTCGTGCGATCCTCGATCAGTTCATCGCTGCGAAAGGAGCGGGCAAGCACCTTTGTCGTCCCGATAAATTGAGCGTACCGAACAAATCCGCCATCGATCACACCAACTTTCACCCCTTTACCAGTAATTCCTGCCATCTGCCAGCCATCCGCGCCCGTAGCGTGCACGCCCTCGCTTGTCGCATCTCGCGTGGAGGGGACGACAGTGGTAATGGGCGTTGCGGTACTCGTTGGCGATGATCGAGTCAGGCTGGCTTGTGGTGTGGCGGTCGGCGCGGGTGCGTTGAGGCTGCACGCGGTGCAAAGTAGTGCGACGAGGAGGCACCAGCGGATGCTTCCCGCCCCGCTCCGCCCGCGTCGATGATCGTGCCGTTGCTCCACTCGCCGCACCCCTCCGTCATCCCATTACTGAGCATCATGCGTCGTATTATAGATTGTAGATTGTAGACGGTTTCCGCAGCGAACGAGCGGGCGCTTCCCTGCGTCGCCGATCTCCCGCGTCACTTCATCCATCGCGGTGAACATAGCAGACAGTGAATATGCGCTACACTATCCAAAGGGCTGGTTCGGAGGAGCGCCATCATGCCGAAAGGGCCGAAAATATCGGTACGAGCATACACGCTTCGTGTCCGGGTGGAAGGAAACGGTGCAGAGAAAGACCTCGGATGATGCGATAGGAGCAAGAACGCATTGGCCCTCCCGCCTTTCCCTGCTCGCGCTATGCATCCTCGTCGGTGGGTCGGGCATCCTCCATTTCGTCGTGCCCGGCCCATACCGCCGCATTGTGCCCGCGCCGTTGCGCGCGCAGGCCGACGCTGTCGTCGCCGTGAGCGGCATCTGCGAGATCATCTGTGCCGCGCTCCTCGCCGCCCCGCGCACGCGGCGGCTCGGCGCGACCGCGACCGCCGCCTTGTTCGTGGCGGTCTTCCCCGCCAATCTCCAGATGGCATTGGACAGTCTGCACGCCGATGGGCCGCTATCACCGGGCATCGTCACCATCATCTGGTTGCGCCTGCCCCTGCAACTGCCGCTGATCCTCTGGGCACTGCGCTTCCGCTCTCATTCGAACGCGGCGCCATCGGCACCAGCGGGGAGATGATCGTCGGTGCTGATCTCGTGCATCCGGCAGTCCGCAGATCGTGTGAGATCGCGCTATGATGGAGAAAGATGACGGTACTCGGCAGACGAGAAGGTGGAGCGCCCCATGCGGATCGAGGCGAATTTGAGTGACGTACCCTGGGCGGAGATTCCCGCGCTCGCGAGCAACATCGAGCGGCTCGGGTTCGATAGCATCGCGCAGGCAGAACTGCGGCGCGATCCCTTCCTGCCACTGACGCTGGCGAGCATGGCGACGCACACGGCGCGTCTGGCGACCTCGGTGGCGATTGCCTTCCCGCGCAGCCCGACGGCGGTGGCGTATACCGCGTGGAACCTGCAGGAGATGTCGAATGGGCGGTTCGTGCTCGGCCTCGGCACGCAGGTGAAGGGGCACATCGAGCGCCGGTTCAGCACCGTCTGGGGGTCGCCGGGGCCGCGACTGCGCGAGTACATCCTCACACTGCGGGCGATCTGGGAAACCTGGCAGCACAAGACGCCACTCAACTACAAGGGCGAGTTCTACGCGGTCGATCTGATGACGCCGGAGTTCAGCCCGGACCCGCTGCCGGTGCCGCCGCCACAGGTTCAGATTGCGGCGGTGAACACCTACAACATCCAACTCGCCGGGGAACTCTGCGACGGCCTGCGCATCCATCCCTTCTCCACGCCCGCGTACACGCGCGACGTGATCTGGCCGAATGTCGCAATCGGTGCGCGGAAGGCGGGCCGATCGCTCGCGGATTTCGAGATGGTCGGTGGCGGCTTCATCGCGACGGGCGCGACGGAGGCGGACGTGCGGGCCGCGCGCGAGCAGGTGCGCTACCGGATCGCCTTCTACGCCTCGACCCGCACGTACCTCCCGGTGCTTGAACACCACGGCTGGGGCGCGATGAACGGCGAGTTGCGCCGCCTGATCGCCGAGAGCCGCTGGGAAGACCTCGCCGCCGTCGTCCCCGACGATGTGCTCGACGAGTTCTGCGTCTCCGGCACGTACGCCGCAGTGATCCCGGCAATCGCCGCCCGCTTCACGGGTTTGGTCGATTGCATCGGCTTCCCACTGCCCAAAGCCGTCTCAGCGCCCGGTGACGACTACATGCACGCCCTCGAAGCCCTCCGCCACCTCCCCACCGCACGCCACGCAGAGCAGGAGACCGGGGAATCTTAACCACAGAGGAAAAAAGGGAGAGAAGGACTGTCGGTCTTTCTCTCTGTTCCTCTCTGTGCCCTCCGTGCCTCCGTGGTTACACGTGTCCCGTTACCCCTGCGCGGGGCGGAACTTGGGTAGGGTGATCTCGTCCGTTACGTCCTCGTAGACGATCTCGACGGGCATTCCGATCTTCACGGATTTGGGGTCGGGCGTGACATCGATCAGGTTGGACATCAGCCGCACGCCCTCCTCCAGTTCGATCATCGCCACGACATACGGCAGTTCCTCCGCGAAGCCGGGCGCGCGGTTCAGGTGGACAATCGTGTACGCATGAAGGACGCCCTTCCCGGAGACCGGCTCCCACGAGATGTTGCCCGAGAGCGTGTACGGACTCATGCCGCGTGGGTAGAAGAAGAACTTCCCCGTGTCATTGCACTTCTGAATCTGCATCGCGTGCGCCTTCAGGCTTTCCCAGTACGGCGCGGTCGTCGGGTCGCTCTGCGGCAGCGGTTTCTTGTAGTCGGCCATTGTTTACTCCGTTCACGAATACTGAGTACTGAGTTCAAGCGACGGGCGTAGGCAGCGACAAGGGGTGAAGGTCTCTTCCCCTCAGACTCAGTACTCGATACTCAGGTACTTCCCCTACGCTCTTCCGAGGATCGCCGTGCCGGCGGACGAGAGCACGCCGCCCGTGCCGTGGACGACCGCGAGTTTGGCGTCCCGCACCTGCCGGATGCCCTGACCCTGATAGTCGTGGCGCAGTTGGCGCACCACCTCGATGATCGCGAACATGCCGTACATACCGGGGTGGTTGTATGAGAGGCCGCCGCCGTTCGTGTTCATCGGGAACGGGCCGCCGGGCGCGGTGCGCTGCCCGCTGACGAACGCGCCGCCCTCGCCCTTGGCGCAAAAGCCGAGTTCTTCCAATGAGAGGAGCACGGTGTAGGTGAACGAGTCGTAGATCATCGCGAGGTCGAGGTCGGCATGCGTCACGCCCGCCATCTCGAAGGCGCGCCGCCCGGAATGCTTCGCGGCGAAACTCGTCAGGCTCGGCATCTGCGAGATCATCGCGTGGTCGTGCCCCTCACCGACGCCGAGCACCGCGATCGGCGTCTGCTTCAGATCGCGCGCGCGCTCGATGGAGGTCATCACGTACGCGCCGCCCGCGTCGGTCACGAGGCAGCAGTCGAGCAGGTTGAACGGCCACGAGACGAGCCGGGAATTGAGCACGTCCTCAATCGTGATCGGGTCGCGCATCATCGCCTTCGGGTTGAGCGTCGCCCACTTGCGGGTGGCGACGGCGATCTCCGCCAGTTGCTCCTTCGTCGTGCCGTACTCGTACATGTGGCGCGAGCACGCCATCGCATACGCCCCCACCGGCTGCGGCAGGCCAAACGGCGCCTCGAACTGGTTGCGGAGCGAATCGCGCGACGACGGGTAGCCCGGCATCCCGATGCGGGAGCGCCCGCTCTCACCATGCGTGACGAGCGCGACCTCGCAGCGGCCCGTCGCAATCGCCGTCGCCGCGTGGGCGATGTGGATGACGAACGACGACCCGCCGACCGATGTGCCATCCGTCACCTTCGGCTCGATGCCGAGGTATTCGCCGAGGTCGAGCGTCGAGATGCCCGCCGTGAACAGGCCGTCCACGTCGTTCTTCGTCAGCCCCGCCTCCGCGAGCGCGGAGCGCGCCGCCTCCGCGTGGAGCATAATCGCCGGTTTGTCCGGCACCCTGCCGATCTGATCCGATTCCGCCACCCCAACGATGGCGGTCTTCCCCGAAAGACTTTCCATAGTCTCCACCTTTCGAGTAGACAGTAGACAGAACGGATCTCATCCCTACTGACTCCTGTCTCCTGTCTCCTGTTTACTTCCCTACACCCAGGTCAACTCGTGGTACGGTTCGATTTTCGTGCCCCAGAAACTGAGGCCGTTGCCGACATCCACCCACTCGCCCGGCGGGATCGCCTCGATCTCCTTGCTGAAGTCTGAGCGGTTCTTCTGCTCCTCCAAATCAGGGCCGAGGGCCCGCGGGATGACCGTGCAGAGTTCCTCGACCGTCCAGCGATGATCGGCGCGCAGGGTCTTGATGATCTTCGGCTGCGCCATCAGGGCGACGTTGTAGCCGAACGAGCCGAAGATGTGCCCGTTGATCTCCTGCGCGGCGTCGCTGGCGAGGAAGGCGATCAGCGGCGCAACGTTGTCCGGGTCGCGCTCGGTCCCCTTCGCCAGTTCACTTGGCATTTTGCCGGTGTGCGCGACTGCCTGCACCGCGCGCGGGATCGAGTCGATCATCCGGGTGGCGCCGGTCGGCAAGATGGCGTTCGCGGTCACGCCGTACCGCCCGAGGCCGTTGGCGCAACTGAGCGTCAGGCCGATGATGCCCGCCTTGGCCGCCGCATAGTTCGGCTGGCCAGGCGCGCCGAAGGCAGAGGTGGACGAGAAATTGATGATCCGGCCCGACCGCTGCTCGCGGAAGAGCGTCGAGGCATGGCGGCAGGTGTTGAACGTCCCCTTCAGATGGACGTTGATGACCGCCAGCCATTCCTCCTCCGCCATGTTGAAGATCATCCGGTCGCGCAGGATGCCCGCGACATTGACGACGATATCAATCTTGCCGAAGGTATCCACCGCCTGCTGAATCATCCCCTCGGCGGCCTCGTAGTCGGTGACCGAATCGGTGTTCGCGACCGCGTTGCCACCCGCCGCCGTGATCTCCGCCGCCGTCGTCGCGGCGGGGCCGCTATCCACGCCGTGCCCGTCGAGGCTCGCGCCGAGGTCATTGACGACGAGCGACGCGCCCTCCTGCGCGAGCAGCAGCGCGACCCCCCGACCAATCCCCCGGCCAGCGCCGGTGACGAGCGCGACTTTCCCATCAAGGAGTCCCATTATCCGTTCCCCCTCACTTCTTCGTGTTCTTCGCGTCGTAATACGCGCTCCGCTCCCACAGTTCGACGCCGGGCGCGATCGCTTGCCAACTCGCCGGGTCCGCCTGCATGGCGGCGGTGCCGCGCGCCGGGCGCTCCATCCCCGGCACCTGCACCGGCTCCGGCAATTTGACCGCATCGCCGATATGCCTGGGGACGATGTCCGCCAGTTCGGACGCCTTCCACCGCCGCTCGGCCTGGAAAACGTCCGCGAGTTCCCAGTGGGAGTACATCTGGATGACGTTGCCGCGCACGCCGAAGAACTGCCCGTTGACGTTCGCCGCCTCGTCCGTGCCGAGATACGCGACCATCGGCGCGACATTCGCCGGATCGCCCTCGGTGCCTTCCGCCAGTTCGCTCGGCGCTTTGCCTTCGTGCTCATTCGCGAATTGCTGGCCGCGCGGCGTCGAGTCGATCATCCGCGTCGTCGCGCCGGGGAGGATCGCGTTCGCCGTCACGCCATACTTGGCGAGGCTGTTCGCGAGCACGGCGGTGAGGCCGAGGATGCCGTACTTCGCCGCGCCGTAGTTCGGCTGGCCGGGGCTGCCCCACGCCGAAACGCTGGAGAAGTTAATGATCCGTCCGCTCCCCTGCTCGCGAAAATGCACCGAGGCGTGGCGAGACGTGTTGAATGTGCCGTTCAGATGCACCGCGACGACGATGTCCCACTCGGCTTCGCTCATGTTGAAGATCATCCGGTCGCGCAGGATGCCCGCGACATTGACGAGGATGTCCAGCTTGCCGAAATTATCAATCGCCTGTTGAACCATCTCCCCCGCTGCCTGGTAGTCCGCGACGGAACTCGTGTTAGCGACCGCGTGGCCACCCGCCGCCTTGATCTCGTTGACGACCTGCTGGGCGACCGAAACATCGGTGCCCTCGCCGCTCAGCCCGGTGCCGAGGTCGTTGACGACGACCGACGCGCCCTCCGCCGCGAGCAGCAGCGCGATCCCGCGCCCGATGCCCCGGCCCGCCCCGGTGACAATCGCCGATTTCCCATCCAGTTTACCCATACATCCTCCCTATCGGTGACACAGCAATGAACCGGATTGAACCACAGAGACACAGAGGACAGAGAGGGGAAATGAGAGAATCTCAAGGAGAAAGAAGACCGGAGTTTCCTCCTTCTTCTCTTCTCCCTTCTCTGTGCTCTCGGTGCCTCTGTGGTTCAATCCGGTTTCCTCCCGCTTCAGACCTGATGGAAATGGACGATCTGCGTCGTGCGGTTCCAGACGGCGTACTGGCCGATTGCCAGCGCGCCGGGATTGATGAGGTAGCGGCGGCGCGGGTCGAGCGTCAGCCGCCCCCGCGCGATGTCGATGGGGCCGCGCTCGTCCCGCGCCTGCCGGACGTGCGTGTGCCCCGCGAAGGTGATCCGGGCATCGACGGGCGCGCCGTGCGCCCCGGCTGCCGGCATCAGCCGCGCGAGCGTCGCGCCATGCCCCCAGTGCTCCGCCTCGTGCAGGAAACTGACGTCGTCGATGACGACGCGCCCCGCCAGCCCGCCGAGCAGCCGGAGGGTATCGGCATGCAATTCCACCCGCCCCGTGGCCGCCGCGAGCGCGATTTCCCGCTCGTGGTTGCCGTAGACGCCGACGACATGCCAGCCCACGAGCGGCACGGCGCAGGCATCCGCCTGTTCCGTCCGATCAACCAGATCACCCAGCAGCGCGATGGTCGATACTCCTTCCTCGCGGCACCGCGCGAGCGCGCGGCGGAGGTTCGCGTGTTCCCCGTGCACATCGGCGAACAGCGCCACGATTGTCCCCAGTGTCATGCTGCCCCATTCTCCCGATGACAGGGGAGGGGAGCGGGACTTAACACAGAGCGCACAGAGAACACGGAGAGCGCAGAGGAAACACAGAAAGAATCTGTCTCTGTGATCTCTGCATCCTCTGCATCCTCTGTGTTCATTCTTTCTCTCTCTCTGTGCCTCTGCGGTTCATCCGGTTTGGGTCCCCGCGTTTGGCACGATCAGGCAGTCCACCACCCGCGCGCCCTGGCCACGGTCGAAGACGAGCAGCGGGTTGATATCAATCTCCGCCACGCTGTCGCGCAGGTCGAGGCAGAGTTGCGAGAACTTGCCGAGGATGTCGACCACCGCGTCCGTATCCGCCGGGGAGCCGCCGCGCACGCCACCGAGGATCGCCGTGCCCCGCAACCCACCGAGCATCGCACGGCTGTCGTGCTCCGTCAGTGGCGGCACGCCGAGCGACACGTCCTTCAGCACCTCGACGAAGATGCCGCCCAACCCGACCGCCACCGCCGGGCCGTACGCCGGGTCCCGCGTCATGCCGAGGATCATCTCGCGCCCGCCGGAGATCATCTCCTGCACGAGGACGCCCGCGATCTGCGCGTCCTCCTTGTACTGCCGCGCGTTCTCGATGACCTTCGCGAACCCGTAGGCCACCTCCGCGTCGTCCGTCATGTTGAGCAGCACGCCGCCCGCCTCGGTCTTGTGTGCGATATCGGACGATTCGATCTTCAAAACGACTGGATAGCCGATCCGCCGCGCCGCCGCGACCGCTTCGTCCGCGCTCGTCGCCAGTTGCTCCCGCGTCACCGGAACACCATAGAGCGAGAGCACCTCCTTCGCGGCGCGCTCGACGAGCGGCCTGCCGTTCGCGGCAGCGACGAGGCTGTGTGCTCGCTCCGCCACCGCGCTCATTTCGGCGACCGGCCGCGCGCCTGTCTGTCGCATGCGCTGGAAATCGGCGTAGCGGATCAGCGCGCGGACGGCGCGCAGCCCGTTCTCCGTGCCCTGCAAGAAAGGCACGTCGTCCCAGTGCATCGTCGGCTCGACCGGGTCCTGATCGAGTCGGCGGCCATCCTGGACCCGTCCCGTGACGAGCGACATGATGAAGAATGCCTTGTCCGGGAAACGCTCCGGCATCGAGCGAAGGACTTCGCCAACGGGGGTCGCCAGGTCGATGCGGCTGGGGTACGCCTGCCCGTAGATGACGGTGTGGATGTTCGGATCCTCGGCCATCGAGACGAGCGAGCCTTCGGTGATCTCCGGCTGCGTCGCCGCCTGCCCGGTCGTGTCGAGCGGGTTGCCGACCGTGCCGTACTCCGGGATGACGGGCTTCAGCTTCGTCACTGTTTCCGGGGCAAGCGCCGGCAAGGAGATGCCGAGATCGTGGCTGAGATCGGCGACGAGGCCGCACGCGCCGCCGGAGACGAAGATCGTCCCGAGGCCGGGACCCTTCGGCAGCCGCTTGGTATGGAAGACGGCCAGCGTCTCGATCATCTCATCGAGGTTATAGACGCGCACGACGCCGTACTGCCGCATGATGGCGTCTGCGATCGCGTCCGAGCCGACGAGCGAGCCGGTGTGCGCCTGCGCCGCCCGCTTGCCCGCCTCGGAGCGGCCAATCTTGAGGATAACGAGCGGCTTCTGCCGCTCCGCCGCTATCTCGGCGACGCGAAGGAACTTCTGCGGGTCGCGGAACTGCTCGATGAAGCAGCCGATCACGCGCGTCTCGTCGTCCTCGACGTAGTAGCGCATGAAGTCCGTCGCATCGAGGTCCGCCTCGTTGCCGGTGGTGATGACGTACGAGTAGCCGAATTCCCGCTCCAGCGGTGGGATGACGACACTGTACGCGAGCAGGCCGCTCTGGAAGATGATGCCGATCGGGCCGCGCCGGACATTGGCATACGCGCCGGATTTCGCCACCAGTTTCGCGGGCGTGCTGATCAGGCCGAGGCAGTTCGGGCCGACGACGCGGATGCCCGTGCGCTGCGCGAACTCCCGCACCTGATCCTGCCGCCGATGCGCTTCATCGTCGCTTTGCTCACCGAAGCCGCTCGTGATGATATTGACCGCCCCGACGCCCGCGCGCTCCGCCTGGCCGAGGACATCGAGCACGAGATTGCTCGGCACGACGACCATCGCCAAATCCACGCTGCCGGGAATCGCATCCAGCGTCGGGTAACACGGCGAGCCGAGCACCTCCTGATGCCGTGGCGTTACGCCGAAGACATCCCCCTCGTAGCCATTGCCGAGCAGCAGACGATGGATATTGTACGCGAATCCCGGCCGCGGCGTCGCGCCGACAATTGCTACCCGCTTCGGATGAAACAGCGCCTCCATCGCGCGGGTGAACCGCGCCTGCTCGTCCGTCGCCCCCTGTACTGTCGTCGCCATCCACACTCCCCCTTATGTGGACGAGTAGACAGTAGACGGTAGTCAGTAGACAGTAGCCGGAAAGCGACTGCGGCAGCGACGTTTTCGTACGTCGCTGGCGCAGCATCCTCTCCTTCCGACTGCGTGCTGACTACTGACCACCGTCTACTGTCTCCTTCCCCTAGAAATACGTCCGCCCCAATGTCTCGGCGATGCAGGCGGGCTTTTCTTCGCCCTCGACCTCGATCGTCTGCCGGCTCGTCATCTGCACGGCGCGGTCGCCGATCTCCTCGACCGCGAGCAGCGTCGAGCGCATCCGAATGCGCTTGCCGACGCGCACGGGCGAGACGAACCGCACCTTGTTCAGGCCGTAGTTGACGCCCATCCTGCCGCCGAGGCTGATCTTCACGCCGGACGCCCGCATGCCCCCGAGATGCGGGATGAGCGAGAGCGTCAGGTAGCCGTGCGCCACCGTGCCGCCGAAGAAGGTCGTCTTCGCCCGCTCGGGATCGACGTGGATATACTGATGGTCGCCGGTCGCGTCGGCGAACAGATTGACCCGCTCTTGCGTGATCTCCAGCCAGTCACTGACGCCGATCTCCTGCCCGATCAGTTCCTTCAATTCCGCGACCGTCGTGACCACCCGCTCCGCGTTCGATGTACTCATTGCAACCTCCCATCAACGGATTGAACCCCAGAGACACAGAGAGAAAGAAGAGAAAGAAAAGCCGCACTTGGGTTCACTCCATCGGCTGTGGCAACACGCACCCTACCATTCTCTCCTCTGTTCCCTCTCTGGGTTCTCTGTGTCTCTGGGGTTCAATCCGTTCCGCCGCTGCGTTACCCCGAGATGTGACCGGCGAGGACTTCCTGGAGGACGCGCTCGCGATGCTCTTCGAGGTCGCCGTACAATGGCTCGAAGTACTTGGCGCGCTTGAAATAGAGGTGCAAGTCGTACTCCCAGGTGAAGCCAATGCCGCCATGTACCTGAATCGCCTCGCCGCAGACCTTGCGGGAGGCGTTGTTGACGAACGACTTGGCGACCGAAGCCGCAAGGGCGGCGTCCGGCGCGTCGGCGTCAAGCGCCCAGGCGGCGTAGTAGACCGCCCCATGCGAGTTCTCGACCAGCACCAGCATCTCGGAGAGTTTGTGCTTCACCGCTTGGAACTGGCCGATGAACTGGCCGAACTGCTTGCGCACTTTGGCGTAGTCCGTGGACATTTCGAGCGACTTGCGCGATGCGCCGAGCATCTCCGCGCTCGCCCCGACGGCGGCGTGCTGGAGCATCGTCTGGACGGCGGGCCACGCACCGCCCTCGGCGCCGAGCAGGTTCTCGGCAGGGACGCGGACATTCTCGAAGTGGAGCGTCGCGCTCCTCTCGGTCAGGTCGGCGATTACGTCCTTCGCGATGCGCAACCCGGCGGCATCGCGCGGCACGGCGAGCAGCGAGACGCCCTCCGCGCCATCGCTACCCCCGGTGCGCGCGGCGACAAGGATGACGTCCGCCGTGTGCCCGAACGGCACGAACCGCTTGACGCCATTGAGGACGTAGGCGTCGCCGTCCTTCTTCGCCGCGAGGGTGATTTCGTTCGGCCCCCAGCCGATGGAATCTTCGAGGAAGGCGACCGTCATCGTCAGGTCGCCATTGCAGACATCGGGCAGATAGCGCGCCATCGCCTGCTCATCGCCGGACGCCATGATCGCGCTGCCGGCGAGGATCACCGTCGCGAAGTACGGCCCCGGATACGGGATGCGGCCCATCTCTTCGAGGATGATCGCCTGCTCGATCATCCCCAGCCCCGCGCCGCCGTACGTCTCCGGGAACGGCAGCATCCCCAATTGCACGAACTGGCGGTAGGTATCCTGGCTGTAGCCCCGCTCGTCGTCCATCATCGCCCGGACCTGCGCGACGGGCACCTGCTCGGTCAAAAACTCCCGCACCAGCCCGCGTAGCATGACCTGATCTTCCGTGAAATCAAAATCCATCTCAGATGCCTTTCTAACCGCGAAGGCGCGAAGGGCGCGAAGAGGAGAAGAGAGAAAGGAGAAGAATGACGAGTGAACACCACGCGCGCATCCCATCAGCCATTCTTTTCTTCTTCCGTACTTCCTTCGTCCCCCTTCGCGTCCTTCGCGCCTTCGCGGTTCAATTCTCTAATCGCCGGCGGCCGCTTTCTGGGCGAGGGCGATGCGGTCTTCGCGCACTTCCTTCGGCAGGCCGAGCACGCGCTCGCCGAGGATGTTCTTCTGAATTTCGGACGAACCGGCGTAGATCGTCCCGGCGCGCGACCAGAAGAAGGAGTAGGCCCAACTGCCCGCCTCGCCGAAGTCGGAATCGGCGTGCAGCGCGTACTCCGGCGGCAGCCCGTCCGTCTGCAAGCCGTAGGGGCCGAGGATGTCGAGGAAGAGTTCCTGCACATGCTTGTCGAGTTCTGAGTAGTGCAGTTTGGAGACGGACGCCTCCGGGCCGGGGCGCTGGCCCTTTTCGAGGCGGCTGAGGAGGCGGAGCGCGGCATAGCGCAGCACCTCAACCTCGGCGTAGATTTCGCCGAGTTTCTGGCGGACATTCGGGTCTTCGAGCGCGGGCTTGCCGTTGCGCTTCAGCGACCTGCACACCTCGATCATCCGATCGTACATCTCCTGGAGGCGCACGACGCGGGAAAGGACGTTGCCGCCGCGCTCGTAGGAGAGCGTCGTCTGGGCGATCCGCCACCCGGCGTTCATCTCGCCGACGAGATTGTCCGCGACGACGCGCACATTCGTGAAGAAGACCTCGCAGAACTCGCTCGAACCGCTGATCTGCTTCAAGGGGCGCACTTCGACGCCCGGCTGGTGCATGTCGAGCATGATGCACGAAATGCCCTGATGCTTCGGCGCATTGCGGTCGGTGCGCGCGAGCAGGATGCCCCAGTCGGCATTGATCGCGCCGCTGGTCCAGATCTTCTGCCCGTTGATGACGAACTCGTCGCCGTCCACATCGGCGCGGCATTGGAGGCTCGCGAGGTCGGACCCGGAGTTCGGCTCGGAGTACAACTGGCACCAGAGTTCTTCCGCCGTGAGGATTTTCGAGACGTGATCGCGCTTCTGGTGGTCGGTGCCGTGGTGGATCAGCGTCGGCGCGACGATGCCGATGCCGAGGCCGTTGAGCGAGGCCGGGGCATTCGCGCGCGCCAGTTCTTCGCCGACGATTGCCTGCTCCATCGGTCGCGCTTCCTGCCCGCCATACTCCTTCGGCCAGCCCATGCCGAGATAGCCTGCCTCGTAGAGTTTGCGGTGCCATGCCCGCCGCTCATCGAGCGTTTCGGGCCGCTTTTTCGGGATGTTTTCTTCCAGCCAACTGCGCACCTGCTGACGGTACGCTTTGTCTTCCGCCGTGTAATTGAGGTCCATGTGGAATACCTCCCTGTCCGTTGGTGTGGCCGTGCTGTGGGGCCACACCGCCGTACGAACGATCCCGCGCGAATGCGCCCGTTGCCGTCGCATCCCTGCCTTTGTACAAGACTACAAGGATACGCTACCCGCTTCCACTGGATGCGTCAACAGGGAGGTGGCCATCCGGGTCTCCTCGGCAAGGCGCGCTGTCCCTGGTTCGGCGCTGCGGGGTGCTATGCTGACGCTTGCGAGAAACGGCGAGGCGATCATGCAAGCACGTGGGGAGTGGGCGATGGTGCAGGAGTTCATGAAGTTCGACACGAAGATCGCGGTAGTGCTCCGCGACGACCTCCCAACGTGGCAGAAACTCAATGTGACGGCCTTCATTGTGAGCGGCATCGCCGGCACGGTGGAAAGAGTGGTTGGCAATGATTACGAGGACGGATCAGGGAACGCCTATCTGCCGATGTTCAGGCAGCCGGTCCTCGTCTTCAGCGGCAATGCCGATCAGTTGCGGGCGGTCTACGAACGGGCGATGAGCCGCGCTCTCCGGTTCGCGATCTTCACGGAGGAGTTGTTTGGCACGAACAATGATGTCGCGAACCGCGCTGCCGTCAAAGCCTGCCAGAGGGAGGATCTGAAGATCGTCGGGCTGGCCTTGCGGGAAGAGAAGAAGATCGTTGACAAAGTAACAAAGGGCCTGGCGCTCCACGGCTAACCGCCCCCGCGACGACACACATCCACAATGCCGACGAGAACGCCCCAGGCGTGTTGAAAAAGTGCGGGGGGTTCTCTATCATTGCCGATGTTCGTATCGCGCGTTTGCCGCAATGCATGAGAATCGCAAACAATGGGAGTGGGCACGCCGCGCTCCCGGTGATGTACCCATCCAATGCGGTTCATGTGTACATCCTGAGGAGCAACGGTCATGAAGATTTGTGTCTGTGTCAAGCATGTGCCTGATCCGACGCTGCCGATGCGGGTCGATCCTGGCACGCGCAGGCTGGTGCGGGACCCTGCGAAGTCGATCCTCGATCCCGCCGATGAGTATGGCCTCGAAGCGGCGCTCCGCCTCGTGGAGCAGCACGGCGGCGAGACCGTCGCCGTCACGATGGGGCCGGAGGTCGCCGCCGACGCACTCCGCCGTGCGATGGCGATGGGCGCGGATCGCTCCATCCACATCGCGGACAGCGCGTTCGCCGGGTCCGATGTGCAGGGGACGGTGCGTGCCCTCGCCGCCGCGATTGCCGAGGAGTCGCCGGACCTCGTCATCTGCGCGACGGAGAGCACCGATGCGTACACCGGCATGGTCCCCGGCGCGCTGGCCGCGATGCTCGGATTGCCGCAGGTGACGTTCGCTCGCTCCGTCACCGTCGAGGGGACGACAATCACCGTGCAGCGGGACATCGAGACCGGCTATCAGACGATCCAGGCGACCCTCCCCGCCCTGCTCACCGTGACCGCGAGCATCGCCGAACCGCGCTATCCCTCCTTTAAGGGGATGATGGCGGCGAAGCGCAAGCCGCTCGATCAGCGGGACACCGCCGCACTCGCGGTGGATGCCGGGTCCGTCGGCGAGGCGGGAGCGCGGGAGCGCGTCCTCGCGCTCGATTCCGTGCGTCAGCAGAAACAGACCCGGAAGATCACCGACGATGGCAGCGGCGACAGCGTCGAGACCATCGTCGCGTTCCTCAAGCAGATTCAAATGATTTAGTGGGAAGTAGTCAGTAGTCAGTAGTCGGTGATCGAAAGCGGCGCGTTACTTGCGCTGTGCGATGTGGCTGGTGAAGGGAACGTAGACGCTGACATCCTCAACTGACTACTGATTACTGACTACTGACTACTGACTACTCCCCGGAGGATTCTCATGGCAGCACGGAAAATATGGGTCTGGACGGACATCGTTGAGGGTGCGGCGCACCGGTTGTCGCTGGAACTGCTCGTCCCGGCGCGCAAACTCGGCGATGCGGAGGCGGTCGTCCTCCATCCGGCGGGCGAGGGGGCGGTCGGCGCACTCGGCGCGCACGGCGCGGCGGTTGTGCACCTCGGCGCAGACGCCGCGTACGGTGAGTACCTCGCGGAGCCGCAGGCGGCGACACTCGCCGCGCTCATCCAGGCCGAAGCGCCGGATGCGATTCTCTTCCCCAGCACGTTCGACGCGCGCGATGTCGCCGCCCGGTTGATCGGCCAACTCGGCGTCGGGGTGATCGCCAACGCGGTCGATCTCGCGTACGAGGGCGACGAACTGCGCGTCACGGTGCCGTACGGCGCGGAGACGGTCGGCACGCTGACGATTGACGGGCCGGGGCCGCACCTCGTGCAGTTGCGCCCGAAGGCCTTCACCGCCGAGGAGGTGGGCGGCACGGCGGAAGTCCGCCCCGTCACCATCCCGGTCGATCCGGCGACGTGCCGCGTGCGCGTGCTGGAGACGGTGACACAGGCATCGGAGGGGCCGAACCTCGAAGAAGCCGGGGTGATCGTCTCCGGCGGGCGAGGCATGGGCCAGGCGGAGAATTTCGCCCTGCTGGACGCGCTCGCCGCCCGGCTCGGCGGGGCGGTCGGCGCGAGTCGCGCCGTCGTCGATGCCGGGTGGGTGCCGTACTCGTATCAGGTCGGGCAGACGGGCAAGACGGTCAAGCCGAGCCTGTACATCGCCTGCGGCATCTCCGGCGCGATCCAGCACATCGCGGGGATGGGCGGCAGCAAGTATATCATCGCGATCAACAACGACCCCGACGCGCCGATCTTCGACATGGCCGACCTCGGCATTGTCGGTGACGCGCTGACGGTCGTGCCGAAGTTGACGGAATCAATCACGTAGGGCGTAACACTTCCCCACCCCAGTCCCTCCACTCGCCCGGAGGGTGACCGCGACGGAGTGGGGAGCCGATGCAAGTATCGTCGGTTCTATGGCGGGCTTGTCGGGGTGGTTCGCGAACCGCTCCCTCCGGGGAAGTACACAGCGGGAAGGGAATGATGTGTCCAGGCTCGCGGTGATCTGGTCGGATGATACGGCGCAGCAACGTCGGCTGATCTATGCAACGAGCGCGGTGGTCGCGGTCGGTATCCTGGTGATCGTCGTCGGCGCGCTCGTGGGGTGGGGCTGGACGCGGGTGATCGGGGCGACGCTGATTACCATCGGCGGCATCGCGCTCGGCACGCTCGTCGCCTTCGTGGAGCCGCGCCGCCAGCGATTGCACGCGCGGCTCCGTGCCCAGCGCACAACCATCGCGATTGTCGCCGCTGTCCTGCTCGCCCTCCCCGTCGTGGTCGCGCTCGTCGCCTCCCTGATCGGGTTGTTTACCGGGGGCGGCAACCGGAGCGGTGGGTTGCTGGCGGGGGGCGGGCTGATCGGCCTTTTCCTGCTGGCCGCGACGGTTTTCAGCACGCTCATCGCCATCCGCGCCACGCAGCGCGCCAGTCTCATCGTGCGCGAATCGCCCGCAGCACAGACAGGGGAACACGAGTGACGCCGACACGGCAGATCGAATGGAATGTCCAGACGCTCGGGCAGATCGCGGTTTACGCGCTGCTCATTATCCCGATCGGCTACCTCGCCTACGGCCTCGCGCGCCGGGTGCGGATGTGGCGCACCGGCCAGCCGGAAGACCGATTCAACGAGTGGGGCACGCGGCTCCGGGGCGCGATCACCATGAGCATCCTGCATGGCCGGATCGTCCGGCGGCGCAACCGCTACGGCGGGCTGATGCATCTCTTCATTTTCGTCGGCTTCATCACCCTCCTGATCGGCACGTTCATCGTGATGATCGAGGACGACATCACCGTGCCGATCTTCCACTACAGTTTCTACCGGGGCAATTTCTACCTCGGCTACAAACTGGCGATGAACATCGCCGGGCTGCTGCTGATCGCGGGCGTCCTGATGGCCTTCTATCGCCGCCTCGTCATCCGCCCGAAGCAGCAGGACACGAGCGCGGACGATCTCGTCCTGCTCGCCTTCCTCGCCGTCCTCACCGTGCAGGGGTACGTGCTCGGCGCCCTCAGGCTCGGCGTCCAGCGCGAAGCATGGGCGGGCTGGTCGTTCGTCTCGTACGCGCTGGCGATCCCGCTGCGTGGGCTGTCGGACGGCTGGCTGAAGGCGCTCCATCAGGTGAACTGGTGGAGCCACTTCGCGACGACGTTCGCCTTCCTCGCCTACTTCGCCTACAGCAAGATGATCCACCCCTTCACGAGCCTCGCCAATGTCTTCTTCCGGCGGCTGAAGCCGATGGGTGAACTGACGCCGATCGCCAATTTGGAGGAAGCGGAATCGTTCGGCATCGCAAAACTGGAAGATTTCAGCTGGGCGCAACTCATGAACCTCGACGCCTGCATGCACTGCGGGCGTTGCCTGGAATTCTGCCCGACCTTCAACACAGACAAGCCGCTCCGCCCGCGCGACCTGATCCTGGAGATCGGTGGCTACATGGCGGACAGCGGCGGCATCTTCTCCGGCGAACTCGGTGAGGGGGAGAACAGCGCCCGTTTCCGCTGGGGCGAGGGGCCGGAGCGCGAGCTGATCGGCGGCGTCGTCAGCACAGAAGAACTCTGGGACTGCACGACCTGCGGCGCGTGCATGGAGCAGTGCCCGGTCCTGATCGAGCATGTGCCGCTGATCGTCGGGATGCGGCGCAATCTCGTCCTCGAACAAAGCGAATTCCCGGAGGAACTCACGAATGTCTTCAACAACCTCGAACGCCTGAGCAGCCCGTACCAGTTCCCGCCGAGCCAGCGCGACGTGTGGACGAAGAAATTGGACCGGCCCGTGCGCATCATGGCCGAGGCTACCGCCGCCGATGAGCCGGTGGAGGTGCTCTTCTTCGTCGGCTGCCTCGGCTCGTTCGACAGCCGGAACCAAAAGACGACGCTCTCGCTCGCGCGCATCCTGCAGGCGGCGGGGATCAACTTCGCCATCCTCGGCAAGGAGGAGACCTGCACCGGCGACCCGGCGCGGCGCATCGGCAACGAGTACCTCGCGCAGATGATGGCGCAGCAGACGGTAGAGACGCTGAACCAGTACAGCTTCAAGAAGATCGTCACCGCCTGCCCGCACTGCTTCAACGCGATCAAGAATGAGTTCCCGCAGATCGGCGGCAATTACGCGGTCGTCCACCACAGCGAACTGATCAGCCAGTTGATCGCCGAGGGGCGCATCCAACTCGATCCGGCGTCCGACGTGGCGCGCGGCGCGGTGACGTACCACGACCCGTGCTACCTCGGGCGGTACAACAAGGTGTATGACGAGCCGCGCAGCATCGTCAACGCGCTGCCGGGCGCGGAGTTGACCGAGATGGGGCGCAACCGGAATCAGTCGTTCTGCTGCGGCGGCGGTGGCGGTCGCCTCTTCATGGAGGAGACGCGCGGGAGCCGGATCAATCAGGCGCGCGTGACGGAGGCGCTCGAGACGGGAGCGGAAACGCTCGTCGCCTCCTGTCCCTTCTGCATGACGATGTTCGAGGACGGCATCAACGGCGTCGGCGCGAACGACCGGATCGTCGTGCGCGACATCGCGGAACTCGTCGCGGCGGCGATGCTCGCGACACCGGGGAACCTAACCCCCCAGCCCCCTTCCCCGGCGGGGAACGGCGAGTGAACCTCTTCGAAGCTCGGAGTCGATTCCCAAACCCTCCCCTCTCCATCGCTGAACGGGCCTGACACATTCTGCGATCTCAAGGCAATGGAGAGCGGGTGCCCTCTGGGCAGAGGGGGGTGAGGAATTAAAACCACGAAGGAATGGAAACAGCCAATGTCACACGCGCTCGCGCTGGAAGTCATCGCGGTGCCGAATCACGGGTTTATGAGCGATCAGCCGACGAATGCCGTCATCGTCGGGACGGATGAGGTGCTGATCGTCGATCCCGGCGACACAGCGGGGGTTGAGATCATCCAGGAAGCGCTGGCGCGGCGCGGCGATGTGCGCGTGCAGGCGATTGCCCTGACGCACGGCCACCCGGACCACGCCACCGCCGCGCGCGAATTGAAGCGCATCCTCGATTGCCCGGTGATGCTCAACCCGAAGGAGCAGCCGATCCTCCGGCAGTACCTCGACTGGTCCGATGTCGATCTGGAACTGACGGGCGGCATGGTGCTCACCGTCGATGATGGGCGGCTAGAGGCGATCGACACGCCGGGGCACTCGCCGGGACACATCGCGCTCTTCGAGCCGGTCTCCAGCACCCTGATCGCGGGCGACCTCGTCTCCGGGCACGGCACCGTCGGCATCTTCCCGCCGCACGGGAAGATGGCCGAGTATTTCGACTCGCTGGCGCGGGCGCAGGCGTTGTACCCGACGACGATCATCCCCGGCCACGGCCCAACCATGACCGAGCCGCCCGCACTCTTCGACATGTACATCGAGCGGCGGCTGACGCGCGAGCGCGAAATCATGGGGGTGATCGCACGGGAGCCGACCGACATCACGGCGATTGTCGTCGAATTATACCCCGACGTGCTGCCCCACTTCCGCAGCGCCGCCGCCGCCACCGTGCTCGCGCACCTGGAGAAGCTGCAAGCCGAGGGTCGCGCCCTGCCGGAACCCGGCGACCCATCCCGAAGCCGCTGGTACGCCCGCTCGTCGTAGCGGCGGGATCGATCCTCACCCCCCTCTGCCAAGAGGGCACCCGCTCTCCATCGCCCAAAGATTGTGGCACGTCGTAGGTCCGTGCGGCGATGGAGAGGGGAGAGGAAGAGTTTGGCAATCGACCCTGGGCCTCGAAGAGGCTCACGCTCCCTTCCCCACGGGGAAGGGGGCCGGGAGTTAGGCGCGTTAGTCCGCCGCTGCGTTGCCGCTCTTCTGCATCGCGCGCCAGATTTTCTCGGCGGTGAGTGGCAGATCGATGTGCTTTATGCCGAACGGCTCCAGGGCGTCGATCACGGCGTTGGCGATCGTCGGGGTGGAGGCAACGGTCGCCGCCTCGCCGATGCCCTTCGCGCCGAGCGGGTTGAGGGGCGAGGGCGTCTCGGTGCGGTCCGTGTCGAACTGCGGGAAGTATTTGGCAACCGGGACGGTGTAGTCCATCAGCGAGCCGGAGATAAGCTGCCCCTGCTCGTCATAGAGTACCTCCTCCCAGAGCGCCTGCCCAATGCCCTGCGCGAGACCGCCATGCACTTGCCCAGTGACGAGCAGGGGGCTGATGACGCGGCCGCAATCATCCACTGTGAAGTAGCGCTGCACGGTGACGTTGCCCGTGTCCGCGTCCACCTCCACGACGGCGATGTGCGCGCCGGAGGGGTAGGTGATCCCTGGCGGCTTGAAGAAGTCGTTCTCCTCCAGGCCGGGATTGATCTCGTCAGGCAACTTGTCGCTGTACGCGAGGGCGGCGACCTCCGACAGCGTCCGCGAGCGATCCGCCGCGCCCTTGACGCTGAACTTGCCGCCCGCGAACTCGATGTCCTCGGGGGCGGCTTCGAGCATGTGCGCCGCGATCTTCCGCGCTTTCGCCTCGACCTTGTCGAGCGCCATCACGAGCGCGGAGCCGCCGGTGACGAGGCCGCGGCTACCCATCGTCCCCTGCCCAATTGGCGTGTTGGCCGTGTCGCCGTGGCGCACGGCGATCTTGTCGAAATCCACGCCGAGGCGGTCCGCGACCATCTGCGAGAAGGTCGTCTCCTGCCCCTGGCCGTGTGGCGAGATGCCCGTCATCACCGTGACGGTGCCGGACGGCTCGACGCGCACCGCCGCGCTCTCGTACGGGCCGAAGCCGCACATCTCGATGTAGCACGCGACGCCGATGCCCATGTAGCGCCCCTGCTGCCGCAGTTTCGCCTGCTCCGCGCGCAACCCCTGATAGTTCGACGCTTCGAGCACCTTGTCCAGCGAGCGCTCATACTCGCCGCTGTCGTACGTGATTCCGGTCGCCGTCTTGTAGGGGAAGGCATCCGGCGGGATGAAGTTCGTGCGGCGCACCTCGGCCGGGTCCAGCTTCAGCGCGTCCGCCACGCTGTCCATGATCCGCTCGATGTAGTAGCACCCCTCCGGGCGCCCCGCGCCGCGATAGGCCGCGACGGACATCGTGTGCGTGTGGACACAGGTGACGTTGATCTGCACATTCTTGATGTCGTACGTGCCGATGGCCATCTGCGCCGTCAGGACGGGCAGCCCCGCCGCGAGCGGATACGCGCCGATGTTGCCGGTGATCTCCTCCTTGAGGCCGATCACCGTGCCGTCCTTGCGCGCCGCGACCCGCACCTGGATTTCCTGATCGCGTCCGTGGTTCGTCGCAAGCATGTTCTCCCCGCGCGATTCGATCCACTTGACGGGCCGCTTCAATTCCCGCGCGATTGCGGCGACGATGATGTCTTCCGGGTACGCACCGATTTTCACGCCGAAGCCGCCGCCGACCTCCGGCGCGATCACGCGCACGTCCGGCTCCGCCATGCCGAGCACCGTGGCGATCGTGCTGCGGACGGAGTGCGGGTTCTGATTCGAGCTCCAGACGGTCATCCCGCCCTGCCAGGCGTCCCACATCGCGGCCACCGCGCGCCCCTCCATCGGCACGGCGGCGAGGCGCTGGCTGACGATGTGGAGGTCGAGCACGATGCCGTCTTTCTCCGCCTCCGCGAAGGCAGCGTCCACATCGCCGGTCGTCTTCTGCCACTTCAGGCCGATATTGTCCGCCTTGTCGCCGTAGACGAGCGGTGCGCCCTCCGCCATCGCGGCCGCGAGCGTCGCCGCGACGGGCAGCGGCTCCCAATCGACCGCGATCAGGTCAACGGCATCCCGCGCGACGTACATATCCGTGGCGACGACCGCCGCGACCTGCTCGCCGACGTGGCGCACCTTGCCGACGGCGAGGGGGTACTGCTGCTCCTTCTCGGCGGTCTTGCCGCCCATGTCCTCGGCGTCGGCCTCCTCGACGCTGCCCTCGCCGCCGCCACCACCCGCCATCGGGCCGGCCATCTTCTTCATCTGCTCGCCGGTATAGACCGCGATGACGCCGGGGAGGGCGAGGGCCGCCGATGCGTCGATCCCATTGATGCGGGCGTGCGCGTACGGGCTGCGGAGGATCGCGCAATGGAGCAGCCCCGGCAACTTGATATCACCGACATACGTGGACGAACCGGTGATCAGCCGCGGGTCTTCCTTGCGCCGGACTCGTGCTCCCACGTACTTGGAGTAAACCACGTCACGTTCCTTCCTGGTGCATACTGCGGGTAGGCCGACGAGTTGTGCCTGTGCTGCGGGCAGTATACTACGAGACGACGGGACGGATGGGGTTTGGGGAAGAAACCAGAGGCCAGACGCCGGATGCCGGACGCTTAATACTCTTTCTGGCTTCTTACCACGAAAGGGCTGGGCTGTATGCAGATCGCATTCATCGGGCTTGGTGCGATGGGGATGCCGATGGCGCGCACGCTCTTGCGGGCGGCCTTCGCCGTGCGCGGCTACGACGCCGATCTGGTGCGGTCGGCGGCGCTCGTCTCGGACGGTGGAAACGCCGCCGGGAGTGCGGCGGAAGCGGCAACCGGCGCGGACGTGCTGCTCGTCATGGTACAGAATTACGCGCAAGTGACGGACGCGCTGCTCGGCCCTGCGGGCGCGCTCGCGGCGTTGCCCGACACCGCGACGGTGCTGGTGATGAGCACCATCGCCCCGGCGCAGGCGCGGGAACTGGCGGGGCACGCGGCGGCGCGCGGGTTGGCGCTCGTGGACGCGCCGGTGAGCGGCGGGCCGGGCCGCGCGGCGACGGGCGACCTGAGCATCGCCATCAGCGGCGACCCGGCGGCGGTCGCGCGCTGCCAGCCGGTGATCGACGCGCTGGGGAAGCAGCAGTATCCGGTCGGTGACGCGGTTGGGCAGGCGATGACGCTCAAGACCGTCCACCAGTTGCTCGCGGGCGTCCACATTGCGGCGGCGGCGGAGGCGATAGAACTGGGCAACCGCGCGGGCATCGCGCCGGAGGTCGTGCGGGATTTCGTTGGCCACGGGGCCGGCAATTCGTGGATGTTCGGGGATCGCGGCCCCCGGATGGTCTCCGGCGAGTACACACCGCCCCGCAGCGCGCTCGCCATCTTCGTCAAGGACCTCGGCATCGTCCACGACCTCGGTGCATCGGCGGGCCTGACGCTCGACGTGGCCGACGCCGCGCTCGGGCTGTTCCGCCGCGCCGCCGACGCGGGGATGGCACACCTCGATGACGCGGCGGTGATCGAGATCGTTCGCATGAACGCGGACGCGCCGCCGGTGACAGAGTAGTCATGCACCCCCGTTCCCTGAAACGTTTGCATGCCCGTGCCCGTTCAGTGAGCAGGAGAGGGTTTGTGCCCGCGCCCCAACGGCTTGCGCGGGGGGGAGAAGGGGAGAGTTCATCATGACGTGGCAGGTCAAGCAGATAAGCGGGGCGAGTGTGCCGACGGTCGTGCTCGCAGTCGCGCTCGCGGCGTGCAGCGGCAGCGCCAGCCCGACGAGCACACCGACGAACACGCCCGCGCCGACAACGAGCGCGACGACCGCGAGCACGCCTGTCGCCGCGTCAACGGTCGCCGTGACGCCCGCCGTACCGTCCGCACCGGCGGCCGTCGGGACGGGGACGGTGCGTGCGGCAGGCAGCGCGGTTTCGGTTAATCCCGCGATGGCGACGCGACGGGCGGGGCAGGCAACAACAGCGGCGGCCACACCGGCGGCGCGGGCGACCGGCCCCGCGAGCGGAACGGCGTCTCCCGTCGCATCAACCGGCGGGCCAGGCCTCACGGGCCACACCGCTCCGGTGCGCGCCGTCGCCTTCAGCCCGGACGGGAAGATCATCGCCACGGGCAGCGGCGACAAGACGATCAAACTCTGGGACAGCACGACGGACAAGGAGGTGAGGACCCTGCAAGGGCATGGGGACGCCGTGATCGCCGTCGCCTTCAGCCCCGATGGGAAAACCCTCGCCAGCGGCAGCGCGGACAGGACGGTGAAACTCTGGGATGTCGCTGTAGGTAAGGAGAGCGGAACATTGACGGGGCACACGGAAGCGGTCTTTTCCGTTGCGTTTAGCCCGGATGGGAAGACGATTGCCAGCGGCAGCATCGACAAGAGCGTCAAATTGTGGGACGTGGTAACGAGCAAGGAGGTGAAGACCTTCACCGGCCACACCGGGAAAGTCCACTCCGTTGCCCTCAGCCCGGATGGCAGGACGCTCGCCAGCGGCGGCGAGGACAAGACGGTCAAATTGTGGGACATCGCGGCGGGCAAGGAACTGAGAACCCTCACCGGCCAGACGCGCGACGTGCTCGCAGTCGCCTTCGACCCGGCGGGCAAGAGCGTTGCGGGCGGGGCGTTCGGCGCGGTCATTATCTGGGATGTCGCGACGGGCAACGCGGTGCGGACGCTGAAGAGCGACCAGAGCATCTTCGCCGTCGCGTTCAGCCCCGATGGGAATGTCCTCGCCAGTGGCGGCGGCAACGTCGAACTCTGGAGCCTCGGCTCCGGCCAGCCACTGAAGACCTTCGGTGGCCAGACGAGTATCGTCAACGCCGTCGCCTTCAGCCCGGACGGCAAGATGCTCCTCGGCGGCAGCGACGACAAAACCGCCAAACTCTGGGACGTTAGCGCCCTCGCGCGTTAGGGACCAAACTGGATCGACGCAAAGACCGCAAAGAGGAAAGGTCTTTACAGAGAGGGCATAGAGGAAAAAAGAGGATTGCTCTGCGCTCTCCGTGTTAAAACCGGTCCCCCTTTGCGTCTTTGCGGTTCACTTGATTTCTCCCCGTATGGTGATGGCGTACCGCCCCTCGCGCCGGGTACGGGGATCGACGAGAGTAGCGGGCAATGACGCGATGGGAATAGTGCGTCGAAAGGAGCAGCGGGCATGACGGACGTTGCGCGGCAACTGCTCGGGGACCTCCTCGCCGGGCTGTCCCCGCCTCCCGATGAGGCGGCGTCGCTCACCGCGATCCGCTCCCGGGTGGCGGCGGACCGGCACGCCGTCGTCGTGCTGGACGATGACCCGACCGGAACGCAGACGGTCTACGACCTCTTCGTCTACACCCGCTGGGATGTGGAGACGCTCGCGCGCGCGCTGGACGCGGACAGCGCCGGGTTCTACATCCTCACGAACAGCCGCAGCCTGCCGGAGCAGGGCGCCATCGCGCTCAACCGCGAGATTGCTGCGAACCTACGCGCGGCGTCGGCGCACACCGGCCGATCCTTCACCGTCATCAGCCGGAGCGATTCAACCCTGCGCGGCCACTTCCCCGCCGAGACGGACGCGCTCGTCGCCGGGGACGATGGCCCCGCGCCGCAGTTCGTGCTCGCGCCCTTCTTCGCGGAGGGGAAGCGGATCACGGTGAACGACATCCATTGGGTGCACGACGGCGAAACGGCGGTTCCCGTGGGGGAAACCGAATTCGCGCGGGACGCGACATTCGGCTTCGCGTCCTCCGACCTGCGCGATTGGGTGGCGGAGAAGTCGGGCGGGCGGTGGACGCGCGATGATGTCGCCGCCCTCCCGCTCGCGACGATCCGCCAGGGCGCGGACGCCGTCGCGGCGTGGTTTTTGGCGACGAATCAGCCCGTTCTCGTCATCAACAGCGCGGAGGATGGCGACATGGCGGCGGCGGCGCTCGGGATGCTCCAGGCGGAGGCGGCGGGGCGACGCTACCTCTGCCGGACGGCGGCGGCCTTCGTGCGCGCCCGTTTCGGCCTGCCGCGCCGACCACTCCTGCAATCCGAGGAGATGGTCGCGGGGTCCGGCCCCGGCCTCGTCGTCGTCGGCTCATACGTGCCACGGAGCACGGCGCAATTGAGACATGCGCGCGCATTGCCCGGCACCGAAGCGATTGAAGTGCCCGCCGATGCGCTGCTCGATGATCGCCGCGACGGTGCGATCACATCCGCGATTGCCGCGTTGAATGCGGCATGGGCCAGGGGGAAGGATGCCCTCATCTTCACGAGCCGGACATTGTTGCAGAGCGCCACCGATGAGGCGATCAATCTCACCATCGGTCAGCAAATTTCGTCCGCGCTCGTCGCGATTGTGCGTGGATTGGCGCGCGAACCGGCGTGGTTCATCGCCAAGGGCGGCATCACGTCCAGCGACATGGCGACGGAGGCGCTCGGTATCCGCCACGCGACGGTGCTCGGCGCGCTGCTCCCCGGTGTCCCGGTCTGGCGGGCGGTGGAGTCGGAGCGATGGCCGCGCGTGCCGCTCATCATCTTCCCCGGCAATGTCGGCGCCGAGGAAGACCTCGCCCGCGCGATGGAATCCCTCCATGCCGCCGCGCAGGGAAGTGAGACCAAACCCGATTGACGCAGAGATCGCAAAGACGCGAAGGACGCTAATACTGATTTAGGATGAGGCATTGGCATAGAGCCAGCGCTGGTTGGTGAGCGACTTGACTCGTTCCGTGTCGTTCGCCAACCCGTTCAGTGCCTCACACAACACCTCGTCCAACTGCGCGTCC
>JAABUS010001355.1_pt1 | contig 54162 bp, 5 predicted proteins | sample 5560161 | NCBI WGS metagenome assembly JAABUS01 (sample SAMN10711885, study PRJNA513376) | rock metagenome | isolation source: Antarctica rocks | place: Antarctica: Victoria Land, Trio Nunatak nord | collected 2016-01-04 | reverse complement strand
AAATATATGTTTTTTAATTTAAAAAATCTTTGTAAAAAATATATTTAATAGCTTAATTTTAAAATATATTATATTTATACTAATTTAATTTTAGTACTATATTAGTACTTTAATTAAAAAATTTGTTTTTATATATTTTATTATACTAATTTGTATTTAGTATATATTTAGACTATATATAGATTAGTATACTTATAGATTTATCTATAAGATTATATTTCTAATAAATGCTAAAAATATATTAGAAATATATTTATTTTAATTAAATATCTACTAGATTTTGATTCGTTAATTAATTGCTAACTAGTATGAAACAATTATTAATTAACTATAAATCTATTTTAATTATTTATCGATTAATTAATTAATAGTTAATTAATAAATAGCAATTATCTATCAAATATAGATCTTTTAAATACGATTTTTCTTAATTTTAAATTTTTAAAAATTTGAAATTTTATAAATCTAACTAAATTTCGATATTAGTTCGATTAAGATTTCGACTTTTAATCTATTAAATAATAAACAATATATTTTGTTAATTTGTTGATATATATAAAGTTGTTAAAATATTATTCTATTTTTAAATTAAAGTTTTAATCTTAAATTTAAAATTTAAGAAACTTAAGAAGTTTCTAGCTTTGCAACTATTAATATTATCGAAATTTTAATTATAAAATTACGTAATTTATATAATTTATATACGCGTGTTAGATTTTTTCTACTAGTATATATGTATTATATTGCTTATATATTATTAATATTAGTTAATCTACTTAGATTAAAAATTTAGAAATTTTTTAAAAATTTATTACTAGTAATATTTATTTCTAGAATTTATTTAAAATTTATTTAAAATATTGCTAGTTTAATTATTAATACGCGTATAATTTAATTAAAGCAAACTCGAAATTTACTCGATATTTTTCGATTAAATAATTAATTTTTGTTAATTATTTATTTGTTATTCAATTGCAATATTTTAACAATATTTTGACAATATTTTGACAATATTTTGAATTAATATTAAGTAAATAATTATAATCTTGAATTATATAAGATTTATTATAAATATTAAATCTTTAAATAGATTATTTAATTATATTTTAAGTTTAGTTTATACTAAATATATATTAGTATTAAAAAAATATGATTTTTTTTATATAATAATGGTATATTTAAGATTTCGAATATTTTTAAAAATTTATATTTTATTTATATTTAATATATATATAGTTAACTAAAAAAAGATAATTATATTAATAAGAAATTAAATACAACAATTAATTCTAATAAAAAAATATAAAAAATATTTATATTATATTTATATTTATTATATATTTAGAAAAAAATTATAATTTTTTTTTAATTTAAACAAAAAAAAGGTTTGGTTTGCTAATTTACTATATTAAAATTATATTAATTTTATACTTAATAAATATCTATATTTTAAATACAAGATTAATAACAACTTAAGAAACTAAAATATACAAAAATTTAAAATTAAGTTCGACAATAAAAGAGACTTTAATTCGATAGTAATTATACATACTATAAAGAAGAAAATAAATATATTAATTAAGACAAATTTGCAAGATAAAAAAAATAAAAATAAAAAAATAAAAATAAAAATATAGTTAAGATATTTGTAGTTATTTTTTTTACTTAAATACTTTATTAAATTGATATCTAGCTTTAAAGTCTTTTAAATTAGTTAACTATATAAGTATTTTTTAAATAAAATTAAAAAACGTATTGCAACTTTTGTATATATTGTTTTTAAAAAAGACAAATTTAAAAAGAAATATATATTATCAAATATAAAGTAAAGAAGATCTCTTAATAGTAGCTAGCTAGATTCTTTGTTGTTGTCTCTAATACTATATTGAATAGTCTCTATAATATGTTGTTTGCAAATAAGATAAATTTCGAAAAGATAAAATATATTTGTTCTTTTTAATTACTTGCTTACTAACAATCTATATTTATAGATTATTATTATTCTTGCAATTGTTGTTTTTTGTTTATAGTTATAAAAACAATAGCAAAGTATTTGAATTAAACAAAGAGATAAATCTATTACTTGCAAATATTACTCTAAAAATATATCTATTAATATTGTTTACTTTTTTGTTAATTTAAGCAATAGCTAGATGTCTATTTATATTAACTTGATCTCTATTTTATATATAGTATTTTTGTTGTATATTTTCTTTTAAGTACAAATTTCGACAATTAAAACAAGAGAGTTTATAGATTTGTTAATATAAAAAATCTTAATATTATCTTTTTCGATCTTTACTAATTAGTTAAAAATAAATAGATATTAACAACTATTATTCTTAATTAATTTCAAATTTATTGCGATTTTACTATATAGTTTTTTACAAATACAAGAGAATTTTGTTCAAAATACTACAATTTTTTAAACTCGATTCTTTCTATTGTATAGTTTTCAACTATATATTACAATTAAGAGTTGTATATTGCACTCAAATTTATTACGTTTTACAAATAATCTTATATAAGACAAAAGAATATCTATCGCATTTATATAGAATTTGCTATTGTTAATAGATATTATATTATTAAGATATTAGAACTAGCGGGTTGCAGCTCACCCCAAGTGCAGAAATCGCACTCGGGACGAGCTTATCTTAGGTAGAAATTTCTATTCGAGGTAAACTCTATCGATGCTTAGCTTATGCTTAGCATAGTTATTTTAAATTACAAAAATTAATTGCAATCTTTGCTCGCAATCGAGATACAAGCTTAATATATATATAGCTTATATAAAGTATAAATCTTTTTATTTAATATTAACTAAAAATTAACTTCTAAAATTTTGCTTTTTTCTAGTATATATTAGACATAAATTTAAATTTCTATATCTATAGCATTTTTAAAGTTGTGTAAGATCTATAACGCGCAATCAATTAAGTTTAAAAACAAAATTTACGTATTGCAAAATTACATTTTGTTATAGCATAAATTATTTCTAAACGTAGTATAAACTTAATATAGTTTTACATTTGCGCAATTTAATTACTTGTCTTGCATATATATTATATTTAAGCTTAGTCTATATTTAATTTAAATCTTAATAGCAATATATCTTTTAATAATATTATTAATTTTTTTATCTTCAAAATCTTTATATTTTTTAACAAGAAGAATTCTTTTATATCTAAAATTTTTGCAAATCAAAATTAATAAGCGATTTTGCAATAAATAAATAAAATTGAGATTTACTTTATACTTATTATATATTAGATATTCGCTAAATATATAAGCAAACTTTGAATTTTAACAATATTAATACTATTAAGTTAAATATATTATTGAGTAATTAAAATATTAACAAGAATGCTTTTATAAACAATCAAGAAAATTAAAATATATTAAACAATTAAGATCTTAATAGTTTTAACAAACTATTATTTATAAAACTTAAAAAAATAGATTCTTTTTTATACTTTATATCTATTATATATTGAGTTAATATTTATTATATATAAAGCTTTATTAATGTTAATAAAATTGCAATTATCTTTAAAGAATGCAATTAAGTAGTTGTATTAAAAGTGCAAAACTATTACAATATTCTAACATATTTATATATACATTTAAAGAAAATTCTTTATTTTGTATATAAGAAAAGCACAATACTAGTTAAAATCTTAATTAACATTTCTATTAGAACGTTAATTAACAAATATATATCTAGTATATACATTAAGGGCGGGTAGAGTAGAATGAAAATTGTCCTAGAATAATATAAGATTCTATTATAAAGTCCTAACAATAATATGTTCTTTGTGTAGAAGAATCTTAGAATATCTTTGGGATGTTTTGCATTTGTAAATCTCTACTAAATTAACTATTTCAAAAGATTTCGATTTTTGATAACTTTCTATAGTTAAGAAGTTCTAAAATAGAGATCTATAAAACGCAAGATCTATTGCATATAATAATTGTCAAAATGTCTCAAAAATTATTTATCTTATTTGAAAGAAATTCGAAGTTAAAAAGATTTAGCATTAAAGATCTTCTATAATATTAAGATTTTTATTTAACACAATTTTTCAAAAATAAGAGATTTTTGTTTTTTAAGACTTTTTAAAACTTCTTGCATGCACAAATTCTTAATAGAAGACTTCGTCTAAAATATTAATATAATAATTTTTTAATTAAGATATCTTAACACAATAAAACGCTTATAAAATAATTTTAGAGTCAACTTGCATTCGAAAGTTTTCAACATTCTTTAAAGATTGCTTCTAAACTAAATATTTGCTTGAGAACATATATAAAAGTAAAAGAGATAAAATAGAATATTTGTGCTTCGCTTATTTTAAGAGTCGCTTTTTGCTTTTCGTCTATTTGTATATTGTAATTATAATAGCGTCTTGATGTTGACTCGCTTCTTGCTCGATCTTTAGATTTTATTGCGCTTATCTTTAATAACAATATCTCGCACAAGCTTCTCGATATTATAAATCGTACAACGTAATAAAGTAGAGAATATAGAATTTCAAAAAAGACGAACTTGTTATGTGTAAAGGACTCGAGATTGTCAACGTTCGCAAATGTGTCGTGCAATATTGTCTTAGATGCTTTGTTGAGTGCTTAGAGAGAGCAAGAAATAGAGTAGAATAATCGTAAAATATGTGTTGTAATTTTGGCGTTATTAGTAGCTCTCTTTAGCAATAAAGACAAGTTGCGTTTATCTTGCTTTAAAGATAAAGTTAATGCTATTTAAGACAAAGAGTTCTCTTTGTGCAAATCAATAAATCGTATTTTAATATATGTTGTTAAGTAAAACTTACGCGCTAAAGTTTGCACACGCATCTTACGACAACGCGTTCTTAATATATATTTTTGTTTTTCTTTCTTTATTTTTAACGCGTTTATCGTATTTGATTTTGCTAAATTTGTTGCTTTTAATAATCAAGAGTTAATATTAACATTGATCTAAAATCTCTTTGCAAGCTTTTAAACATTAAAGAATTAAAGATAAAGTAATCTTAAGCAATAATAACACATTTCGATCTCTAGAAGTTTTATAGCATTATGTTTGAAAAATTGAAAAAAAAGAATAAGCTTTGTCTTAGAATTGCGCCTCTTTTCTTTATTTAAATTTGGACGACAATGATTGCTATAACATAGTATTAGTAGCGAAGCGCATTTTTTTTAACAAACTTTTACTTACTTGCTATTTAATTCAAATCTAGAATTAAGTTGTCGTAATTCTAATTTTTGTTAATTATATATACGTATCTTATTAATATCTTATTTACTAAATATAATTGCGCTTTCTCTATTAACTTTTAAGTACTTTAAACGTCTTGTTAGTTATATACGTTAATAGCATTAATATCTTACTTATCTTTGATTCTTCTTAATTATTGTTAGGATTTAAGATTAACTTAGAAGTTGCTAAAGTCAATTTCGATTTTTGATTTTCTTAGATTGCATATTGATTTTTTCTATTGCAAAATTTATAGCGCTTGATGTTTTGAAATTAATAGCAATAACTTAGAAAACGCGTCTTTTTATACTATTTTTTTTGACGCTATTTTTTAAATCTTGCGATGTTTATTTTTTCTTTTGCGAACAATCTATATCTATAGAAGCTTACAAAATTATTGCTACAACTATTAACGCCAAAACTATTATCTACAAACACGACAAGCTTATCGAATATACAAGAAAGAGCAAACATTCGAAAACAATAAAGAAGACTTAGAGAGACGTTATGTTTTTAAATGTAAAAGCAAGCCTAAATGCAAAATAAAGCAAAACTTATATATAGATCTATATTAACTTAAGTTGCAAAATTAAAAATACTTTGATATTGCAAGAGAGCGCACAAGCTTGAAGACAACAATGTCTCAAAAATCAAAATAAAATTGCAACATAACAAAGAGCTAAAGAAAAAACATATTGCAACAAAGATAAAGAAACTAGAAAGATAAACACACTTTGCGACATCGAACAATTACAACGAAACTTCGTTCGAGTCTTAAACAAAGTCGCAAAGAATTGCGACAACAAGAGATATAGATTTAAAAAATAAAGAGCAAACTAAAAACAAATTGCAATAATTTAGAAATTGCGACATTAAACAACATTCGCATTTTTAATCAAAATAGAGCAACTCTTTATACGCACATTCTATTTACTATTGCTTATCGATTCAACGCATTTATATTAATTAACTACTTTATTATCGTTTTTAAGCAAATTATTCGAAACGTTATTTAAAATCGAATATTTTATTAATTTAACTTAGATTCTAAATTAATAAATAAGATATTGCATATATCTTTTAATGCTTTTCGAACAACTTCGAATGCTATACGTCTACATAGAGTATTGCTTGAGCGACAATATACTTAAGATAAAATTAAGAAAACAATAGCGATAAAAAGTTCTACTTAGAAATACGTCAATCAAAAAAAAGTATATTTAAGAAGAGAAAAATGTCTTAAACGATAATTGAATTTAAATTTGTGCGTTTTGTTAAATTTTCTCTAAGAATAAATTAAGACAAGACAATATTGCAATATAAGATTTTAATGCTATAATATTATTTTGCATTTATGTTTTTGCTACAAGAATTTAACATCTTAACTACAATACAATAGCTTCTTTTCTAGTTTGCTCTTTTTAACTTTTAGCAAAATTATTTATGTCTTCTTGAATATTAAGTTTAGTAAAGATCAAGTTTCAATTTTTGTCGTAACTCTTATTATTAACAAGTCTAATATTATATTTCTCTTTCTATTATTTCGAATCTTTGTGTTTATAATAAAAACGCGTCTCTTTGTATCGATCTTAAAATTGTGCGTAAATATTTGATTTATACAAATAATAATCTTATTTTTTAGCTATATAAATTGCTTTTTGCAAATAAAGAAGCGAGCTAATAGTGCGTTACATTCAAACTATTAATTTCGAATGTCAAAAGAACAAAAATAAATAAAATTAAATATATATACGAATACATTTAGCTTAATTGCTTATATTAATATAGAGATCTATTTTCTAGCGTTCAAATGTTGTGTTCGTAATTTTTTATAGTTTTTTTTAAAGTTTGTACGAAGAAGTCTTCTTAAGCGAACGCTTTTAAAGCGATAAATAAATTATATAATTTAATATCTCTTTGCTTAAGCTTTTTATAAAGAAGAGATATCTAATGCTTCGAATTTTTGATATAAGCTTGCTTCGATTTCTTAACTTTAATTAATGTCGAAGATACTAGATTTTTAAATAGATAAAGACATTGTTGTTGTAAAATTTAAAGAGCATTTGTAATGTTAAAATCGATAGTCGTAAATGCGTCTTTAATAGCTAGATATAGCACTAATTAAATAGTAAATTTTAGCAATAGTTGTTTCTTTACTTTGCAATAATTAGTAAAGAGTATTGTAGTTTTAAAGACTTTGTAAGAATCTTTTAGCACTATTATTTTATTTATTAAATAACACTTACTTGTGTATGCGTTCGTTAGATAGAGCGTTAAAATTTTAGAGCAAATTGTACTTGTTTATTAGAGTCTTAAAATGTATCGTTGCGTATATATTAAATAGAGTTGTTATCTTGTTCTTACTAGTTATAATATTAGATAACAATTGAGTAACGTCGATATTTTTAAACGTTAATATAGTGTTGCTAGCTACTTAACTTAATGCTTCGTTTAGTACTTAATTAAAGACGTCGCTATAACTAGAACTAAATTAACTATCTATTTTTACAATCTTTAAAGACGTCTCTTAATTTTTTTTAACAAACTTCTTTTTAATCTTTTTAACCGAAATTTTTTTCTTAGTAACTATTTGTTTTTTGACAATCTTTACGCGCAATTTGTGAGTTATATTTATTAAAGTAAGAAAGCCTTTTTTAGTAGTAAGAACAATTTTCTCTAGAGATTCTTAATTCTTTGCGTTAAATATTGTAATAATAATAATATTGTTGCTTTTTGCGATTCTTGCTAAATTGCGAATAATAAGTTCGACAATTAATATATTTTTCTTTTTTAAAAACTTTCGATTCTAAAGTTTTAACATTTTCTTGTATAGTTTTTAAAGATAAAAAAACTTCAAAGATTAACAACGAAAAAAAATAAAAATTACAATAGAAGCATGCGCACATTTTAATATTGTTCAAAAAATTATGTAAATTTGTAACAATTAAATGCGATCTTAATACGTTAACAAAGAAAATAAACAAAACTCTTTAATAAAAGCTTCGAGAGTCTTTGATATTAATATTTTTATACACAAAACAAATATAATGCGACGTACAATTTTAAAATATTTATTGTAAGCGAGATCGCTTAGTTTGCTAATAATAATGTTAAAATTAAATATTATTTTCTTTAAAGTTGAAGTCTTTAATAATATATTATGTTTTAAGAAAAAATTTTCGCAAGCTTTCTTAGTTATTAACGTAGTGTTATTTTCGATATAAATAAATGTCGTTTTATAATAATATCGACTCTTAATTTTAAATTGTATGCTATCTTTGTTTTTAAAATTAACAAAGTATATTTGACACAAATACTTAGCTTTTAATTCTATAAATTTAGTCAAAGCTTGTTATAATTTTATGTCGTCTATAAAGATTATAGTTAATATTTAAATATATTTGTTTTAATTTTTAATTAACAATTGACAACTACGTTTTAGTTAAACAAAGCTATGTTATATAGCTTTTATAACATTATTAATGTTAAAATTGTGCGAATCAAGCGTAATAAAATAGTTGTTAAGAGTTTTTTAACAATTTTTGTAAATAAATCTTGTTGACGTAAGATAGATTTCAAACAATAAGCAATACATATTATAATAAAGTTCGAAGTTATCAATAAAGCAAATTAAAGAAAATAAAGAGATATTGTTAAAGAGCATTTTAGTTAGATGCTCTCTTTTATAGACTTAAAATTCTAATTTCTTTTGCAAAATCGAAAGTTTTAAAGTAGATTTTAATTTACATTTATTTGTACTTAACTAAGTATTTTAGATTGATTAAACAAAAAAAGAAAAAAAAGTTTCTTAAGTCTTGATATAGAATTTGTGTATTTTCGACTTATAGTGTTGATAAATTTGAATATTTATGCGTTCGATAATTAAAAAAGCTAGAATTTCAATAATAGAGTCTTCGAAAATAATATATTTAATTAAATTTAACAAAAAAAGTATTGAGATAATCTTCTACAATTGCAATAAAATTACGCTCGTTAATATAAATTCTTTTCGACAATTTTGTTCAAAAAAGACTACTTTATCAATTAGTGTTTTCGTATTTAAGTGTTCTCTATAAGCAACGAAGTTAAAAGAAAAAATAAAAGATTTATTTAAATATTGCGCAAAATTAAACAAGCATGTCTTGATTGTAGAGTTTTAAGTATAAGAGTATTATAGCTTCTAAAAACTTTTTATTATATTAGTTATTTCGAAATGCGTACAATACGAGATGTTTTTAATATTTATTAATATAGCGACAAGCATTCGCGAGTTTAAATATTACAAATTTATTATATTGTTAAAGATTTTCGAAAATTGCTTTTTAACAAAAACAAAGATTGAAATCTTGTGTAAAGCAAGCAATAGAAGTCTATCTTTCGTTCATTCTAGAAATATAGATAGACGCAATAGCAATTCTACTTTTAATTCTTTAATCAATAATATTTTTCTTATTGATGCGTAGTTCTCTTTAGTAATTTTTTTAAGCTTATATTATATAATTAGACTTAGTACGTAGTTCGAAATCTTACGCATCGAATATCGTTGTAAAACTTCAAAAACAATCTTATTAAAAATAGAAAACTTTTTTTGTGTACAAGATTTAAAAGAGTCGATTAAATTAGAGCTCAAAAAAATAACGTCAAACATAATCTTTTTAAGAGACGAAAAGAGCGAAAGATTAAACGTAGATAACGAAAAGATAGTAGTTGTTAATATAAAAGCATTCTTAAATGTAGTAGTTAACTATAGCATATTAACAATATGCTTACTATTAATAAGAAACAATATACAATAGCTAAGTTCTCTTTATAATCGAAAGTAAAAATATCGTGTCTCAATATATTAAATTTAGAAATGTAATTTTTAAACAAAAAGAGTTTCTTGTTATCTTCTAGAATTATGCGCAAGAATTGCTCTTCTACTTTTTCTTAAAATTCTTAATTGTTTAGTCGTACTTAATCTCTTAAATCTAATTTACTAACGTTTATTAAATTGTTTATTATTTGTTAACTTAGCTAGTAAATAATATAAGGATTGACGTTTGCTTTTAATCTATGTTAAAAAGAAGAAAATGTAATAACATGCGAGAAGTTTATCGAAACGAATTGTAGAAGCTAGTTTGAGACGAAATTGTCGTTAAAAAAATCTAGATTAAAACGTTTAAGATCGATTTTAATTAATTCGACATCTTAAGAATAAAAAAGCGTCGATTTATTTGTCAAAATTAGCTTAATTTTTACTTAATATAGCATTAAATGCTTATAATTTATAAATTGTTGCATCAACAATTAAAAAACTTTTGTTATAGAATCTTGCTTGCGACAATACTTTCGCATAATAGATTTTTTAAATTGTTTTTTTACATTATTATTATCTTCTCTCTTGCGAAACATAATAACGATTCTCGAAAAGCACTTACTAAGAATTAATTAAAGAAGACGAAATTGCTAATAATATAGCTCAATATAGTTTACTTCGACGCGAAATTTGTTGCAATTAACTTTACTTTTTATAGATTACTTCTTAGATGCAAATTTTATTATCTTTGAAACCTAATTGCTTTAAATTGAATCTATAGATATTAAACTTACAAATTTGATTTTATAACTTACGCTTACTTCTATAATGTTTTTTCTTAAATTAATTCTCGCATTCTTCGCAAGTCTATTCTATATTTTGCAATTACTTTAGTATCTTTATTTTAATTGCTATTTTGTAGCTATTTTATTTCTTTATCTTAATCGCATAAGCGCAATATTGTTAATTACTAACACATTAATGCAATAAAAAGATCTTCGAAAGAGCGAGCATTTAAGATTCGCGAAAAAAATATAAGAAAAACTTGTTTGCTTTAATTTGAAAAAAAATTAATTAAAGCAATCTATAAAGATTTATACAAGTTCTTATTATAGAATTCGATTAAAAATAATTTTAGAAGTGAGAATACAATAACGCATCGAAAAAGAGAACAAAGTATTGTTAAAGAACAAAAAAAAAATTAGATTTACAAATTACAATATAGCGAAGCTTAAAATAAACGATTTACAAGCAATAAAAAATATCGCTTAAGAAGCGCTACATTTAGATGTATCGAATATCTATAGTAAGAAGCTTTAGTAGCATAACTTAAACGCAAATCAAAACGCTCTTATAGAATAGAGTTAAAAACACATGTTTAAGAATAGATACATTGTCAACGCGCAAATGCAAAGCAACTAAGAATATAACAAGCGATTTCGCATTGTTCGCGCAAACGTGTTCGAACTCTTTGTTTCAAAATTTAAGTATATATTTTTTATTTACAATAATTCTTAAATGCATAATGTATAATCTTTTTAACATTAATATTCTACGCATTATTTATCTTAAATGCGTTATTTAATGCGTTATTTGTTTACAAGTAGTTTTTTGATCGCGCTTATATTTAAATAATTTGATTAAATTTAAATATATATATCGCGTCGATATTAAGCGCAATTGAATATCACTCTTGCGCTTAAAAGATTTGTCGAAATGCGTTATATAAAGTACAAGGATCAAAGACGCGTATATAGCAAGATATGCATTTTTTCGATAGAAAATTATTTTGAAGAAGATAGATCTTTTTTGATACTTAGGTTTTAAGAAGTTGAGAATAATTTAACGTATTTAATCTAGCTCTAAGAACAAAATTAAATTGCGATTTTGCTTTTTTAAGTTTCGACTTTGTTTTACAAATATTTTATTTTTTTCTTTTAATATTATTTTAAGTCTCGAAGTCTTTATTTTTTAAAAATATTTTTAAGACATTTAGTTTGTTATTATTGTTTTTATAGAATCTTTATACGCTATTTTTAAGCAAATCTATTTTAGATATTATGACTAAAACTACTTTTAAATTGCTCTCTTTTTTCGAATCTCGTCTTATTGTTGAAAAGAGATTGTAAGACGTTATAAAATAGTATATCGATATTTAAATTTGTTGTCTTTGCGTTTGTTTTTCAAAATTTAATGTTAATTAAATACAATAACTTCTATATAATTGCGTCGAAGATTTTGTGCCTAAGAATAATAAATACTACGAGAAAAATTTACAAAAGCTTAATTCGAATATCTTTATTTGACAAAATTAAATTGTAGATGCTATAATAATAAGTTCTAATCTTATTTTTTCAATATAGAATACTAGAACTTGTTGACGACTTTTTTTAAAAATAGATAAAGAGTAAGATTGAAACAAATTTAAATTAAATCTTGAGCTCTATATATAATATTATCGCTTTGTTCAATTACTTTGTTCGAAAATTTGATATCAAAAATGCGAAGAAAGTGTTTGCGCATATAGCTAAGATCTAAAACATAGCATACTCTATTTACATTAATAGTATTATACATTTTGCGATTCGCTATATTAAAGATAAACATCTTCTCGTAATACTTGAAGGTTAATCGTACTAATAAAATTAATCTTTGTAGATTTCTTCGTAAATCTTGTTGTTTTTGTCAAACGTTACATCAATAAGTCTTACAAATTCGAGACAAATCGCATTGCTCTTCTTTGATTTTATTAATATTAAAATCGTAACATAGAGCTTAACACTTCTTCTTCTTAATACAAAAATATTCTTCTCTTATACTTTATACGACGTTGTGTTGTTTTCTTGAATCGCAAGTTTAAGAGACTTATATATAAATAGAAGACTTTCGATTACTTCTCAATAAGTGTTAGTGTTGTTAACGCTAATAGTTTTAACTTTGATTTGATTATTTTGAACTCGACTACAATTAACAATATCTAGATTTAACATCAAGTTCGATTCGTTGTTAGAATGTTGTTTGAGTAAGATGTTTGTGTAACTTCTTCTTTGTAGTTCTTTAAGCAATACGTTGATTGTGCTTAAAATATTTTAAGACAACAATTTCTTGCATTTGCTTTGTATCTTTTAACATTTACTCTAAATAATAGTATATAGCTTTTATTATATAGTTGCAATAGATAAAAGCTTTCTTTAACAATAAGCTTTTAAATCTTTTTAAAGCATAAATTTTTATAATATTATATATATATAATTTGTAGAATGCGATTGCTCTAACTTAATCTTAAGATAATATAATTTGTTTATAAGATAATTTTGAGATATTTTACTCTAAAATATGTCAATATAATTTTAATTGCTTTAAACATACTTAAATATAATTTATATCTTAGAATGTCTTTTATATAGAGTATCTTTAATATGCTTTTATAATGCAAGACTCTCGAATAATTGTCTATTCTTTTGTAAAAATATTAAGCACAAAATGTTAGTTTAGCTCTTAGATTATTTTGTTTTAATATTATTAATTACAACTCTTAATTAAATAAATTTTAATTTAAAACACAATTTGTTTTAAAGATATCTCAAAGATTTAAGCTCTTTTTAATCTAGAATTCTTTTGTTATAATTTTATTTACAAAATATTATTTTTACAACAAGTCCTTTGATTAATAGAGCTTATATAGATAGTAATTACAAAATTGTAGTACGAGCAAGACCTAATAGAAGAACTTTAGAAAGATATTAGTAGAAAGATAATTCTATAAGAGTCTACAAAATCCCTTATTCGCTCTTAATGTATTTAACTTAAGTAAAATATAATTTTAACTTATATTAAGACTAGATTTAATTCTTTGTTGTCGCAATTAATTTTAAGATTACTTAGATTGCTCTTTTATTTTTAAAAATTAAGAAAAAAAACAAAGTAAGCAAAATTTAACGTTAAAGTTTTAAATATTTTAAAATTAAATATTGCAAATACGCGTATTTAGATATACTATATATATATTTAGTATACAATAGAGTTAAGCTTAAAAATATTAACAATTTTCGACAATATTTTACTTAATTAACGTATATAATAAATATTAATATACAATTAAAGTATTGCACAAAGACTTAATATTATAAATTTTTTAAAAAATAACAAGATTAATATATACGTTGTGTGCATTTCGAATCTATAACTCGCGTATACAAAAATTAAGAGTCTACTATATAAAAAACTTATAAAATAAACTCTTATTTTATTTATATTGTTTATAAGCTAATTTTATAGATTTATTAAGTTAAATATTCTTTACTTTTTGATATAAAATTATAATATACAAATTAAATTATTAACGCAAACTTAATATATATTAATATTAATTATTTTTGCGTCTTAATAAACTACAAGTTACAACAACGCACAAAAAATTGTATCTTTATTAAATATTTAGCTTCTAGAAGTTTTACTTACAATTAATTTTATTTTAATACAAATTTAGTATATACTAAATATATATAGAATTTAATTATTCTTAAGAAAGTAATAAAATTAAAACTAGTATATATAATACGCAATTAAACATCTATATTTTTGTTAATTAAGAACAATTTCTATTCTTTATATTAATTGTACGCAAAAATTATATTTATTATTTATTATATTTTATCAAAATACTTCGAGAAATTGTCAACAACATAATTGCGACAATTAAACAACAAAATCTACTATTTTTAATAGCGCGTAAGCTAAGCTTATATCTAGTATATACGTTATTTGCGTTAAATATTTTGCAAAGCGCTTTATTATTATTTATTATTATATTTGATTTACGCGCAAAATATAGCAAGATTGCTTTGCGTTATATACACAATAATCTTAATATAAAAGATTATATAGCAATATTAATTTAAAAGCAAAAACTTGAAAAGTTTCTTGTCGAAATAACTTTAAAAAGTTAGTTTATATTTAATTTAAGTATTCCATAAATTTAACTTATAATTTATAGAAGCTAAACAAGAATTTATTTTTAATCAATTGCGTTCTTTAAAGAAGCAATAGATTAAAAATATCATTTATCTTAACAAAAATTCTTAACAATATATTGTTATATATTGTATTTATGCTTAGACTAAAATCTTTATAAATTAATTATGTCTCGAAATAAATTTTGCATTTAAATAGATTTAAAATAAAACAAATTTGTATAGTATCTTAAGTTAAAACAAGAATTATTATTATAAATTTAATATATGCACAATATATATTAAATATACGCTCAAATTATAATAGAAATTAATATCTATTGCTACACGTAAATTAATATAGAGATTATCGAAAATTATTATATAATATTTATTAAGATATTTAAAGCGTTAAAAGAAATTGCTTATTAAATTATTTAAATTTCTTATATCGATTATAAAAACAAAGAATTGCGAACTTTTATAATAAATATAAATAAAAAACAAGCTTAAAATATGCTTAATATATATTAGAATTATATAAATATTACTAATATTTTGTTTAAAATTTAAGAAATATTTTTACAATTTTAATAGCTTTCGAAAGTAATTTAAATATCTTAAGTATATACTAGTCTTTTGTCAAATATATTTTAAATATAATTTTCGAAAACGTTATTTTAATTATTTGACAACTTATTTTATTAATTAACTTTAAAAGATTAAAATTGTTAACAAACTACTACAATATATAGATAATATAAACACATTATATTTTAAACTTAAAATATAAATTAAATATTAAAAGACAAAATAAATTTTTGTCGAATTATATAAAGAGAAATTAAAAATTTCTTTGCATTAATAAATATTAGTTCGCAATTATATTAATATAAAAGAAAGTAATTATTTTTAAAATAATAAGTTTGTAAAATAAAAGCTATTATTATTTGCTTCTATATTTAGATAGAATCTATATTTGTTCTAAACTATATTTATACTAATTATATATTAAAATAAAAAAACACGCTATTAAGATATTTGAAAAGAACAATTTTAAAACAAAAAAAAATATTTTATTTACTTGACGCAATTGTAGTAAATTTAATTGTATTATTGCTCAATTAATTAAAAAAATATATATAATTAATTTATATTTAATTTAACTTAATAGTTAATTAAATTATAAATAAAAAAGATCGAAAAGTTGCAAAGTATTGTCGACAATATTTATATTTTTCTTTTAATTTAAAAAATTCTTATATAATACTCTTTTTTAATAGATTTGATTCTAAGTATAAATTTAACACAAATATAATATCTAAATTTAATAGTAAGATTTTTTATATATTTTAAAGTTGCAATTTAAGAACTACTTATTCGATAAAAAATTAACGTCAAGTATTAACTTAATATATGTTAGATAAAAATTCTAAAACATCTTCTTTAATACAACAATATATAAAGATACTATTTAGAAAAAACAAATATTAAATATTGATTCAACATATATTAGGTAAAGATTCTAAAATGTTTTCTTTAATACAACAATATATAGAGATATTATTTAGAAAAGATAAACGTCAAATATTAACTTAATATATATTAAATAAAGATTTTAAAATGTCTTCTTTAATATAACAATATATAGAGACATTATTTAGAAAAGATAAATGCTAGACATTAACTTAGTATATATTTAATAAAAATCTTAAAATATTCTCTTTAATACAACAATATATAGAGATATTATTTAGAAAAGACAAATGCTAAGCATTAACTTAACGTATATTGTTATCTAGCTTAAATAAGTATAAATTAGACTTAAACTTTATAAATAACATATCAAAATTAAACAAAAAATATAGAGCAATACTATTAAAATATTAAATTAAAAATTAAGTACAAAAACAACGCATATAATATATGCGTCAAAAATATAACAAACTTTTAAAAAAGAAAAAGAAGAAACTAACAAAAAAAGTTGTTAAGTTAAAGAAATTTAATATTACTAGCAATACAAAGAATATTTTAAATATAATTTTATTATAAATAAATCAACAATATCTATTAAGCAATTAAGACAATAACAAAGATAAACTAGTTTATAAATTTATATTTTTGTTTTACAAATACTATATAATATTAATAATTTAAGAACTTTTGTTTAAACTTGAAAGACTACGCATAAATCTAATATATATTAAATTTATATTAAATATTAATTTAAAAGAAAATTTATTACTTTATTAAAAAATTCGAAATTAAAAAGAAATAATTAAAGACCAAATTATATACAAGATATTTGTATTATTTATAAAATTAACAAGTACAATAATGCAACAAACTATTATAATTGCTTGTTTAGCTTTATCTTATAAAAAATAATATCTAAAATAAAAGAAGTAAATATAAGATTAAAATAGTAAATAAAATAAGTATATAGCAAACGTAGACAAAATACAAGCTTAATATATATTTAAATATAATTAAAAAGAAAATCTTAATTTAAGATTAAAGAAAATATAGAAAAATTTTATATTAAATATAGATTGTACTTTATTTTAAATTAATTTATAAAAGAAATTTTTCTATTAAAATATAATTGTTGTAGTAGTTATGCAAAAGCAAAGCATATAATAAGTATTAACTTACTTTATTAGATCGAAGTTAAAAAAACAAATATTTAATTGTTTATATTATATATATTAGACACAATTGAAAGCATACAACTAGTTAAGACAAACTAGAGCACTATATATAGCATATATTAAGTCTAAGATTCAATTAAATAATCTTAAAAGCTTCTTGTTATTAATTTGTTCTAATTTATACTTAGTATATATATAATATATATAATAGAAAACAATCTAATTTTTGTCTTTTTTAATTGTAGATATAGCAATAGTTTTTACAATAGTTGTACTAGTTAAGTATAAACTTAGCATAATTTTAATATAGATAAAAAGATAATCGCACTAACTTTTACTATTAATAGAGATAAATTTATTTAAAACAAAATTAATTATATATAAACTTAATATAAATATATTATAGACGTAATATAAAATTGTAGATAATATTTTACTCTTTTTTATTATTAAAATATTAATTAGAATGCAAGCATTTGTTAAGTATAAAATTAATATAGTTTTAATATAGTAAATTAACAAATAAGATTTGTTTTTGTTCGAATTAAAAGAAGCATTGTAATTCTCTTTTGTATATATAGTAAATATAAATATAATATATACAAATTTTAGACTTTTCTATTAGAATCGATTATTGTATTTAATTTCTTATTATTATAAGTAACTTTTTTTTATTAACTACGTATATATTAAATATAAATAAAACATAAATCTTTAAAGATTTTTAAAATTTTAAGTGCACTATTATTACAAGATTTCTTTGCTTCTTTATATTTCTTTAATATTAATATATACTTAGTATAGATTAAATTTAGAGTATAATTAAATAATTTACTTAAAAATTCGATATTTGTAACAAGTATATTAATTTGCGTATAGTTTAAGCATATACTAAATACAAATTAGTATAATAAGATATATAAAAAGAAGCTTTTTAATTAAAGTATTAATATAATATTAAGAGTAAATTAGTATAAGCTTAGTATATTTTAAAACTAAACTAAAAGTATGCTTTTTGCAAGCATTCTTTAAATTAAAAAACAAATATTTGAGAAAAAATAATAACCAATAATTGATTAGTAATTTTAAAAGTTGTATTAGTACAAGTTTAATATTAATTAAATCTATGCGTAATTAATATATTGTCGAAGTCTTAAATTACAAAATAAGTATTTGTATATATAGTATAAGAACAAAGAAAATAAAAGATAAATTAAATATATAATAAGTATAAAATAAGTTTATTTTGCAATAAAAGTATATATCAAAAACGATTATAAATTCTTAATTATAACAATTGTTTTATATAAGCTTAATATATACTTAATATTAATTTAGTTTACGCAATATATTTTATATTGTTAATATATTAATAAACAATTGTATTAATTATATATTTGTATTTATACAAAATATAAGCTTAGCTTAAGCAAGATATATAAAAGTTATACTTTAACTTTGTAAAATAGTTTGTAGCTTGTTATTTTTCGAATCTAATTTAAAGTTTTATAGTGTTAAATTAGTATAAACTAAATATATATTAAATATAAAAAAGATATATATTTTTTTTTAAGATAATATATATTTAAAGAAATATTTTTTGTGTTTAGATTTGTAGCTATATATACTTAGCGTATATGTTGTATATAATTAATTAAAATATTTGCTTATTTGCTCTAGTATAATATATTCTTTAGTAGCAATATAGCTTGATTTTAATTTCGACTTAATATATATCGAACATAAATAAAACTATAGTTATATATATAAATAACTAGCGATTAAGTGCAATAAAAGTTACTTTACACATTTAATTAGTTAATATTATTGCACAATTATACTTATTAATACTTAGTATATATAAAGTTGCAATTAAATTTATGCAACTTATACGCTTATATTAAAGAAAACAATTTAAGTTTTAGAATTTAGCGCAATTAATAATATTTAATATATACTAAATTTAGATTAAACTTATATATAGATTGTTTATTATTTTTCGAAGATTTAATAATAGATATTGTTAATACTTAGCATAAGCTAAGTTGCAACAAAAAATATCTTTTTATTAGATTTGCTATCTATTTAGTTGAATTTTATATATATTAAATATAGACTTAATATATATTTAATATAGAATTGTACTATAATTAAATATTTATGTTTAATTACAAAATTAAGATTTAAATTAAAAAAAGATTTTTAAGTATATAATTAATATATATTAGACAAAAGCGTTGCATATACTATGTTTACTATAGTAATATTTTAGAGAAGACAAGTTTTGCGCGTTCGTTATACTAGAATTGTTGTAATATACTCTAATATTAGCAAACTAAATTGCGATAATATTTATGTTAAGTATATATTAAAATAATAGAAGCAATAAAATTAGAGAATATACTAGACTTATACTATAAATTTGTTAATAAAATTAAAAGTATGTACTACAATAATACAAATAATTAGAAAAAATAAAGATAAAAGACGCAACAATTGTACTTTAATTTTACAAAATATACTAAAAAATTAACGCACAACTTGCGCGATCTTATTTATTCTTAATATATGCTACAATAATATTAAATCTATATTTGAATTGTATCTTGCATAGACGCATCGAAATTGCGCGTTTAAGATTAAGATAATAGTTTTTCTTTTAATAATTATAAACTATATTAAGTATATATCTAGCTTATTCTAAGTTTTAAAAATTAAACAAAATTATAATTATTCAATATATTAAGATAATTAATTTATATATTTAGTATATGCTAAATATATATATATTTTTTTAACGCGTTTTTAAATTTTAAATTTTCTTGTTTAATTTAGTACAACTTACGTAAAGTATAGATTCTATATAAACAAAGCTTATTTTAAGTGCAAATTTTTTACTTAAGATAAGCTCTAGAATAACAAGATTATAGATTTAGTATATATTTGATATATACAACTTGCAATAAGAGCGTCTTTTCAAACTTATAATTTTCGTTTTATTTAATACGCTCTATATTGAGCATAGACTAAGCATGAATAGAGCTTATCTTAAGTAGAAATTCCCACTCGAAATAAGTTCGTTCTAAGTGGGAAATTTGCATTTGAGATAAGCTATATGTTCTAGAACTAGAATGCTAGAAAATAATAAATAGCACAAAAATCGAGAAATTCAAATATTGCTTTTAATTAATAGTAGTATTTGAATCTATAATTACAACAAATTTTATAAATATTGTTATTTTTCTCGATTTAACAAACTCGAACTTATAAAATAATTCAAATTATTTTTATTTTAATTTTACAACGAAATTTCTCTATTAAATAAAGAATAAAATATTGACAACAACAAATTTTTTTTTTTAAAAATCAAAATACTAGTTTTCGAAATTGTGCAAATTTTTGAAATTTTAATTTTTAAGATTATAATTTGTTGTTATAATTAAAGCAAATTATATAGTAAATAGTTATTATATCTTTTTAAACTTTGACGCAAATCTATTAAAAGATACTTTCTTTAAAAAGTATTAAAATAGTCTAAAAAAATATAATTGTTAATTAAAAAAAAAAAAAAAAAAATAGCTCGAACAAATATATATAGTCTAGAATTAACAACAACACAAATTAATTTATATTTAAAAATATTTTACAAATATAACAATTTAAAAGATCGAATAAATTTTTAATAAAGTATACTTGTTGCAAGTTTGCAATAACTTTATTATATTTAATATTTATAATATTAACAGTTTCGCAACAACAAATACGCTAAATTAAAGACTATATATTTAAAATTTATATAAACTTAAATACTAATTATATTAAAAAGAATTAATTTTTAATTGTTTTCTACTTTATATTAATAAAGAATTGTTCGAAATTATTTGTTATTAAAAAAGTTTTTTTAAAGTATTTCAAAATATTTATTTTAATTATATCAAGCTCTTTTAAAATAATATTAATAATAAAACGTATAAGTTTTATCTTTATTTTAGCTCTTGCTTTATTATAATTGTTATTTTTGCTATTTTTATTGCAAATTTTAATATTTGTTTTATTCTATAAATATTATATACTAATTTCTCTCTATAGTTTTTGCAAAAATATTTAACTCTAGAAAGAGTATTTTTGAATATATTTTAAAAATTCGAAGAGTTTAGAACAACAAACAACAATTAATATTTTTAAATTTGCTAAAAAAGTAAACAATAAACAAGTTTTTGCAACAAAATAAATTAAATATATTAATTAAAATTGTTAAAATGTTAAAGAAAGATCAAAATTTTTAATATGCTATAATAATAATTATATACAAGCTTGTATATAGCATATTTTAAATTGCTTAAATCTTTGTTTGTATCTAATATTAAAGTAACAAGCTAAAAGTCTTATATTATATATTATATACAAAAACAAAAATTAAGAATATTATATTAAACAATTAGTTTGCGATAATTAAATTTACAATTAAGATCTTTAAAATTATAAATCTTTTCGCAATTTAAATAGTTGTTGCATAGATACTATTAAAAAAATTAACAATTTAAAAAACTATTTTTGTATTTATCTTTATATTTTATCTCGAATCTATAACTTTGATTCTAGTTAATTTAATTTAGATTCTAATTAACTTAATTTATTGCTATTATTTTTGTTTTACTCTTTTATTTTTATTCTTTTCGCTACTCTATTTATGCGTAACTCTTTTTTTTTCGAAATATTAGTTGCACAATATAATTTCTAATTACTTTTCAATTATTGCAATGCGTATTAAATCAAAAACAAAATTTAACTTATTATTAAAAAAAAAAATCTAAACAAGAAAAAATATTAATAAAAACAAAAGTCTAGTATTCTTTGTATTAAACTTTCGAAACTTACTTGTAGTTGCAATAAATATAAGACTAAGCAAAAAGAATATTTTAGAGAGTCTTGTAATATTTAATTACAAAAATATAGTTAAGTTCTCGATACAATTACTAAATTGACTTAAATTAATTTAGATTAACTTAAATTAGTTTAGATTAATCAAGAGTATTATATTTTTATTAATTTAAAATTGTATATAAAGTAGTTATTTAATATAATTTTTCTCTTAACGCAAATATTATTATTCTTGTCTAGATTAATATATATTAGTTTATCTTAGTTAAGAAGCAATATCTTTAGTAGCTATAATCAAATATAAAGTTGTAATTCTATATTTCTCTTCTTTTAATGCAATTCTTGTTATGCTTGTTTAAATTAACGCAAATTGATTTAGATTAATTAATATAATTGTGTTTTTAGTAATTTTGACCTAATATAAAGCTGTAATTCTATATCTATCTTTTTCTAACGTTTTTTTTGTTATGTTTGTTTAAATTGACGCAAACTAGTTTAAATTAATTAACAAAATTGTATTTTTAGTAGCTATAATCGAATATAAAGTTGTAATTCTATATCTCTCTTCTTTTAATACAATTTCTGTTATGCTTATTCAATTTGACGCAAACTAGTTTATATCAATTAAGAGAGAACATTTTTGCGATAGTTATAATTGCATATAAAGTTGTAATATTGCAACTTTCTTTTTTTAATATAACTTTTGTTATTCTTGTCTAGATTAACACAAACTAATTTAAATTAATTAACAAAATTGTATCTTTAGTAGCTTTAATTAAATATAAAGCTATAATTATATATATCTCTTCTTTTCTTGTAGTTTTTGTTATGTTTGTTTAGTTTAACGCAAACTAATCTATATTTATTAAAAGAAAATATCTTTGTAATAATAGTTTTTGTTATACTTGTTTAGATTGACGCAAACTAATCTAAATTAATTAACAAAATTGTATTTTTAGTAATCTTGGTCAAATATAAAGTTGTAATTCCATATATCTTTTCTCTTGTTATAGTTTTTGCTATACTTGTCTAGTTTGGCGCAAACTAGTTTAAATTTGTTAAGAGAGAGTATTTTTGCAATAGTAGTTTTTGTTATATTTGTCTAAATTGACGCAAACTAGTTTAGATTAATTAACAAAATTGTATCTTTAATAGTTTTGATCGAATATAAAGTTGTAATTCTATATATCTCTTCTTTTAACGTCTTTTCTGCTATGCTTGCTTAGATTGACGCAAATTGATTCAAATTGATTAACAAAATCGTGTTTTCAATAGTTTTGATCGAATATAAAGCTGTAATTCTATATATCTCTTCTCTTGTTACAGTTTTCGCCATGCTTGTCTAGTTTGGCGCAAACTAACTAATGTTCGTTAAGAGAAAGTATTTTTGCGATAGTAGTTCTTGCTATACTTGTCTAGATTGACGCAAATTGATTTAAATTAATTAACAAAATTGTGTTTCTAGTAGTTTTGATCGAATATAAAGCTATAATTCTATATATCTTTTCTCTTAACGTCTTTTCTGTTATACTTGCCCAAATTGACATAAACTAACTTAGATTAATCAAGAACAATATCTTTAATAGCTATAATCAAATGTAAAACTATATTTCTATATATTTCTTTTTTTGCTATAGTTTTTGTTATACTTGCCCAAGTTAACACAAACTAATTCAAATTAATTAAAAGAGTTGTCTTTTCGATAGATACAATTGTATATAAAACTAATATCTTCTTTCTAAACACAATTTTCGTTATACTTGTTCAAGTTAACGTAGACTAGTCTAGATTGATTAAAAGAGCTATTTTTTCAATAGATACAATTGTATATAAAGTTAATATCTTCTTTTTAAATACAATTTTTGCTATACTTGTTCAAGTTGACGCAAATTAATTCAAATTAATTAAGAGAGTTATCTCTTCGATAGATACAATTGTATATAAAGCTAATATCTTCTTTTTAAACGCAATTTTTGTTATATTTGTCTAAGTTGACGCAAATTGACGCAAAATAACGCAAACTCTTTATTAAGTTTGCAGTTATTTAACAACAATAGTTTGCGTTATCTAATACTAATATTATACTTTTAATAAAGAGAGTTTATCTAGAGTTAATTATAATATTAATATTGAACTAAATAGATTCTTTAAGTAGTACTAGTATATTAATCTATATATAAAGAGATAATTCGAAATAGAATTATTGTAGATTTTCGTAAAATAAAAAAAGAGATATACTAATATTTAAATTCTATATAGCTTGTTTATATTATATATAATAATTAATTATTAAACTACTCTATAGTCCAAACTTATAAATATAATTAATTAGATAATCTTTTATTACAATTGTACTTAGTATTTGATAGACAATTAGAACTCTAACTTTCTATTATAATATTAATATATATTAATATAGTCTAGAGATCTATTTCTTTAACTATATTTCTATTTAGTAATAATGTTAATTTCTCTAAAATATCTATAATAGTAAAAGACAAAACTTAAGACGCTTTTTTAAAATCGATTTAATATAATAATATTAATAGTTTTGCAACGCAATATATTAATTATATTCTATAAATTATATATTTTAATAAATCTTTAAATATTTGTTGTTTTACTATATTATATATATATAATAGACAAGATTACTAAGAAAAGAAAGCAAAATACTATATTTTGTTTTTGCAATATATATAATTTAATATTAAAAAACAACAATAAACTAATATGCTATCTAGTCAAATATTAGATAATTCGAGAAACAAAATATTAAAGAAAACTTAAATTTAAGAAAAAAATAGAAGAAAACTTAAAAGAGAATTAAAAAAAACAATTTATATTAGTTGCACAATTGTCTTCTTGAAATAAAGCAATATCTAGAGAAAATTAATATATTAAATATATTTAATAAAGTAACGTTCGACAAAGCTCTACAATTATTCGAATTAAATTAAAATAATTATAAGTCTTCGAACGCGCATATTATAAAGACTAAAGAATATTATTTTTCAATTTTACAAATAGAAAATTCTATTAATTCTAAGTATATTACACGAGCATTTAATAACAAAGCAAAAAATTATACATCAACAAATCTACAATTTATTATATTAATTATAATAATTAAGCAATACAATTAAAAGAAAAAAGTAAAAGAATCTATTAACAATATACTTCGAAAGAGTAGCTATATTTGTTAAATAAAAAAAATTATAGAAAAATTGTTTTTTATTCTCTTGACAATATATAGTTTTTTTTAGAATATCTAAAATTATAAGTTTGTAAAATAAATATTAGACTACAAACTTACAAAAAGTGCTATCGATATATTGTTTCGAAATAAGAATAACAAGAATATACAAAAATATTATAGTTTTTGCAACAACAATAAGTAACGCGCACAAATAAAAATTATTTTGTACAAAATCAAGAATAATAAATAATGTAAGATAGAATTTACAATTAAAAACACAATTAGTAGTTTTATCTCTATTAAGTATATTATATACTATCGAAATATTAAAAATATAATACGTTTTTTGTTTAATTACAAATCTTTTTAGAACAATCTAGTATATGCGTCGATTTAAATTAGTACGACAAACAACATTTGCGTCTATATCGAAATATATATAGAAAATTAATAATAAAATATATAAGATTAGCTATTAGAAGAAGTTACAATTATTTTAATTCTAATAGCTATAAACAAGATTTAAATAATATAGTATTATAGAAATTAAAGCTTGTAATTAATATATATAACTATTAATAATTTAGATCGAACTATAAAACAAAGTTAAATTTAATTAAATTTAGTATTAATAAACTTAATATTAATTGTAAAAATTAAAAAAGAGTATTTGCAATATTTATAAGCAAAAATATATTCTTAAATTATAAAGAAGATCTTTTAATATACGTTTTTAATCTATAATAATTTTGCTTTGCAAATTGATCAAATATAATATTCGAGATATTTGGCAAATTTAATATAAATATATTTTGCGTCGATAGTTTTACAAGAAGATATTATTTAATTATTAAAGAAATAATAATAAACTACAAAGAGCAAATTTTTATTACTAGTATTAAAAAGAACAAATATTGTAGTATTTGCAAAGTTTCTTCAAACAAGCAAAAGTATTTTATAAAAAGATAGAAATATTATATTTTTAAATATACTTAAAATAAGTTTATTAAACAAAAAACAAATTTAAAGAAAAACAAAAAGAAAATAGATATATATTCGATACAATTTTTAGGTAAAAATACAAGTATTGCAATATTTATAAATTAATAAATTTCGATATTTTTTATTAGTTATTAAAAGATATAATAATGTAATTAATTAACTAGATTGTTGTTTTAATTAATAATGTTATTGCAAAGATATATTTTAAACAATCTATAAAGCAAAAGAAAAAGAACAAAAGTATTGTCGAAACAATAGAATCTATTTAATTAAATAAGCGTTTTTGCTAGATTTTTAACATAATAGACTTAAAGATATTTAAGTTGTTTAATAAAGTTAAACAATAAAGCAAAATTAAATAGAAAACAATAGTATATTAGTTTGTTTCTATAATAATATTTTTACTAATAAAAAAACAAAAAACAACAATATATTATATTTGAGCAATTACAAATTTTGTTATATTTGCTTGATATATTGTAACGAGATAGAGATAGAATTCTAGTTAATAGACAACTATAACAACAAAGACTTATCGCGATGCATGCATAGATCGCACTATATAGTCTAATAATATATTAAGTAGCTAACATTCTAAGATTTAAGTAAGAGAGATCGCATATGTATTGCAAATAGATTGCTAATACTAGTAACAAACATTCTTAAATTTATAGTTTAATATTATCTAATTATTTAACTATATACAATCTTCTTTCTTTTAATAATTGTCTCTTAATTATTAAATTAAGAAACTTTTGTTCTTGTTTGTGCAAAAGTTGTAATAAGAAAATAAGAAAATTGCTCTTATTTTTTCAAGATTGTTAAGTTAGATTTCTTGTTTCTTTTGTTATTTGAATCGATTGCGTAAAGAACGTAATAAATCAATTTATATAAAATTTCTCTTAAAATCAAAAGAATTATTTGATCGAAACTAAGTACTTAGTAAAGTTAATTATTGTAGATTTTGTTTACTTCTTAAAGACAATAACAATAATAATAAACTTTTTTGACATAAATTTAGAAAATCAATTTAAGAGAAAAGTAACAATAATAAAGTAAATTATTGTTATTGTGCTTAAATTAAATTCTTTAAAGCAAAAAATAAATATATAATTTTAAAAATTATTTTTAATCTTAAAATATTCGATTTAAATTGCTAACTTAGTTTTAATTTATAACGTTTTTTCTTAACTTTAAATTAAAATAATAAAATCTTTTCTTTATTATTAAAACAAACAATTAAAAACTTAAATTTTATTTTCTTTTTATAATTAATTAAATAAAAATCTAAATTGTTCTAAATATTAAGTTAATAAATATTAAGTATTTTAAAGTTCTTAAACGTTATAAATTGCATTTACAAATAAAATTCAAATACTTTACTTTTTATTTTTTAAATCTCTCTTTATATTAATGTCACGTAACGTATTGTACGTTCTCAAGTTTGTTTTACTAAACAATTAAATTTCTTTGTATTTTTAAATAATGTTCTTAATTTCTTTATTATTTTTGTCAAGTTTTAGAGCGTACGTTTTATAATAATATTCTTAATATTAAATGTAAAAGAGAAGTTAATAACAACTTTAAAACAATAAAATATATTAATTAAAAATAAATTTAACAAAGTTAAATTTTAATAAATTGCAACAATGCTACTTCTTGTATTTATTCAAAAATTCTTTAAAAATTCTTTATTTTTCAATAGAGTTACGTAGATAAAAAACATCTTAATTTTTGTATTAATTTCGATTTTTAATTTGCAATAAAAAATTTAAAATTGCGCAATTTGCATGTCTTTAAATTAACAAAATACATTTGCTTAATGCAATTCTTATTCTAGTAAATTCTTTTTTATTAATTTAATTTTTAATATTTTTTTGTTTTGTTATTCTTTTTTTATTGCTTTTTGCAATTATATGTCGATCTAATTATAAAAATTATCTAACAAATATTTCTTACAAAACAAATTATTTTATACGACAAAAAAAACAATTAACTACAATTATTAAGACTTTTAATAAACGTTCTAATTTACATTAAGATCGAAGTAATATTTCGACATTTAATTTTTATATTTTTTAAAGATTAACAAATAAAATATTGTTAACAATTTATGCTTGTAATCGTCTTGTAAAAGTATATATATTATATAAGAATTTAAATTTATTTATATTATTATTTGCAACATAGAGAACAAACAATTAAGAAGTTACTCTTTTTGTTAATTGTTATTTTTTTGTTAATAATGTAATATTATTTGCAATTTGTTTTGAAGTTGCGACTATATCTAGTACTTCGAATTAACAATTAAATAAACAAATCAATTTTAACAAACAATTATTTTATGCTAATTTTATTTCGCTAGATCAATACTATTTATTACTTGAAATTAAACATTAATTTACTAAAAATTATTAAATAAAAAGATTAGCTCTTTTCTCTTATAAACGTATTGTTTTAAGAAATCTTTAAAGACAAGCAAGCAAACGCTAGATTTGAAATTTAAATTATTTTGTCTTACAAATGCTAAAAAATCGTTTTGTTTCTTATAATACTAAATTATTTGTCTCTTAATTTAATTATTAGAAACTCGATTTATTTTTAACAAAAATTCTAGCTTTCTTTAATAAGCTATGCAAACAATTGATTTTAATATAATTATAACTAGATCTTCTTCTTGTTTCTTTATCGATATAGTTAGTTTAATTAATTAAAAGACTTTAATTAATATTGCTAAATAATAATTGATTTAATATTGCAAATTTATATTTACTTTTATACATAAATAGTTTTTTGCATTGTTTTTTTTGTTTGTCAAAATAAAGATAGCTATTGTTTCTAAAAAGATTTTTGCAATTTTAATAATTAAAGTATGTAATTTTGTCGTATTAACAACTTTAAGTAGTTTAAGATTTAATAAAGACAATTTTAATATTAAATCTTGCAATTGTAATAATAAAGAAAAAACTTCTTTAAAAGAATTTAGATTTTAATCTTTTTTTTTGTTTTATCTTTTGTAAATTTTGTTATCTTTAGACTTCGACTTTAATTTTAATTAAAAAATTAACAATTTAAGTTCTTTCTATTTGTTGTTTTGAGTTCGCGTTCTTTTTGCATTTTTTGCAAAAAAAAACGAAATTATTTAAACTCTTATTTAACAAATCTTCTTTAATTTTGCATTTAAGATTCTTATTAAATTATATTTTTAAAAATAATTTTTTATTTTAATTTTTAAAAGCTTTTGTTTAATAAAAGCTATTATATTTTTAAACTTTTTAATATTTATTTTGTTGTAGTTGTTAACTATATAGTTAGCAATACGTTTCGATTCTATAGTACAATATTTAAGTCGATTGTATACAACTCGATTTAATTTCTTTAAAATTCTTTGCAAATCTTAATGTTTCTTTGCTATTTACAATATTGTTTTAATAATTAACTAATTTACATTTCTAAACAATATATTTGCAATCTTTAATAATTATAGTTTGCAAAGTTGAATTTAATTATTTTAAATTTGTAGTTTTTTGTTTTAATCAATTTCTTGTATTGCGTTTTTCAATTCTTATTATAATAAATTACTTATTAGTATTTAAGCGTTTTTATTAACTACTTGTTATAAATTTTGCGTTCAATTTTTAATTATTTTTAAAATATTTAAAACTATGTTTCGAAGATTTTTTAAACGTTCTTTTCTTTTATTGTTAATAGTTTTATTACATTAAAGTAGAATATTGACTACTTAAATATAGACGCAATTTTTAATAATTAAATTGTTTTTTATAAGTCAAATAATTGTTTTTTGCAATTCGATTTAAGTTTAAGTTTAAGAAGTTTGACGCTATAACTTTTGTAATTGTTGCGATAATGTTTGCTAATTTTGTGCTTAAAATAATTTAATCAAAAAAGTCGATTTTTAATTACAAAAAAAATATGTTAACGTTATTAAATTTTGATTCGTGTCTTGTTTAGCAAATGCAAATTGTCGCTCTTTATAAAATCTTTTTGTTAACATAAATAATAATTCTCGTTTTTAATCTTAATTTTTTAATAAAGATTAAGAAGTTTCTTTCGCAAAAGATTGTTTACGTTCAATATCTTATAATTGTTGCTCTAAATTTACTATAACACAAGCTTAATAAAAAAAATTTATACAAAAATAATAGATCGAAAAAGAGAATTTTGCAAATAAAAAATCAAATTATTAAATTGCTATGTTTTTATAAATAAAGCAATAACTTGTTTTAAATGTCTATAACAAACATAAAACTTTAAATGCAAAGAATCTTTACTTATAGACTTAATTGTTGTTTGCAACATTTATATTATTAATTACGCAAAAAAACTATATTAGCATTTATTTATATATTAATTTGCAAGCGAGTATAAAGCTAATATAACTAACGTGTAATTTCGCTATCTTTATTGTTAAGAAATATTGCGTAAAAAATAATTAAAATTTGTTCTTTATAATTTAAAAAAATTCTTAAAATTCTAGAACTTCGAGTTAAGATTTGTTATTAATGCTTTTAAATCGCTTTTTAGTTGTTAATTTTAGTCAATTAAAGTAGATAAACAAACGCTAGTACTACTCGTTTGCTTCTAATTGATCAAAATTGTTAATATTTTAACTTTTTGATTTTTTTGTCTTTCTACTTGTTTTTTTCGAATGCTTAAAATTATAATGTCTTATAAATTATTCTATATAATTAAATTACTTTTTAATATTTATAAATTAATAAACTCTATATTAAAGCTTTTGCAAATAAAACGAATATAAAGATCGCAATTTTTTTTTAAAAAAAAATCTTATATTTTTATGTAATTCAAATAATCGTAATAAAATAACAATAACATAATAATTGCAAATAATTTTCTATTGCTCTAATCAAACTAATTCTTTATCTCTCGCATAAAATTATTTTTTATTTTTTTATTTTTGTCTTTCGACTTCGCAAAAATCTAAAGATTTCAATTTTTTGTTACGTATCTTTTTAATTAATTTTCTAAATAAGTATCTTTAAGTCTTGTATTATTAATTTCTTTTAAAATATAAAAGTTTTTAATTTAATTTAATTTTTTTATTTTAAAGAGATTTAATTATTAAAAGAATAATTTTACGTTGTATTTTTTATTAAGTTTGATGTTATATAATAAAATTAAGTCTTTAGTTTAAAATAAATGTATTAACAACTAATAATTATTATTAAAAAGATTTTTGTTTGCTTCTTTAAAACAACAAAGACACAAAACTATTTTCTAAATATTTTTATCTCTTCTTTTTAATTGTTTTGCTTGTAGCGTCAATAGATTTGTCGTTAAGCAAACTTTCTCTCAATTTATAATATACTAAATTAGATATTCTATTTTAATTAACAACACAACTTCGTATTTAAACTTAAAATAAAACAACATCTTTTTAATAAATTTTCAAATTGTTATTCTATTAATTTACAATATTGCGTGCAAATGTTGTAATTAATTTGTAAAAACTTTTTTAATTAATTTAAACAAAGCATTAACAATAAGTTTATACTCTCTTTTTATTATTTTATTTGCTTGTAAATAATAAGTCGACGTTGTTACTTTTTCGACGTTATATTTCTTTAAAAATTTAATTGTTATATTAACTTTATTTTTAAATTTGTTATTTATAATTATTTTCTTAATATATTTATATCGACAAAAAATGTTCTCTTATAGAAATTTTACTATAGTGAGTGCTTTAAGATCTAGAATTGCTTTAACTTTTATTTATTTTGTTAAATTATTTCGAACAACTACTAGATTTATTTTGACAAGCGTTTTTGCAATTAATATATAAATGCAATTTACGACAATTTTTTTTTATAAATTAAAGATGTAAGTCGAATGTATAATTTTCTCTTATTTATTAAAAGTTTTTCGCTAATATTTATTGCAACTTGCGATATACTTTTTGTAAAAATTAAATAGATTTTGTTATTAATATTGATTTACAATGCGTTAATAAATACTTTTTTTTTCTTTATAATTGCTCTTGTTATGCAAACTTTTTACAATTTAATTTTTGTCTTTTGTCTAGTTTACTACTTTACGCAAAGATATATTCTTATCTATTTTTCAAAACAAACGCTCTTCTTTTATTAGAAAATAAAAAGCATAATTCTTAAATTTGCAAAAATTCTTCTAATTTATATTCGATCTTTGCAACAAAATCAAATATCGAACAATTTGTTCAAATTTATTAAAATATTTATTTTCGAAAATATTTTTATTCTTTTTTGATGTTATTATTTGTATAAAATAAACGCAAACACAATTTGACTAGTTGTTAATAAAATTATTAATGTTTTTTTTATTAATTTTGTTAATATTGTCGAACAACTTTTTTAATCTTCTTAAAAGTTTATTAATTGTTATATATTTTTAATCAAATATATATTGTATATTAAAGTCGAAGAGATAAATCTAAATTAATTAACAAATTATTAAAGTGTTGAACAAATTTATTGCAAAGCAATTAAGTTAAATTATTAAAATGTTTGTATTAATTTTAATTATAAATTGAATTTTATACAATTAAAATTGTATTATCTTTAAGATTTTTATAAGTTTTTAACATTTTTGCTTTTTAATATTGTATTAAAATTCTTATTTGCTCTAGAATTTACTTTTATATTGTAAAAAATGTTTTTTCTTTGTTATTGCATTAATTTGCATTAATACGATTTTTTAATTTTTTAAATTAGAATTTACAATTAAAATAATTTCGTTAATTAAAGTAAAGTAGTTTAAGATACATATTGTCGATATATTTGTTAAAGCAATCTTTAATTTGTTTATAACGTCTTGCTACTTAAAGTTTCAAACAAAAATATATTTTGTTTTAAACAAATAATAAATCAACTTTGCAACAATTATAAACTTTAACACTTAAATTTAATAATAGACGCATACTTCTATAAAGACTCTAACTTTAAAAACATTTTTGCACAATAATTATTTAATAATCTTAATAATCTTAATACTATTAAAGGATTATCTATTGAAATTATATACAAAATCGACAATTTTAATTTCTAACTTGCAAAATTAAGATTTTTCGCCAAATATAATATATTTAAACAATTTTATATTTATTAATATTGCATTCAATTATTAAATATGTTTTAAAATAAACAATTTAATTTTTAAGACTATTTTTTTGTTATTATAATTTAACTTAAATTCTTTTATATTTATGTTGTTTACAAATAAATAATATTTGTTAAGAAGATTCTTAAGAATATATATTATAATTTTTACAAATTAAGCAATTAAATTAGTCGCATTTTGCGATAAGCAAGTTATTTTAAATAATTTAAAAAAAGTTATAAAAGCAATAAAATTGCGACTCTTTAATGCGAGACTTATTTAATTGTACTCTAAAAAAAAATTAATCAATAATGCAATTACTATTTCGACAAACTCTTTCGCAAATTCTTCGATATTAAAAAGCATATTAGCATTTTAAATTGTTATTTTGTTTATCTTTATAGTCGCATTAATTATGCAATATTTGTTTTTCTTCTTTTTATCTATTAAAAATTAAGAATTTTGATAGAAGTTATAACAATATTTTAGCAAACTTGTTTAAAAACATTTCTTTAGCATCTTAATTACAATAAAATTTAATATTTGAAAAATTAAAAATTTTAAGACTTGTTATATCTTGTGCTCTATAATATAAATTTTCTAATTAGATGCAATCTTTAATCTAATTTTGTCTATCTTAATAAAGCTTTATATTAAGACAACTTTACAATTAAAAAGCATTATAATTAAGAGTTTTTCTTCTTGCAAAAAGAATTCGAATTTTATAATTAACTTTTAAATGCGTTTCTTAATAAAATAAGAATCGCATTTAATATTTAAGAATTTAGATATTAAAAAGAGATTATATCTTTTATTAAGTCTCTTTTAAAAATTCTTCGTAATTAATAACTTTAGCATTTCTTTCTAATTTAAATACTTGTCTAAAATAGAATTATCTAAATCGTTTGTATTTATTAAATTTGTTTTCTAAATTTTTCGCTTGTATATTGTATTTATTTAAACAAATAAGCGCGACGCAATAAAAAATTAACAAAGAATATCGAACTTTTTAGATAATTAAATAGCAAAAGTCTCTTTTATAATACATAATTAAAAAGTTCGAATTATTAATAATTCTTAAGATATTCGAAACATAATATTAATTTAAATATTTGTTCGATTTTAATTAATTATATTAACAAACAAATAAACGCTAATATTATTTATCTACTTTAATTAATCAAAATTTTGTTAATTTTTTCTTTTAATCTTATTTTGCAACATTGTTATTCTAATAGTTTTAATCTTTATTTTCGAAGATTTCTTGCAATTAAATTTGCGAAGTTAAGCAATTATATTAATTAAACAATTATTTAGAGATTTAAAGATTTCTTTAAAAACATAACATTTTTATTTTTGTTATTAAAGTACTTAGCAAGCATTCTTAAAATACTAATACGCTTTGCTTTGTTTTTAGAATAAATTATTAATTTTAAAAAGTTGTTGTTTATATTTACAAAGCTTATTTGAGCACTTTGCTAAAAAAATTGATCTAATAAGATTTCGTAATTAAGTCGAGAAACAACAAAAATAAAAATATAAATTATTACTTTTTTAATTGATATCTTTATATCTTTTATTATTTCTTTAAAACAAACATATGCTCTCGTAATCTCTATCAATAAAATAAAAATATCTTGTTAAATAGCTAGATTAATTCTATTTGTAAGACTTTTGCTAATACAATTGATTTTTATATTACTATTGAACATTGCTTTAATTTTTATATCTTTTAGCTACATTTACGCAATCGAACAAACGACAAAATACAAAATTCTAAAAGATTTTACTCTTGTAACAATGTTTTCAAAATAAACAATTTTAATAAATTTAACGCTAATTAATTTTATAATAACAATTGTTTCTTTCTTTTTTTTAATAAGCTTCTAAGATTTTTTCTTTGCTATTATAGTATTAAATTTCTTATTAAAAAAAGAACAAAAAAAAGAGCAACTTAAATCAAAATAAAGATTTAAAAAATCTATTAATTTTATCTTTATTTTTAAAATAAAAATACTCTAAGTTAAAGTCTTAAAATCGATTTAATTCTTTACAATTTATAATATTTTCTTCGAATGTTTTGTTTGCTATATATAGTCTATAGAAGTCTTTTGCTTCTTTCTAGATTTAATTTTCTAATACTTAATAACTCTCGAATTAGAGTCAATTATTGCGAGAACGTTTTTTATTGTAACATTCTTTATTTTTGTTTTTATTACTTTTTTCTTTATATATATTTTTTTTCTTGCGATTTTTGTTATCTTTAAATAATTCTTAAATCTAACGTTCTTAATCTTCGAGAACTTCTCTTTTTTTCTAATTTTTTCTTTAATTATTTTGATTAATTGCTTTATTAAGAACTTCTAGAACGCTTGTTGCTTAAAAGAATTTTATTTTAATCGAACTTTTTAAATCTTTACTATTGTTTAATTTAATTTATTATTCTTTTTATCTTTTGACAAAAAACTAGTATTTAATCTTATTATTATTATTGTAATTACAAGATTTCGAATACAATTTTGCGCTCTTTATTAAAAACAAATTCTTACAATCTTTTTTTTAATCTTCGCATTATTAAGAGACAACTTTATTTCTTTATTTTTAGAATCGTTAAACTTATAACAAATTTTGTTGCTTTTATTTATATAAATCTTTTTATTTGCTATTAAGACTATTAACTTTAAACAAACTTATTATCTATACAAACTATAACAAAACAAATATTTATTTAATTTTAATTAAGATGAATTGTATCTAAGAACAAATATAAATTCTTAATAAATATAAATTGTTTTTTAAGATAAACTTTAAACTATTATTTAAATTTAAGAAAATACAATATGTAAAGTCTTTTGTAACTACATTATTATTGCTTGTTAAATTATTTAATAAATTTTGCTCTTTATTATTTTGTAAACACTATTAATCTTAAGATCTTTAAAAGTTTGTATTAAGATATTTAGAGTTTTGTTAATTTTTGTGTTTTCAATTGCGACTATTAGCAATACTAAAAAGACAAAGATTGTTTTCGACGTAATTTTTTTTTACAAGATTTTGCTTCTTGCTTATTATATTTATTAATTTATTTATATTAATATTTGCAACTCGCTAAGCAACTTAATCGCTATTAATATTGATTTCTTATATAACTATTTTATTTTTAATTAATTTTATAATTGTCTTGTATAACGATTCAAATATTATAATAATTGCGTTGTTCGAATTAATTTTATGCTTTCGCATTATCTTAATACAAATGTTACAAAAAAGATTCTTTAAATATTACGAAAACTTAATATATTTATTGACTTAATTAAATTTAATAAGCTTCGAAAAAATAACTTTAAATTGTCAACTATATTTACGAATATTATTCGACTCTATTTTTAACACGTCTTTTAAAAACTTTAGAAAAGCACAAGAGTTAATTTTCTAATTTAAATTCTTATCTTTATACTTTTTTTTTAATTTATTTATTATTTTAAATTACTTTTTATTTGTTTAGACAACAATAAACTTAATAAAGTCTTTTATAAGCTTGTCGCAATATTAAGACAACTTAATAATTTTATGCTAAAAAATAACTTTATACTTATTACAAAGATTTAAGAATCAATTTAAAAAATTAATAATATTAAGTTTATTAAAGTGCGATGCTTTTAGCGTTTCTAAAAAAGATATAGAAATTACGTAGTAATAAAGTTTTACAATTTTTATAAAATTATAAAGTAAATTTGTTGTTAACGTAAATACGTCGAAAAAAAGTCTTGCAATCTTTTTATTGTTTTAAGACATTGTTTTTAAGAAAATAGCTTAACAACAAATAGTAGAAATAACAACTACTAAATCAAAAAAACTAATAATAATAATTAATTCAAAGAATAATGTTTTTGATTTGCAAATCTTTTTCTTTTCTTTGCAAAAACATCGAAAAAAGATTTTTTTTTTTTTAAACTTTGCGTTGTTTTTTCGTTTATTGCTTCTTTATTTTTTTGATTGTTTATAAATAGACATTCTTAATTTATTGCTTTTTTTAGTTAATTGTTGATTTACTATTAACGAATATCTTTGCGTTGAAGATTTGCTTTAATCTTTATCAAAAAAAGAGTTTAAATAGCGCTTTTACTTTTAAGCAAATAAATTAATTATATTGCTAAGAAGCTTCTTTTAATAACGTTATTATAGTTAGCGAACAATTTATTGTTTTAATAGTAATTATTAGTCGCAATTTTAATAAAACGTCTTAATCTTTAAATCTACAACTTTTATTGCTATTTTTAATACTTTAATTTTGTCTCTTCTTTTTTTGCTTTTTAATTTAATAATATCTTGATTTCTAAGTTGTTAATTTCGTGTTTTTACTTTTTAAAATTCTTGATTTTAGTAATTTGTCAAAATTAACTTGTCTTTTACATTCTTTTTTTTATGTTTTTAAGTTTTTAAATTTCTAAATTTCTAAAAATATTTTTAGAGATACGTCGACAATTTGTTATTTTAATGTTTGTTATTGTAATTAAGTTTTTGTGTTGAGCTTCAATATAACAAAATAAAAATAAAATTTTAATTAGTAAACAATTATAACAATAGAAACTTGTTGCGATACATATATAAATTGCACTATATAATCTAATAATATATTAAGTAGCTAAGATTTTAAGATTTAAGTGGAAGAGATCGTATATGTATTGCAAATAGACTACTAATACTAATAACAAGCATTCTTAAGTCTATAGCCTAATATTATCTAATTACTTGGCTACAATATTTTTTATAACAAAAATATATTAAGTTATATAAAATATGTATTGTATTAAATTAATAATTTAAAAACAATTTTTGTTCAATATCGATTATAAAATATAACACACAATAAAAATAACAAAAATAAAATATATTTTAATATTTTTAAGCTTTATATTTTTACTTATTATATAGATTTTGTTTAATTGTTTAATAGTATTTAAAACTACAATATCTTTTATAACAAAGTAATATATAAAGTTCTATTAAAGCAATTCTTTTTAAAAACAAATAAAATAGAGAAATAAAAAATACAAATATTAGATTACAATATTCGATATATTAATATTAATATTATAAGCAATATAATCTTTTATTTGTAGATTAACTTAATATTTGTTATTAAACAAAAAACAAAGAAAGAAATTAACAAATTAATATAAGAATTAATAGATTTACTAATAGAATTTAATTCTTACAATTAAGCATTGCTAAGCAAATAATATATAAATTATAAATATTAACAAAAAGCTAAAAAAATTGCTATAGAGAAGAAGTTCGAATATTTAAATTTTATAGATATATTGATAGTATTTATTCAAGAAAAACGCAAAAAAATACAAAAATTAATTTGTAATTAATTAGAGTTAGATACTCAAAAACAAAATTTGTCTTAAATAAAAAATTATTTTGTTAAAATTTACAAATTCTTAATTTGCTCGAAACAAAGCGAAAAGAATTATACAAATTTGAAAAAACTACAAAAAAATATAATTCGATACGTTTCTTATTAATGCAATAAAGCTAATTAACAAAGAGATTATATATAGATGCAAAAATATAAATTGAAAAATATCTATTAAAGCAACAAATCAACAAAGAGTAGCAATAGATATATAAAAAGCGTGCAATTTATAATTATTGTATTCGATTATTAATAATTAAATTATATTAGATGTTTATAGAAGTATATAGAAGCGTTAATCGAAATAAAACAATAAATTAATTAAGAAATTACTAATACAATATATAAAATATATAAAATAATCGACTTTCTTACTAATACAAGCAAAAACTCTATATATTTATATTTTTAATAATTTTACAATTTGTTATATATTATTCGCAATATATATTTTGTGTTAATAAATTAAAAATACACAAAATATTATATTAACAACTTTATTAATTAAAATTAATACAATACTATATATAATTTTAATTTTAAGATTAACAAAATTCGATTTGCAAACATATAAACTAAAGAATATTAAAAAAAGAAAAAAAATTAAAGATACAATAGTTAAGTTAAGTTAACAAAATTTGCGTTATTAGAATTATAAAGAAATTTCTAATTTATATATTTTCTTTACTATTCGAACATCTATCTTAACAATAAATAATAATATCTTTATTTTGTACTATTTAGATTACAATAACGTATTAAACAAATTAATTAAATTGCGCAATATATAGACTTTTATATAATATATTTTTTTTTGTTATTACTTTAAGATTCGAAATTGCAAAAGACGTAGTTAATATATTAAAGAAAGTAAAAAATATAAAAAGAAAATAACAATTGTTAAGAATTTTGCTATTAGTAAAAAGAGCAAATTTATTTTGAGACTTAGATTAATTAATAATTGAATTAGATTGTTTAAGTTTTAAATTAATTTGTTTAAGATTAAATTAAATTGTTTAAAATTAAATCAATTTAATTTGTTTAAGATTAAATTAGTTTAATTGCAACAATTATACTTTAATCGTATTAAAAAACGCTAGACTATATTGTCTTTATTAATATTATTGTAATTATTGCTTTTAACAACAATTAAGAAGATACTTTTTAGACTAACCGCTCGGTTCTAACAGTTGGAACCGAATTGCATAAATTATGAAAATACTAACTATATTAGGTTAAAACTTGGCCTAATTAGATATAACTTTCGGGTCGGGTTATAGATTTTGGAGAAAAACCGACCCGAACGATTAGCCTAATACTTTTGCTAGATTTGTCGCAAATATTTGTCTCTACTTTGTTGTAAATATTGTTACAAGTCAAATAGAATTGTAGAGACTATTATTGATTTTTAACAAAATTAATAGCGCTTCTATTTGCGAAGCAGCAGAGGGAAGCGCATATGCAATCTAAAGAAATTTGTTATTAAGTTAAACACAATTTTTGAGCTCGATTTCTTAATAAATAAGTATCAAACAATCTCTAAGTATATTATTAATAAAAAATAAGACTATTATTAGTTAGATTATAAAAGAACTATATTATAGTATCGAAGATCTTAGATAAGTTCTAATCTTTTAAGAACTTTATTTAATTTTAAACTAATTAAAGATACAAATTGCTATTAAATTTTATTTAATAGAAACGTTCTCGAAATATATTTAGAAGTTTTGTAATATTGTTTTTCGCAACAATAGTATTTTTAACAAAAGTGCAAAAATATATTTAAGATCGATAATATTAACGCGTATATATTGCAATAAACTTCTTGTATTAATATGCTTTTTAATATATTAAATTTGAAGCAACTTAATCTTGATTTCAATTAATTTAATAAAGAATTGTCAAATTTAAAACAACATATAAAGCAAACAATCTCTCGATAAATATATAAAATATTATTGTCAAAATTTACGTCTTTTCTTTAAATATTTTTTCAATATATAGACTCTTATATTTTAATCAAATTTACAACTTGTAACAAAAACAATTTTTGCAATTGTTCTAAAATTAGATAGATATTAATAATATAAGACAAAATAAAATTAATAAAGAAGTCGACAAATATATCTTTCGCTTTATAAAAGAAAATAAATAAATTAATATAAAATATAAACGTTTTAAATTAAATTTCTTCAAATTGTTGTTCTTGTTGTTATCGAAGACTATACTAGTACTTAAATTAATATATAATAGATTCTTTTTAAAAATATTGTTCTCTCTAAATCTATTAAAGCGAATTAAGATATTATTGTTTGTGTTATTATTATCGATTAAAATATAATTTTAATTTGTACTATCTAACAATGCGTTAATGCTTTAGAAATTCCAAACAAACAATTTTACTAGACTTTTATCTATTAGATTATTAAACGATAGTTAATTAATTGTTTGTTTTTTGTTATTTTACTCTTTTGCGTAGTTTAATTATATATTAGAATTGCGCTATTTTTGTAAATTCGATAGAGACAAAGATAGCAACAATGAGAAAGACAATAATAATAAATTTAAATAATATATATTTTAATACAATAGAGAGAGTAATTTGTTTTAGATTAATAAAAGAGACAATAACAATTTTGTTTATACTCTTTACTTTAAACGCAAAAAAAAAAAATCAAAATACTATTGTTAAATAAAATAGTTGTTCGACAAATAGATTGTTTTTAACAAACTCTAATACAAGATTTTTTAACAAAAAAGATAACAATATTAAAATATAGTTTGTAAATTTTATAAACAATATTTTAAATTTGTTATCTAGTATTGTAAATAATAGAAGCAAAAACTTTATTTAAACAATATTGTTGCTAATTATCTTGTCAATTATATTAGATAGCAAAGCATATATAGCGCAAAGTCTTTTCTATATTTTCACATATAATAATATATTTTGTTGCGTTATTTTACGCCAATTAGATATACAACAAAAATCGACACATTATATAGATATTAATTAAATAAATAAACATAAATTTATAATAGAAAGATTGTTTAATTTCTTTTTAGTGTTTGCAATTTTGCAAAATTCGTTTTTATTTTAACAAGATAGTTTAAATAGTTTGTTAAGAATTAAATGTTTAAGAGTAATCGACAATAATTAAAAGAATTGCACAATTCTAGTCTTTCGATAAGTTAAAGCGTAAAAGACAATAACTAAAATTATAATTTTTTAATAATAGATAATACAACAACGTTTGTTTTAATTTATTAAAATATTTATTATAATATAAGTAACATAATAAAGAAGCAAACAATATAGAATATCTTAAACAAAAAACTCTTAAAACAAATTAAATTAATCTAAATTATACTAAGTTATATTAAGCTATACTAGATTGTATAGAATCAAATTTAATTTAGATTACGAACAAGCGTATATTAATACGTTATATTAGTTTCTTATTGTTTTTTTTAATATTTTCTTCTTAAGCAAGTATCTTTTTTTGTCTTAAGTTTTTTACTTTATAACAAATATTCTTTTATATTTTGTTTTACGTCGATTTAACAATACTTGCGTATATAACTTTGTTAACTATATTTAAAAAATTAAGAGTTGCAATATTTCTAATAAACGCAATTGTTACTAGTTAAATTAAGAAATATTTACTAATCTATATTTGCGTAGAATAATAGTTCGACAAATAAAAGAAATAACTTAGATTTTAAATTAAATAAGTTTTCGCGTCTCTTAAACAAATATAGAAAAGCTTTTGTTATTAACAAGAAAGAGAGCAATACAATAGAAATATTATTTTTGCAAATATAAGACAAAGTAAGTTTTGTTTCTTTTTTCAAATCTTTTTTTAATTAATTATAGCTCTTATTTGTTATTTTGTTTTTTAAAAACGTAATTAGGAAGTCGAAGATGCATAAATTACAATTATTTTAAATTTTCTTAAATATTTACAATTTTGCGTTTTTAACAATCAATTGTTCGAATTTTACTTCTTAGTTTTTTGCATTTAATAATTGACAAAACAAATCATTATCTTTGCAAAAAACTCAAACAATATTTGTTAATATATTTGTACTATAGAAAAGTATTAAATAACGTTCAAAATATTATTTAATATTAAAATATAAACAAATTATACAAAACGTAATTTCTTTTTTGCAAGCTACAATTGTTTATAACAATATTAAATTCGAGAATTGCAATCTTTAAAAAGATTCTAAATAGAAAGCAAGACTATTTAAACTAATAAGAAAACTACAAAGAAAAATAATTGTTCAAATAAGCAATTTTAAATATTAATAAAACAAAAATATTGTCGATACTTTAGTGTTAAATGAGACAAAAAAGATAGCTATTTTAATTTGTCAATATTAATTTAAAACTAATTTGTTATAGTTGTTCGATTTAATAAGCGATATTTGATTATATATAATAAAACAAGTGTGCAAGATAGTTAGAAATTATTACAATTTTAACAATAGCAAAAAATTATATAACTACATTGTAATATTGTTGCGAAATTGCGTCTTTTTAAGTATAAATTATCAACAAACAAATATATTATTTAAAATATTTTAAATTTTAGTAATTGTTAAGATCTTCGTATTATTGTTCTTTAACAACAATCGAAAAAGTTTTAAAACAAATTTCTTAATTAGATATTTGTTTACAGAACCAAGTTTAAAGATAATTAAAATAATATATATTATAATTTGTTACTATATAGAGAAATTTCGTTATAAAGTACGCATTACAATCAAATTTAAAAAGAATTAAATTAACAACAAGTAATCTATAATGCAAATTATATAATTATATATATTAAGCTAATAATATTAGAAATCTAAAATATTATATAAAAACTATAAAATAATTAAAGTACAACAAAAATCGAATTAAAATTGCGCAAATTGCAAAAGAAAATAATATTCTACAATAGAAAAGCAGATTGCAATTTGAAATTCAAAATAGAAATATATTTTTCTTTAAAAAACTTTTTGTTTAATTTAAATAATTTCGAGTTTAAATTCAAGATAGTATTACAACAATATAAAAGACTAAACAATAAAAGTATATTTGTCGACAATAGAGTTAGCAAATCTATATTAAAAATTTAATAAAAAATGAAGTAAATAAAATTAAATTTGTTAATATTAGAAGGTAACAATTGTCGCAAAGTACTAACTACAATTTGAAAAAAAATTCTTCTCAAAATATAGATTCAAATTTTAGAGAAAATTTAATTTAACTTGATTTAATTTGATCTAAAATCTATAAAATGCGTTAATTAATTATAATATATCTTATAAAAAGATAGTAAAAGAAATAATATTGCAAAAATAAATTGCTTTCTTCGAAAAAATCTATTTTAATTTAAATTACTTTAATATAATTTAATATCTACATAATATATTAATTAACTACAATAATACTTATAGAACAATAAGATAGAAAACAATTCAAAGATAAGTATTTTATACAAAAAGAATAGATTGTTTGTTAGTTGTTCAAAATTAATATAATATACTAGCTAACTATTTTGGCGCTTCTAGAAAGATTTTAAAAATAAAATTAGTGCAAAGATAGACAAAACTTTAAGAGATAATTTAATTTAACTTAATTTAATTTAATTTAAAATATAATTAACTAATTGCAACTTGCATATAGAAAACAATTAAATTTAATAACAATATTAAAATACATTTTTTTTTAAAAATTGAATTGAACAAATGTTTTGTCGAAAGCATATTAGAAATACTAATACTTTAACTTTAATATAATAATTACAACTTAATAACTAATTCGACAAATAAACAAACAAATAAAATATATCGAAACTATCTACTATATTTAACTTCTAAATAGCGCTAATTAAAAGACGTTCGACAAGCAAACAATACTAAGAGAGAGAAATATAAATATTGTAAATTGTATTTAATGTCTTCTTAATATTATTAAGATTAATATAAATTGTAAACAAACTAATTAATATAACAAAAATTGTCGATTAAAAGAATTTAAATTAAAATAAGTACAAAACTCAAATAAAATTCGAAAGTTAAACAAAAACTATAATATTAAAATTAATAATTAATTAAATTGCTTAAAAGAAAAAGCTAGAAGTAAGAAAAAAATATACAATATAATATAAAATAAACAAAACAAATAATATTGTAAATAATGCAAATAGATACAATAGATTTTGAATTTACGCAAAGACGCAATTTCTAATACAATTTGTGCTAGAGATTTTTATATATAATAAAAAGAACGTATACAAATTTCTATAATCTTAGATTGTATTCAATTATCGAAATATTTAGAGTTTCGCTCTATTAACAATCTCGCAATAATAAGATTAATCAAAGTTAAGTTATCGAATATATTAGTTATAACTATAATAGAATTAATATAGACAATTGAGAATATATTTCGATTTATATCTATAACATAGAAATTTTTAATACTATTGACACTATTGTAAGAAGATTCTAAACAATATATAGATTGCGTTGTTTTAATAAAAACTATGAGAAGAGTGCAAGTTGTGCTAATTTTGCTAAACTTGCTATTTCTACTAAAACTATCAATACTGCGACGCTCAAATATTCGCAATTGAACTCTGCGCTTAATTATATAAAGCGGGCTTATTAACTAATCTGCTACTTTAACTATTAGTTACTAATAGTACTATTAACAAGAGTTTCGAAATTGTCGATGTAGATTAAACCGATTACAATATTTCGATATTTTACTTAATCTAAGTCTAGAAACTAGCTTTTATATAAATTATATTCTATATTTTATTAAGTTTAAAATTTATTTTAAAACTTTTAAGTCTCAAATATCTTTTTAGCAAAAATAAAAAAAGTATATAAAAGTTCTTTGTTAACAATTTATATATATATATATATATATTTACAAGTTTAAGATTCAATAGAACTCGAAAAATATATACAAGACAAAACTTTGTTAAAGAACTATACAAGTATTGTTAATAATATTTAATAATTATACTAGTAAGACAAAAAGAACAATAAATACAAATTTAAATAAATAATATAAAGATTAACAAAAATAAATATAGCAAAAACTTAATTGTAAGTTATCTAAATAATTAAGTCTAATATCTATATTTAAGATTATAAGTAATTTAATTATTAAATTAATTTAAGAGTTTGTTAAAACGTTTTAAATATATTATAGAGAAAAACTTTAATTAGTTTGTTAACTATTTGTTTCTTAATAAAGATATATTCTAGTTTAATTTAACTATTTGCAATCTTTTTATAAACAAACTAGATTTAAATATTTATATACTTTTTTTAAAAAATATTGCGCAAAATTCTTAGCAAACACTATAATTCTTTAGTTGTTGCAATAAATAATAACAATAGTTAAATATAGTATTAAAAGTATTAAAAAGAAAGTTTTAACAACAACAAAAGCTCTAGACGTAAACAATAACAATAGAAATAAATAGAATAACTATAATTGTTCTAACAATATTTAGAGTTTTTTTTTTTTTGTATATGTTCGATATATTCGACTTTGCAAGTAAAAAGAGTAATAATTAATTAATATTTAGATAATTAACTAATAGCAATACTCTTTAGATTAAAGATATATTTAAAGATAAAATAACAAGTATTTTAATTTTTATTTTAATTAATATCGATATAGTTTAATAGAGAACAAATACTTCTATAGAAGATAAAATAAAGATCAAAAATATCTCAAAAATAACAAAATATTTGTTTAATAATTTTTTAATAAGTGTCGATAAAAAAAAATATACTTGCTTACTATTAAGATAACAAAAGCAATATTTAATCGAATATTTAGTATTGTATATATAAGAGAATTAATTGTCGATTAATAGATATAACAATAATTTAAATTAACAATATAGTCTAAATTAACAATATATATTTTAGATATATTTATAAAGATAGCAACTAGTTTATACTCTTATATTTTGTAATTTCTTAGTATTTTTTCTAGATATATTTTTTAATTTAAATATAGAGTTTAAATTGCAAAACCGTGTTTAATTTCGATTTTAAAAATTATTAAACAAAATTTAAATCAATTATTTTAAATTGATTGACAAAGATTCTCTTAATAACGTCGATAAACTTCTTGTTAATACTAATAATTAAAAGATTGTCTATATAGATAGCAATAATAGTAAAGTTATTAATAAAAATACTTAGATTAAAGTTTAATAAACAGAAGTAATAATTTTCAAAAAAATATTACAAAGATATTATATTATATTCGAGATAATAGTTTAAACTTATAGAGAGCTTTTCTAAATTAATAAATTTTTTTTGTTTTGTTCAAAGTTGTAAAGCAATTCTATATAGATCTCTTTGTTAATATTTTTGTAAAAAAAACAATAATAATATTTACTTGTTTTAAATTCGAACTATTAACAACAATAAAAACAAAAATAATTTTATAATTTATGAATTTATTTACAATTGTAAAGATCTTAATATAATTTAAATTTTTGTGTTGTTTAAAGTCTTTAATAATTTAACAAACTTTATAGCAAAGAATTTTGTTATTAATTCTTTATTTAGTTTTGTAGATTTGTTTTTTATAAAGTATATAATACTTATTAAATATAAAATAAACAATATAGATATTATTCTTTCTCAAGAATTTAATTTTGTTTTGTTTAATTAGTTGTTAATAAATATTTATTATAACTTTAGTATAAATCTTAGATTTATATAATTTTAGTAATATAATTGTAAACAATAGAGCAAAAGAATTTGCAAATTTATTTTAATATAATCGAAGTTTCGAGTGTTTTTGCAATATTTAATCAAGATTTAAGAACAATAAATTTTGAAGTATATTTAGTAATTTAATAACTTTAAAGAATTTATTAAAATTAATAGAGTTAAAAAGAATATTGTCTTCGAAGTTAAAAATGACTCGAAAAATATAGTATTTTTAAAGTTTAAAAAAAATATAATTTTAAATAAAATAAATAAATCTAGCTTATTAGAGTTTTCGATATAATTTAAAAACAAAAAAACTTTGTGTTGTTATTGGAATATTGCTACGAAAAACTTGTTTAATTTAGTTTTTATAAAATTCAAAAATTTATTAATAATATTTGCAATATTAGATTGCGTAAATAAGATTATAGATAAATATATATTATTGTTTTGACAATTAAATTTGTTGTAATTAGTATTAAAGCTAAATAATACTTGTTTATTGTTTAGTTAATAAATTTTTGATATTTGTTAAATCTTGTCTTTGTTATTTATTATACCATAGATATACTCTCTTTTATATTCTATTAAAATTAAGAATCAAATACAATTTTAAAACTTTTGTTAATTAATATTTAATTAAGTTTTTAATACTTCTTCTTGCTAGTTAATATATTAAATATGCTTGTAATTATAGAGATATTTAATACTTATTTCGAAAAAAATAACAAAATATTTAATAACAAAAAAAAAATTGCAATATAAATTAATTGTTTAAATAATCTCTAATTAAAGATTTATAATTAAGTTAGCATTTTTAATTATAATATTGATTTTTTGTATTTAAATCTATTTAAAATATTCGATATATTTGTTTATCTTAAAAGAGATAACAATTGTTAATTCGATATATATTTTGCGCTCTTTATACTAGATTCGAAAAATTCTATTTATATATTTATTGTTGTTATTAACACAAATACAAATATATTTGTTGTTTTTATACTTAAATTTGTCGTTATAGTATTTAAAGAAAGCTATTAAATTAAATTTCTTTTTCTTTTTAAGATATTCTATTTGCAAACGTTTAATCTTATTATTTAGTTAAATGCAAATATAGCAAATATTATCGAAATTGTTTAGAGATATAAGTTTTATACTATCGATATAAATAAAATTGTTTTTTTAGCAACTAAATTTGATAGAAATTTAATAAAATATTGTTTTGTCTTTTGCGCGTATAAAAGAAACACAAGTATTATTTAGAAATAATTTAATAAAATTGAAAATATCTTTGCAAGTTAATTAATAAATATTTTGTTTATTTATATAATTAAATTGTTTATACTATATAGTTATTGTATTTTTATTAATTGTTAATAGAGCAATAGCAACAATTAAAAGTACAATAAGTATTTTTAAGTTTAAAAAGTAGAAACTGAAGTCTTTAATTACTTAAACTTGTTAAACATTAATAAAAAAATATAATTAACAATTCTTTAAATAACACTAGCGTCTTTTAACTAGCTATAGCAAATAAAATTGTAAAAAAAGTTAAATATATATTATATATTGTAAATTTTAATATAACAAGCTTTTTTGTCTTTGTATTTAACAAATAGACAAATACTTTTAGTATTTATAGCAAATAAATTGCTTTTTATATTGTCGATTAATTTTTAAAATATTTTTCAATAAAATATAAAAATACTAGAATTCTTAAATATATATTGCAAGTATCTTATATTAAAAATATATTTGCGCAAAAGATAACTAACAACAAGAGTTAATATTATAGTTGTAAAAATAAACAATTTAAGAATTGCAAATAAAATTGTTACAACAACAAAAATAAAATAAAATTTATAGACTATTGCTTTAATAGTTTAATAGTTTTTTATTTTTTATTATTGCTATTTTTATTTTTATTTTTGTTAAACTTAAATTTGAACTTATTTTTATTTTTTTTAAATTTGAACTTTTTTGAAACTTTTTTTTAATTATTGTAATTTTAACAATATTTGTTTTTGCTATTGTTTTAATTGTTTTTAAAACTATTGTTTTTAAAACAAAATATAGTTGTAGATATAAATTCTAGCAATTTAATTGTTAATAATTAATTTTTTAGCAATTTGTATACTTCTTTTATTTAATATATACAAAGCTAAGATTGTTGACAATAAAAAAAGTATCTTTTGTAATAACAATTAATCTAGTAACTGTTATTAAAATTAAAATAATATTAATAGTCGAAATATTTATTACATTAATATGTTAAGTTTTGTAATTATAAATAATAGCAAACAACTTCTATTTTTAAATATTATCTTTGCTAAAAGACTTATATTTTAATATTTATTAATTAATAAAGAAGCAAGTAGTATTGTTAAAATTAATTAAATATATAAAGATAAACTAGTTCTTATTTATAGCTAAATTACTTAAATAGATAGACAATTTATTAATAATATTGCGAAATTTAACTTTGTACTTGTTGATATTTTAAAAATTCAAAATCTTAAAAGACTCAAATTTAACAAAAATTCTTATTAGTATATTTAATTTTTTAAATTTGTATATTTTAACAATATTTTAATAAAAAAAATTAATTAGATTAATTTTCTTTATATTGTAATATAAACTTTGATTAACAATATTTTAAAACGTATTTATATATTTCTTATTGCTAGCGTTTTATTTAACTTGTTCTTCGATAATTATATTAAACAAATTAGTATATTAAATATTTAATTCGATATATTTTTAGAGCTTAATCTATATAAGAACTTCAAATAAGTCTTGTTTCTAAATAAGAAAGCTTATACTATTGTTAATTTTAGCAATTTGTTTAAGAGTTGCAAGAGATAACGCGAAGATACTAGTAACTATAGAAATATTAACGTAATTTGTTATTTTAGAGCTCTATTAATAGCTTGTAAGTAGTAGACAATAATACTAATAAATATAATAAAGAGACGCAATTGCGTAGTAAAATTTTTGATAAAGATATTCTAGCTATTAGATTACAAAGATTAAGTAAATTAATAAAAATTAAGTTAGATATTTAGTTTAATAGATACTCTTTAAAAAGTTTAGTTAAATATACTTTTCTTTGTTAGCAATATTAATTTAATTAATTTTGTCAATTATAATTTGAACAAAGTTTTAATAGATAAATAATTAATAAGTTTTTAAATAAGTCTTATATTTTTGTTGTTCTATTTTAAGATTATAACAAATGTAGATTTGAACAAATTTAGTAGACTTAATTTGTTTAAAAGATAAAGTATTAATAGATAATTTCTAATTAAATTGTTGTTTTTGCTTGATCGTAAATAAAGTTTGTTAACTATTTAGAATTTGAAAAGATTACTTAATCTCTTTATTTTTCTTTTTAATTTTAATAGTTATAAAGATAACAATATTATTTCGCGATTTTGCAATTGTTAGATCGATCTTTTAGTCTTCTTATTTTGATAAGACTAAGTATTAGTCTTTTTAATTTAAACTTTTTGTATCTTCGCGATAGTTAAAGATTTTTTAATTCTATTTAAACATAATTAACTGTTATTTGATTAAGAGTTGTATCTAGATATTGCTTTTAAGATAATTAATAAAACTATTTTAATTTTCGAAGTATATTTGCAATTTAATTTACTAATTTGTTTTGTATATTATAGTAAGAGAAATTAACTAATATTTGTTTTAGTTATCGAACTAACAAGTTAATTTATTTGATTGTTAATAAGGAAATTTTGCAATAGATAGAAAAACAAAGATTGAAAAGACTAAGTAATTTAGCTCTTTTATTAATATGTCGAAACAAAATCTTTTCTTACTTTAATAACGCGTCTTTAATTAATTATTAGTTATCTACTTATCAATCTCTAGTTGTATAATTGTTATAGAGTTGATTTTTCGATCTTTAGAACTTATTATTAATAAATATCTATTGAAGATAATTAGCTTTCTTTGGCGAAAACAACAAATTGTAAATAAGATAAACTTAATTGTTTTTAGAACTTATATTAGCTCTCTTAGTAGAGTGTTCGTATCTAGATAGTAGAGTGTTAGTATCTAGAATCTTTGACTAGATATTAGCTATTTAATTGATTAAAAGATCGATTGTTTAGCAAATTTCGATAGCTCTTTAACTATTGTTTTGACAACGTTATAATATTGATATTTCGATTCTTGAAGACTAATTTAAGTATTCAAATAATTAATTGTTAGCTTCTATATATTAGAAATCAAAGAGAACTTAGCTAATAGTAATAATTGTAAGTTTATTGTCAATTCGATTTATTAATTATGCTTCAAGTATTCTAATTAACAAGCAAATAAGTTTCTTGCTCTATTTTAAACTTATAACTTGTCAAAATAATAAATAGTAGAACGCTTAGTTACTATATAGAAGTTTGAACTTTGTCTATCTATATATATTAATTAACGCTACTTGAATCGATTACGTAATATTAGATTAAGTAGTATTGATACTAGATTAGATCGATTATAGTATTTCGATATAATCTATATTAAATATAGACTTAATATAGATAAAACTTATTTCAAGTATAGATTTCTTATCTAAAATAAGCTCTAAAATAATTAGTTTATAGATCTAATATAGTATATATCTAATATATACAACTTAAAATAGAAATATCTTTTTAAACTTTTAATTTTTCTGCTTTATTTAGTACAATTTGTATTAAGTATAAACTAAGTATAGATAGAGTTTATCTTAAATAAGAATTTCTATCCAAGATAAGCTTGTCTTAAATAGAAAATCTGTATCTAAGATAAACTATATATTTAATTTTGTCTTTAATTGTTTCTTTTTAATTTCGAATTTTTTAATAAAGTAAAATTTTTTGTTTCAAATTAATATTTAATATAAATTTAGTATAAACTAGATTTATATATAATTTTTTAAAATTAAATACAAGCTTTTAAACTATTAATATTATATAGTATTTGTAAGACAAAGATATAAATTTATAAATTAATTTATCTTTGTTATTGTTTTAATTGCTTTATTAACATTGTTAATTTATTTATAATAGAATTATATTTAAAATATATTTTGTATAATTAATAATATTAAATTTCTTTAATTCGACAACTTTTTTTAGAAGTTTTTTCTTTTTTTTGTAGCAATTTATTATATTTTTGATATATGTATTGTATGCGTTGTTTTTGCACTCAATTCTTAATTTAATATTTCAATAATATTACTATATATTTTTTGCTCGATATTAATTAAATTAATATTTAATATTTGTTTTTTCTAGACAATATCTTTGTATATTGCTATAACAGAAAAGATATTTTAGAATTTTTATCTAATATATATTAAATTGATATTTAATATCTATCTTTTTTAAATAATATTCCTATATATTGTTGTAATAGAGAAGAGATTTTAGAATCTTTATCTAATATATATTAAGTCGATATTTAGTATCTATTTTTTCTAAATAATATCTCTATATATTGTTGTAATAAAGAAGACACTTTAAAATTTTTATCTAATATATATTAAGTTAATATCTAGCGTTTGTCTCTTTTAAATAATATCTCTATATATTGTTATAATAGAAAAAACGTTTTAGAATTTTTATCTAATATATACTAAGTTAATATTTAATAAATTTTTTATTTTTTATTAAATAAGTAATTCTTAAATTGCAATTTTAAAATCTATAAAAAATCTTATTATTAAATTCTAATAAAAAAGAGTATGATATAAGAATTTTCTAAATTAAAAGAAAGATATAAATATTGTTAACAATATTTTGCAAGTTTTTTATTTTTTTTTTATAATTTAATTAATTATTAAGTTAGACTAAATATAAACTAATTATATATATCTTTTTTAATTAGTTAAACAACAATATAATTAAATTTATTACAATTGTATTAAATAAATAAAATATTTTTTTCTATTTTAAAATTGTTCTTTTTGAATATTTTAATAGTATATTTTTCTATTTTAATAAAATTAGTATAAATATAGTTTAGAACAAATATAAATTCTATTTAAATATAGAAACAAATAATAATAACTTTTATTTTGCAAATTTATTATTTTGCAAATTTATTATTTTAAAAATAATATTATTTTATATTAATA